>JAABUO010000201.1_pt1 | contig 157100 bp, 86 predicted proteins | sample 5559291 | NCBI WGS metagenome assembly JAABUO01 (sample SAMN10711878, study PRJNA513372) | rock metagenome | isolation source: Antarctica rocks | place: Antarctica: Victoria Land, Finger Mt sud
CACCCCCTCACACTTCCCCAGCCCCTCCTTCAACAAAACCGCAATCCCCTCCTGCCGTATCCCATTCTGCACCATCCGCACCACCTTCACCCCCCGATTCGCACGGAAACACCGCGCCCAAGCGCCCATACTCCCGCTCTCGAGCCTGTTCCGGCCACACACCACCGTCTCCAGCGCCGGCACCTCTGCCCCCCCATCTTTCCGTCTCGCCTCCTCCTTCTTCCCCGCCAGCGTCGTCAGCGCATCCGCCACTAACGCCCCGGCCTCGGGTCCCAAGCCGTTGTTGTTCAGTATCAGATGCCGCAGCGGCACATGCTGGCTCAGGAACGCGACGAGCGGCCCCGCGGTGTTGAGGCCGAAGGCGTTGTCGCTGAGGTCCACGGTGTGGAGATGCGGTAAGGGTAGGCAAGCGGTGAGTAGTGAAGAGAGGGCGGGCGGGATTTCCGCGAGGAGGCGCGAGGTGAAGATGTCGGCGAAGATGGCGGTGTGCAGGGAGGTTTTGGTGCGCAGGATGGAGGCGAGGGCGGCGCAGGCGGGGGCGCCGAGGGTGTTGCCGCTGAGGTTGAGGGTTGTGGTTGTGTTTGAGGATGAGAGGGCGGAGAGGTGCGGGAGGATGGAGTCGGCGGTGTCGAGTTTGGGGTGGGGGGGACGGAGGGTGAATGTTTCTTCGGAGGCCATCATGTAGTGGATGCTGGTGGTCAGGGAGGGGTGGATGGCATTGAGTTGATTTGTAGGCTATTGGGCATGGGTGGCGTGAGATTGGAAGTTGTTTGCGATTCACGAATTGTTTACGTTGATAAGGGGCAACGAGCCCCACATGCATGAAGATTTGCCGAGTCACATCCATTGGATATGATAATTGCTCTCATGGATTCGACTGAATTACTTTAAATATTTTAGATATGCTGCTTTTTCCCAGAGACCAATAATACATGGGTATATGGCTTCCCTGATCGCGCGGAACACCTGCCTGAACGCCTCTTGTCCTCGCTCTTGCACCGTGAACCCTTTTACTCACTCAAAGCGAGCTCAGGACACTCTGCACACCCACGCTTCCCACATCATCCCTCCTTAGCACGTACGCCCTCATATCGCCCTTGTCCCATAGGCCGCCTGCGCCCTTCTGCGCCCTCAGTCTCTCCCGCAGTGCTTCGGGACCGATGACAAAGACATGGCCGACCTCTGTCAAGACCTCTAAGGTCGGTAAGAAAGATTCTTCGACTTCCCAGCTCCGTAATAATTCGATGTATTTCGTTATATCCTTTGTGACCATAATGCCGCCAGCGGCGTTCACAGGAAACTTCTTGAAGTGCTCCAGAAGCATAGAGCGGATATTGATGGCGATTTCGGTCAGGAAAGCGGTCAGATTTGGTGACGGTGAAAGAGCGGCAAGAGCGAGGTTGTGTAGGCGGCGTAGAAACGTAAAGATGCTAAGACAGGTCTATTCCGAAGCTTGGTCAGAAGGTCGTTACTGAGAACGGAAGCAGAGTAGATACTCACTGGTGTTTGAAGCTGCTCTAGCCAGGCACTGCCTCCGCTCAATGTGTCATCCTTCGGGCGAAAATCGGTCTTTAGTTGTCGGGCCAAGAGTTTGGTCGCCCATGTGAGCGCAACATCGATGGTCCTTTGCATAATGCTGTTGATCTTCTCTTCCATCCTCTCCATGGCTTGAGCGGTCTTCTGATCCATATTACGGGACACTGTTATGTTCGTTGAGCCTAGCGGTATCAATACTGTCCTGATAAAGGTGTTCATGAGATGCGTTATCGTAACTGACGAGGGAAGGTTTTGTAGGTAGGAGAGATCTGGTTCGTTCTTAGATCCTTCTTGGCTTGTTGCGAGATCGTTCGCTCTAGATTCTGTAAGCACTTTGCTGCTAAGACGAGTCGTTCAACTTACGCCTCCAAGGCAGTCTCCAAGTATATCTCGCCCATGTTCGTCAGCAAGAGGTTCAGAAGAGCAGAAACATCTTTCGTAGTCTCATTTCCTCCGCCCAGCTCCAATGCTCTGCCAACCGCTTCAGCAAGCCACTTCAACATGCGTTTAGCATTTGCTATACTCAGAACACCATCTTCTTCGCTGACCTCGATGTCCGTCTGGGTTTTGCCGTTCTCGGAGTCTTTCAGGCCAGCTACTCGAAGAAGCATAGCCTTCTGAGCAGATGCGAGATCCGAGGAATCTAGACGCTCGACATACGCATCACGAGCCGAAGCCAGCATTTCACTTCCAGACTTTGCGAGCGATTTCATGAACGTTGTGGGCACTTTTCGTCTTCGAGACTTCTAGTTGTCAGCATACCTAGCTTCTCAGATAGTCAGAGCGAACATACGTGAAAGATGGTGAACTTGAATAGTAGCGAGGAGTAGAGTTCCTCCAGACTTCTCTTCTCCCGTTCTATATATGATGCCGCAGCAAAATATGGTACGAATAGATCATCAAACTGTTGGTCCAGGATCACGCCAATCTGGGGCGAGATGGGCTCCGGATGTTCGGTCAGACCATGAGACTTGAGATCGTCAATTAGAGTACTTATATAGCTACGAGCTGCTTGCAGAGACCGCAGAAAAGCAAGTGAAGAGACCGTGCTGGCCTTGTCGAGAACCATTTCGAGCCTCTGTTGTATCGATTGTTGGAACACTCTTTGCAGGAATTTACCGAGAACTTCTTCTGCAAAAGGAAATGCGCGTTTGATGATGACTGACTCTTCTTGTACCACAACCTTAACTTCGTCTATTAAGGATTGCAAACTAGACTCAACGCCAGGAGGATCTGCGTCAGGATCGGCTAGTCGCTCCCAGGTATTGGCATCGCCATTGACTTCTTCTGTAATGAGTTGACTACGTTCAATAAAGAATTGATGTTGGTTCACGAAGAGTCCGACTACACTGGCACCACCACTGAAATCGTATAAAACATTGGCGCAGTCTCGCATTCCCTCGAAATTTGCCCTTCTGTAGTACTCTTGAAATGATCTCAGAAGATCCTTCTCGAGCGTTTCAGAGAACTTTTCGATCAGCTCCCTGGTGTTCCGATGTGGCCGCTTGCGGTCCCCATTGACTCCGTTCATTGCGTCTGCATTGCTGGTGTGTTTTGCGGCGCCATTGACATTTGTCCAGCTTTCCGGATCCAGTCTTTGGCTAATCTTCGTCAATATACGAGCGATTCTTGCGCAACGGATCTTTGCATCGCGATCTCCAGAACGCCGTATATCTTCCAGTTGAAGCAACTCTCCTCGCTCACTGACCTCCATCCAGCATTGTATGATAAATTTTGCATCTTGAGCCCTTGTCCTCTGTCGATCCAACTCTTCCAGCTTCTCCCCAGTCTTCAGCACAGTATTTCCATTACCCTCATAGTCATCGCCGTTGAGCGAAGAATCAAGATGATGAAACGAGTCTATCGTCTGATCGAGCTTCTTCCCAAGTACCTGTACATTTTGGTTGTGCTGCGCTTCAGCACGTCGAACCGCCGCTGAAAGCTCGTTTTCTTTTGATTCCAAGTCTCCCGAGAGATCTGACATACGTTTCAAGGCATGTTCGAAGCTGCGAATCAGGGGCTTTGGATCGAACGCACCAGGTTGATTAGAGGGGCCTGATCTGCGGTTTGGGGGTACGGCATTGTCGGAAAGTGCTTCGACGAAGTCCTTGACAACAAAATCTCGACTAGAGAAGGTATCGAGAGAGAAGGACGGTGCCTGGGGGAACAGCGACCGGCCGGCCTGAGTCGAGGGAGCCTGAGATAAGGAAGAATGAGTACTTGGTGGACCTGGCATATTTCATTCCGCTCTCCCCCTCTCAGGACCGTAACGTCGGCAAACTTGAGAAGCCGCAAGAGCGTATCACTGGTCTTGCGCATCCGTTCAATGGCGAACATGACTGGTCAATGCCTCTCGGGCGACGATTAGATCGGCAATCGGACCGATCCGACCGGCTAACGACTATCGAATCTGCAAAATCACAGTCCCATGATTTAATCAGCATTCCTCGGACTCGCTTCGCTAATCTTTTCTAATCATGGTCGCTTCACAGGTAATCCAGGCGTACCGCCAGGATGCGAGGTCCCAAGGGAGATTCTTCACTGCGAAAGAACGCGAAGAACTTCTAAGGCCCTATCTACCGAAGTCAGGCAGTATGCTACCCTCCGATATGCGAAAGCAGCAACCGATTCGAGACTTTCTGAGATTACAGCTTCATATATTTGTTTACCATGTCATTCATGCCCTCTTCTCATTGTACATTCGAGTCCGCCAAACTTATCACATAGTATTGGACCGAGCGTTTGCAGTTCTTTATTATCACCACCGGGCTCCTGAACTTATCAGGCAAGACGTCCGTGGGCTCAGCCGCTTGCCGGAGCATCTGAGCGTCATCTTAGAGTTCAAAGGATCAGAGCGAGGTACAGCAGGACTTGAAGGTCTAATGGACGACTTGGCAGAGATTTCGGCCTGGTGCGCTTGTGTCGGTATACCTATGCTAAGTGTTTATGAGAAGACTGGTAGGCTTGTCTTTACAACAAGTAGTCGTTACAAATCTAAAATTTTCTAGGCATTCTGAAGAGCTATGTGCCGACAACCCATCGTATGGTCTCGCGCAAATTCCACGCTTATTTTGGACATCGAGTACCGTCTCTCCAGATACGTGCTCCCCATATGCCGTCATTTCTCAATGGCGATGCCTCTGAGAAGAACGACTCTTGCTCAACTCCTGCAGGTAAGGCATAATTCGCCGTTGAACCTGCAAGCTGATAGCGTTGCCAGGCCACCTTTCCGTTTTACTACTTTCTGCAGAAGATGGTCGATCTACCCTTGTCGATCTTACTCGAACTCTAACAGAAATGTCACAAAAGCGAAAGCTGTCGCCCAGCGACATTTCTCTGGATCTGATCGATACGGAGCTTACAGAAAGCATCATGGGCGAACCAGACCTGCTTGTGCTGTTTGGTCCCCATGTCGAGTTGCAAGGCTACCCACCATGGCAGATACGACTGACGGAGATTTTCCATGTACCAGACAATTCTGGGGTCGGTTATCAAACGTTTCTGCGTGCACTGCACAGTTACGCAAAGGCGCAAATGAAGTTAGGAAGATGAGGCCATTATAGAGAGTTGCAGTTCGAAAGGCCGGTCATGCAAATCAGTCAAGGGCGAGGTAAGAAGAATTAGGAGAAGCGGAAAGGAGCATTAAGGATCAACGGAGAAAGGACCCGATCCATCGTTTCAACGGTACGCCAACCAAAGAGAATATAGTGGTTTTCATCTAACGTACAGACGACTAATACGAATGTCTCAGATTGCTTCATAAGCTCGGCGTAGATCCTTAATATCTTAAAAGCCCCAATAGGGCGCGATCAGCTTCATCAAAGACCATACTTCGGATGGTTGGTATGCCGCTTGTGCATGGCAATGCAAGTCTTTGCTCGGAGTTGGCCCTCACATGGTAGACAGGATCTGTTGCGAAGATGGACATCATTTTCTCCATAAGTAAGACGTGTCTCAGCACCAGCACCTAAGGGTGAAACAAAGAAGCGTCCTTTCTCCTTGAACACCATAGGGCCCCTATTCTTAGCCTGTGCTACGGTTCTTGTACCTGTGACTTTGGCGTAGGCTTGACCCATTGCGTGCAAAAGCTCTCTTGTTGCTGATCGAACCTTGTGTGATTGATGCTCGAAGCGGAGACAGTCCGGGAGAAGGCCAGAATACTAAGCAGTTTAGGCTGGGGAAGGTTCAAGATATAAACATGCTCTCATCTGCACTCATCCGTCCGTATTGAACGAGGAAGCGCGCGTACTGATGCGACCAGCACATAAGTGTTGCAACATGTCTCGGATGATAGTTTGACCACCATACCCAAATGGTAGATATCTTCTCCCTGCCTACCTTTCGTGACATCGTCCTGGACAAGGTTCTCTAAGATACGATCATGGGGATTCATCTAAAGTCGCTTCGAGACAACACTTGTATTGCCCCACAGCAATGGTATGTCTGCGATTCGCCCCATTTCCGAGGTTGCTGCTCCAACAATGCTTGCGATGCTGGTGGCTGCCTGGATACCTCTACTACTGCTGTAGAGCAGGCGACAGCCATCGGCTCAACGACGTCAGGTAGAAGTACATATTCTAAAAGTACATATCCGTCCATGCCTTCCATATCCATGCCCAGCTAATCCAGAGCAGTACCAGCAGCTACTGCTTCGCAACAGCCCTCTCAAACAGCCAAGGGCACCTCAAGTAAGAGCTTCTGGAATATCTCGATGAGTGCTGCTGACCGCCCATCCGCAGCCAATGCACCTATGCCCACATCTGTTACCACCCGTATCAGTAATGTACCGGCCCTTGCCTCCACGACTTCGACTCTTACAACAGCGTCTGAGACTCGATCGCCCAACGCGACTCTGACAGGATCCGGAAACACGCAGCAACCGAGCAGTACCCCCTCGAATAGCCATACAGAACCGACAATCATCGCGAGTGTTGTTGCAGGGGTTGGGGTCATCGTACTTGCCGCACTGTTGATCTTACTCTGGACATGTTTGAGGCGAAGGAAGACTAGAAGCAAGGAGATGGAAAGATTTGATATTCAGAACGGGTCACCCACAATCCACGGAACCGCACATGCAGGTATTGAACGTAAGTCACATTGTCCTCCACAAGACGCTGGAATCCCTTCGTTACGTCTCTGTTCTGGCGATGATGTCTTCCCTCTCCGCTGGTCGATAGTATTACAATTATGGTCCAGTTTTGATCAGCAAGGCAGAATGTGGAAATCGTAACTTGTGGCGCAGCAAGCGATGCCGCCTCATGTCCGCCATGACCGCAGATGTCTCTATTAGATGCCTGTAATGTGTCTCCAATGTTGCAGTTCAGCGCCCGGTGGAAGATACAAGAAACAGCCACTGACGATTGTCTACACATAGAAGCTCACGCCAATGCTAGTCATAAGAAATCGAAAGCGGAAGCCGTTCGCGGATCAATGGTATGGTCCCTGGTCAGTTCCTTGACGACTGCCGCAGGAATCAGGGACAGCGAGAAAAAGCCCCGTTCACCTATCTCGCCTATCCATACACCAGAGGATATCGTGCCGTACACGGACGACCTCGAAGGCCAAAAGCATCCCGAATTGGCAGGTCCTGCGCAAGATGTCACGGCCGAGCTCCCAGATACCGATTACCACGGGAGAAGGGTCGAGCTTTCAGCTGACCCTGAGCGCCCACTGATCAACAGTCCAAAACACAATCCGGATTCCCCAAATCGGAGTGAGCATGCCGAGTCATCCTCTTCCAAGCGTGACAAGACATTCATGGGCTCGAATTTAAATGATACGTCTCGCGGCAAAGGAGGTTCCATGCCTCACATTATGTCATGGGCGTCATACAACGAGGATGCAGGTCCGCAGCGATGATTCTGCAATGTACCCGATAATTGAGCGCAAATCATCGCGGCTCGGATAATTATTAGTGGGATCGGTTATGTTGGGATGCACATTCGGGCACGGGACTTCATCTGACTACGTTTTTCGAAGTTTGTCCGCCTATCAGCGCCCCGGAAACCTCGGACATCTGAAGCCGTGACTACGAATGAAAGCAAGATCTACGCGAAAAGCATTGACTAGCGGGATCAGCTTAGGGTGGAGCGTTTGTTCTTAGAGATAGCGATGTGGCAAGCACGGGGAGGACTTGCAATAATTCATGTATGATAGTCGGCATACCTGAGCTGGAGAACTTCGCCTGTCTGTAGTGATTTGCGGTTGTTCGTGGATTTCTTGTGGTTGGTTGAGAGCACCTAGTCATTCTGCGGTACCTTCGATAGGCTGAGAAGCTGCAGGCAACTACATTTCATTTTGCCGACCCTATCATTTCAACAGCTCCGCACTTTGAAGGGGTTCAATGACATGGAGATATCCCGGCAGGTCCTCTAAGGTAGCATCCACGGTACACAGCGGCACCATCCTCCAATCATGTGCCTCCACCGGACCGGTCCATGGTAAATCTTGAACGTTATCCTATCCTTCGCCCTCCACCTCTAGCCTCCTTCCTATTCGAGACGACGAGCAAACCATGCTCGCGTGATATGCCCTTAGAAGGACTCAACGATCATGTCTCTGCGATGCCACCCATGCAGTCCTTCATGCCTCCTCGATCCAATGATCAGACTCTGCAGGTCTACCTGCTGGCACGCCTGCATTTGCATCACCTTAGTACAATTGGGTACCTTACGGTAGGCCTGAAATGAGCTCTGCAGCAAGTAAACGCTTCACACCATCCGCTCGTCACTTTTCATAGGACCGAGGATCTGGCTGAGTCTCCTTCCATTTCGAGCTCCACTGGCGACTCGTCGACGGCAGCTGAGCTTGTCAAGTGGAGTGATGTACACTGACGGAGCTGCTCTCCATAGGCAGCTATACGAGAGCCGATCATTGAGTATAAAGATGGCTTTAGTTCCTCCTTGCTATACTCTCATTGTTGGTTCATCGTTTTCGTTTGACCATTATGCGATTTTCTCTCTTCGCGCTCAGCACTCTGCTAGCCAGCGCCGCTGCTGCTCCTTCACTCCAACATGATGTCCTCCATGAGAAGCGGGACAAGATACCTCCTGGCTGGAGTAGCCACGGACAAGAGATCGATGGGAAAACGATCCTGCCCATGAAGATTGGCCTCACACAGGGGAATCTCGAGAACGCGGATGACTATCTCATGGAAGTTTCGCATCCTGAGTCGCCCAAGTTCGGTCAACACTGGTCCGCAAAGCAGATCGCCGAGACATTTGCCCCGACCCAAGAGACAGTGGACTCAGTGATGTACTGGCTGAAATCGAGCGGCATTAATCAGGAGCGAGTCACCCGATCGCAATCGCTTGGTTGGCTACATTTCGACGTCACTGTTGAGGAAGCCGAGCGACTTCTCAAGACCAAATACCATGTCTACAAACACAAGGGCAGTGGGAAGCTTCATGTAGCTTGCTCGGGATACCACGTTCCGGAGTATGTCAGTCGCCACGTTGACTTCGTTACCCCGACTGTGCACTTCGATTCGAAAATGCCCATGGCTCGAGAAGAGTATGCCAGTAAGATCAAACGCGCACCCACTTCTACAGCAGAACTAGGCCATCCGTAAGTTATGACACTCATATGTGGCGTAGAATCTATGGCTTATGCGTGGCAGAGTGGAGACGAAGATCGCCTTGGCTGTTGGCGCACCTGGTTCCGGTTCTCTCCCCAAGAAGGGTATCGACATCAACATCAAAGGTCTGCTCGATGAGCTTAAAAATTGCAATGTTCACATCACCCCGAACTGCTTGCGTGCTCTTTACGAGTTTCCCCCGGGTATCAGTGCCAATGCACAGAACAGCTACGGCATTGTCGAATATACGCCTCAGTCTTTCCTGCAGGGTGATTTGGATCTGTTCTTCGCCAACTTCTCCAAGGCCCAAAAGCAACGAACGCCGATCATTGATTCCATCGATGGCGGGGCGCCGCAGACGGCGAATGAGGGCTTTCAATACAACGGCGAATCCGATCTGGATCTTGAGTATGCCATGACACTAGTCAACCCACAAAAGGTCACTCTCTACCAAACCGGGGACTTTGTTGAAGGCGCCTCATTCAACAATTTTCTCGACGCGATCGATGGTTCGTATTGCACTTTCGAAGGAGGCGACGATCCTACTCAAGATGCGACGTATCCGGATCCTCTCCCTGGCGGGTACACCGGGCCGGAGAATTGTGGTGGTTTTGCTGCGACAAAAGTCATTTCCACTTCATATGGCTACAACGAAGCCGACTTGACACCAGCATACGAACAACGTCAATGTGCCGAGTACATGAAGCTCGGTCTTGCGTAAGTCACAATCCCGAGCATCTTATTACCTCTACTCGAGCATTGAACCACCTCTGAGATACATCTGCGCCGTATCTGCTCGAAGACGCGCCTCTTACTTCAGAATCCATGCTAACTCTCGACATTCTCTAGTGGCACGACAGTAATATACTCATCTGGTGACTATGGCGTGGCAGGCAACGGTGGGCAATGTATCAGCGCTAATGGATCGTACAATAATGGCGGTTCTGTGAGTTATACCACGCCTTCTACATTAAATCGGCTCAAGCTGACATCAACAAGGGCATGTTCAATCCGGCCTTTCCCTCCACCTGTCCCTACGTCACCTCCGTCGGCGCCACGCAAATCCGCCCTGGCGCCTCCGTTGTTGCCCCCGAGGAAGCATGCGAGACCGTCATCTACTCCGGCGGCGGCTTCTCCAACGTCTTCCCTCTCCCCGACTACCAGTCCGCAGCTGTGAAATCCTTCTTCGCCAACCACCCGCCTCCCTACACCGCCGCGCAGTACAATAACTCCCAGACTTCCCGCGGCTACCCAGACATCAGCGCCAACGGCGCAAACTACGTCATCGCCATCGACGGCACTTTTTCGCTCGTCTACGGCACCTCTGCTTCAGCGCCCGTTGTCGGTTCGATCATCACCCTCATCAATGAAGCGCGCTTCGCCATCGGCAAGGGAAGTGTAGGCTTCATCAACCCGACGCTGTACGCGAATCCGTGGACGCTGAATGATATCACGAGTGGAGGTAACCAGGGATGTGGGACGCCTGGGTTCACAGCGACGACGGGCTGGGATCCAGTAACGGGGTTGGGGACACCGAATTTCCCAAGGCTGCTTGCGAAGTTCTTGAGTATATGAGCATGTCTCGTTTTGTTCTTGGTTTCGCATTTTCCAAGATAATGCATATCTACAATAGCTGGACATAGAATTACCAGCTAAGGTATCAAAGTACATATAATAGAAGAAGCCATCGCACACATACTCTTATCCCATTTCCGCTATGCTCCTCCCTCCTCCATACTCCCGGTTCCAATGAAGCAAAATTGTACCTCGTTCCTCCATATCTATGAAGGATCGCAACGACAGGACTGATTAATCAGTAATAAGCCATAGCTTCAGAGGTGTCTCGTCAAGAAAATCTACCTCGTCCAATGAGGCTGCCTCACTCAAAGAAGACTTTCTTGCAAAGAAACCATAAAAGTCGACGGGGCGAAGTCTCGAAGAGCGCATGACGGATTCGGTTGTAAAACTTCGCTTTACTTCTCTTCTTCACCTTTCCCTCTGGCACGCTCCCAGGTTTTTCCAGGATTGTAGGAGCGTGAAGGACATAGGGTAGAAGGCTGGTGATCGACTTCCCTACGACTTTCTGACTACGAAGCATATGAGATGACTGTCTGCGAACCGTAGAAGTCACCTTTGTGATTCGGTAATATAGAGTCAGGTGAGTCTTGACATATTGCTGTGATAAGCTTTGTGAATCTCCTTGACTGATCAGGAAGTGACGAACTACCTTCTCGCGCATAAAAACAAGTCGGAGAATTCTGATCTTTCCTCCTTCTCTACTATACAACACTCAACAACTCCCAACTCCCAACTCCCAACTACCCAAACTCTCGATACATCCCAAAATCAAAAAAGCACCCCCCTCGGAATTCTCTATCGCAATCTCAACTACCAATACCCCAACATTAAACCCCCCCCCCCCCCCCCCCCAAAACCATCTACAACAACAACCTCCTAACCAACCCGTACGCAGACTCCAAAAACCCCACACACTCAACCAACGCTCTTGAGAAACACCATGCCCGAGATCTTGAAAGTCGTGGCGGCGACGTCCGTCAAGAGTGGCTGTTTTGGGGATGATCATGTGGATGATGAGGGGAACAAGTGCTCGTGGGGGGTGTGCTGTTGCGTTGTTATGTGAAGGAGGGGGGGCTGGGGAGAGGGGGCTGGGGGGGGATATGGGGGCGTGAAGGATGGGGATGGGGGACTGGAGGTTGTTATGCTAGGGCGAGCTGAGATGCTGGACTGGCAGTTGGGCTCGTGGTGTCTTGACTGTTCTTTGCGTTGATACTGGCGATCGCAGCCCCTCAAATAACAGTCGTAGATTAGGGCTACGATTCTGAACTCGTGTTATTGATTGTCTCTGGCGTCATTATTTGGAGTCTCGTAGCCAGGACGGTCCGCAGATGTAATAGATATGGTCAGTGTCCATGGAGTGCTCGAGAGTGTGTTAAGTGCCTTTGATTTATGAAGTATAGCTTTCGATGCACTTCGCTCACGCTACCTAGAGCTTCTACATACACGAAGGATCTTGACCCTTCGCGCATGAAACTGATATGTCTGCGATCGATTCAATGCAGAAGCAGGAATGGATGTCCAGGTGTACATTGTACCTCCTATCTTAGTTCTACAGTCCCATTTCGGGCTAGATTGGCGTGCCAATTCCATCGAATGCGCTAAGCAAGCTCGTCAGGAAATTTCTCAGACCGAAATCGCCATCAGATCTTCTACACAGTGAACATAGCGTGCAGTGTGCTTCCCGAATCCACACTCCTTTACTTTTCACAGTCATGTAAGTATTCGAAATTGCAGCTTGTGCAACTTCTGCTAACAATTGGCAAAGGCTCTGTCTTCGGAAGGCCGCCTTTCGCGTTTTCTCTTCCTCCGCCAATTCATTCTCAACGAGATCACGGCCCATTACCACACTCACCTCATTCCAGTCCCGAATCTGCAGTCCAAGGACATCGCAATCAGTTTTCCAGAGACGATGGGCCAGCGGAGATGAGACCCAATTCGAACCCACAGCTGACCGAGAAACCGAGGCTCAACACGGCGACAACTCAATAGCTGCATCCTCCAAAGCCAACACGACCGCATCTCACAGCGCTGGAGAACAGCACATAGAATCGAGCGAGCATGGAGACCACGCCTCAGTAACCGAAGCTGTCAGATCTGCAGCCAATACTGCTTCCACAAAGGTTTCAGATGTTGCTGGCCAAGTCGCTGCTGCCGCGAGTAGCGCAATTGGCTCGACCTCCGCTGCTAGTGGATCTGCAGCTCAGGATGTGTCCAAGACTCTCTATGTTGGGAATCTCTTCTTCGACGTCAAGGAACATGATCTCGAGAAGGAGTTCAGCAAGGCCGGCAGGGTTGTGAAAACCAAAATCATATATGATCAGAGAGGTTTGAGCAAAGGGTATGTCATCTTGCACCAATCCTCTTCCTCCATCGTGAAGCCGCTTTTTAATGCCTCACAGGTTCGGTTACATTGATTTCTCGACCTTGGAAGAGGCTGACAAAGCGATCTCCATGTTCAACATGCAAAACTACGAAGGCCGTCGTATGACCGTCCAGCATACGATCCAAAAAGCCAGATCACGAGAGGGGCCGAGGAGTAGCCCTCGCGAGCCTCACGCCCCCACGAAGACGCTCTTCATTGGCAACATGGCCTTTGACATGTCTGATCGAGATCTCAACGACCTGTTCCGTGATATCAAGAACGTCGTTGATGTTCGGGTGGCCATCGATCGGAGAACTGGGCAACCTAGAGGATTCGCACACGCCGATTTCATAGATGTGGACAGTGCGGAAAAGGGCATGGCCGAATTGGCAAATAAGGAGGTATGTGGGAGGTATCTGAGAGTCGATTTCAGCGCCAGCTCGAGAAGTTAGGGGTGATGCTGCCTTCCTTGGGGAATCATCATAGAGCATCGAAGGACAGTGAAGAAGCGAGGGTTTTCAGCTTGCCACTTTGGCTTTCTTCACCCATGTAATTCATCTAGGCGCGGGTTACGGGGACCGGCCCATGGTTGTACATTACACAATTAGCTATGGAGTTGGCATACATCTCTTCTCAGGTTCATAGTACCTAGTGTACTGAATTGGCTTGTGATATTTGTCTGGGTTTGTCAGTGAAAGAGATGGGATCACGTGCATCTGCACGGTGGACAAAAAGATGAACCTCGGCTCTAGCCTTTCGAGATATCCTTTGCCTGCGAACGAACATATGACAACGTACTCATCTACAACAGGCTTCGCATGCGTTCTGAAGCGAGATCGCTCTTGAGAAGGCTTTACTTGGATAGAAACACCACGACGTTCGAATCCCAGGCGCGATGTCGTTCCTTAGCGGAGCGGAGTGTTCTACTGCGGCCAACCCTCTTTCACAATTCACCAAGCATGTCCAGGATGACAGGTCACTTCAGCGGGACAGGCTAGTAGGGACAGGGCCGGGCGGGCTTCAAGAGACCTTCAGAAGTCAAAGAGGTGGCCCGCCACAAGATGAGGTAGAACGCCCCAGCCCTCCCCACAAAAGGCTTCTGCAGTCGTTCAATGAAAGCAAGACTGACCATTTTCGCAGGCAATGCAACAATTCCTACAGCAGAATGGACAGCTACCCCAAGAATCACTCCAACCCTTCTCCATGGAGCAGATGCGGCGGGATCTCGATGGCTACCGGACAAGGTCACCGCAGACAGGCTCACCACTCTGGTCGTCAGAGTTCGATCCACAGGAACAGGCAAGAATGGAGGGCGCCTTCCAAAGTCCGAAGTCCGCCGCATTTATACCACCTGGATTCAGTCATGCAGAGTTCCAACAATTCCAGCATAAAGTTGAACAGAACACCTCACTGAGAGCCCACACTCCACCATTTCAAACGCCAATGTCAATGCATGGCTATCAACGGCCAATGGGCATGGCCTATGGCATGGGAATGTCATCCTACCGCCCAATGTCAGCACAGAAACGACCCGCAGATACTTTGACAGCCTCAAAAGGCAAGGGCCGCATGGTCGAGCTTGACGACCAAGACTGGGAATCTCAATTCGCCCAAATGGACACCAGCCAGGACCAAGACCTCGATGCCGCAGCCAACGCAGCGGTAGAAGCCGAGCTGAATGACATGGACAGGTCAGTCCCCCTCTCCGAAACCAATCCCTACGGAGACTTCGAGTCCATCTGGCGCGGCATCCAAGCTGAAACCTCCTCTCCTTTGTCCAGAACCCTCCTCGACGACGAACGCATGCACATGTCCGACCACCTTCCCCTCGATTCCGATCTCAGCACCTGGGAGAGTTTCGACGAGCAGTTCCAACGGCCCTTCCAAGACCCGCAACTCGGCAACTACGTCTTCGAACCCGAAAACCCCTTCGCCGCCTCCTTCCGCGACTCCTGGGCCATGGGCCAGCAAATCATCGCCGAAGGCGGGAACCTCTCCCTCGCCGCCCTCGCCTTCGAAGCCGCCGTGCAGCGCGACCCCTCACACGTCGAAGCCTGGGTCGCGCTCGGCAGCGCCCAAGCCCAGAACGAGAAAGAAACCCCAGCCATCCGCGCCCTCGAACAAGCCCTGAAACTCGACCCCTCGAACCTCGAAGCGCTCATGGGGCTGGCCATCAGCTACACCAACGACGGCTGGGACAGCACCGCCTACCGCACCCTCGAGCGCTGGCTCGCCACCAAATACCCCAACATCATCTCCCCCTCCGCCCTAACCCCGGACGCCGAATTCGGCTTCACAGACCGCCACCTCCTGCACGAGCGCGTCACCGAGCTCTTCATCCTCGCCGCGCAGCTCAGCCCAGACGGCGAACACATGGACCCGGACGTGCAGGTCGGGCTGGGCGTGCTCTTCTACGGCCAGGAGGAATACAGCAAGGCAGTCGACTGCTTCAACGCCGCGCTCGCGAGCACCGAGTCCGGCATCAGCAACCGCCGCGCGGACGCCCACCTGCTGTGGAACCGCCTCGGCGCCACGCTCGCCAACAGCGGCCGCAGCGAGGAGGCCACGGAAGCCTACCACCGCGCTCTAGAACTAAAACCGAACTTCGTCCGCGCACGGTACAATCTCGGCGTCAGCTGCATCAATATGGATCTCTGGCCGCAGGCGGCGGGGCATTTGCTGGGTGCGATGAGCATGCATAATGTGGTTGAGCAGGTGGGCGCGGATAGAGTCCGTGAGGCAGTCGATCCTGGGGACGGGGCGGGGGGAAACGCGCTGTCGGAGAGCGATATCGAGCGTTTGGTGGGGATGAATGAGAGTGGGAATTTGCTGGAGACGCTGAAGCGGGTGTTTGGGAATATGGGGAGAAGGGATCTGGTGGAGAGGGTGGTGCCGGGGATGGATGTTGAGGGGTTTAGGGGGGAGTTTGATTTCTGAGTTCTGGTTTGGGCTTCGAGAGGATGATGGGACAGGCAGGAGGTGAGATGAGAAGACATTTACGGGATGTTACGGACGCATATACCACCAGCATTGGGTACTTAGCCACGGACTCAGGGATAGACAAGCCATATCGCATCTTCAGAAGCTCGTCTTCCTGTGTATCCTCAAGCCTGATTTCCTATCTCGCACTCAGTGGCAAACCTCTTCTCAAATAACCAATCGAAGCATAGATGACAAAGTGTATTTCTCCGATATCTATATCCCGTAGTCGAGTACCTACAACAATCCACTATATCATCCCGCTAACCCCTTCTTACAGATCAACTCCCTAGAAACGCAAATTTGGGTATCATAACATCAAACGCTCAAAAAATCCCAAAGATAAATAAACCCCACCCCAAGATCCCCTCCTCCCTACAACCCAACGACAAGACCCGCACGACCCCCTTATCAAGCCCCCAAAAACCCCTCATCAACAGCAAGCACCCACTCCGCCTTCTCCCTCTCGCTCCTCGCCGCAAACAACCACGTATTCATACTGCCATACACCGCCCACACATTCCCCTTCAGAGACTCGGCCCTCCCTTTCGCCCTCCCCCTCTCCAACCCTCCTCCGCCTCCCCCACCTCCATCAAGCCCTTCGCCGAGCAGCTCCCGCACAGGCGGATCGGTATCGATGCGTGCGTTGCGGAGGTTGATGATGAAGGCGACCTCGCCGCTAGGGACGTGGTAGACGAGGAGGTAGGGCGGGCGCAGCTCGGCGAAGTGGCGCGTCCAGAGGGTGGGGTTGTGGGGGGTGGGGGTTAGGAGGTGGGAGGCTTTGAGGAGGAGGGGGGGTTTTGGGTGGAGGTGGATGGTGGCGGTGAGGTTGGGGTGGGGTGAGGGGGAGGGGGAAGAGGTGGGCTGGTGGGATGGGAGGGTGGAAAGGGGGGAAGCCGGGGAGGGACGGGTCCAGAGGTTGAGGCATTTGTGGAGGAGGGATTGGTGGTGCTGTGAGGGTTCTGAGGGAGGGGAGGGTGGTGTTTTGGAGAGGTGGGGATGCTTGCTGAGGTGGATTCTTGTGGCTTCGACGTCTAGGATGCGCTTTTGGTGGGTTTGGGAGGTTAGATAGTCGCGGAGTAGACCGATGCCTCTGGGTTTCCAGTTACCGAGGGTTTCGTCGCCTTTTATATAGTCGTGCTGAGAGTCCATTCGCCATAAGTCTCCAGCTCGCTTTGCGCATGCTGGTTTCAATGCTACGGAGAAGATGCCGGATGTTGTGTGTACGATTCGGATGGATTTCCAGAGCTGTTTGAACATTGACTGAGGACGCAGCCAGCTGCGAGGGCGGATCTGAACGTTCTGATCGAGCGTGAATGTCAAAGGTGTACTGACACGGGACGACATTACTTCGACCGAGAAGGATATTTGAACGATATATCCTTCGCCCGTCGGCCGGTCCAGGAGGGTCGAGCCATGTAGGCTCGAGTCCCATTGGCCTAGGATTGTTATTTCCTTAGTGCCATTGCCGTTCTCGATCAGCTTTGGTTCTTCAACCAGCTTCAACGGAACATCAGCTTTTGGACTGCTGGCATGTGCAACGCTGGCTCCAGGATCAAGTAGCCGGACATCACCGGCACGAAGAGACTTGATCCCCGTCCACTGCAAAGACTCGCTTGAGGAGTAGGAGAAATTCAGGAAGGTCCGTCTCTGCAAGCCTTGGTGCAGCTGGTAAGTGCCCGGATCGAGATTGCTGTGCTGCTCAACCTCCACCGCCAGATATTCACCACTCTCTGATAATTCCAAGATTTTGGCTTTCGCAAATACGTCGTGCTGTTCTTGCACGTAGTACTCACTCTCCGGTAGCCGTCCTTCGGAGCGTTTGCGGTCCTCTAGCGCCTCTTCATCACTGGATTGCCTTATTTCATCCCAGCTTAGAAGTTTGTCCAGATGCATAGGAGAGACTCTGGCGTATATGGAGACTCGCAACGTTGCTGTATGGGGGGCATCAAGCGGCAAGCTCATGCTATGGACACTTTCGAAACGGATAGGGTTTTCCTCAAAGCCACCGATCATCTGCGTCGTCGTAGCGCCCCCTTCATCGCTGATACCAGGGATAAAAAGCTGCGCATGGATGTCAGTGCCCTCTCGCTCAGCAAATCCAGCCATCTCATGCATGACAATATTGAACTTGAGCATGGAGGAAGGCGCTTGGGCAGACGACGGTTCTAACGAGAGCTTGACGACGCCAATAGCTTCATGCGTATACGTCGAGAGGACGTCCAATGTGTAATCTTGAACATGGGCCTCGAAAACGGCAGCAAGAGATACATTCGTTTCTCCAAGAAGTGAAAATTGTGGCATACATGGATCGATGAAGGGATTATCGAGACGGAAGTGTTGCACGAGTTGCGGCCGGTCCAGATACTGATGTATTCGACGCATGTCATGCAGCCTAGCCTCGAGTTTTTCAAGCGACCAAAGACGGACAACCAGATTCTGGTAGTCAAGTAGTCGGACCGCAACACAAGGCTTATGAGCGTCTTCGAGAGCTTCATCCTCGTCGCCAGAAATACCACTTAATACGAGATCATACGATGAGCACATGCTCTGACCGTTCCCCGCAATAGAGAATTGGAATACGATGTTTTTGTCCATCGCTTGGCTCATGATCTGAACCTCCTTCAGCACAGCAGCTCGTTGAAGAAGCGCTCCAGCCATTTGTACATATTTCGTCTGACGCCACCTGGCCAGCCAGTGCCTAGCGATGCCCCTTTCTGCCGGAGGGAGGTCTGTGAAACCATCTTGCGTTATCCTCGGCGAAGCCGAAACATGCTGTAGCTTCTCCTGGAAAGCTTCCTTCTGCAGCTCAATTTGCTGCTGAAATTCTTCTTTCGCGGCCTTGAGTGCATCCTCTATTCTCTCTTTCTCGAACTTTAGCGCTTCAATATCCTGAGTTGATGGAGCATCAGCGATGCGCAGTTGCTCCTGATACTCCTCTGTCTGCTTGACGGGCTGGTCTTGCATGTCATTGCGTAATGCATCCACCCTCTCATCTTCACTTTGGGAACCATCTGCTCCACTCTGGGGTGGAGTGCTGCGAAGTGTAAGAGTGGTGTCGAGGGAAAAGTTATCGATCGTGCCATTCGACAAGTACTTTTGACGATGCGGGGAGGAGCTCAAAGATTCGAGTTCTTCGTCATCTGGCCCGAACAGCCTAGACTCTGGTCTGCCTTTGCGAACCGCTCGAGCCCTCTGGACGTCATCGAAGAGTGCGTCCAGCTCATCGTCCGTGAGATGCTTTATTTTCTGGTCAGGCCCCAGAATAGCGCTTGCAGCCTCTCTGCGTGCGTATGACCAGTCTGAATCACGCCCCTTTCTATGAGGCATTGGCGACTCTGATCTGCCCGTCTCGCCTTCCGTATCTGAGTCGGCTGTGCTCAGAGCTCGGCTATGCGATGGTCTCGGTGCAGGAGAGCCAAGCTGACTGGTTGTAATAGCATGCCTGAGAAGGCTCTGTTCTTTGCGTTCATCACGTGCTTCTTGTGGATGATTGAAGCGGAAGATGTGGAAATCGCCAAGGATGATTCGATTGCCGCTACGAAGCCTCTGAGGCTTCTCGAGACGAAGTCCATTGACCATGATGTCCGCGCCGTCTCTGGGTACAAGAGTAACCAAACCGTCCACATTCTCAAATGTGCAATGATCAGGAAGAATCTTCGATCCATTGAGGCGGATTTCTGACGTTGTCTTTGGATCTTCCACATTGCCAACCGCAGTCGTACCAGGCTTGATGTTGTAGACCAGACATTCTGCCAGTAACGGGTCATCGCTGAGATTGACAAGATGAGGCATTTTCTTTGGAGTCGAAAGGCCGACAAAGCCCTTTTCGATACTTATACCAAGCTCTTCCAGAGCAGCCTCGCGTTCTTTATGAATCTGCTCTGTCTTCTGAAGCTTATCTTCCCATGTCTGGTTCAAGTCTTCGTAAAGTTTCTCTGATTGATTCAACTGTTCGGCAATGTCGGCTTTGGATACTTTCTTGATGGTGCCGTCGGCCTGTATTATGGACACTATCTGCTGATCTAGAGGTGTATCAGGCGCATACTGCTCTTCAGCAACGCCACCACTAGTCGCACCACTACTGAGCTTTGATCTCAATTGCGCGAGCTCTTCCTTTAGTTCACGGATCATGCGAGCATTTGGATCCTCGTTGACAACAGCATGGTTCTTTATTCTCTTGGCAGAGTCCGCGTACCTCAGCGTGCTCAGTGTCTCCTCGAAATTGATGTCTGCTGGAGATATCGCAGCGATCATAGCCGTCATACTGTTGCCTCCCAGAGAATCCTTCAACAACCAGGTTAGGACAGAGTCTCGATATGGCACCATGGACATATTCCTTTTCTTTCCTGTCGACAGATCCGCCAGAGCCGCTATCACCCGTCCCAATGTTGAGAGTGATCGGTTGATCTCTGCACCCTCTTTGAGACGGGCCCCTGTTGCGCCCGTCGATGTTGCGCGCTCGGAGCCTGCAAGGTCCACGAGACTGATTTTGGCAACCTTTTCGGTGTCGATGTTGGTCTCCACGTCATGCCTTTTCTGCGTCACAATCAAGGTGAATACCGCATGCGACCGACTGGACGTATCGTTCATGCTTGTTGCGGCTACGGTCCTTGCCTTGTTGCCTTCGTCCATAAGATGCTGAATCTCGGGAAATGAACGCACAATCAGCTTAGCTAAGTCTTCAACATAAGGGCCAGTAGACGGATGCTCGCGGACTTTGAGATTCCCCTTGGTCGAAGGATTGAGCAAATCTCGAACTCGCTCATTATAAATCTCCAGATAGGACACCTCGACAGTGTACTTGAGATTCTTGTCTTCTTGCAGTGCCGAGATACGTTCGAACATATTTTGACAGATTCTTGGTATCACACCAGACTCTTCGCCGTAGCCCATCATGCTGTACGACTTCCCTGAGCCCGTCTGCCCGTATGCAAAGATGCAGTTGTTGTAGCCTTTGAACGCATTGTCGAGCAGTGGAGACCCGAGGTCGTCGAATAGATTGTCTTGCCCAGCGAAGTGAGGGTCTGCACGATTGAAGGACCAATAGCTCTTATCGAAAGCGAACACCTTCTGCCCATCCGCCCTGCCTCCCTTTGAGCCACGAAGGCGTTCCTCAGCATCTGGCGGCGGTACCAGGACGGTCTGTTCACCCTTCATCTGCACAACGCATTTTGCCTTTCGGTCGAGCTCGCGCCCATTGAAGGGTCGTACCCTGACCACGACCTTGATGTTCCCGCCAGCCATGATGGGCACGTAGTCGAATCATTGGGAGGCTATGTTCGCTTGGCGATGTTAGGAAGAGGGTGCTGCATGATTAGCAATGGGATGTAGTTGAGAAAACGCAACTGCAAGGTGCAAACTGCCAATTTACGTTTTGGTAAACAAATAGAAACTGTACAAACACGTTGTCAGGAACCAGGCAGAAGCAGCAGGCGCGCCCAGGGCACTCTAGGCGAAGATCCAGGGGTCTGAGCTGTTTTGGGGATCAAGGCTTGGCTATGCGGGCTAAGCTTTTGGACAATCGGTCCCGGCGTTGGGGGTCATCCTGGGAACGTCACCGAGCATGACTGCCTGTCCGCAGCAAGGACCTGTAAATAGAGTCATCTCATGATTTTCCCTCGCCATCGCTATGAATTTTCCTTCTTTTTCTTGTCCTGCTTATCAACATTTGCACTCCGAATAGCTTATCTTGCTCAGTAACAGCAGCTGAAACTGAGGATGGGATTCTTGCCTCAGCATGCGCAAGGAAAGGCGCTGGATGGTACAATACAGCCCATGAACGGAGCACCGGTACTCGGTGACTCCGGAAATACGATGTCCTTACCATCGAGACCCAAGCCTACGGGTCCGTTATCTTCCCAGGACTCAATTCCTCCATCAGGCGCAACGTTGACTGGGAAGCAGGAGCATTGTAAGGTTCTGCACTGTTGCCGTCAACTGACGGCAATTTATACTTATGGCTGAGAACCTTTTGGCTAATCTACGTTAGATCTCAAAAGAGAGCTCATATCACAACAAGTCAAGTATGAAATATCAGAGTTAGCTTCCACCACCGCCCTCCAGCGATTCGGCGCCCCATTTAGGTCCGATTTTGGCGAGGTCGCTCCGGTCGACTCTGAGCTTCCTATCCTACGCTACATCTTCGTTCATCATGTCCGCAACTTTCCATTCCTGGACCAAGCGAGGGAGAAGGAGTTCTGGCAAGACAAGCTACAAGTGGTGGGCTGCGGAGTGACTAGGGACGTCTGACAGAGCTGATGCTGGCCAGTTCCTCGAATCCTTTGCAAATAGGCATATCTCATCGTCAGAAGATCGACTCGAAGAGACCAAGCGGCGAAAGCTCGCTATGAAGGCAGAAAAGTTGGTGGAGCTGATGATGGTCTCCGGCATACCCACCGCATCCGGTTATGAAGAACGAATACGGTTCTCAGAGCTGGAAGTGGTAGACCGAGGCGCAAATGAGCAAGGATTGCTGGTCAATGCACCAGAAGGGCATGCAATCAATGGCTGGGACATCAATGTAGCTGGCGTACGGACGACCTCGGTAAAGCGAACCGTGAGATATCATCAGCACGCCGTAAGTCTGATACACACAATCTGGAGTGCCATGAAGGTTGGCTGAAAGCTTATAGGAGTTTATCATTAGAGTCAGACAAGCGGGGAAGGCAGATATGTACGTCGGAAGGCGATACGGTAATTTTTCGAAAATGCACAAGCGAATACGGACGGAGCTTCCTGGCAAGGTGCTCCCTCCGCTGCCCAGGAAAAACAAAAATTCCACACACTCATCATTCCTCAGCGTAGGGGCTGATGACGATGCTTCATCTGTATCATCGGTCTCTACACAGAACACAAATCCGGATGGGGCTGGTGATAGTGGTTCACTGCGGCATCTCATGGGCCATGGCCGTTCCGCCTCCATACAGCGAAACTCCCCTCGAGTATCTGGTGAGTACTCTAGAGAGAAAGTCACGCTATACCGCGAGGACCAAAGAGTCTCGCTCCGGGCATTCCTGAGGACTCTCCTGCAAAATGAACAGATTGCCCAAACAAAAGCGATACATGAATTTCTTACTGCTAATCCGGTCAAAATCAATGAAGAAGAGATGAGAGATATTCATCAGCGTAAAGAGATGGACGAGAAACGAATAGAAGAGCAAAGGCAATTTTATGAAATTGCGAGGCAGCGGGCAAGAGAATTAGACGTTTATATGGAGAGATTCCGGCGGGACATCGTCGAGAGCAGTAAGTCACCCCAATCGATCAAAATTCGGTTCTCGTAATTAAGTCCTACACAGACGGCCTTTCGAAATTATTCAAGGAGATCAAGGACAAAGAAAAGATAGCAGATTTGAGCATTGAATATCAGAAATTCGCAGAATGGGCACGAATAGAGTAAGCTCATACTAATGGTAGGCTTAAATGGCGCTAATATTCGGTTAGAGTCGCAGCTACAATATATCACCTTTTCCTGGCAGAGGATAACTCACCGGAACTTTTCGCTCAGGCCAAACGCTTACATTCCATGATACCGTATGCAGCATTGAAGCAAGTAATTCGGTTCGCGAACCCTGCTAAAGTCATGAGCGGCGTCCTTGATCTATTCCTCGCACAGCCCTTTGGTGCACGGTCTTTGGCCCAACGAGCCCTTGGTCTTGCACTGAACGACGGCATTAGAACTTTCCAGAGATCCATAGATTCTCTCACCCTCAAGATCAACGATACTGTTCTCTGTGAGAAGCTCAGAAGCTTCTGCAATGCCGACGAAGATATCAAAAATTCTGTAAGAGCAGAGGCGGTATCTGACGATGTTGACCTAATTGTCGCCATCCTTCGCTCGGAACACTTCAGGCCAGAACTCACCCCCGAGCAAATAGGTAAAGTCTTCAACGCATATGTCGCATGGGTCAATGCCATAGAAAACGTATGTCTGCTCTTCCTTCTTCCAATGCCCATCTCTCATGCATTTGATTAACACCCTTCTCAATCAGACCGACGACGCAATGAAAGCCTCCGCCACCCTCTTCGCCAGTCTCAAATCCCTCCTCAAAATGTACACTCGTCAACGCGACAAAGCAATGATGCTCTCCGTCATCGAAGAACCCGTAACCCTGAACCTCTTCCGCGACCTCTTCACCATCTTCTACGAGCCCCTCGTGCGCGTCTACAAATCAGCCAACGTCTACTCCTCCGTCACCGACTTCTCCAACTTCGCCGACGACATGTTCCGCGTCCTCGAAACCTGCCAACGCCAAGACGTCTCCGCCGATCCCAACCAAACCGTCCAGTCCTTCATCGACCTGTGCGGCAGGCACCAAGACAACTTCTACAAGTTCGTGCATGAGGTGCACATCCACGACAACGGCCTCTTCTCCAGCCTCATGTCCTGGCTGGAATTAATCCTCGAGTTCCTGCGGCATGGCCCCAAGGGCGGGAAGCTGGATATGAATGCCCTCTTCCAAGGCGCAGTCGACATGAGCCAGATCGACAAATTCGCCGCCATCGCAGAGATCGACGCCCTCATCCAATGGCAGGAAGAGCGCAAGAAATGGCACGCCGACAAGACGCGCCAGAAAATGGCCGCCGAGGGCTCGTCCAACCCTGCGCCCCCTGGTTCGGCAACCTTCCGGAGCAGTGATTTCGGGCTGAATGAGCAGGACCTGGCGGAGATGAGAGATAGCGAGGCGTTTGAGTCGGACGAGGAGAGTAGTGATGAGGATGGGGCTGCGGATCCGATTGACAGTGAGCGGAAGAAGAGGGTCAAGCGGCAGGATCATTTGAGGCGCACGGCGGGGGAGCCGGTGAAGCCGGAGGTGAGGGAGCTGCAGGGGTTGAGGGAGGGGTTTTTGAGTATGCTGAGGATGGTGCTTGCGGAGTGATGCATCAATTCCATTCTTCTTGGCTATGGGATGGGTTTTGGCCAAACAGGATAAGGGGGGACTATTGGATACACTGCATGCTGAGCGATGAGGAGACGAACCTTTATGTCGATACGAAGCATTATTCTAGGATTATAGATCTTGGTGTTACGCTAGCCTCAGGATATCACTAAATTGGAATCGTCCTCGTTGACGTACTACCAGGAAATACCTAGGATAAGAACATGCATCAGGGCATCCAATACTCGGCAACGCATCCCCAATCAGGAATGCCCTTCTTCTCAGGTCAATCCCAATGAGTGTAAAGATCCACGTGTGTAATCCATTGACACACCACAAGGCAGTCACACCACAGAACCAGACTCACCGCTATCACGCATACCATATCCGTCACAAATCGATTGTCACAACATCGCCAATCCCAACCATGACACTTCCACCATGCCATATCAAAACCCATTCTCCCTCCCACCTTGCTATTCTCTCCCACTCCTCCCCTCAACTAATCACCCAACAGTCATGTGCTACAAAGGCATCTTCGCCGAACTCCTCTGCTGCTTCTCTTCCGACGATAACCACAATCCCCACCACCATGGCGCCCCCCCCCAACCCCACCCACACCCACACCCCCCAATTCAACCACAACCCCACCCACACCAACCCAACCAACAACCCCACCCAAACCCCAACACCACAAACCCCTACCCACCACCACCCCCAAACCCCCACCACCCTGGCCACGCCTACCGCACCCGCCCCAATGCCGGACCCTGGGAGCTGCTGCGCGTGGAGCAGATCCGAGGAGGGGTTATGATACCGCAGACGTATGATTATGCCAAGGGGCCAAGGCCGGATGGGACGAGGACGTGGCAGGCAAACTGGGAGGGGAGGCAGACGGCGGAGTTTGGGGCTGTGGGGGTTGGGAAGGGGATTTTGTGAGTTGGGGGGGGGAGGAGGAGGAGTAGGGGGAGGACGGTTCATGTTGAGAAGAGGGGTGTTGGGGTGCGGTAGTCGAGGTGGATGGCTTGGCGGTGAATCGTGGATGCGTGGGTTCGAGTGGTGGAGATGCCATGTAGGGCTTGGAGCGTAGATCTTCGTGATGTGAAATTCTGGTGCCACGAAGCTGTTGATTGATGGGGAGTACATACCTATTGTCTGTCAGGTTCCAAGCGGCTGTTGCCGCAATGCGATTCTTTCCTGGTCGTTTCATGAAGAGTGAATGTCCCCGCAAACAGGTAGCGTTCCAGCTTGCTTTGGGTCTGCAAAGAGTAAACCCAAGCTGTGGAGAGCATTGAAAACCTCTGGATACTTATATTCTGCGTTCGCCTTTCATGGAAAACATACTCTTCGTCGTTTCCACTCTGTGCACCTTGAGCTCAATAGCCCAACCTCTTGAATGCCAGCCTAGATTTGAGGAGCGGGAATGGCCATTTCGATTTGGGGAGAAAGGTTCCTCCAGCTACTCTTGGGAGCTCAGCTGCGTTAACGAAGGTAAGTTGTGCTCGGCGACGATCGAATTGATTCCTTATTTCGCATTTCCTGAGCAAGCCCAAATCCGCCCCCGCCTCCCATCCCTCTCACCATTCGTCCTCAAAGTGACAGTAGCGCATAGGAAAAGCTTCTACACACCTTAATAACCGCCCCCTTTTCTCCTGCTAACCCACCACTCCTCGCCCGGACCCCTCAACCACCAACCCCTTTTTCCCTCCCTCTCAAGCACTACCGGCACTTCACCCATCCGCCCCTCACCTCTCCCTGCACCGCCATTACTGGCCTCCATCAGCCCCTCCATCCTCGCCCTCGTCTCCGGTTCCACAGCCAACAGCGCCTTATCCAGGTCGTCCTTCCACACCGGCACCTCCCTCCTCCTCGTCTCCACCACCACAAGCACAAGAAAGACAAGCGAGAGGACAATCGACAGAATGGGGACAGTCAACCACCGGAAATCGACACTGATGAAAACCTCGTTGTGGGTTGCGGTCCCCAATGCCTTGTCGGGGATGTTGGACGTTTTGCGCATGGCATTCGACATGCTGATTTCGAGGTTGGCGAGCAGCGGGCGAATAGCGGCCACATGGTCGCTGGGCGCGTTGTTGTAAAATATGTCTCCGAACGCGCCTGCCGCGTCGCTGGTTGCAGCACGAAGGAGGGTAGGATAATTAGGCGTCGCGTTCCGATACGTACCGTGGAAGGTAGCGACGGCGAGGAAGGCATTGAACGCATGCGCAGTAGAGTTTTCCATCCAGTATTCCATTCCGTCGGTATCAGTGGTAGATATGACTGTCGTCGAAGGGTTAGGGAATCGTGGTGATGTCTTCTCGGAGAACTTTAGCGCTGACTGGGTGTTTGTGATTGTGGTAGTAGTGCGCCCGTTAGTGACGGTGGTGTGGTATGTCTTTAGGCAGAGGGATAGGGTGATTTGGAGAGCGACGAGTGAGGTGTTCGGGTCGGTGCTGGAGTGCAAGGAGAAGACGCTCGGGTCGGGAAAGAAGATAATGTAGAACTCGACCAGATTCGCGGGGTCGGCGTGGGCCTCAACGAGATCAGACTTTGACGCTTGGAGACCTTGAATTATGCTTGCGCCCATCCAGAGTAATGGTATTCCATCCTTCTGGGTCGTAAAGTTGTCTCTACGAATGGTGGGCGCTTCCTGTAAAGGGGACAGGGTGTAGGAACATTCGCGACCATCGTAACCGACGTCGAGGATATGGGGGCAATGGTTTATGATTTTTGGGCTGGCATCTTTGGCTGCCGAGCACACGGCAAGAGAAGTGTAGTCGGGAAAGGTGCAGTTGCCAGTCGTGCATTCGGCCGCTACCGCCGAGGGATCAATGTCTTTGGCAAGTAGACCGTCGGTAACGGCTGATGCCATTAGAGGTGCCACCGTGTAAAAGTCAATGGAGGATCCATCGGCTGTAAATGGAGATATGTGAGTACATGACCCTGCACAACAAAGAACATCATAGAACTTTGGACAAACTTACGCATTGGCAGTCTGTCTAACGCAAGGTACGCTTGGTATTGCCGGGCGATAGGAATTGATCCGATGGAGGACGTTGAATTCCTCGGCCTAAGCGGCAACGATACAGACTGTTGCGCAAAGGACCCCAGCAGTAGGACGAGACTGGTATTGAGTGCACCCAGATAAACCAGAGTCCTGCAACTGCTCTTAGCATGACACGCATCGGCAAGTAATGTCGACGACTTACCATTTTGGATGTTTCGTGATTAGCAATAAGCCATCGATAGGCCCACGACTTGCTTTATCAAAATCCCCTATGTCGGCCATGGGCCTACTTTTGCTATACCAAATCCACTTCAGTTGCGAATTGGACGCTGCTACAGGCACAAACACGGCTGTCTGGGCAATTTGCGATCCGATGCTAATCAGAGTATTGAGAGTGAGGCGAGAGTGCCAATTTGCAAGAGGTTGACCATGGAATACTGCAAGGATAATGATGATAATGACGAGGGAGAGGAGCGCGAGAAGCCAGCAGAGAATCTCCGACGTCCAAGTTTCGGAGAAGATTCTAGTGAAGATTGACTGCTGCGTTGTCGCTGTGGCAGTCCTGGTGACATCCGCTGTCAGCCCAGCAGTATCTTCTTGAGGGAGATACTCATGGTCGATTTCCTCCCGTGTGGGACTGCTGGAAGACGACCGAGTAGTGATGCTATGCAAAGGAATTGACATTTTCACTAAAGGCCGTACAATCTGGGAAAATCGTCAGAACGTAGGGGTGTTTTCGAATTTTCATGATCTATAATAAATTTCTCAGCTCCTGTCCAGCCCTCTTCACTCAGCTCTCCTGCAGCCGATCTGCATCCCACACGGCCGAGCTGCTATATATAGTAATCGTCGCCGACCCAGAGGTTCGACGTGTACAATTGGCGTTTGGTTTGGTTAGCATTCATGATCTTGCGAGGACTGAAAGGCTATGAAGAATGGCAAAGGCGCTATGAGAGTATCGCGTCAGAGATTGGAAAGAAGTAAAGTAACAGAAACGGTATAGCTTTGTCTCGTCGGGTGATAGAATCACATGGAGGCAAGGTTCGAGCAACCCTATTGGGCAACCTTATCGAACAGCGACCGGGGTCTGAAGCCCTGAAACAAGGATAGCTAATTGTATATAAAGTAAGAACCGGCCCAGTCCTAAAACACCTTCAGTTTCCATATCCATACTTCGTAGTCGTGAATGCAAAAAGATAATGCGGTCATCCTGCCCATCTGTTATCCTGCAAACAATTCAAAACCGGCCTTATCTGCTCTCTCCACGCCTCTGTTTCCAACTTATCTTCAAACCAGCCTCGATCTCTTAGCGCTCTCATCACGGCACTGCCCTTTATCACTCGCGAGGCTTGCTCTTCATGCCTTGCAATGCTGCATCTGCGAGCATTGCAGCACCACGAACCTCGATTGCAGCTGGCGGCCAGGGGTGGTCACCCTTTCTGCTCCGGAGTTCCTGTACAGGACAGCATCCAGCTTTAGTACACGTTTGGAAGATTGTCGAACCATATATTTCGTACCGGGTTAGCTTGCCCTTTCCGGAGACAACCCCTGGGTTATTGGGATTTTACACAGATAATCTCTGTAAACAAGGAACACTCGCTGCAAGAAGGAAGTCTGCGGAGGAATAGAAGATCACAATAAACATATTGAGCTGTCTCTAGTCTTGGGTGTAACGAGCTTCTTAAAATTATTCACGAAAACGGTTAGTATCTTTGGGTCGTAAGAGAGGGTCCACCATTCTAGGGAAGGTCCATTCTGGCATAACTGACATCAATATCAGGTAGAACTGTGTAACTGCCCTCGATCTCGCTGCCATTAGGTTTGAAATTCGGACCTGTAAAATCTTGTGCCCATCCAGGTGGGAAAGGCATACCGAGTGCAGCCGTTGTAATGCATTGCGGTAGGTTAGGGAAATTGAAGATCAGGCAAAAAGAACAGGCTCTTTCAGTAACCCTTCAACTGGGGACGCGACGCTGGGAACTCTGAGAGTCCAGAAAGGAATCAGAGATGAGGATGGGAAGTGAAGAGGCTCTTTTACTCAAGAGCAATCATTCGTACCGATCTCGGGCGGATGAAGTGGGAGGACGCTTGAACGCCTCATTCAATTCCTAGGGCCCGCAACAGCGTCCGATCATCCTCTGCCCCGGATTTGCTAAGCTAGATCCGTATGGTAGGGCTGCCATTTCCCTAATGTACTTGATTGCAGCTGAACGCCGACCTGTGACGGCTCGACAACTTCTCCCTTTGCATGATCGCTCCCTTCGACCAGAGCCGAGGGGCAGTATCCTTGTATTCGTCGAATCATGGTCACAACGTGACTGCATCCGGCTCAATGGGCACAAGATCGCCTTTGCCCCTAAAGACCTCCAGAACAGTAGCTTGCTCCGCAAGCATATATCTCTCAGCCTGGGTCCCAATCTTCGAAAGTCCCCTCCAGCGCTCAAAATCCTCTGGGTTGCGTTTGTCTCCATGCGCCTTCTCCGGATTCTCCCAGTGACCCTTAGAGAAGCCTAGAATGGTCGTAAGTTGTTGGAGCTTGATGTCGTACACAAGCGAGACGATGCTTCCGGTCTCCTCTAACCAGTTGCACTGCCAAAGCTCGCCAGGACGAATGCATTGAAACATGGCGGTCTGGTAGTTGGAGCGACCTGCCATGGGACCGCCGTGGATGGCGTAGACGACACGGCTTTCGGAGAAGAACCATATTTCGTAACGCCATTTTGCAGGCTTGCCGCTCTCGTCAGTGGTGTTGTAGTCGTAGACTAGGTGGAGGTCTCGGATGTCTTTGTCAAAGGTGGGATCAAGTAGGGTAGTGGATTTGAAGGACATTCTGATACAGATCCACTTTGGGCTAGACGGCACAAAATAAAGCTAAGGATGCAATGAGGAAGAAGTGAGGTACTATGGATACGATTCGAAGATAAAATCGAAGGTAATGAACTTCAACACAGTGAGAAGGGTGGGCCAACTCACCATATAAGTAGCTTTCTAATCGCGGGCTTCACCCCTACCGAGGTAAAGGCGCCGAAGGATGAGGGCAGGTGGAAGCGATTATAGGCAAAGGAAGGCAGCTGAAGGATTGCTGACAATGCAGTACCCTGCATGTCATAAGGGTGAAAACGGTATCTTACAGGGCGTGGTTACTGCAATAATCTCCATGCTACGGAACGTTGTGATGGTAGACGCAGATACTCTGTGTGCAGGTGAGAAGGCGCCTGATTCGTGATGGTCCCGACACTGTTTTACGCGGCCTTCTCACTGTTTATTTTTAGCGTCCGCAATACCGAGTCGAACTAACGGTATCGATCGGTAAATTTCAATACGCTTCGATTGCTGCCTAGAGCGCTAGACCCCTACCTCTAATAGAACCGCAACGTCAATGATAGCACGGCATCCACCACTGACAAAAATACGGGTTGGCGAGACAGAAGTGGCGAAAATATTGCTTGCTCGTGCTGCTAAAGCGGACGTACACAACCTTGGCCAAACCTTTATCTTTGTCGTCTTGGTAAAACAAGCTAAGTTCGTCGAGTTGATCCTTAATGCTCTTTTGCAACCGTTGAAATACTGTACAAAATGGATAGGTGTGATTGTTGAGTCACTTTATTGGGCTGTTGAAGACAACCAAAAGAAGGTCCAGGAGCTGTCTGCAGCCATACTTGGAATACATCCGGCCACTAATGCTGTGGATACCATGCTCCACGAGAAAAGCACTGGTAGCCAAAGCTTCCTTCTTACAATGCAGCAGCTTCTTGAGCTTCTTTGTACCTAACATCGGCTCTGATTCTAGGACTCAGTACATCTAAGATCCATGCCATGGCCCCCTAAGTCACCATTTTCAACCTTTCTGCTTGAATCCATGATTACTCATTGGCCTTGAGCCTCCTTTTCAGCTCCTTCACCGGCCCGAGCTTGCTACCAACCTGCCTCTACCCTGCCGGGCCGATCAAGCCCTCTTCCAGTCTGCATCATTGATCCCTGTCGTTGCCGACGGTGTACAGGACCGCTGGGCGCCTAGGTGGAGCACTCTAATCTTGCTGCGCGATCACCGGCGAGGGTCTATCGCGTAGGTGATGCTGCATAAGCCCCTTTCAAGTTTCAGAACCCACTCTGACCCCCCTTCAAGGCACACTAGGGCACGATCTCGATCGGTCCCGACCAGGTTCTGCCACCGCCGCCATGGTAGCCAGCGCGCACGCATCTACGCTCGCAAGGCTCTGCGATGGGCTCCTCTCTGTGGCCCCTAGCTGAGCTGATCACGAGGCCCTCTCAACGTCTGGGTGTTAGGTATTGGGATCAAGGAGGACCTAATTGTGCCGCACATCCTTTCTGCATTTTGGAAACGGGGACTTCAGGCTGACTGAGAGCTAGCAAGGAACCCTGGCCAGGCTGCAGCTGAAGTGGTAATCGCCAATCTCCACGGAGCTGGCTTGCAGAATGATGGGCTCGGAGGGCGTTACAGTGGGCTGTTGCAAGGCCATCGAAGGCGAGCTGACTGTGTACGGACGCGCAGAACCTGGCTTGTGGTCATGGCACGTCTGACAAAGACCTCACGAGTTACCGCCACTGATTAGTGAGAGGCGAAGCCGCCTTGGGAAAGGGGATGGGCTTCAAGAGCGATACAACGCAGCTGCTTGGGAATCGAGCGATCGGCTGGCCTGCTGTTTCAGAGATGGCAAGGGGTTTAGTGGACGGTGACAGGGGTAGCCAAGTGCGCCGAGGGTAGCAGGTATGAAGGAAGAGTTCCGGCTCCTAATGTCGCCCTCTGCACCTTCTCCACTCTTTGGACCTCTGTCCAGCCTTTCAGCGGTCCCAATATTGCTCTCCAGCCATGTACCATATCATGCTAGTCAGCCCAGACCTTCCTCCCGATGGCTGCCAGGAGATGCTCAGCTCACGACCACCAGCGAGCCTTGATATTAAACCCTTCTACGAACCTGGCCGATCTTTGGGCAGTGGAAGAGGATGAGGGCTCCCTTCCTGACCTCCTAGATCTCTTTCCCTGCGAAATAATGATTGGGCTCCAAGGGCTAGGACCCTCTTCGAGTAAGTGCTTCATTCAGTTCTCCATCGGGCTGCTGATAACAGCTGCAGAAAAACCCAGTGAGGTTGGGGATGGATTGGGTACAGTAGTTGACCCCAATATCGCAGACAGTACCAGCACCCTCCGACCGGTCTTCAATACTCCCCTCTTATCCTCAGATGCCGCCAGCCCCACCCTCTCCGCTTCCTTTCCACGCCCAATAGGGCGTTTGTGCGACAATAGCGTCTGGAATTGGGAGAAGAGCGAAGGATACTGCAGTATGCAGGATGTGGAGCGCGTCCCGTCTATGCAGATCGAGAACGACCTCGGGCCAGATGCGCCCGTGAACGTCTGTAACCCAGATGCTGTGGGCGTGCCTCAAGGCGAAATCCGCCGGACCTGTCATACGAATACGGTGGGGATGGCTATTGTGGCGGTAGCGCTGCTGAGGCCCTACGATAAAGCTGTTTGGCGGAGGCTGACTGCACGTTCGTGGACGAAACCGTGCATGCGTAGTTGGAAGCTGAGGGGTTGTTGTCGGTGCTGCTGCTGCTGCTGCTTCTACCGCCGGGAAAGGTGTCAGGGATTGGGGTACTGTCATGTGGCAGAAGTCTCTGACTATCGCGTGTATCATATTGTTAAATGTAGTGCTATGAGCCATGATTGTGCAATAATCGTACCATGCTGTCCTTTTCCAACTCCCGTGCCACGTCTAAAGCAGTCTTACCATTCGCATCCTCCAAACTCATATCGGCACCCTTTTCTAAGAGTAAAGCAACGACAGCCTCATGGCCCCCCTTGACTGCTCTATGCAAAGCAGACTCCACCTGATTCGGTCTAGTAAAAATAATAGCATCGGTCCATCGGATCAGATTGACGTTCGCACCATGAGAAATCAAGCAGCGAACAGCTTCCAAATTCCCATACTGAGCGGCCACGATCAAAGCACCGCTGCGGTCGATCTGAGCACCATGCGTGATGAACAACTCAATCATTTCAACACTGTCATTCGGATTCCTCGCAGCCAGCGCTAGTGGCTGATATATGCGTGTTTGAAGGTCGCTATTCGGGTTGGCGCCGTGTGTGAGAAGGTAGGCGGCTAAGGGTACGTCATTTCCGACCCAGCAAAGTGGACCGCCTATTATTCCACCGTGGTCGTAGTTCAAATTGTAGCCGGCTGGGACTACTACTTTGTAGACGTCTAGGGAGTTGCCTTGGATAACGGCTCTTAGAACTTCGAAGTCGTGTACATTGGCACCTAGGCTGATGCAGTATTCGACGACTTGGGCGTGGCGGTTGTTGGCTGCTGGTGCAATTAGTTGTTCTAAGGTAAGGTCGGCTTCTTGAAGTGTCTGTAATAGGTTTGGTTGTAGAAGGCTTTTGAGGGTTTCGCAGTCGCCGTTTGAGGCGGCCTTGATTAAAGTGTCATATTTAGATGTCATTTCGCTCGATCTCCTTGACTCTATTAACGGGGAGGGCTGATAGTCGACAAGAGGGAGACAACAATGGTGAGTAAGTAGTAATACCTAGGATTGGAATCGATGTCGATTGTGAATGCTGCCTGATTACAGCAAGAGTATAGCCCCCAAGAGTTAATCTACGGGAGCCAACTAGCTGGCAGCCTTAAACACTTCGGATCATTCCTGACACATCGCCACTTCCTGCAGCTTACCAACTCTACTTGTTTAGGTTCGCAAACTTCTGGTGAGGCTGTACACTGAGGGAAGGATGGGTTTCATGTCCCATAGCTTTGCCGCTTATCCTTTATTTTGTTCTGTGAAAGCCACCAACTGATAGGTAGGGGACTGTTTCTGCGTGTTTCAATGCGTCAAGTAACTCCTGTTTCCAGTGCTTATAGCTCTTGTAATTGATAGTACCGCGCTAGCGCGATTTTATTTCTAGTCCTTTCGAGTCAAGTGGCCGAAGAGCTCCGTGTCAGCTTTGTTGGATATGAGTGCATTGCTTCAGTCGGAAAGTTGTGGTGACGATCATGTAGTTGAGCTTCGTGTTTGAAATCCTTATGTTGGTGCATTCAGCTTTTGACGGAGGAAATACTGCGTCTCTGCTTTGCGAGCGAATAGTATAGGCTTTTGAAAGGCATATATAAGCCCCTATGCAGCCCGAATTCTCTTGAAGAAACCCGACATCCGATTCTCAACGGCATTGCAATTCTTTATATATCCCTCAAGACTACCCTGCAGGATCCCAATTACAAACTGCTCTGTACAACCGTCCATCATGTATTGTCCCGAGAGCGTTATTTCCCTTATAAGTCTCGGACTGCTTGCGGCCAACGCCTTCGCAGAGCCCGTCGAAAGATATCATGGTAATCGAGGAGAGGGAAACCTTGACCCACGCACCATAACAGTCAGAGGATCCGCCCCCTTACGCAAACGCAACACCTACCCCTACCCCAGCTACCAGGATTGCCTCAACAGCGTCCAAGACGTAGCCAAAGACAAATCAACCTTCTACTCAGGATTGGGCTACTACCCCAACGGCCAAGGCTACACCTATCTAAGGAATTTCATCGCAGCCCGAGACCTGCTAGAAGTTGACAGCGTCTACCTCGACAATTTCTGCACGAGCGACCCCAACCTCAACGGCGGATACGGCGCCTACATCAGCTTCGCATACTCCTTTTCCGGAGTCTTCGCCCAGAAATCTTCAGGAACCGCATACCTCCTCACCCCTAGCCAGTGCGACCCAAGTCCCAATAGTATCTGGAACAAAGTCGAGCTCGGCAACCTGACATCATCATACGGCGCTCTAGTAACAAAAATCATCCGCGTCGACCCTGCCACTACCTCCATCTCAACAACCATCTTTCCCACCCCTTCTGGCTCGAAGATCCCAAGTCAGACTATTTGTCCAACTGACCCTCCTTTACCGTCAGGCGGCGCGTCAGGAACAGCATCAGCTACATCATCAGCATCACCCACATCGACTGCCAAACCTGTAGCGGCTCCTCAATGTGAAGCTTCAGTCGGCGTGGTAACATCCGACGCGGCGGAAGCTCAGCTTTCCCTAGCAGCAGAGGGTAATGGTCCCTCGAATAGTAATTGCTGCGCTGGTGGTACGACCCCCTGCGCGCAGATTGCGGTCAATGGCACGGCGGCTGTGGATCTTTGCGGCGGTGCCACGCAGCAATGTGCTGGGTGTGGCGATTTGGCGGTGGCGCTCAAGAATATTATTTTTGATTGTACTAACAATTATAAGGTCGGGGGGCAGGCGGTGATTCCGTATCTCAATGGTGTGACGCTTGAGCTGAATATCAATGATAGCACTTGAGTGCTTTCTGGATCGCACGCGTTTCAACTCGGAGGATTGGTGGATTTGGTCTTTAGGCGTTTCGGTGGGGCGGAAGACGTTGGCTTGATGTGAAATAGGATGATATTTGGACTGCTTTATTGTGGGATATGTATGGGTGGTGTCACGTTTCGTGCTCTAAGTACACATATCCAGAACTTAGGATTGGTGATTGCCGTTTTCGTTCTGGGAGAAAGAGCAGGGCCGCTGTACAGATAGCAACAAGGGAGCAGGGAGGGCACAAAGGGAGCAATGGGAGCAACGAGGGATTATAGGAGGTGGCTGGGGAAGGACAACATCGATAGGTGCCATGATCTCTAGCAGAAGCAACCGGTCGATCTAGGAGTGAGTCGACTACTTCAGATTTTGTAAGTGAATGTAGTGCATCATAGAGAGCTCCAGCTAAACCCACCGAGGGCTTTATATAACCTCTTAAACTAGCTACCTATAATAGAGAAACTACTACTATCTTCTAGTACCTTTCTCTCCTTAATTAGAGGATCGCCGCTAAGATCTAAGAAATAGTAGTAATAATAGCGAACTCTTCTCTACTATTCCTTATAGATTAAAATCGATCCCTAATATAATATATATTACTTATAGAAAAGATATCTAAGATAATTCTAGATAATATCTAATATTAAAATACTTATAAAGTAAATAAGACTAGCTATCTAGACTTAGTAGTTCGCTCTAGTACTTCTATAATAATAGTCTAAACTCTAAGATTCAATCTATATATAGTAGTTATATAGTTAGTAAAGTAGTCTAAATTCTAGATAATCTTATTATAATCTAGTAGAAAATAGAGAAAAGAATCGATCTAATATTAAAAGTATATCTATTAATAGTATCTTCGTAAACTATTACTATATATAAGACTTTATATATATCTATACTTTAGATTACTATAATAGAAAAGATATATTAAGAAAGTTAGTAACTTCTTTATTTTTGTTATCTTAGAAGATAGATTTAGTTTTAATCTAGTAGACTTTATAGTTTTCTAGAATTTAGTCTCTCTAAGAGAGTTAATATTATTAAGATCTAAGATAATATAATTAAATAATTAGATAGTATTAGATTATAGATTTAGAGATGTTTGTTATTAATATTAGCAATCTATTTGCAATATATATGCGATCTCTTCTATTTAAATCTTAGAATCTTAGTTATTTAATATATTATTAAATTGTATAATACAATATTTATATATATCGCAATAAGTCTTTGTTGTTATAATTATCTATTAATTAAGAATTTTATTTTTACTTTCTTATATTAAAGTCGAAAATAAAGTTTTAGTTACAATAACAAATATTAGAATAACAAATTATTAATATATCTTTGAAAACAATTTTAGAAACTTAAAAACTTAAAAGTTCAAAAACTTAGAAACTTAGAAACTTAAAAACACAAAAAAAAAGAATGTAAAAAGCAAATTAATTTTGACGCAATAACAAATTATTAAAATTAAAAATTTCAAAACTTAGAAATACAAGATTAATAACTTAAAGATTAAGATATTATTAAATTGAAAGAGCAATAAAAGAAAAAGTAAAATTAAAAAATTAAAAAAAGTTATTAAAGTTATAAATTTAAAAATTAAGATATTTTATCGAAATTGTAACTAGTATTTATTGTTAAAACAATAAATTATTTGTTAACTTTAATAATATTATTGAAGAAAAAAGTTTCGCAATAATATAATTTATTAATTTACTTAAAGACAAAAACGCTATTTAAATTCTCTTTTCGATAAAAATTAAAGCAAATCTTTAACGCAAAAATACTTGTTAACAATAAATCAACAATTAACTAGAAAAAACAATAAATCGAAAATACTTATTTATAATCGATTAAAAAGACAAAGAAGCAATAAACGAAAAAGTAATATAAAGTTAAAAAGAAAGAAAAAATCTCTCTTTGTTATCTTTGCAAAAGAAAGAAAATAAAAAGAAAAAAAAAGTTGCAAATTAAAAGCTTTATTATTTAAATTAGTTATTATTATTAGTTTTTTTAATTTATTAATTGTTACTTTTATTATTTGTTGTTAAGTTATTTTTGTAAAAATAATATCTTAAAATATTGAAAAGAATATTGCAAAAATCGCAAAACTCTCTTTTAATATATCTATGTTATTAACAAGTTAAATAAATAACTTTATAGAATTTGCATCGAAGTATTACTATATAATTTCTATATTCTTCTTAAAGATGTCAAAAGCATTACATTTTAATAATCTTAATATTACAAAATTTCTAAATTAATTTTCGAATCTTTGTAATAAGTATAAAATTATCTCTTAATATAAGATTGTCAAATTGTCTTAATATTGCAACAAATTTATTAAGAATTTTATTAAATTTATTGTTGTCTAAATAGATAAAAAGCAATATAAAATAATAATAAAATTAAAAAAGAAAAATTAGAAAGAAAAATTTAATTAGAAAATTAACTTTCGCTTCTTTCTAAAATCTTTGGAAGATATATCAAAAAAAAGTTAAATAATATTTGTAAATACAATTAACAATTTAAAGTTATTTCTTTGAAACTTACTAAAATAAATTAAATCGATAAATATATTAAATATTTTTAATATTTAAAGATTTTTTTCCCGTAACATTTGCACAAAAATAATGCAAAAATATAAAATTAATTCGAATAACGCAATTATTTTAATATTTGAATTGTTATATAAAATATTAATAAAATTGATTAAGAATAAGATTGTTATGCAATAAATAAATATTAATAGCAATTAGATTGCGCAACAAGTCGCAAACAACAATATAAATAATTTAATAAATATAATAAGCAAGAAGCAAGAATTAATCAAAAAGAAAGTTATATTAAAGACAATTTTTACTTTTTTAATATTATTTACAATTTCGATTAGTAACGCGAAAATTAACAAAATACTAAATGTTTTAATACGAGCTTTTAAAGATCTCAAAGTTAATAATGTTTATAATATAATAAAGAGCAAAATTTATTAAATAATGTAATAAATAATATTGACACAATTCTAGAAAGTTTTACGTGTTGCTTCTTCTTGAATTTAAATAACAATTTAAATATAATTTTAAAAAACAACTTTTACTTATTAAAACTTTGTTCTTGTTTTTAAATATAATTGATTTTAATTAAAATCAAATAAGTACTTGTTTTATTACAATATATATTAACAATAAATTTGTTCAAAATTAGCAATTTTAATAGCAAATAAGAATATTTATATAAATAAAAGCAATAGAATTTGCTATAAGTTTAACAATTTTAAAAACAAAAATATAAAATTGTCTTTTAACAATGCAAAATCTAAAGGAGAGACTATAGAATTTTGTTTTCAATAAAAAGCGCAAGATTATATTCGAAATTCTATAATTACAATAGCAACAATACAATTAAATATCAATTCTTTGTTAAAAAATAAAAATAATAATAAATTGTATTAAACAATAATAAAAGTTTAAGAAACTTAATTAAAAAAAGATCTTTTTAAGTAACAAAGAGTTTAAAAGTCTTTAATAAAACAATCGATTAAAATAATTAAAAAAAGAATTAAAAAAAAGAGAAATTTTTAAAGATTAAGAATATTAAACTTAAAAATTATTTATAAATAACAAAAGCAACAAGCAAAAAAATATACGTAAAAAAAAAGTAATAGAAATTAAAGTAAAAAACATTTATAATAAAGAATATTTTTGCGATAGTTAACTTTAATTCAAGAATTATCAAATATTAAAAAAGTAAATCTAAAAAGAAGCAAAAAATTTCTACAAATTATATATAGCAAACGAAACGTTTAAAAAGAATAGTATAAATTGTAAAAAATTAAATTAATTGAAAACTCTAACTTAAAGAATTTTTATCTTAAAAATAAAAATAAAGCTAATAAATTTTTTGAATTTTTTGGTCTAACTTAAGTTGTTCTTTCTTTTTTTCTCTTTCCAATAAAAAGTTTAATACTATAGTAATTAAGCAAAAGTCTTAAAAGCTTTAGTGTAATTGTTAGATTAAGTCGAACACTTTTTTCTTAACTTAATTTATTCTCTTGAGTCTCGTAAGATTAAGCTAGAATTAAGTTGTAAACTCGATTCTAGAATTAAGTTTCGTCGAATTAATATTAAAAGTTTATGCTAACTTCGTTATATTAACTTTTGCTTATCTTATCTTATCTTATCTAACGCTAGTTTCGATCGAGTTAGCTCAGAATTCAAATTACGTAATAATAGATTCTAAGCTAGTCTAATTTAGTTAGCGCGTTACGTAATATTACGTTATCGAGCAGATTGAATTGAACGCTCGATGCGTTCGACGCGCTCGATTTATTCTATTAAACTAGAAAATCTATCTAACTCTAGAATCAAGATTGAGCGAGTTAATCTAATCGAATTAGAACTTAATCCGACAATTATACTAAAAAGCTTACAAGAAAAAAGAAAGAAACAATTGTTATTATAAAATCAATTAGTATTAAATCTATCGAAACAATTTATTTTAAAAATATTATTGCGAAAAAAAAAACTCTTAGAACTTTATATTTTATTGCTTGCTTTATTGCGTAAATATAATTAGAAAATATAAAAGTTAAAGCAATATTTAATAGTAATACAAAACTAATTGTATTAGTAAGAGTTTTACAAATAAAATTAATTTAGCAATTTGATAATATTTTTATTCTATTAATAGAAGTTACGAAAGCATATATTTATTTCGAAAATATAATAAAAGATGCAAAGATAATAATTAAAAAAGTAATAATTTATATCTTTATTTTTGTTGTTTCTCGACTTAATTACAAAATTTTATTAGAACAATTTTTTTTTAGCAAAGTGTTCGAATAAGCTTTGTAAATATAAACAATAACTTTCTAAAATTAACAATTTATTTTAAAGACAAAGCAAAACATATTAGCGTTTTAAAAATATCTATTAAATACTCGAATAACAAGAATAAAAATATTGTATTTTTAAAGAAATTTTTAAATCTTTAAACGATGATTCGATTAATATAATTGCTCAATTTTGCAAATCTAATTGCAAAAAGTCGCTAAAAATAAAAGCAAAAATTATTAGAATAACAATATCGCGAAATAAAATTAAGACAAAAAAACAACAAAATTTCAATTAATTAAAGTAGATAAGCAATATTAGTATTTACTTGTTTGTCAATGTAATTAATTAAAATAGAGTAGATATTTAAATTAATATTATGTTTCGAACATCTTTAGAATTATTTATAATTCGAACTTTTTAATTATACAATATAAAAGAGACTTTTACTATTTAATTGTCAAAAGAATTCGATATTTTTTATTTATTTATTGTTATATTATATTTTTTTATTTAAGTGAATATAATATATAAGAGCAAAATCTAGAAAACAAATCTTGTAAATACAAGTAATTTAAATAGTTTTACTCTAGATAAATATTTAAACTAAAGAGAAATGTTAGAATTATTAATAATTTAAAACTTTTAAAAGAAACTTAATAAAAGATACAATTCTTTTTTAATACTTAAACTTTTAAGTATTAAATATAACTCTTGTCTTATTAAGAAATATATTTAGAAACTAATTATAAAATTACAATTCTTTTTGCAAAAACAAAAACTCTTAATTACGATACTTTTCAATTATAAGATTGTTTTAATTTAAAGTTTTACTAAAATAAACAAAATTAAATTAAAAATTGCATTTAATCAAGAAATTTGTATTATAAAGCACAAAATATAACAAACTTTAGAATTTTTAATTTCTTGTACATTAAACTTTATTGTAATCAAAATATTAGAGAAGCGTCTTTAAATAAATTTGCTAAAATATTGTTAAAAATTTTATCGAAATTCTTGATTTTTTATAAATAAAAAGAAGAAAAGTAAGTATCGTATAATTTAATATAATTGTAAAGATAAACAAAATAATTATTTAAAATATTAATATATCTTCTAATGTCAAAGAGTTTGCAAAAGAGTTTGTTAAAATAGTAATTGTATTATTGATCGATTTTTTTTAATTACGATTAAATAAATCTTGCGTTAAAGAGTTGCAATCTTATTGTTTTTATTAACTTCTTTTAAATTGTTTAGAATAATTTAATTATTGTAGAATGCTACTAATTTAGTTGTTTAATTTGTAAAAATTGTAATCTATATTCTTAAAAATCTTTTCAATAAGTGTTGCTTAAGTGTAGACAATATAAATGTAAAAAAATCTAAATCGAATAACAACAACAAGAAAACAGTTTTAAAAATTAAATTGTTTGTTTTAAAATATATTTAATAATTAAACACAATATTAATAAATGTAAAATTGTTTAATTGCACATTTTTAAGCAAAAAATCTTAATTTTGCAAGTTGGATATTAAAATTGTTAAAATTGTGTATAATTTTAATAAATATTTCTCTAATAATATTACGATTATCAAAATTATTAAATAGTTATTATATAAGAATATTTTTGAAGCTAGAGTTTTTATAGAAGTATATATCTATTATCGAATTTAAATATTAGAATTTGTAATTGTTGCAAAATTAATCTATTAATTGTTCAAGACTAGGTATTTTTTTTTTAAAACTTAGAGCAACAAGATATTATAAACAAACTAAAGATTGCTTTAACAAATATGTTAATAATATATACTTTAAATTACTTTATTTTAGCTAGCAAGATTATTTTAATTGTAAATTTAAGTTTAAAGAGTTAAGAAATTGTATTAATACAAATTGATATAATAACAAAGAAAAGATATTTTTACAATATAAAAGTAAGTTTTGAAATAACTAAATTTTTTAGTACAACGTTAGAAAGCAAAAATGTCGAAAGCTTATAATAATTTTGAAGAAAATGCACTTTTAATTATATAGAGTTCGATTTACAATTAAAATTAAAATTAAAATTTTAATAATTTACTTTAATTGTTTTGCAACAAATCTATTTAGCGCTTTAATAACTTGCTAGTTGATTTAATTTAACCTCTTCGACTTTAATATACAATATATATCTAGTTAAAAACATATAATAACTAATAGATTTTTCAAGAAGATCAAGAGAGCTATTTAACAATATTGACAAAATTAATAAGAAAGATATTAATAATTTTATTAATAATTAGTTAAATTGCGTTTGCGTTTGTTTTGCACGAATAACAATATTAACAAAAAATAAAAAAGATTTTCAAAGACAATTATTTCAATAAATTAAAACAAATTGCTTAGTATTTAATCTCGCTACAAAAATCTAATAAAAATTAGAAGAATTTTTGCAAGTTTAAGAATTATGCTTTCTATTTTCTAATAAAAGAAGAACGTTTGTTTTGCAAAACAAATAAAAATATATCTTTGCGTAGAATAATAAATCTAATAGAAGACAAGAATTGTATCGTGAAAAGCTTGTATAACAAGATTAACTATAAAGATAAAGAAAACATTTATCGACGCATTGGAAATTAATATTAGTAATTAAATCTATTTAACTTTTGTAAGAAATACGTCGCAAATTATAATAAATATTAGCGAAAAGCTTTTAACAAGCAAGAAAAGATTATATATTCGACTTATATCTTCGATTTGTGAAAAAAGATTGTTATAAACTATATTTATATATTAATTGCAAAAATATTGATCAAAGTGAATCTAGTAGTAACTCGAAATAATTTGATTAAATAAGTAGAAATTAAAGCATTTAATTCTAGATCTAAAAGCACTCGCTATAATAAAGTTTCTATAAAAAAATATTTTTTGTTGATATAGATATATCAAGAAAATAATTATAAATAACAAACTCGAAAACAAAGTTAAAATAACAATTAAATTTCTAAAGAGATACAACGTCAAAAAAGCAATAATATTAACTTATTATTTATAAACAAATAAAATAATGAAAAAAGCACAAATCTATTATTGATATTTTATTTAAATTAATAGAAAGAGTTTTTACAAATTAATTACAATATTTGTACGCAATCTTGTAAATAAATAAAACAACAATTCGAAGATCTACTAAGAAAATATTGTTTCGACTTGAGTTTAAATACAAAGCTATATTATTAACCGAAATAGAATATTCGATTAAGTATATTATAAATTGAAAAAAAGTTTGTATAACAATCAATCTACTAATATTGCGAGCAAAACAACTAGAAAGAAAAAACAAACATATTTGAGAAATTGCGTTGCGTCTTTGTTGTTTTAAAAAAAAAATCTTCAACAATAATTATTAGTTGCAAACGCATTTATTCTAAACTAAAGACTTAATTTTATTATATAATATTAAGCTAGATAAAAGATATAATATAAAACTTATTTTTTAATAGTTAAATCTTTTTAAAATAAGAGAAGAAAACAAAACTAAAAACTTTTATGTTTTAGAAAAAGTTAATAGTACAAAACTTAAAGATATCTATTTAAATAACTGACTTAAAAATATATTAATAGAGATATATATCTTTAGATCTTCGCGAAATTAGAAGACAAAAATAAGAAAATAAGAGACAATTTTATAAAAGAGATAGAGAATTAGTTTAATTAAAGCAATAAAAGACTATTTGCAATTATTATATTGTTGTCTAATTATAATTATTTTAATTACACAAAAGTATAAGATTTTTCTTAAAAGAGAAAAAGTTGCAATCTTTATATTTGTTTTAATTGTAAAAGATTTAATATAGAGTTTATTAATTTATAAGTATTAGAAAGAATTTACGCGCAACTAAGCAAGACAATTTACAAGACATTATAGTTTTAAGTATTTAAAAAAAAACAAATAAAAGACAAGAATATCGAAAAGCTAAAATACTAACAATTCTAATTAATTAGAAGCAAACAAGTAACACTAACATCTACTTATCTACTCTAATTGACTAGAATTAACAATTAAAAAGCTATTTAAAAATATTAATAAAAAGTTTTAATTTAAATTTCTAGAATTTTAAAAATATTTTTAAATTATAGAGAACAAGTTTTAATTATCTTTTACAAAGCATTTTTTAACAATAAATGTAACAATATTATATGCAAGTTATATTAGCTTTATATTCGCTTGCAAGTTAATATACAAACAAATACTAGCATAATTCTTTTTATATAATTGACAAAATAAATATTGCAAACAACAATTAAATTTATAAGTAATAATTCTTTGTATCTAAAATTTTATATTTGTTAAATATTTAGAACAAGTTATTGCTCTATTTATTAAAATATAGCAACTTAGTAGCTTAATTTTTTATTAATTAAATTCTCTTTTTAATTTATTATTTTTGTATCAATCTTCTTATATTAAGTTTGTGTTATAATTAATCAAAGATAACAATTACGAAATACAAGACATAAACAATCGTTTATAAGAGAAAATTATTAATCTTTAACAAACAATTAAGATTAAGAACAAGAATTATTATCTATATTAACAAAAAGATTTTGTAAAGAGTAGCAACTTATATTTATTAAACAACATACCAATCAATTTTTAATAACTTCTATATATTCTTTTTGTAATTAGAAATTAAGTCTTCAAATTAAATTATTTTAAGCGCAAGATTAATAAGCTCAATTATAGCGAATACTATTGTAGCAATTACAAATATTGCAATCTTAAATATCTTAAACTTAGATTTAAATTAAATTACAAAAGATAGTTATTTAATTAATAGAAAACAATTTAATAATTAAAAATCAAATTTATACTTAAGTAACAAATATCTTACTTTAATATAACGAAGTTACAAAAAATCAAAAAAAAAAAACGTTTGAAAAATTTTCGCAATATAATTTTGAAAATCTTAAAAATAATTAAGAATTAAACAAAAGATTTGTAACAAATTATTAATAAAAATACGTAAATATATATAAATAATTTATTGTAATAAGAATTAAAGAACGCAATAATAATACAAGAAATAAACAAAAACAAAAGATTTAAAATTCAAAACAATTAAATGCAACTTTATAAATTTGTAATGTTATAGCGTCATCGACGCGCTAGCGTCTTAGGGTATGGCAGGACACGTGATCTCGATTGTCTATGAAAGTCTCAAATTGCACGACTTTTCTTTCGAGTTAGAAAGCGAGAAATAGACTCGCACGTCATGGCGAGTATTAGATAGGAAGAAAGCTCGTCTCTCGTTGTTCTTTAACGATTAGTCTTACAACTATTTATCTTATATAGCTAGAACATAGTAATGAAAGCCTATTATATCTCACGTCTTTCATATCTTAGTGCGTCGACAAACAATAAACGCACTCACATTTTACAATTCTAATCGTTTCATCTTTCGAAGAGAAAGGCTTAAAGCGTAATAGCATTATGTCAAATTAAAACAATTCAAGTTATAACAATTATTCAACTATTGAATTAGAGTTCAAGAAGTTTGATTTCTCTCGAAGCAACAATCGTTCACGAAACGTTAACGAAGATAATTGTCGTTAACGTGACGTCGACGAAGATGATAGCTTAGATACGATTAAAGCTTCGACTTTACATCAATAGATTAAAACGTTAATGACAAAGATTTAAGATCTACGAAACGCTTAACAAGCTCAAACTATAACGATTGAAGAAACGAATTCTCAAGCTTCTTAAATCGCTATCGTATCGTTGTCGATTATGTTTAAGTTTCTAAAGCTCGAAAAGCTAAAACTATACAAGAGTTTAAGCGTAAATAAATATATTATTTAGTTTCGCGAAATCGACATTAACATGATGCGATCCTTGACGTATTTTATTACAAATAAGAACAGAATTCTTTATTGCATGTTATTCTTGGAAAATGACGTTATTATGCAATGATATTCAAGAACAAACAATGACGCTAAGTTGAAGAGCGAGACCTTTGAAGAATTTAGAAAGTTTTTATTAAATTTGATAATTAATTTTGCTAATTGTCGTCTTCTCGTCTATGAAAAATAAAAGAACGCTAGATAGAAGCTAGATCAAAAGATAGTTATCTTTAAGAAATATCTAGATAAGCTAGAGATTCATCTATTGTCGCTCTTAGAGAAGCATAGAATCTATATATTTTTGATCAAACTTAAGTCGAATTTAAAAGTGAAAATTCTAGACATCAATAGCGTATTAGACATTTGCGATAAGCTTTTAGCTATAACTATTATACAAAAACAAACGTTAAATCGCATTCGCAAAGTAGACTCAAGTAGCTTTAACAATCAACAAGTGACAAAAATTTTTAATGTCTCTTTAGACAAATCTCACGAGAATTGTCGCTTAGATAAGATCAACAAATTTATTAAAAGCAAGAAGCTTTATATTTCCAAAGATTTGTCGACGTCGCGCAAACGAGTCTACGAGATTAGTGACGCAAAATATTTAAGTCGTATAAAATGCTTTAAATGTCATGAAAAGAAGCATTACAAAACGAAGTGTCTTAATAAACACAAATGGAACAAGTTTATCGTTGTCGCTATTACTACAATCGATGCGAAAAAAGATTAAGCTTCGTCAACATCTCGCAAACGAAGAAAAAAAGACAAATAAAAACAATAAATTTAATCTTAGTGAAAGATTGAACTTAACTTCTTGATAACGAGCGCCAAGTTATAGATCTAGTTGACTTGAGAGTTAAGCTAAATCTCATTAATTATGTTTACGTAATGCAATGGGAATTGCAATTCACATTCGCTATCTTATTAATATTGAGCTTTCTTAATAACGATAATCGTTATTGTTATGACGTCTATAAGTTGATCTATTATCTAATTGACTCGTGAGGTCAACATCGAGAATGCACTATCTTATTCTACTTAGTTAAATATATAAGCTCTAATCTTATATTAGGTATGTCAATGCTAATCAAGCAAAACATATTGATTAATTCGAAAATAAAAAGCTAACGATTCAAGATCGCAAATAAAAAATTAAAGATAATTAATTTTAAGCAATTTGTCTTAGATTTCGTTAAGCATAGCACAATTTATGCTATTGTTTGCGTTGACGTTACGAAGACGCCAAACAAAAAATCAACGAAGTTTAAGATCTCTAAAGAGTTAAGAGATCTAAAAGATGTTTGTGACGATAAATTGACTAGAATTCTATTAGAATTAGGAAGAGAAAACCATGTTATTAAGCTTTAGAATGGCAAAGAGTCATCTTTTATGTCTCTTTATAATTTTTCACAAAACGAGCTAGCGATACTTCGACGATATCTTGATGATGCATTAGTCAAAGATTGAATTAAGCATTTAGTTTCGCTTGTAAACGTCTCTATTCTATTTGTATCAAAATTGAACGATAAATTACGTTTATGCGTCGACTATAGAGATTTAAACTCGATTACTATCAAGAATCGTTATTCATTGTCTCTAATTATAGAAACGCTAGATCGTCTATGCGAAGCCAAACGCTTTATCGCCTTGAATCTAAAGAACGTCTATCATCGCATTCGCATTAAACGCGATAATAAGTAAAAGACAACGTTTCGCACGCGCTATAAGCATTTCAAGTATTAAGTCATGCTATTTGGACTAGCAAACGCATTCGCAACTTTCTAGATCTACATTAATAAGGCGTTGCGAGAGCTAATTAATGTAACTTGCGTAGTTTATATAAATAATATATTGATGTATAGCAATGATTCGACGAAGCATTGACGCCATGTTAGAAAGATGTTGAAACGCCTTCGCGAATATTCGCTATACATTAATCTAAAAAAGTGTAAGTTCAACATTATAAAGATTGAATTTTTGAACTTCATCGTGTCCTCAAAAGATGTATAGATGAACTTAAAAAGAATTAAAACGATTAAGAAGTAATTTAAATTAAAAACTTATCGTAAGCTCTAGATGTTCCTAAGCTTCGTAAACTTTTATAGGCGCTTCATATATCGCTATTCGAAAAGAGTTGTTTTTCTTATTAATTTATTAAAAGAAAGTAAGAATAACAAGAAATTTAACTCTTTCGTTTGATCAAATGAAGTAGAGTAGACGTTTCGCTAGCTTTGCGACATTTTTATGTTGACTTCACTACTTTGCCACTACAATTCGAGCAAGAAAATTAGAGTAAAGATTGACGCGTCTAACTTTGCAATCGCGAGCATTTTAAGTCAACAAGATAACGACGAAAATTGGCGCTCAATAACGTTTTAATCGCGAAAAATGATTTCAACAAAGCAAAACTATAAGACGCATAATTAGAAATTGCTAGCTATTGTAGTCGCTTTTAAGCAATGAAGACACTATCTAAAGAGTAGTGTTTATCTTATCGAAGTATAATAAGATTACGATAATCTTAGAGAATTTATAAGTCAAAAGAAGCTAAACTTAAGACAAATTCGCTAGGCGCTCAAGTTAATCATCTATGACTTTGAAATCTTTTATCGTTTAAGTAAAAAAAATTCGACGAATAAGTCGTTAAGACGTTCCAATTATAAAAGAATTTTGTCGTTAAACACAAAATTGCTATTGACGTTGCAAAACAAATTGACGTTGTTATTTAACAAAAATTCGTTGACGCAAAGCAAACGAGAGGCATCAATTGATTTAATCTTCGTATTTCAAAATGAGCTAACGCTATTATTTGACGAAAAGTCGTTGACGCAAAGCGAACGAGAGACATTAGATGATTTGACTCTTGTATCACAATTAGCAAGAGTATTTACTAATGGCGCGAAGATCTCGCAATCATGAAGTAGAAAGAAAGTTTTTGATAAACTAGCATCTCTATTTTAACTAACTAATATATAAATTGTTATTCCAAGAAAAGTAATTAAAAACATGTCAAAGAAATCGTATAAGAAATCTTAAAAATTAATGAAATCCTTGATTAAGAATCTCTAGACTAAAGACACTTGAGTCAAAAAGATTCGTGTCGAGGTCAAAAAGTCGTTTCGTCGTTAACGAAAAACATGAGCTCTAAATTAAGAGAGTCTCGTTAAACATAATAAACTACTCTATGTCTTAGAAAATGCAATCGTTAAAAAGAAGTTAATTCGCAAGAATTATAACGACCCTTTGACGAAGCACTTTAAGATCAAGAAAATTTTAGATCTACTTTAGAAAAAGTATTTCTAACTCGTTTACGCAAAATAGATAAAAGCGTATGTTAGAACATGTGATATTTGTTAACGCATTAAAGTTTCTTGTTATAAGTCGTATAATAAGCTTCGATTCTTATTTATTGTAAAGAAATTATAAAAGGAAATTATTATAAACTTTGTAACGAGTTTGTCGTTAAACAAACGTCGTAAAGTCGTATATAACTTAATCTTCGTAATAGTTGATCGTTGTACAAAAATGATCAAGTATATACTTGTAATTACTAGAATCAATGTCGCAAAGCTAGTGAAAATGCTTTTCGATAAAATTGTCTTACGTTTCGAAACATTAATTAGCATAATGAGCGATAAAGAATTTGTCTTCACTAGTGTCTTCTAGTTCGTTATATACTTTCATGCACGAATTAGAAGACGATTAAGTATTGTTTTTCATTCTTAGATAAATAACTTAATCGAACGACAAAATTAAACTCTTAAGCACTATCTTCGCACTTACGTTGACGCGAAATAGGCGAGATGAACTAATCTATTGCCAATGATAGAATTTGTCTATAACAATAGCTACTACGTCTTAATTGAGACTTCGTCGTTCTATTTGATGTACAATTATTACTTAAAGATTCACTATGAAGTTGAGAACAACTTCATCGAAGAGAAGATATCATTGGCACAAGAACGCGTAAAACAACTTTATAACTTAAGAAAAGTTCTAGCGAAGCGTCTTGAAAACGCTATCGCGCAATAGACGAAATACTACAATGAAAAACATAGATCAAAGAGCTTTGCTATAGAAGAATTGATTATACTTTTAATTAGAAATCTAAAGCAAAAAAGATTTAGCAAAAAGATGTCGCACAAATATGTTAAATCGTTTAGAATTAAGAATAAGAGTAGAACGCAAATTTATCGTTTTATCTTACTTAACATCTATTGAATTCATAATACTTTTTATGTTTCACTCTTGAAGCTATATTTGCATCGCGTCGACGACGAATAAACGAAATAAATGTTGCAAATTTTAAAACTTATTAATGACAAAGTCGAATAAGAGATCGAAGAGATTCTAGACAAAACTAAGTTAAAGAGACAAATATAATATAAGATTAAATAAATAAATTAAGACAAGAAGTATAATCAATAACTAAGAAAAAAGTTTCTTAAAAAAGTTAATGAGTTGCGAAAGAAGTTTGAAGAGCGAACGCGCAACAAACGAAAGCGAAAAAAGTAGCGCAACGCGTATTGCGACAACGACGACTATGTTAACAATGATTTGTTCAATAAAATATCGCGCAATCGTTGTCGCATCGTTGACGTATTTAATTAGAATTACAATGAAGAATCTCTTCATTTTGTCACACAAGATGCTAGAAATGATAAGATCGCTCATTTTAACATAGATGCTTAAAACATGATTCTAAACTTCGTGCGTCGTACTTTATTAACATTAAACAAAGAAAATCTATATGCGAAGCACAACGCATTTGCTTCGCTCTCTTTTAGTTGACGACGTATTGCAACGACTTAATAAGCTCTCAACAACTCGTCGAACTCGTCTTAAACGACTACAAGAAATTATTAAACTTATTCGAAAATAAGTCGTCAAATTTCGCAAAGTTATTCGTAGATAAGTCTTCGAAGTTGTTCGAAGCATTCGCGTTCTTCTAAGAAAACTAGATTGCAAAGAATTTGTTTCGTTCGATCTTTATTATATTCGTCGCAAACTCGATCTCGCTACTTATATGCATCTTCGCGTTCTTCATCTTTTATAAACGTGTGAGCGAACGAAACGCGAACAAAAGTGAAAGAAAAATTTATCACATTATTATTTAACGATCTCGTTGACAACTCGAAGTCGTAAAGAGATCTCGTCGCAAAGTCGTAAAACTTCGCGAAAGAGTCTTCAAAACTCGTTTAATCTAGATTAATAATAAGCTCAAAAACAATTTATCTTAACTTAGTTTTCTTCGTTTTCGTTAACGACTTATTTTTGTTCTCGTTTTTGTTCTTCTTCGAATTCTAAATGCATGTTAGTGCACTACATGACACATCAAAATAAACAAGAAAATAGATAGAAAAATGTGTCGAAAAGTAGACGAAAATACTTATAGTTAACACACGCTCTAAAAGAAGATCGATCAATTGCTTCATTTTGATAAGAGCGTCATCTTAATTTTTCTTTGTTTTCTCGAGTTTTTGTTCGAGTTCGACTTGACGCTTTAGAACGCGAGTTAAATTACGTTCAAGCTAACGAATACAAGATTGCGTTTAATTCGTCGTCGATAAAATAAATTCTTCATCGCATCGTCAATTCTTTATGTCAAGGATAACACTCTTTCGTAAACGTTTTATTGATCTAGTAATTGTGTTCTTGACTTCGAACGTTTTACGATGTTCGTCGACGAGAACTTTTACTTAATTTTGAAAGCATTTAACAAACTAGTAAATATTAATAGTTGTCGCATCGTGAGCGCAAACAAAATATATCGCAATGCAACGATTTAATTTACGATAAAGAATCTTGCAATAAGTGTAAACATTTTTCTTCTCGCGAACGTATATACGTTTGCTTACACAAGTTATGCATAAAAGATTATTATAAACTATAACATGTCAATTCTCGCAAACGATAAGATGTCGAAATTATTTATTCTTTCATTTTTTCGATTTCTTAAAAGATGAAGATGAAGTTAAAAACATATTAATTTAATATTTGCACTATATATATAAGTCTTACGCATCGTCGTTTTTGCGACAATTTACTTACGACAAGAAAGCAATTGCAATTAAGAAAAGTATAAGAAGAAAGAAAGAAAAGAAAGAAGAAACAACAACATTTATGTTTATGATTCACTTAGCGTCTACGCAACGCTAACTTCACTTTGAATTCTATTTAGAACTTTAACAACAACGACGAAGCGATAGCTTATCATGAATTATCATTGTCGCCATTACGTTGTTCTACAAGTTGTGTTGAATTAAAGCATGAACTAATTTTTATTAGATAGAAGACTTTTTTTCTCTTAATTCTTAATGAGGTTTAAGAAGATTTTTAACGAGCTCTTGTAACGTTGGCGCTTAACAAGCGCCTTCGCCTTGTGTGAGACTAATAAAGCTTCTTACATCATTGGGAATCAATGCTTTAAGAGAGAAAATAACTGTAATATTATAGCGTCATCGACGCGTTAGCGTCTCAAGATATGACAAGGCACGTGATCTCAACTATTTATGAAAGCTTTAAATCGTACGACTTTTCTTTCAAGTTAAAAAGCGAGAAGCAAGCTCGCACATCATAGCGAGTATTAGATAGAAAGAAAGCTCGTTTCTCGTTGTTCTTCAACGATTAATCTTACGACTATCTATCTTATATAGCTAGAACATAGTAATGAAAGTCTATTATATCTCACGTCTTTCATATCTTAGTGCGTCGACGAACAACAAACGCACTCGCATCTTACAAAATTATAGTTTTCGAAAACAACAAATATTGTTTAGAAATATAAATTAATTAATTATTAAAACAATATTGCAAATAGCAAAACAACGTAAGAATCTAAATAGAATCTTAAAAAAATTAAATCGAATTGTGTAAAGTTAACTCAAATTTCGTACTATAGAATCGAAACGTATTGCTAACTATACAATCGATAATTATAACAAAATAAATGTTAAAATGTTCAAAAATACAATAGTATCTATTGAGCAAAAGCTTTTAAAAATAGAATTAAAAGATTATTTTTAAAAAATAAATTTAATTAGAATTTTAGATGCGAAGCTAGAAGAGATTTGTCAATTAAAAATATCTATAATCTTGTCTTTTTTTGCAAAAAATATAGAAATTACGCAAACTTAAGAAAACAAATAGAAAAAATTTAAATTGCTAGTTTTTTTGTTAAAATCAAAGTTAAAGTTTAAAGATAATAAAACTTACAAAAGATAAAATCAAAAAAAAAGCAAAAATTTAAAATTAAAAAAAAAATTTCTTCTTTGTTATTACGATTGCGAAATTTGATATTAAGATTATCTTTATTAAATTTTAAATTATTTAAAGTTATTAGCACAACAAAATTGCGTATTTTAATTATAGAAATTGCAAGAATCTTTTTAGAAACAATAGCTATATTTATTTTAACAAACAAGAAGAATAACGCAAAGAACTATTTATATATAGAAGTAAGTATAAATTTGCAATATTAAATTAAACATTGTTTTGCAATATTAATTAAAGGTTTTCAATTAATTGAACTAACTTTGTCGACAAAAAATTAAGAAAAAGATTTAGTTATAATAATATTGAAATTAATTGTCTATATATAATGTAATTTTTAAATTGAATCGAATACTTTTTTTTAATTCGATTTATTCTCTTAAATTTCGTAGAATTAAATTAGAATTAAGTTGCGAATTTAATCTTAAAATTAAGTTTTGTCAAGTTTATATTAAGAGTTTATATTAACTTCGTTGCGTTAACTTTTGCTTATCTTATCTTATCTTATTTAACACTAGTCTAAATCGAGTTAAATCAAAATTGAAATTATATAACATACTAATTATATTAAGTTATTTACGCTAGTCTTATATAGCTAGCGCGTTACGTAACGTTATATAATTAGACGAGCTAAGTTAAACGTTCAACGCGCTCGACGCGTTCGATCTATTCTATTGAACTAGAAAATCTGCTTGACTCTAGAATTAGAATTAAACAAATTAATCTAATTGAATTAAAATTTAATTCAACAATTATATAGACTATATAAGTTATTAAAGAAAGCTAGAATTTCTTTTAAAAATAAATTGAATTACTAATAATTAAATCAAGAGACAAATAATTTAATATTACGAAAATTGAAATAATTTTTCAACATTTGTAAAACAATATAAGATAAACTTTAAATTTAATGTTTGTTTACTTATTTTTAAAAATCTCTTAAAATAATATATTTATAAAAAAAAAGAATTAATATTTTTATTAAATAACTTTTGATAAATTAATATTCAACTTCAATTAATAGATAGTGTTAATCTAACTAAATAAAATTAATATAAAATTATTGTCTATTAAAATTGATTTAATTATTTAACAAAAAAATTGTAGTATTAGATACAATTACAACTTTAAAGCGAACTATAAATAATATTATATTATTAACGAAGAAATATTAATTAACAAAAAGAGTAATTTCTTAATTGCTTGTTTTCTATATTGCGAATAATAATACAAATAGATTTAAATTCTTATATAATATACGTGTTTCTATAAAACAATTACAAGCATAAATTATTAACAATATTATATTTGTTAATTTTTAAAAAGTATAAAAATTGAATATCGAAATATTACTTTAATCTCGACATAAATTAGAATATTTATCAAAATTCTTAGCAATTATAATCGATTTTTTTTTTTATTGCACAAAATAATTTATTTTGTAAGAAATATTTAATAGACAAGTTTTATATATAGATTAAAATATAATTGCAACAAGCAATAAGAAAAGAATAATTAAAAAAGAAAATATTAAATATTAAATTAACAAAAAAGAATTTGCAAAAATAGAATTTGCGTTAAATATATATGTTTAATCAATTAAAAAACATGCGAATTGCATAATCTTAAAATTTTTATTGCAAATTAAAAATCAAAATTAATGCAAAAATCGAAATATTTTTTGTCTACGTAATTTTGCTAAACGATAATTTTTTTTTAAGAATTTTTGCATAGATATTTCAAACAATATAGTGACAACTTATTAAGATTTAACTTTACTATATTCTTTTTTAGCTAAAATATATTTTATTGTTTTAAAGCAATTATCGATTTTCTTATATATTTAATATTAAGAATGCAATTTTAGAACATACGTTCTAAAATTTGACAAAAATAATAAAAAAATTAAGAACATTATTTGATAACGTAAAGAAGTTTAATTATTTTAATAAAAAAAGTTTAAAATACGCAATACATTATATAAAATTAATATAAAAAGAGATTTAATAAATAAAAAATAAAGTATTTGAATTAAATTTGTAAATAAAGTTTATAAAGTCTAGAAACTTTAAGATATCTAAAATATACTAATTTAATTTGTTTAATTATAAAAAAATAATAAAATTCGAATCTTTAATTATTTACTTTAATAGAGAAGAAGAAATTCTATTGTTTTAATTCGAAATTTAAAAAAATATTATAAACTAAAACTAAATTAGCAATCTAAATCGAGTATTTTTAAATTAGAAATAATTTTTAAAATTACACAATTATTTTTTGCTTTAAAGAATTTAATATAAACACAATAGCAACAATTTATTCTATTGTTGCTTTTGATTTTTTGAACAAATCTTTTAAAATTATACTAAGAAAATTTATTATTGTTATTATTATCTCTAAAGAGTAAACAAGATTTACAAGATTTAATTTTATTAAATATAGACTAATTGTCGAATCGAATTTCGATTTTAACTATTGAAATCGATCTAATTTGACAATTTCAATATCAGAAATCGATTTAAAATTCGATTCGATTCGCATTAATTTAAAATTAATTCGATTTAATTCAAATCAATATTCGATTTCAATATTAGAAATTGAATCGAATTGTTAAGAAATTGAAAATAATATTATTATATTAAGAATTACTTTTAAGATTTGTGTAATTATAATATATTATTAAAATTATAGTTTGCTATATTATTGAATTATAATTACTTATTAATACAAAATTTTGCTTAATTTATTTTATATTTGTATTATTTTTTTGTATTATTGTTTTATTTTAGAATTTTTTTTTTGGATTATTCAAAAATATTGTTTATACTATTCTCGATTGCAAAATATCTAATTTTTTAAAAATATTTAATCGACAATTGTTTTTGTTCGAAAATAATTTTAGTAAATCTATTTTTTGCAATTTGTTATTTAGTATTTTATATTTTAACTAATTAGCAAGTTAATTCGATTGAAATTTTAATTGTATATTTAACAATAAAAAAAGGAATTTTAAAAAATATCGAATAAGATTTTAAGCGATTTTTTATTACTTAAATTCAAAGACAAAAACAAATATATCGAATAAAATACAAATATTAAAATTTAATTTAAAAAATAGTAATTATATATTGCAATTAACAAAAACATTTTGTACAAAATTTAAAATAAACTTATTAAATTATATTAAATTAAAAAAATTGCGTTTTATTTAAAACAAAAAAAATCTCGATTATAATTAATAATTAATTTAGTTTTTACTCGCGTAAATTCTTGTTAATAATACAAATAGATAATACAAAACTAATATATTAATAGAAAAAAAATTATATCGATTCGTTATTTTTTAGTTAAGATAATTGAAAAAATTAACTATGCAAAATATTTGTTAATTTGAATTTATTTTTTCGAACTATTGATAATTCGAATTTTTGAAAATTACTAAAAATACTTCGATTAAATCTAGTATTTTTAGATTGCATTAAATTATCAAAATTGATTTTTACAAATTTTAATCAAATTTGTAACAAAATTAAATCAAATTTAAAAAAGTCTTAGTATATTTTTATTGCTTTAAATATATAATTTAGTTTTTAGAAAATTATTTATCTTAAAATATTAATATATTGAATTGATATTGTATTTCAATATTGCAAACATCTTATTAATTTTTTTTTTAATATTAAATATATAAATCGATAATTAATATTAGAATTTATAAAGATATTAAATTTTTTAAAATTAAATTTTTTTTTTAAAATTGTTATCGATAATGCAAGCAATAATAGTACTTTTAAAAATAAATTTAACAAAGTTTTAAATCGACAAGAATCTTAATAAAATAGATAACAAAATTTTATTTCTTATTTAATTTATATTATTATTTAGTAATTTAAGACTTTATTGCAACTTTTAAATTAAAAACAATTGTTAACAATATTGTTGTTTAGTTAGGAAATAAATAAATTCAAAATGTTGCAAAAAGTATAGACTTATTTGTTATAATTAAAAAGATATTTATTTGTATAATAATATAAAGAAATAATATATTTGTTAAATAGTATTTAGATTTGCGCTTTTATTTTTGCTATTAATAACTTAACTTAGCGCTTAATTTGTTTTAAAGTTTTTTAAAAGTAAAAAAACAAAAAATCTCAAAAACTAATACAAAATATTTGTATTTGTTAAAATTTTATTTATTTAAAATTTTATTGTATATATCAATTACGCAATTATATTGATTTTTAAATAGAGAAATATTTAAAAAATCAAAAAATTCAACATATTCGATTAGATAAAAGCGAGTAACAATCGATTTAATTGTTTAACAATATATTAATAAATTTTTTTTATAAATTCACTTTTATAATTTTTCGAACAATTAATGTTAATATTTATTTGAAATTTTAAATATTCGATGCAATATTTAATTATTTTAATTATTTAAAAAAAATTATAATACATTATAATTGTTTTTTAAAAGAAATTATAATAAAAATTTGTAAAATTTTTTTGACAAAGTTAATCAAATATTATTTAAAAACAAAAAAATTTAATAAAATATTATACAATTTTGTTAATATTTTGAATTTTACGCAAAAATTGAGTTTTTACAAGATATAAAAAAAAAAAATAATAATAATTTTATAAATTACGAGACAAAATATTAAACAAAATTTATTTTTATTTTTATTTTTAATATTATTATAATTTAGTTGCTATTTTAAGAGCAAGAGTACAAAGAGCAAATATTGTTAAAAAGATAATACAATATAATAATACAATTAATTTTTTGTTAACTTTTTTATAGGTTAACGCAAATGTTATAAGATTTTTATTTCGACAATTTTAATATTTTTGTTTAATTTAAGATAAAGATAATTAATATCTTTGCGCTAATATTATAGAAAACAAATATTTAACGTAAAAATATTGAAAAAATAATATTTCGAACTATTTCAAGCTAATGCAAATAATTAAAAATATTCTTTCTTATTTAGTGTTATCAATAAATATCAAATAAACTTTCAATTTTGTTTGAAAAATATATTAATAAAATCGATCTCAAATAATTTCGCAAACAATCGAGCAAATTATAATAATTAAGTATTATAATTATATTATAAATTTAAATTTAGAAAAAAATATATTGTCGAATTGTAAAATATATATTGTAGAGAATAGAATAATAATCAAATAATTAATAAAAATATATTTTTTTTTAATAAAGTTTAAGATTGTTTTGAGTAAAATTTATTTATAACTGAATTATTGTACGAAAGATTGCATATTTATAATATTGTTATAAATAAACAAATATTATTAGCAATAATACAAATACATAATGTATTTAAAGTAATTAAATACTTAATATTACATTAAACTAATATATTTAACTTTTTAAGAATTATATTATTGTTTTAAAATTATTAAATTTCTAATTTCTATATATGTTTAAACATAATAATATTAAATAATTAAGTCTTAATAACTTAATAATAGCGCGTTTAGTTTCTTATAATAATAATGCGCAATTTATAATATTGTTTAAGAAAGCATTATAATGTTATTTAAGATTATATTGTAAATTGCATGTTATTAGTATAAAAAATTAAAAAAACGAGAATTCGAATTCTTCTCGAGATACAATAATTTTCTTTTTGTATAATTTTTATTAAAATTATATAAAATAAGATTGTTAAGCTCTTTAATTAAAGAAGTTAAATCAATAATTTTACTCTAATTATCTAGATAATCTAAATATATTATTATAATGTACTTTTTAATTAATATATTTGATAGAAAAGTATACAACAAATATATATAATAAGACAATGCATTTGATAGATAATGTAACAAAATAATACGAATAATAAAGTGCAATAAGTAAAATAGCTTAAATTCTTAAATTCTTGTTAATTATTTCGAATTTCAATATAACGAAGATATTTAAATGTCAATTTTATTATTACTTATTATAATAAAATTTCCGATTTTGCATTAATTGCTTTAACAAGTACAAACTCTTAAATTAAATAATCTTGCATTTAACATAAATAGCAAGAAGATTGTTATCTAAATATATAAAGTAGAACATCAATATATACTATATAAAATCAATAATAATGCAAATAAATAATATATTTACTAGAGAAAAAATCAATTACAAATTTCTCGATAATCTTTTAAAGAATTAACAAGATCGATATCTAAATTTGATATTTTTTATTATCTTTTTTATTAATAGTTTTATCTTGCATAACTTTTTGAATTAATTTTGCAAAAAATATCTTTGAAATTAATAGATTATCAATCTTCTAATATTTGCGAATTTTACGTAAAATTATTGTTTCGAATTTGTATTTACGTTTTTTTAATTTTGCAAATATTTAGTTAATAATAATTTAATACATTATTTCTTTATATTATTTTTTGCATATTAAAAACTATCTTAATCGATTTCTTTTTTTTGCTATAATTTATTTTTGTTATTATTTTTTGCAATTTCTTATTTGCTATCTTATAAATTGAATTAAACATATTAACAATATGCAATACATTAAAAATATTATTCGAATATATTATTAATTTGTTTAATTTGAGTTATTAAAATTTTAAAACAAAACGTATTGTTAAGCTAATATTGAAAAAGAAGATTGTTAATATTAAATAAAAAAATAAAAATAATTAAATGTAAGAATTAACAAGTATTGCAATTAAGTATTTAATGGATAATACATTAAAATAATGCACAATCGATATGCATGTTTGTGTTCGATTTCGATAATTAAAAAGTATATATTATGCAATAATTAACATAATAAATATAATAATTTCTAGTTGTAATAATATTAAATAAAAGTAATATTTAAACTTTAATTCTAATATTAAGCGCATAAGTTTATTTTATAATTGTAACAAATTTTCTTGTTCAAATATTATATATTAATTAATATATTTAATATTATTTATTGTCTCAATTTATATAGTTGATATACGAGTTTATTTTGTATTACTTGCATGTATTATTATTAAAATTAATTAAAAAAACAAAATTTTCAAAAATAAATTTCTTCTTATTTAAATATTTGTTTCAATTAATTTTTTCGAATATTATTAAGTATCTAATGTTATATTGTTAAGTAAAAGACATACTTTGCATTATTTATATATATTGTCTTTAAAACTAATTAAAAAAATAAATTTTTTAAAAACAAATTTCTTTTTATTAAAATATTTGTCTTAATTAATTTTTTTGAATATTGCTAAGTATCTAATATTATATTATCAAATAAAAGACTTGCTTTGCATTATTTATATATATTATCTTTAAAATTAATTCAAAACACAAAATGTTTATTCTATTAACTCTTTTTCAAATTATTGTTAATAGAAATTGTACTATAATATAAAATAAAGATAAAAAATTACTTTATAAAAAGTAAAACGTTAATTGTATAATATTTTACAAGCATTTAATTAAGTTGCGAACAACAATTGTTTTTAAAAAAGTTTCTCGAAAGAAACAAATCGATATAAAACAAATGTCAAAAATCTAATAATTAATAAAAAAATAAAAAAAGAATTATATAATAATGCATTTAAGTAATATATATATATTGTAATACAAATTAAAGTTAATATAATTGTTATACAAATACTTTTAAAGAATAAAAGTATAAATACAATATAATCTCTTAATATTTAAGTATATATAAAGTTTAATATAAATAAAATAATTAATTTATATGTTAATCTAATTTTCATTAGTTCGAATTAAGCGAAAATATAATTAAATATATAATATTAATTATCGAAATAATTTAACAACGCATTTTATATTATAAAAATTTTAATAAGTTAAAAACAACGCATAATTCAAATACAATTAACGAATTTGAAAAATTTAAAAATATTTTTGCAAGCAATAAAAACGTTGCAAATTGCAAAATATTTAATTTTTTTAAAATTGACAAATAACAATTTTGAAAACTTGATTATAAGATTAACAATAATAAAATAAAAAGAAAATAAAAGAAAATAGAAAATAATGCGAAAATAACAAATAATAAGTATAAAGATACAAAGTACAAAGACGATAATAATAATAATAAGAGCGAAAACAATAATAATAATGTTAAAAATAAAGTTAAGCACAAAATAATAAAGATCTCGAACTAAATAATAATATTAATAAGTTTAAGTATATTATTTGAATGCATTGTTATGCATTTTTTAATAAGATATAAAATCGAAGTTAATCGAGAGACTATAATAGTTGTAATCTATTTATTATATAAGTATCAAATAATTTTTATATATCATTTTATTGTATTACTATAGAACATTTTAATAAAAAAATATTAAGATTCAAAACTTAATTTATGTTTACAAAATTTGTTATTAAATAACTTTATCTTTTAACAATTCGAATCGATTTTTCGAATTAAATTTCAATTTCAATTCTAGAAATCGACTTGAATTAAATTTTAATTTTAATTTTAATTTTAGAAATCGATTTGTCAAGACTTTCGAGTCCAATTAATTCGAATTGTTAAGATTCGAGTCGATTAATCGATTCGACGCAATTAGTCTACTTATAAGTTTTGTTATTTTTAAACTTTAATTTTGATTTCAATAAAAAAATTAAGAATTTAGATTCTTTTTGTTTATTTTTTTAAGTACGCGATTTTTTCTCATCTTTTACAAAAAAAAAATTGTTGAAACTTTCGATTAACAAGTTTCTTTTAATTTTGCATTTAAAATTTTAATTAAATTTATTTTTTAAAAATAATCTTTTAGTCTTACTTTTAACAGCTTTTGCTTAATAAATATTATTATATTTTTAAATATTTTAATATCTATTTTGTTGTAACTATCGATTGTATAGTTAACAATACATTTTAATTTTATAATGCGAAATTTAAGTTAACTTTATACAACTTAATTTAATTTCTTTAAAATTTTGTTCAAATTCTTATATTATGTTGCTATTCGCAATATTGTTTTAATAATTCACTAATTTACATTTTTAAACAATATATTTGTTGTTTTCGAAAACTATAATTTACAAAATTGTATTTAATTATTTTGAATTTTGAATTTTTTGTTTTTGTCTATTTCTTGTATTGCATTCTTCAATTCTTGTTACAAGAAATTGTTTATATATATTTACATATTTTTATTAACAAATTATTATAAATCTTTTGTTTAATTCTTAATTATTTTCAAGATTTTCAAAATTGTGATGTCAAGATTTTTTAAAGATTTTTTTTCTCGTTTTTTGTAATTTCGTTATATTAAAGCAAGATGTTTGCTATTCGAGTATAAATACAATTCTTAATTATTAAGTTGTTTTTTATTAATCAAATAATTATTTTTTGTAATTTAATTTAAATTTAAGTTTAAAATATTTAAGATTGCAATATTTATAATTATTACAATAATATTTATTGTAATTAAGTTTATTAATCTTGCATTTAAGATAATTTAATTTAAGAAGTTAATTTTTAATTACAAAAGAAATATATAAAAATTATCAAAAATTAATTTGTGTCTTGTTTAATAAATACAAGTTATTGTTTTTTACGAAATCTTTCTATTAATGTAGTTAATAATTCTTGTTCTTAATCTTAATTGCTTATTAAAAATTAAGAATTTTTTTTTATAAATAATTGTTTACATTTAGAATCTTGTAATTGTCGCTCTTAATTGATTATAACACAAACTTAATATAAGAAGATTTATGTAAAAATAATAAAGTCGAAAGAGAATTCAATTAACAAAAAATTAGATTATTAAGTTGCTATATTTTAGTAAATAGAGCAATAACTTGTTCTAAATATTTAACAAATATAAAATTTTAAATGCAAAAAACGTTTACTTATAAATTTAATTATTGTTCGCAATATATATTTTTTCAATTATACAAAGAGATTGTGTTAGTATTTATCTATATATTAACTTGCAAGCGAGTATAAAGTTAATATAATTAATATATAATGTTGCTATATTTATTGTCAAGAAATGCTTCGTAAAAAATAATTGAAACTCGATCTCTATAATTTGAAAGTATTCTTGAAATCTTAGAACGTTAAGTCAAAACTTTTTATTAATATTTTCTAGCAACTTTTGAATTGTTAATTTTAATTAATTAGAATAGATAAGCAAACACTAGTGCTATCTATTTGCTTCTAATTGATTAGAATTAGTAGTATTTCAATTTTTCGATATTTTTATATTTTTATTTGTTTCTTTTTGATATTTAAAATTATAACATCTTGTAAATTGCTCTACTCAATTGCGCGTAAATTCTTTCTAATACTTGTAAATTAATAAGCTCTATATTAAATCTCTCGCAATTGAAACAAATATAAAGATTGCAACTTTTTTCTTCTTTAAAAAGAAATCTTACACTTTTATATAATTAAAATAATTATAATTAGATAACAACAATATAATAATTGCAAATAATCTTTTGTTGCTTTAACTAAACTAATTCTTTATCTCTTCTATAAAATTATTACTTGTTTTCTTATTTTTGTCTTCTAATTTCGCAAAAATCTAAAAATTTATGTCTCTTTCGACGTATTTCTTAAACGATTATTTAGATAGATATTTTTAAGTATTATATTATTAACTTCTTCTAAAATATAAAAGCTCTTAATTTTTTTATATTTTTATATTTTAAAGAAATTTAATTATTAAAAGAATAGTTTTATATTGTATCTTTTATTTAGCTTAATATCATATAATAAAATTAAATCTTTAGTTTAAAATAAACGTATTCGCAATTGATAACTATTATTGAAGAAATTCTTGTTTTCTTTCTTGAGACAATGAAGACGCAACGCAATTTCTTAAATATCTTTATTTTTTTTTTTCAATTATTTTGTTTGTAATGTTAGTAAATTAATTGTTATACAAGCTTTTTTTCAATTTATAATATGTTAGAACAAATATTTTATTTCAATTTATAACATAACTTTGTATTTAAACTTAAGTCGAAACAATATTTTTTTAATAGATTCTCGAATTGTTGTTCTATATGTTTACAAAATTGCGTGCAAATATTGTAATTAATTTGTAAAAACTTTCTTCGTTAACTTAAATAAAGTATTAACGATAAATTTATACTTTTTTATTATTATTTTATTTACTTGTAAGTAATAAGTTAATATTGTTACTTTTTTAATGTTGTATTTCTTTAAAAGTTTAGTTATTATTTTAACTTTATTTTCGAATTTGTTATCTATAATTATCTTTTTAATATATTTATATTAACAAAAAATATCTTTCTATAGAAACTTTACTATAACAAATATTTTTAAATTTGAAATTGCTTTAACTTTACTTATTTAGTTAGATTATTTCGAGCTACTACTAGATTTACTTTAGCAAATATTTTTGCAGTTAGCATATAGATGTAGTTTATAACAATTTTTTTTTTACAAATTAAAAATATAGGTTAAACGTATAATTTCTTTTTATTTGTTAAAGATTCTTCGCTAATATTTATTACAACTTGCGACATATTTTTTGCAAAAATTAAAGAAATTTAATTATTAATATCGATTTGCAATACATTAATAAATACTCTTTTTATTTTTATAATTACTTTTGTTATGCAAACTTTTTACAATACAATTTTTGTTTTTTTTGTTAAATTTATTACTTTTTGCAAAAATATATTCTTGTTTATTTTTCGAAACAAACGTTTTTCTTTTATCAAAAAATAAAAAGTATAATTCTTGAATTTGCGAAAATTCTTCCAACTTATATTAAGTCTTCGCAACAAAATTAGATATTAAGAAATTTGTTTTAATTTATTACAATAATTGTCTTTAAGAATCTTTTTATTCTTTGTTAATATTGTTATTTATGCAAGACAAACACGAACGCAATTTAATTAACTATTGATAAAATTATTAATATCTTTTTTATTAATTTTATTAATATTTTCGAATAATTTTTTTAATCTTTTCGAAAGTTTGTTAATTGTTATATACTTTCGATCAAATATATATTGTACGTTAAAGTTAAAGAGACATATTTAAATTAATTAGCAAATTATTAAGATATTAGACAAGTTTGTTGTAAAGCAATTAAGTTAAATTATTAAATTATTAATATTAATTTCAATTGTAAATCGAACTTTATACAATTAAAAACGCACTTTTTTTTAAGATTTTTATAAGTTTTCGACATTTTTGCTTTTTAATATTGTATCGAAATTTCTACTCGCTTTAGAATTTACTTTTATATTGTAAAAAATATCTCTTCTTCGTTATTATATTAATTTGTATTAATACAACTTTTTTAATTTTTAAACTTAAATTCATAATTAAAATAATCTTGTTAACTAAAATAGAATAATTTAAAATGTATATTATTAGTGTATTTGTTAAAGCAATCTTTAATTTGTTTACAATATTTTATTGCTTTAAGTCTTAAATAAAAATATATCTAGTCTTGAACAATTAATAGATTATTTTTGCAACAATTACAAATTTTAGTATTTTAATTCGATAATAGATATATACTTCTATAAAAGTTTTAACTTCAAAAACGTTTTTATATAAAAATTATTTAACAATCTTAATAATCTTAATATTATTAGAAGAGCGTTTATTAAAATTATATACAAATGTTACAAGCTTAATAAAGCTATACTAGTAGTTTAGGTTTTACGTCCTAAAGACAAATCTATTATTATATTTGACATACTTAAGAAGCGAACATTATAAGTATAATATTTGACATCTTCGACAAACGAACATTGCGAACAACTATGTTTGCTATATTTGATAAACAAGCAAAACAAACAATTTGTATTTTCTTAATATATAGAAACTAGAAATACGACTCTTTTATAAATTGTATTTTTTTAATCTTAAGTCTTAATTTATTGTTACGATTGTCAATAGTTGCAAATCTTTATTATTAAATAATTGCTTACATTGTTTAAAGATATTTACAAATCTTTTTGATAATATAATTTTCTTTAATATTTTCGAAGAAAGTACTAGTATAATACTTTAAATATTCTAAGAATGTCTATATTAGATTAATGCATCTCTATTTTAAGTCTTAGCTTTATAGTATTACGTCAAATATTATTTAATAAAGACAATAAGATAAGAATTAATAAACTTAACGTCTATTATAAAGATTGTATTAACTTAAAAAACTAACTTATACAAATAAATATTTTTTTTTTTTTTTTTTTTTTTAACAAATAAGAAATCAATTTTTGCATTAATATTCTTTAAAAGAAGAGTTTAGCATTAATTTAAATTAAATTTACGCAAGTATTCAAAAAACTATAAAGAAAATTCTTGTGCAATATTTACAAATTTCGATAATTTTAAAAAAGAGATTCGAAGAATTTTCGAAACATTTAACGAAAAACAAATTGCAAAAAGAGTAATTTAATATTTAGTTTAACAAATCTTTGCAACAAACTACGCAATTAAATTTTAAAAATATATTAATTTTATCGAATAAAATAATGTCGCACTTATAACAATGTTTCGACGAAAATTTAAAAATAATCTTAAAAACAAACTTATATGCGATAACAAAATTATTAACAATATATTTAATCTTATTATAATAATTATTAACTTCGACAACAAATTATATAAAAAAGTTATAAAAAAAAATACGATTAACTTTAGAAATAAGTACTTATATATTATTGCATGCAAAGAGAAGTTTATAATAGAACAACTAGAATATATTGTATTGAATCGACTTATATAGTATTATAATATATTTAAAAAATTAATTAGTAACAAAGACAAGCTCTTTACGTCTAACTATTAAAAGACACTTCTCTTAATATTAGATACAAGATTTAAAATGTTTATTGTCTATTATTTGATTACAAATAGTTAAACAAAACAAACAAATTAGAGTTTGAAGCAATATTTAAGATATTACGTTAATAATATTTATAACAATTGAATATTATTTTTATTTATAACACAATTAACATTTAATGCAAAGGTTTCGAATATTATTAAGATAACTTTATTTTTTGTTAACTATAGCAAGAAATCAATTTTTTTCGAAGAAGAGTGCACGCATTTGTTAGCACAATTAGTTATCGAAAGAGTAGCAATACTAAAAAAAATATACGACAATATTTCGACAATATAAGAAAAATTAATTGAGTATTAAAATAAGAAACAAAAAACAATATCTTAGCTAAAGAAGAAAAATAAAATTTATCTTTTTACAAAAAATCTTAAAACAAAGAAGTTAAGCAAAAAAATTAAATTATATTAAAGTCGAATTGTTTTTTGTTAAAAAGATCAAAGAACTAGTTAATTATAAACTCGATTTATCTAAGAATGTAAAAGTATTTCTAGTATTCTATATTTTATTGTTAAAATTATTTTTTTCTCTTTATTTTTTAAAAAGTTTAATTATCTTTTTAAACAACTTAGTTTTGTATATATTTTTTGTACTTCTTTCTTTAAATATAATTGTTTGTTATAGATTTGTTTTATCGAAGTAGACAAAATTGCTAGATTACAATTACAATTAAATCGCATACATTTTATATTTTTTTCGAAATTATTGTTTATACAATAGATCTTATTAGATATTGCGCAATTGCGACAAAATATATTGCTAAGAACACAAGTTTTAAAATGTTAAAAAGATTTTTTCACAAAAGAAGAAGTTTTTAATATTAATTTTTTTAGAAGACATTGTAGAAAGACATTGAATTTCGAAACAAAAACTTTAAAGAAAAGAAATAGTATTACAAACTTATTAAAGTTGTGTTAATAATTTAAGTTCTACGCTTTAAAGATAAATCTATTATTATATACAATATATTTAAGAAGCGAATATTATAAGTATAATGTTTGATATATTCGACAAACAAATATTGCGAACAATTATGTTTACTATATTTAACAAACGAGCAAAACAAACAATTTGTATTTTCTTAGTATATAGAAATTAGAAACACGACTCTCTTATAATTTGTATCTAATTTATCTTAAGTTTTAACTTATTGTTACAATTGTTAATAGTTGTAAATTCTTGTTATCAAATAATTGCTTACATTGTTTGAAGACGTCTATAAATTTCTTCAATAGCATAATCCTCTCTAATATCTTCGAAGAAAGTATTAGCGTAATAACAAAATTGACAATTTTAATATTTAACTTGTAGAATTAAGATTTTTTGTCTAGAATTGTGCAATTAAATAATTTTACATTTACTAATATTGTGTTCAATTATTAATTGTGCTTTAGAACAAACAATTTAATTTTTAAAATTATTTTCTTGTTGTTGTAATTCGATTTAAATTCTTTTGTATTTATCCTATTTACACATAAGCGACACTTATTAAAAAGATTCTTAAGAATGTATATTACAATTCTTACAAATTAAGCAATTAAATTAGTTGTATTTTGCAACAAATAAGATATTTTAAACAATTTAAAAGAAGTTATAAAAGTTATAAGATTACCACTTTTTATTGCAAGACTTATTTAATTGTATTTTAAAAAGAAATTAATTAATAATACAATTATTATTTTGACAAATTCTTTTGTGGATTTTTTTTTTAATATTAAAAAATATATTAATATTTTAAACAATTATTTTGTTTATTTTTATAATAGTATTAATTATACAATACTTGTTTTTCCTCTTTCTATTTACAAAAAATCAAGAATTTCGATAAAATTTATAACAATATTTTAGCAAATTTGTTTACAAATGCTTCTTTAATATCTTAATTACAATAAAATTTAACGTATAAATAATCGAAAATTTTAAAGCTTGTTATATTTTGTACTTTATAGTGCAAATTGTTTAATTAAATATAACTTTTGATTTAATTTTGTCTATTTTAAAAAAAAATTAAATTAAAATAATTTTACAATTAAAAAGTATTGTAATTAAGAGTTCTTGTTTTTGCAAAAAGAATTTTAATTTTATAATTAGTTTCTAAATACGTTTTTTAATAAAATAAGATTTGCACTTAATATTTAAAAATTTAAGTATTAAAAAAGAATTGTGTCTTTTATTAAGTTTCTTTTAAAAATTCTTAGTTATTAATAATTTTAATATTTTTCTTTAATTTAAATATTTGTTTAAAGTAAAATTATTCGAATTACTTGTATTTACGAAATTCGTTTTTTAAACTTTGCTCTTATATATTGTATTTACTCGAACAAAAAAGTATAATACAACAAAAAATTAACAAAGAATATCGAACTTTCTTAACAATCAAATAGTAAAAGTCTCTTTTATATTGCATAATTAAAAAGTTCGAATTATAAATAATTTCAAAAATATTCGAAATATAATATTAATCTAGATATTTGCTTTATTTTAATTAATTAAATTAATAAATAAGCAAATATTAGTGTTGTTTGTTTGTTCTAATTAATTAAAATTTTGTTGTTTTTTTGTTTCGATTTTATTTTCTAACATTATTATTTTAATAATTTTCGCTTTTATCTTTAAAAGTTTCTTGCAATTAAATTTGTAAAATTAAGCAATTATATTAATTGAACAATTGTTTAGAAATTTAAAGATTTCTTTAAAAATATAATATTTTTATTTCTGTTGTTCGAGTAATTAACAAGCATTTCTAAAATGCTAACATACTTTACTTTGTCTTTAAAATAAATTGTTAATTTCAAAAAGTTGTTATTTATATTTACAAAATTTATTTAAACACTTCGCTAAAAAAAATTGTTCTAATAGAATTTTGTAATTAAGTAGAAAAACAACAAAAATCAAGATATAAATTATTACTTTTTTAATTGATATTTTTGTATCTTTTATTATTTCTTCGAAATAAGCATGCGCTTTCGTAACTTCTATTAATAAGATAAAAATATCTTGTTAAATAATTAAATTAATTCTATTCGCAAGATTCTTGTTAATATAATTAATTTTTGCATTACTATTAAATATTGCTTTAACTTTTACGTTTTTTAATTGCACATATATAATAAAGCAAGCGACAAAATATAAAATTCTAAGAGATCTTACTTTCGCAACAATATTCTTAAAATAAATTGTCTTAATAAATTTAGCGCTAATTAATTTTACAATAATAATTGTCTTTTTCTTTTTTCTTATAAACTTCTAAGACTTTCTCTTCGTTACTATAGTATCAAACTTCTTATTACAAAGAGAACAAAAAAACAATTTAAGTTAAAACAAAAATCTAAAAAATTTATTATTTTTATTTTTATTTTCGAAATAGAAATACTTTAAATTAGAGTTTTTAAATTAAATTAATTTTTAACAATTTGTAGTATTCTTTTTGAATATTTTGTTTGCTATATATAATTTGCAAAAGTTTTTTGCTTCTTTTTAAATTTGCTTTTTTAATATTTAATAACTCTCGAATTAAAATTAACTATCGCAAAAACGTTTTTATTGTAATATCTTTTACTTTAATTTTTATTATTTTTTTCTTTATATATATTTTTTTGTTTGAAACTTTTGTTATTTTAAAACAATTTCTAAATTTAACGTTTTTAATTTTCGAAAATTTCTTTTTCTTTTTATTTCTTTTTCTGATTGTTTTAAACAATTGTTCTATTAAAGACTTCTAAAGTGTTTGTCGCTTAAAAGAATTTTTTTTAATTAAATTTCTTGAAATTTTACTATTGTTTAATTCAACTTATTGTTTTTCTTATTTCTTAACAAAGAATTGATATTTAATTGTATTGTTGCTATTGAAATTACAAAATTTCGAGCACAATTTTGCGTTCTCTATTAAAAACAAAGTTTTATAATTTCTCTTTTAGTCTTCGCATTATTAAGAGACAACTTTATTTCTTTGTTCTTAAAATTGTTAAACTTATAGCAAATATTGTTGCTTTTATTTATATAAATGTTCTTATTTGCTATCAAGATTGTTAACTTTAAACAAATCTATTTTTAATATATATTGTAATAGAACAAATATTTATTAATCCTAATTAATTGTATTTAGAAACAAGAGCAAATTCTTAATAAATATAAGTTGCTTTTTAAAATAATTTGCAAATTGTTATTTAAATTTACAAAAAAGCAATACGCAAAGCTTTTTTAAAATTGTATCAACATTATTTATTAAATTATTTAATAAATTTTGTTCTTCGTTATGTTACAAGCACTATTAATTTTGAAATCTTTAAAAACTTCTATTAAAATATTTAATATCTTGTTAATTTTCGCGTTATTAATCGAAATTGTAAACAACATTAAAGAAGTAAAAATTATCTTTAACATAAATTTTTTCTTAATTAATTCTTGCTTCTTGCTTATTATATTTATTATATTATTTATATTGTTGTTCGCAATTCGTTGCGTAATCTAATTGCTATTAATATTTATTTCTCGCATAATATTCTTATTTTCGATAAATTTTATTATTTTCTTATATAGTAATTCGAATATTAAGATAGTTGCGTTGTTTGAATTAACTTTATACTTTTACATTATCTTTGTACAAATACTGCAAAAAAAACTTTAAATATTAAGAGAATCCAATATATTTATCGATTTAATTTATTTTAATAAACTTCGAAAAAATAATTTTAAATTGTTAATTGTATTTACAAATATTATTCAACTCTTTTCTTAATACATCTTTTAGAAACTTTAAAAAGAAGCGAGAATTAATTTTCTAATTAAAACCTGTTTTTTAATATTTCTTTTTTAACTTCTTTATTATTTTATATTACTTTTTATTTGCTTAAACAACAATAAATTTAATAAAATTCTTAATAAACTTGTTGCAATATTAAGACAACTTAACAATCTTATATTAAGATATAATTTTATATTTATTACAAAATTCGAAAATTGATTTAGAAATCTTATAATATTAAAATTATCAAAGTGCGATGCTTTTAATATCTTTCAGAAAAATATAAAAATTACGTAGTAATAGTTTGATACAAATTCTATAAAGTTATTTACTTAACTTGTTAATAACGTAAATATGTCAAAAGAGAGTTTTGCAATTTTTGCAACAATCTTTTCAATATTTTGAGACATCGTTTTTACAAGAACAACTTAACAACAAATAGTAAAAATAATAATTAATAAATAAATAAAATTAATAATAATAATCGATTTAAATAATAAAGCTTTTAATTTACAAGTTTTTTTCTTTTTGCTTTCTTTCTTTTGCAAAAACAACGAAAAAAGATTTTCTTTTCTTTTTTAACTTTACGCTACTTTTTTGTTTGTCGCTTTTTTATCTTCTTAATCGATTATAAACAAGCATTTTCGATTTGCTATTTTTTCTAATTAGTTGTTAATTTATTGTTAACAAGTATCTTTGCATTAAAGATTTGCTTTATTTTTATTAAAAAGTAAGTTTTAATAACATTTTCGCTTTTAAGCAAATAAATCAATTATGTTGTTGCAAAGCTTCTTTTTTCAATAATGTTACTTAAATTAGTAAATAATTTATTGTTTTAACAATAACTATTAGTTACAATTTTAATAAAATATTTTGATTTTCGAATATATAATTTTGATTGCTATTTTTTATTTTTCAATTTTGTTTCTTTTTTTCTTGCTTTTTTAATTTAATAATATTTTGATTTCTAAATTGTTAATCTCGTGTTTTTAAGTTTTGAAATTTTTAATTTCAATAATTTGTTAAAGTTCTCGTCTTTTTGATTTTGAAATATTTTGTTAAAAAATTATTGTAATATAATTTAAGTAATTCTACTTTAAAAGATACTTTATTTAAAACAAAAATAATATAAAAGAAGAACAAAATTTCTTTATAAATAAATTACTTTTATTTAACGCAAATATTGCGTTTATTGTTCAAAATTAATTGTTTTTAAATTTTAAAAATTGTTAAATCTTTGTTTTGAAATTTCTTAAATTTGAACAACAACAAGAAGAAGAAACTTTTTAAATAATTTTTTTTCGTAAATTGTATAAGCGTTACTTTAACGCAATTGCTATATTATAATACTTTAAGTAATATTTGCAATTTCTTTCTTTATTAATTTAGTATTTTTAATTTTCGCATTTGTCAATATATTGTAAGAGAGTTTTTCAAAAAATTTATTATTAAAATTCTTAATTATAAAAGTTTTAATTTTGTTTTTCGAATATAAAAACTATATCTTAATAGCGTCTTAAATAAGTATTAAAGTTATTTCAATAATAGCGATTGTAATATTCTTTAACTTATCTTGAAAAATAAATAAACAAATTTTGTTATTTATATTATCTTTGCAATTAGATTGTTAAAATAATTTATTAATTAAGTTGATCTTTTTTAAACAATATTTAATCTCGAAATTATATTTTGCTAGAGAAAGAATTTATTGTACTTGATAATAATTTAGCATTATTGTTGTTATAAAGTAATACAAATTATTATAATTTGTTAATACAATAATCGAATAAAAACTTTCTTCAAAATAGTATCTTTATTGTTTGAAATTTGTAACAATTGCGAGTAACTTTTAATCGTAAATCTTGTATTGTATTTTTGCAAAAAAAAAATTAAATAGAATACAATTAAGTGTTATGTTATTTGTTTAACTTCGTTTATAAAATATATTAACTAAAGAAAATAACAACAATAACAAATTTTAAGATATTTATTTTAATACAAATATAATTTCTAATATTAAAGTATGCTAATATAAATATTTGCATAAAAATAATAATAAGCTTCTTAAATATTAATAAGATGTTTTTGTTAAACAAAAAAACTTTTTCTATTTTTATTTTTTTATTTTTCAATAGCTTTGTTAGTGTTCGAATAATCTTTATATAGTATTAAAAAAATCGTTTATAGAAGTTTGCAAATTCTAGAAATATTTAAAACTTGCAAAAAGTTGTTAACTTAAATTATGTTGTAATTAAGTTTATACAACACAAATTTATTAATATATTGCAATTGTTAATAATATATTTTAAGAATTTGATCGAAATTATTATAAAAAGGTATTTTGATAATTTAATATAAAGTTTGTATAATTGTAAATATTTAAAAATTTAACAAATACAAATTCGATAATAAGCGTTTTTAAGATTTAGTTTTATAAAGTAAATAATATTAATTAAACAATTTAATGTTTTTTCGATCAAAAATTGAGAATATTTGTTCTTAATAATTATAATATTAAGATTACAATAGTTAATATATTATCTTAAACTATTATTGCTTTTTAATACAAATAATATGAATATATTAATAAAACTAATAAATTTATAAATTCTATCTAATATTAGATTTTTCAAAAGATATTTTTGCAAAATATAAAGTTTTTTCTTAAAAAAAAATAATAATTTGTAAAAAGACTCTTTACTTAATAGCAAATTAATATTATAATTCTTTTCTTTATAATTAAGAAAACTAATTACGTTCTTTAAGTTAAAGATATTATTATAGTTTTTAATATTTCGCATTTTCTTAAGAAAGTTGCGTAACTAAGATTTTTTATTTGTATTAAAATTACAACAAATAAGAATAAATATAAAAATAAATTTCTTAAGTTTTAAGAAATCTTTTAGAGATTTTAATACAATTATTTTTTTAATAATTTAATAGCGTTAAATTTGCATATATTAACTTATATAGAAATTTGTCTTTATTATTTAGAGAAAATCGATAATAATATTGTGTGCAATTTTGTCAAAGACGTAGAAAATTTGCTTCGAAATATGTTTGCGTTCTTTATTATTACAAATTTTAATTTTTGCAATATAAAATTCTACAAATCGAATCTTCTAAATTGTAAATGCTTTTGTTTTAATAATAAGACACTAAATTTCTTTGAAATATTACAATTTTATCAATTGTTTATTAATATAATTGACGTAAACGTCTTTATTAAGAAGATCTCTTTATTTATATTACTTTATGTTAACAAATATTTATAGCTTTGCAAAGAATATCTTTGTTTTGTACTTTTAATTCGCAATTGCGATTACAATTATTGCAAACTTATTTATTTTTTCAATTTATTAAAGACTTTCTTAATAATAAGTTGCAACAAAAGCGCTTTTTAAATATATATATATATATATTTTTAATTCTTACTCGATTCAACACTTGTTACAAGTTTATGCGAGATTCTATATAATATTATAGACGTTGTATATACGTAACAATTTTTTTTTCTCAATCTTTCGCTACTTCCTTGCGTCGCATATTGTAACTTTTACTATAAAATATATTTTTCTTTTTACTTTGTTTATTACTTTTTTTTGGTTTTATTAAATTATATTTAGTTCAATCAAATTGTATTTAATACTTAAATATCTTTTAATTCTTATCTATATATATATCTCTCTCTTGTTTTGCGCGTTTAAGATATTGTATTTGCTTATTATTTATATAACAAAATTCTTTTTTTTATATTACTTATACGATTAAGTTTACAACTTTTACACATTTGAGATATTATATTTGTTTATTGCTTATATAACAAAATTTTCTACTTTTAAGTTATTTACACAACAATATTTTTATAATTTCTAGTATTTTTAAAATATTGTGTTTACTTATTGTTACGCAACAAGATTCTTAATTTAAAGTATAAAAAAGATATAACTTTCAACAAAATTAAAATTTTGTACTATTATTGTTCGAAAAGATAATCTTTTATTGTTTAATTACAAATATATAATATATATATATTGTAATCGCTTTATATATAATTGAAATTTCGAATCTCTCGCACACACTTAATAGTATATAAATAACAAAAGTAATATAACTTATTATAGAATTTTCTACGTGTAAAAATAACTCAATTATATCGAATTTTCTATATACATTCAATAAAGCGTAAACAACAAAAAATATACTTAAGTTTTATATTCTTTGTACATAGAAGCAACACAAGAGTATTAACTCTTTTACGTGCATTTATTAATGCATAAATAATAGAAGTTGTAAGCTTGTGTGTACGTATATATTTATATATATATATTTTTTTCTTTTTTAATCTTTTATAAATTTTTGTATTTTTAAGAGAAAACACTTTTTTATAAACAATACTTATCTCGTAGCTTGTAAAAATAATATTGCAATAACAAAAAACAAATTGCGACAACAACAATTGTATTATACATACTTAAGAAACTAAAATAATAAAATAAAAAGATATCGATTAATTGAGATGCATTTCTCTAATAAATACGTATCTTATTAAACGTAATAATGTAAGTAGATTAATATATTGTTGTTGTTGTTGTTTTGAAGACTAGAGAAGACAATTTGTTGTTCGCAACATTAATATCAACTATAGCGCTTGTATTCTTAATATAAAGTTATTGTAAATATTTAATTCTATTGAATACTGCTTGCAAGCAAGCAGTATTAGTAGTTTTGTAACTAGCATCTCGTATAGATAGTTCTTTTTGCTAGTCTTTTTAAATATTTGTTGCAAAACTTAATTAGAAATCTTCTATTATATTTATTTGCGTTTTTTTAGAAGATATAAGACAATCTTTCGCAATAAATTTTTTCTTTTCGCAATTATAATAGATGCGCTTATTTCGCTCAATATTGCTAGCTCTCTTTAAGTTATAAAAAGAAAGTTTGTTTATATTTTTTTGACAACATGCAATCGCAAAGACGTCGCAAATTTTATTTGTTAATATAGTTTTTTCTTATTTTTAATTATAATAATTCTTTTTAAAATTACGAGATTCGAAAAATAATTCTCTCTTAAAAAAGTTATTTACTATTTCGAATTTTAAAAATATTGTATTTTTTATGCGTTATATTAACGCAACAAACATATCTCTTATCTTAAGAATTTTAATTACGTTATTAATTTTTGTTCGAAGATTTTTTTTAATTGATACAAAAAATAATTACATTGTTAATATTTAATGTATTTGTCAAAATTTATTTTAAGTGTTTCAAAATATATTACAAAATTGTTAACAATTTGCGACAATAATTGTTTAATATTCTTATACTTTCGAAAGAAAACAAAACAATAATTGTTTAAATTTTTGATAAAACTAATTAAATATTTAGTAAATTGCTTTTAGTTTTAGTTTTTAGTTTTGTTTTTAATTTTGTTTTTGTAATTCTTTTATTATAATATCGACGTATTGCAGAAAAATTACTAAGTTTAACAAATCTTTGTCGGTTTTTTTTAAAATTACTTTTCGCTAATTTCAAAAAAGTTTTTAGTATTTTAAATTTTATTTTTTTATTTTTTAAAGTTCTTTTCATAATATATATTCAAATTGATCGATTTTATAAATTGTGTAAAGCATTGCTTCTAAAGTATTAATTTGTTATTTTTGTTATTAAAATTATTTTTGCAAAAGCGATACAAACTAAATACTTTAATTTTGTTTTAGCAAAGAGACTTTTTTAAATATTTGTTTTTTACTTAAGTAATGCAAAAAAATTATTTTGTTTAAAGTCTATATTTCTTTGTTTACTTTTCGAAAAATAGCTTTTTATAATTAAGTTTTTTATCGAATTGTAACAATTGTATAGCGTCAATATTATACAAACATTCTTTTTAAAATATAATTTCGAAGCTTATAATTGACGCAAACTAAATTTTTGCATTGCTTTTATTCTTCGAACATTAAAATGTTGTAGTATTATTGTTGTTATTTAAATTTCGTTTTGTATTGCGTATTGTATTAATTATTTTGTCGAACAATTGTTCTTATAAATTGAGACAAATAATATTGTAAAATTGTGTACAAACATATAACAAGATATTGCTATATTGACGTATATAAAACAAGACTATATAATATATAGAACCATAATTTAGAAAAATATTAATTTGTAAAAAATTTAGAAAAGAATTCTTAAAAAGAAAACTCTATATAATATTAAGTCGCTACTACAAGAAATTAATATAATTGCGTAATTAATATCTTTGGCAAAATATAAAATAGATAGAATTACAACAAATACAAATATCTTGTACTAGTTTTCGTAATTTTTTATTAATTTTTTCTTAAAAGATTCTAAATCGAAGCAAATATTAAGTTAAGTTATTAATAACAACTATAAGAATGTAAATCTAATAAAATTAGCATATATATTATCTTCTTGTATTACTACCAATTTATATATCTTTTTAATTATATTAAACAAGTTTATGCTTATTGCAATAACTTAGAGTTGTTTATTTTTTAATTGCATAACAATATTGTTATTTGTTGTTTTCGATTCTATAATTGAAATAAAATCTTAAGTTACAAGATTAATAATATAAGTTAAACAAGATACAAAATTTTGTTGTTTGTTTTATTAAAACTCTTGTCGATTTAAGATCTTCTTAAGTTTGTTTTTAAATATATTGTTATTACTTGCATTATTAATAACAATTTCAAAAAGTTTGTCTTTAATAGACTAATTGTTTCGGATCGAATCGATTCCAAAAGTTGGAATCGAAAACCGAATTAAATTTTTAGCGTAAAATCAAACTGTCAAGATTGGTAAATCGAGCTACTTAATTAACTCGCTTAGAACGAATTCTTTCGCTTAGTTGTCAAAAAATCGAACTTGACGTCAAGAAATTGAATTACGTGATAAATTCGGTTTCTCGCGATTAGTCTAGTCTTTAATTTCGAAAAACTTTAAAATTTTTACAAGCTCTAATATTAATTAACAATCTATATACTTAATATTAAAGAAAATAAACTTAATAAAATGTTCGCAAAATTGAAATATAATATCTATTCAATATATTATTACTTTTAGATAGATAACTTTTTAAGAACTAAATTATATATTTAAAACAACAAAAAATTGTTAAATCTTTTAAAAATCTATCTTAATTTTCTTACAAATTTAAATATATTTCGAGAGAATTATCTTAAATAGTTTAATATAATTTAAAAGCATTAAATTTAAACAAAATATTTTTAATAGTTTTCGAAAGTTAAGATTGTCAATAATTCGAAAAAACAAATTTAAATTTATAAAAGTTTTGTATAATCAATTTTTTTAATTTTTTTAAATAAAAAATAACGACAAATCGATATAATACTTTTTCTAATAAATTGTTAATTTTGTATTATTTATATATATTATTAATTGTAACTTACGCAGATAAGAACAAAATTAATCAAGATTTGCAATTAAGATTATTTTTGTTTTAAACAAAAAAAGAATTAAAGATATTTCTTTATATTTGTTGTGTTTAAATAATTGTAAGCGATAGAATAATTTAAAATTTTGAAACAAATTTTGCATACAATTTTTGAAATACTATCTAACAATTAAAGTTATTTAGATATATATATTTTAAAACTTAAATTATACTTTTATATTAATCTTTTTTGTTTGATGTAAACTAACAAGTTTTGATTAAGTTTTATTTAAAATATTATTATTAACAATTGTTTGTAATTATTATATCTAAAATTAAGTATTAATATTTGAACTTTATTTAATATATTTGCTTCTCTCTTTTAAAACAAGCAATAAATAGTGAATAAATATTTTGTTAAATATTGTACAAAGATTTCTTTTTTTAATATTAATAACAAAAATAAGAAAATCTTAATTAAATTAACTTGCGAATTGATTAAAATATAAACTGTTAAATATCAAATTGCAAAAAATAGATTTGCTAGAATCTTCTTTGTTTAAAGACAATAATTGATTTAAAAATTTTGAAAAATTCGATATTTTGCAAACAAAAATACAAATATAGTATAACAATATTTTTTAAAAATTCAAAAAAAATACTTAAAAATAAAAAATAATATAAAAGAGTAATGCAAGCAACAAATATTGTAAGCAAGCTATTTTGAGATAATATAAGCAAGCGTAGCTTTTAAATCAAAGCATACTACTTAACATTATAGCAAAAAATTCAAAATTATAACAACGTATATTTAAAAATAGAAAAACTTAATATAATAATGTTATTTTCGATTTCTTAATAATTCGATTCGATTTCTAATATTGAAATCGAAAATCGAGTCGAATTAAGTCGATTTACTTTTTAAATAATAGAAATCAAATTAAATTTCGAATCGATTTCTAATATTAAAATTGTTGAATCGAAAATCGAATTAACAATCAATTTAAACTTGCAAGAAGTTAACAAATTGCTCTTAAATAAAAGCATTAATTATGCTATCAATCTTGTTCTAAGAGCAACTTCTTCGATTAAAAAGTCTATAATATATCTCGTCAAGAAGAAGAGATTATTAAAGTATATCTAGATAATATAAAAGACAAAGAACAAATTCGCAATAGTATTTCGCAATATGTAATTTCTACTCTTATAATTAAGAAATTTGATAAAGAATTACGCGTAGACTAATTGTTAAATCGAATTTCAATATTAACTATTGAAATCGATTTAATTCGACAATTTTGATATTAGAAATTGATTCGAAACTCGATTCGATTCGCGCTAATTTAAAATCGATTTGATTTAATTTAAGTTAATATTTGATTTCAATATTAAAAATCAAATCAAATTGTCAAAAATTTGAAAATAATATTATTATATCAAAAGTTACTATTTTAAGATTTGTATAATTATAATATATTATTGAAATTATAGTTTGCTATATTATTAGATTATAATTATTTATTAGTATAAAATCTTGTTTAATTTATTTTATATTTATATTATTTTTTTATATTATTGTTTTATTTTATTGTTTTATTTTAAAAAAAAATTCTGTAAACTATTTAAAAATATTGTTTATACTATTTTTGATTGCTTAATATTTAATTTTTCAAAAATTTCTAATCGATAATTGTTTTTGTTCGAAAATAATTTTAATAATTTTATTTTTTGCAATTTGCTATTTAGTACTTTATATTTTAATTAATTAACAAATCAATTCGATTAAAATTTCAATTGTATATTTAATAATAAAAAAAGAGAATTTTAAGAAGTATCGAATAAAATTTTAAGCAATTTTCTATTACTTAAATTAAAAGACGAAAACGAATATATCAAATAAAATACAAATACTAAGATTTAATTTGTAAAATAATAATTATATATTGCAATAAACAAAAGTATCTTGTACAAGATTTAAAATAGATTTGTTAATTTATATTAAATTAAAAAAATTAATATTAAAGCATAATCTAAGATTTAAAACAAATATATTTAAATAATCTCAACTATTGATAATTTGTCAAAAATTATTTGCAAAAATTGTTAAAAAATATTGAATAATTTTATTGTATACAATTATTCAAATATATCGAATATAAAGAAATATCTTTAATTTGCATTTTGTTTAAAATAACATAAATCTCAATTACAATTAATAATTAATTTAGTTTTTATTTGTATAAATTTTTGTTAATAATACAAATAAATAATGCAAAACTAATATATTAATAGAAGAAAAACTATATTAATTTATCATTTTTTAATTAGGATAATTGAAAAGATTAACTATGCAAAATATTTGTTAATTTGAATTTATTTTTTCAAATTATTAATAATTCGAATTTTCGAAAATTATTAAAAATATTTCGATCAAATTTAGTACTTTTAAATTATATTAAATTATCGAAATTAGTTTCTACAAATTTTGATCAAATTTGTAACAAAATCAAATTAGATTTAAAAGAGTTTTAATGTATTTCTATTATTTTAAATATATAATCTAGTTTTTAGAAAATTGTCTATCTTAAAATATTAATATATTAAGTCGATATTGTATTTTAATATTTTAATATTTTATTAAATTTATTTTTCTTGATATCGAGTATATAGATTAACAATTAATGTTAAAATTTATAAAAATATTAAAAAATTTTGAAATTAAAAAAAAATTGAAGTTATTATCGATAATGCAAGCAATAACAACACTTTTAAAGACAAACTTAACAAAATTTTAAATCGACAAAAATCTTAATAAAATAAACAACAAAATTCTATTTTTTATTTAATTTATGTTATTAATTTAATAGCTTAAAACTTTATTGCAACTTTTGAATTAAAAACAATTGTTAACAATATTATTGTTTAGTTAGAAGATAAACAAGTTCAAAATATTACAAAAAGTATAGATTTGTTTGTTGTAATTAAAAAGATATTTGTTTATATAATAATATAAAAAGATAATATATTTGTTAAATATTATTTAGATTTGCGTTCTTATTATTGCTATTAATAACTCGACTTAGCATTTAATTTGTTTTAAAAATTTCAAAATCAAAAAATCAAAAAATCTCGAAAACTAATACAAAATATTTGTATTTATTAAATTTTTATTTATTTAAAATTTTATTGTACGTATCAATTACGCAACTATATTAATTATTGAATAAAGAAATATTTAGAAAATCAAAAAATTCAATATATTTAACTAGACAAAAATCAATAACAATTGATTTAATTACTTAACAATATATTAAATTCTTTTTATAAATATATTTTTATAGTTTTTCGAACAATTAATGTCGATATTTATTTGAATTTTCGAATATTTAATACAATATTTAATTATTTTAATTATTTAAAAAAAATTATAATAATTTACAATTGTTTTTTAAAAGAAACTATAATAAAAATTTGTAAAAAAGTTTCGACAAAATTTATTAAATATTATTCGAAAATAGAAAAATTTGATAAAATATTATATAATTTTGTTAATATTTTAAATTCTATATAAAAATTAAGTTTTTACAAAATGTAAAACAAAAAGAATAATTATAATTTTGTAAATCACAAAACAAAATATTAAACAAAATTTAAAATTTATTTTCGATATTATTATAATTTAATTGCTATTTTAAAAACGAAAATACAAAAAATAAATATTGTTGAAAAAATAATACAATATAATAATACAATTGATTTTTTGTTAATTTTTTTAAAGTTTGACGCAAATATTGTAAAAAATTTATTTTGACAATTTTAACATTTCTGTTTAATTTAAAATAAAGATAATCGATATTTTTGCGTTAATATTATAAAGAAAAAATATTTAATATAGAAATATTAAAAAAATAATACTTCGAATTATCTCAAATAAACACAAACAATTAAAAAAAAAATTGTTTAGTATTATTAATAAATATTAAACAAATTTTGAATTTTGTTTAAAAAATATATTAATAAAATTAATTTCAAATAAGTTTGCAAACAATTAAGCAAATTATAATAATTAAGTACTATAATTGTACTATAAATCTAAATTAAAAAAAAATTGTTGTTAAATTGTAAAATATATATTGCAAAGAATAGAATAATAATTAGATAATTAATAGAAATAAAAATTCTTTTCGAATAAAATTCGAAATTGTTTTGAATAAAATCTATTTATAGTTAAATTATTGTACAAAAGATTGCATATTTATAGTATTGTTATAAATAAACAAATATTATTAGCAATAATATAAATAGATAATATATTTAAAATAACTAAATACTTAATATTGCATTAAATTAATATACCTGATTTTTTAAGAATTATATTATTGTTTTAGAATTATCAAATTTTCAATTTTTATATATAATTAAATATAATAATATTAAATAATCAAGTCTCGATAACTTAGTAATAACGCGTTTAGTTTTTTATAATAATAATATGCAATTTATAATATTGTTTAAAAAAGCATTATAATGCTATCTAAAATTATATTGTAAATTGTGTATTATTAATATAAAAAATAGAAAGAATAGAAATTCGAATTCTTCTTAAGATACAATAATTTTCTTTTTGTACAATCTTTAATAAAATTATGTACAACAAGATTGTCAAACTCTTTAATTAAAAAATCAAATTAATAATTTTATTCTAATTATTTAGATAATCTAAATATATTATTATAATGCACTTTTTGATTAATATATTTAATAGAAAAGTACACAACAAATATATATAGCAAAACAATGCACTTAATAGATAATATAACAAAATAATACAAATAATAAAGTACAATAAATAGAATAACTTAAATTTTAAATTTTTTGTTAACTATTTCGAGTTTCAATATAACAAAGATATTTGAATATTAATTTTATTATTATTTATTATAATAAAGTTTTAAATTCTACATTAATTGCTTCAACAAATATAAATTCTTAAACTAAATAATTTTGCGTTTAATATAAATAGCAAAAAGATTGCTATCTAAATATATAAAATAAAATATTAGTATATATTGTATAAAATCAATAATAATACAAATAAATAATAAATTTATTAAAAAAGAAGTCGATTACAAATTTCTCGATAATTTTTTGAAAAATTAACAAAATAAATATTTAGATTCGACATTTTTTATTGTTTTCTTTGTTAATAGTTTTATTTTGTATAACTTTTTGAATCAATTTTGCAAAAAATATCTTTAAAATTAATAGATTATTAGTTTTCTAATATTTGCAAATTTTATATAAAATTATTTTTTCAAATCTGTATTTGCGCTTTTTCTATTTTACAAACACTTAATTAATAATAACTTAATATATTATTTTTTTGCATTATTTTTTGTATATTGAAAATTGTCTTAATCGATTTTTTTTTGTTATAATTAATTTTTGCTATTATATTTTTTTGTAATTTTTCGATTGCTATTTTACAAGTTAAATTAAATATATTAATAATACACAATATATTAAATATATTATTCGAATATATTATTACTTTATTTAATTCGAATTATTAAAATATTAGAGCAAAACGTGCTGTTAAGTTGATACTAAAAAAGAGAATTGTTAATACTAAATACAAAAATAAACAATATTAAATACAAAAATTAATAAATATTGCAATTAAATATCTAATAGATAATACAATAAAGTAATGCGCAATCAATATATATATTTATATTCAATTTCGATAATTAAGAAATATATATTATATAATAATTGATATAATAGACGTAATAATTTTTAATTGTAATAATATTAAATAAAAGTAATACTTAAATTCTAACTTTGATATTAAACGCGTAAATTTATTTTATAATTGCAACAAGTTTTTTGTTCAAATATTATATATTAATTAACACATTTAATATTGTTTATTGTTTCAATTTATATAGTTAATATATAGATTTGTTTTGTATTATTTGTATATATTATTATTAAAACTAATTAAAAGAACAAATTTTTCAAAAACAAATTTCTTTTTATTTAAATATTTATTTTAAATAACTTTTTTAAATATTGCTAAATATCTAATATTATACTATTAAATAGAAAACTTGCTCTACATTATTTATATATATTATTTTCAAAATTAATTAAAAGAATAGATTTTTCAAAAATAAATTTCTTTTAATTTAAATATTTATCTCAATTAACTTTTTCGAATATTGCTAAATATCTAATATTATATTGTTAAGTAAAAGATTTGCTTTGCATTATTTATATATATTATCTTTAAAACTAATTCAAAATACAAAATATCTATTTTATTAACTTTTTTTCAAATTATTATCAATAGAAATTGTGCTATAATATAGAGCAAAAACAAAAAGCTACTTTGCAAAAAATAAAACGTTAATTATATAATATTTTACAAGTATTTAATTAAGTTATAGACAACAATTAGTTTTAAAAAAGTCTCTTAAAAGAGATAAATTAATATAGAAAAAAATGTCAAAAATCTAATAATTAATAAAAAAATAAAAAAATAACTATATAATAATATATTTGAATAATATATATATTGAAAAAACTAATTATATTATAGCGCAATACTTTGAGATCGAATTAATAAAGAAAATCAAAGACAAAAAAATTGCAAAATAGACTAAAGTTAATACAATTGCTATACAAATAATCTTAAAGAGTAAAAATATAAATATAATACAATTTTTTAATATTTAAGTATATATAAAGTCTAATATAAATAAAATAACTAATTTGTATATTAATCTAATTCTAAATGGTTCGAATTAAGCAAAAATATAATCAAATATATAATATTAATTATCGAAATAATTTAATAATGCATTCTATATTATAAAAGATTTAATAAGTTAAAAACAATATATAATTTATATGCAATTAACAAATTTGAAAAACTTAAAAACATTTTTGCAAACAATAAAAACGTTGTAAATCGCAAAATATTCAATCTTTTAAAATTAACAAATAATAATTCTAAAAATTTGATTAAAATTAACAATAATAGAGTAAAAATAAGATAGAAGAAAACAAAAAATAATGCGAAAATAATAAATAACAAATATAAAAATATCAAATACAAAGACAATAATAATAATAACAAAAGCAAAAACAATAATAATAATACTAAAAATAAAGTTAAGTATAAAATAATAGATATCTCGAACTAGTTAATAATATTAATAAGTTTGAGTATATTATCTAAATATATTATCATATACTTTTCGATAAAATATAAAATCGAAATTAATCGAGAGATTATAATAGTTGTAATCTATTTACTATATAAAAGTTAAATAGTTTATATATATTACTTTACTATATTACTATAGAATATTTTGATAAAAAAATAATAAGATTTAAAACTCAATTTATGTTTACAAAATCTATTATTAAATAATTTTATTTCTTGACAATTCGAATCGATTTTTCGAGTTAGATTTCGATTTTAATTTTAGAAATCGATTCGAATTAGACTGATCGCGAAAACCCGAATTTATCATGTGATTCGATTCCTTGGCGCCAAGTTCGGTTCCTTGACGCTTAAGCAAAAGGATTTGCGCTAATTTGTTCTAAGCGAGTCAATCAAATAGCTCTATTTGTTGTTCTTGGCAATTCGGTTTCACGCTAAAAATTCGGGTCGAGTTTCGGTTCCAAAAGTCGGAACCGAAACCCGACCCAACGGTCAGTCTAATTCGAATCAAGTTCGAATTTCGATTTCAATTTTAGAAATCGATCTATCAAGACTTTCGAATCAAATTAACTCAAATTGCTAAAATTCGAATCGATTAATTAATTCGAACTCGATTAATCGATTCGACGCAATTAGTCTAATTACGCGTTTGCGTAAACAATAGAGATTTTAATACTTCTTTATTTCAAACAATAGCTTATTAATATTATGTTAATTCTCTATCGATAGAAACAACAAAATAAAAATTAATAAGTTTAATATTTATTATAAAGATTATATCGATTTAAAGAATTAATTTATACAAATAAATAGTTATTTTGTTTTTTATTTTGTTCTAGCAAACAAGAAGACAATTTTTGTATTAATATTTTTTTAAAAAAAAGTTTAATATTAATTTAAATTAAATTTACGCAATTATTTGAAAAATTATAATAAAAAGTTACAAGCAATATTTACAAACTTCGATAACTTTAATTTTTAAAAAAGAATTTCAAAAAATCTTCGAAACATTTAATAAAAAACAAATTACAAAAAAAGTAATTTAATATTTAATTTAACAAATTTTTGCAACAAACTACGCAGCTAGATTTTAGAAATATATTAATTTTATTAAATAAAATAATATTGTATTTATAATAATGTTTTAATAAGAATTTAAAAACAATCTCAAAAATAAAATTATTTGCAATAACAAAATTATTAACAATATGTTCGATTTTATTATAATAGTTATTAATTTTAACAACAAACTATATAAAAGAATTATAAAAAAAAATACAATCAATTTTATAAAAAAGCAAAAATCTTCTTTGAAATAGCAATTAAATATTAATAAAAGGAATTTTATTTTAATTAGAAGTATAATAATTTAGATTATTGTAAGTTTGTATTTATAAAACTAAATTTTACTTAGCAATATAAAAAGAAAAACTTTAAAAAAAAGCAAAATAACAAATTTTAAAAAACGTGTTATTTATAAAACAAATTGAATTGATTCGCAAAAGATTATTAATTATAAAACTTAATAAATTGTTAACAAATCAATATTATATTAAGAAAAATATTTGATAGTTAAAACAATATTAGAAAGCAAATTAATACAAAAACAAATATTTTTGAAATTAAATCGAACAACAATTATTATTTGATAAAAAATCTAAATTTATTATAAAAAGTGCTAAATAATATATTATTAGACAAAATATTTGTATTTACGCAAAAAATTAATCGAATATTTAAAAAAATTAACAAATTTTACAATTTAATTATTGACTCGAATAAAAAATACAATTGAAAGAATTTTTACAATTGTATAAAAATTATTATAAATTATCTCGAAACTTTAGTTAGTTTATCGAAAATTGTAAACAAATATAAGAAAAAGTTAAAAAACAATATTATTACAAAAAAAATTATTTAACATTATTATAAAGCAATTAAATTACGTAAGTTTTAATTAAACAACCTGTTATAATAACTTATGTTAAACTTATTTCAAAAACAAAGAAAACATTAATTAATTCTTTAAAAAGTCAAAATTATTAATTTAGTATCGAAAAAAAATTTAGCGCAAATAGATGTTCGAAGAAGAGATTACAACATAAAAATAGAAAAAAGTTTAAATTTTTTAATAAAAAGCATATTAGGGAAATGCAATATATTAATTTAATAACAATAACTAAATTTAATAATATATATATAATATTTTATTATATTAGTTAAAATTATTAATTTGTTGTAATAGTTAATTTTAATACAATAAATAATTTTATAATTAAAACTTTTATAAAGAGAGAAAAATACTCTATTTAAAAGAAGTCTAACGTTTACAATTTAATAATTATAAATAAAAACATATTATTTGCAAAAAATAAATAAATTAAATAAATAAATAAAATTACTATTAATAGCTATTTATCAATATTACAAAAAACTAATTTTTAATATAATAGAAATAATTATTTATAATATTGTATTAAAAATATTTTAATTAAAGCAACACAATTTAAAAATTAATTAAAATATATAAGTATTAGCGAACTTTAGAATTAACTATTTGAAACAAAGTATTCTATTAAATTAAATTTATAAAAAACATACAATTAAATTAAATTAAAGATAAAAAAAAGTAAAAAATAACTTTTTGTATATAATATAAATTATATAAATATATAAAAATATTATTTAAATTTATAAACGTCTTAATAATATATTAAAAAATAATTAATACTATATTATAATAATATTTCAATTAATTTGTTATAATATACTTGAACAACATTATATTTTACTTAAGTATTTTAAAAAAATATATTAATTATATTTTTAAAATACTAAAATATTTAAATAAGAAAAATTTATATTTTAAGTTTAAAAAAAATGTAAATTTTATTAGAAGAAAATTAAATTTTTTAAATTTGTTGTTAAACAATATAAAATACGCATAAATTTCGAAAAATTGCAAATAATTAAAACATAAAAATTATTTATTAATATTAAGAAATTTTAATTCTTTCTAAAATTTATAAAGTATAACAAAAAATTTATTAAAAATTATTTTATTAATACAATATTATTAACAAATTTTACAAAAAAATACATTATAAATATAAAAATTAATAAAAAAAATTATTTTAAAATTTTAAATTAAAATATTTAAAAAAATTAATATTAAAAATATACAATTTATAATTGCTAAATAAATTTAAAATTAATATAATAAATTTAACTATTAACATATATTTTAATTAAAAATATAAAAATATTTAATATTTAATAATATATTTTTCAAAAAAATTCTTATTAATTGAACAAAATTATAATATTTATAATAAGAAATTAATTGTTACAATAATTAGTAATAGTATTGCAATAAAGACAATAACGATTACAATTACACTTATATTTAGTTTAAAATCTTCAATAAATTAAACAGATATTTTCTACAATTTATTTTTCGCATTATAATGTTTTATTTATAATAATTTAATAGTTTCAATTACAATTCGCACAGATTATAAATAATTTATATTGTTCTTTTATTATTTTTGAAAATAAAAACAATACTTATTATTGTAATAGCTATTATAGATAGTTTATTACAATTTTGATTTAATTAAGAACAATTTAATCGAATTCTTTAAAAACATCAAATTAATTTTAACAAGTTTATTACTATTTACGAAACTTAACTAAAAAATTATTAATATTATCTTCGCTTTCTTTAATTTTTTTTTACTTTAATTATTAATTTGTTAAAAAGATTATTAATAAGCTCTTTTTTACAATTTAAGTTATTATTATTTTTTGTCTTTAATTAAGATTCTCTTATAGTTATTTATTAAAAAAAAGAATAAAAATTTTGTTTATAAAATTTTTATTTTTCTTAGACGATTAAGCAATTAATTTCGATAATTTTAGAACAATTATTTAACAATTTTTCAAATTAATAATTAAGTATTATTTTGATATTTAATATTAAAGTTATTTATCGCAAAAATTTATTATTATTTTTAACTTTTTTATATATTTTATTAAAATTACTTTTTCGAAACTTTTAGCAAAACAAATTATAACAAAGTTAAAAAAGAACGCTTGTTTAAAAGATTTTAAAATAAAAAATCGCATTGCAACTTTTATACAATTTATTAAATTAATTAAGATTTTAATAATAAATAACTTTTAACATTATAAATTAACAATTATTATTAATAATTTTTTAAATAAAATTGTTAATAAACGTTTTAAAAAGGATTTTGTTATTAAAACGTTTTTTATTGAAAAAATTTAATAAAACGAAGAAATTAATATTATAATTAAATTTTTTTTTTAAATAATTTTTTTTTAAATTATAACAAAACTTAATACATTAAAAATTACGTTGTTTTACTCTATATAATTTAAATTTAAAAGCAAAAACTTGAAATGCTAAATTTTTGACAAATTATTACGAAACAAAATATCGATATTGCGATCAAAATCTATAAGATGTTTTTTGTCATTAAAAAAAATTAATTTAAAGAAAAGATAAAAAAATTCTTTAATTTCTTTTTTAACAAAGCAAGATTTCGAAACTTTATTAAACGTATTCGTAGTAATTTTAAAAATATTTAAGATAAATTAATTAAAATTATAATTTAACGTAATTATATTAAAAAACAAAAATAATTAAATTAAATTTCGCAAATATATTAAACAATATATAACATTTCTTAAATATCGTAATATTGTAAAAAAGTATTTTAATTTTGTTTTTAATTCTTTCGCAACTTTAATAGAGATTTAAATTAATTAAAAACATATTTCGAAGAAATTGAGTTTTCTATTTGAAATTAGTTTTGTTTACTTTTTTATTATTTAGTTCTTAAATTTAATTGCAATAAAGAATTATATAATTGCGATAATTAAAATCGCAATCAATTTATTAACATCAATAAATTTTGAGAAATTTTTTTAATTTTTTTAATTTTTTTTTTAATAAAAAAAGATATTAAAAATAATATTAGAAGAGTAAATATATCTTTTAAATTACAATTTACAATTTTAATTGTTTCTTTGTTTATGTTACAACTTTAACAAAAAAATATAATTACAATTGTTTTAATTAACACTTTTTGTTTTCGTTGTCGCAATTTCAAATATCTTTTTCGTTAATATAACGTATTTTAATTTTAATAAGTCTTATATAATGCGAAACTTAACATATTTGAATAATAAATAATTCTCGTTGCTTTATTAAGAATATAATTATCTTATTATTGCAAAAAAAATTATTATTATATTAATAAAGAAAATTATTTATTCGCAAAGACAAACTATTAATACGATTTATTTGCTTTTAATTATTATTACAATTTACTTATTAAAGCAAATTATTATTAAGATTTATTTGTTGTTAATTTTTAATATAATTTATTCGTCGAAACAAATTATTATTGCAAAGAAAACTATAATTTATTGTTATTGCAAGTTCGTTAACAAATTAATAATACTTCAAGTTATTGTTCTTTTCTACGCAATAATTATCTTAATTTTATACTTAAAATTAATTAAAAATTAAAAATTATTTTCAATAAATTACAAATAAACGCAATAAAATATTAAAAAGTATTTAATAATTATAGAAATCAAAAGTTGAAATATTAATAAAATAGAAATTATTAATAAAGTTATAATTGCAATTATAATTGCAATAAGATGCGTCTTTTATATAAATTAAAATATTAGCAAGATAAATATCAACAAAGTAACAAACGAAATCGCAATAAACATTTAGCTCAAAAACGATTATTTCGCTTACATAATATTATAATATAAAATTTTAAAAAACAAAGTATTAACTTTTTTATTTATTGTTTTTTTTTAAATAGCGAAGCTCAAAAAAACAATTAATTTTTAAAATACTTTTTATATATTTAAAAGAAATTGTATTAAAATAATATATTAATTTTTTTTTATGCAATTTATAATAAAATAAACGAAAGTTTAACAATTTAAAAAAAAAAATTTAAAAATATTGTTCGAACAAGTTTAAGTTTTTAAAAAAGATAAAAAAAAAATTTATTTGAAAAATAAAAAACAAATATTGAATTAATATTTTATTAAAAAAATTAATCTTCTTTACAATGCTAAGATACAAAATAAAAATATTATTATTTATTATTTTTAAAATAATTCAAAAGCACAATTAATTTTAATAATATTACTTAAAAAAAAACAATACTATTAAAAATTTTAATTAATACGTAAAAAATAACAAATAAGCAATATAAAAAATTTTAAATTTAAACAAAAAATTAACAAATCGCTTCTAAACTTAGTTTTAGAATTAATTAAATACATATATTAATATTGCGATTATGTTAACAATTACTTAAATTAAACAATTAATAAACAGTTATTAACAAATTATTAATAAATCGATTATATTTGTTGTAATTATTATATTAGTTAAAAAAACAATTCTTATTTTTATAAGCAATAATAAAATATTCTAAAAAACAAAGCAATTTTGTTGTTATTGCGAAAACAATTATTGAGACAATTTATATATTTTTATTATAAAAATTATATTAGCAAATGCGATCGCAAAGAATAATACGCGTTTCAAAACTATTTAATTAAATAACAAAAATATAAAAACTCTTTTCGCTTTGCATATTGCAAAGAAAAAAAGATTAAAATTATTAATTAATAATCTTGATTTTATTGTAAATTTTATTGTAAATTTTATTAACGTTTAAAAACAAGATTTTTTTAATTGCATTTATAATTGTTTGTTATTTTATTTTAAAAAGATACTTTTTAATTTTATTTAATATTTTTTTATATTTTATTACAACGCACTTTTAAAAGCATTTCTAAATAAAAGTTATTTTTAAATATCGCAATAAAGAATACGAAAATCTTTATATTTATTATTATTAATAAGATACTTACGATTTCGAAATTTATTAAAAAAAAATTAAAGTTTAATTTGATTTTTTAAACATATTTAAAAGTATTTATTATATGCTATTTTAATATTAATAAGTTATATATTTTATGTTTTAACATTAACTTTAAGTTTATTTTTGTTAATAAACAAATATGTTAAGTATTTTATTTTTATATCTTACATTATTTTATAACAAAGAACAAATAACTAAAATATAAAGAAGTAAACAAAATTGTTACTTTTACACTTTGTGTTAAAATATTTTTGCATTTTAAGAACAATAAAAGTTAAATAAAAAAATTTATTAAACAAGCTTATATTGTATTTAATTTATTATGCGATATAATTATTAAAATAAAATTCTTAAAACTTAATCAAATAATAATTAAATAAAATTAAAATAAAAAAAATTAAAATTATATATTTTTTTACAATTGACGTTTTTTTATATAAACAATTTCAATAATTGTTTTATTAATAATTAAGAAAACAATTTTAATTTTAATCTTTATAATAAAGACAAACGTAATAATATTTGCTAAACAATATTATTTTTGTATACGTAATATTATTGTTTATGTTTTAGAAATTACAATATTAAATTTTAATAAAAAAAAGAACATTTTTATGCGTTATAAATCTTTGTTTGTTAAATTTTTTTATCTTTTTTAAGTTTTTTTTATATATATTTTGTTATAAAAGAATTAGTTACTATAATTAGCGCAATAATTAAATCAAATTAATATATTATTTTTATAAATAACTCTAAGTTTATTTTTTCAAGAATTTGTAAAAAATAAACTTTAAATTAAATTAATAGTTTTGTTAAAATTATATAGTTTACGTTAATAATTAAAGTAAATTTCGTAAACATATTTATTGATAAAACTTATACAAAATTAAATATATTTTATTTCGTATAATTGTCTCAAAAAAAAGCAATAAAATAAATATTTTAAATTATTAAAAAAAAAATATAGAATTAAAGTACAAACAATAATTAATTATTATTAAAAAAAATTTCGTACAAAATCAAAAAAAAATTAATAATAATATTAAAATACTAATATTATTTTTGAACAAAAATAACGTTATTGATTTTAAGCAAATATTATACTTTCTTATTACATGAAATCGCAAAACAATTAATAATATACTAAACTTACTTATGCGTTAAAATTAACTACAGAAAAAATTTAAAAATTATTTTATTAATTGCGTTATTAACGTTCGTAATTTTAAAAAACAACAAATTATAAGTAATAATTAATTTTCGCAAAATAAATACTTAATTATATTTAGATACATATTTTTTATTGCGTTAAAATGTTATATTTAACGCTTTAAAAAAAGTTATAATTTTTAGTTTTATTAATTTTATTAAAAGTTTCTTTTAACAAGATATTAAATTAAATAATTAATAAAAAATAATTTTAATAATAATTTACTAAAGTTAAGAATAATTTACAATGTTTATAATAAAATTCGCAAATAAAAATATTAAAAACAAAATTATTATTAAATTTAATCAAATTATAATTACGAACAAAGACAAACGCATTATTGTTATTAATTAAAAAAATAAACGCTCTATTATTAATATAACTACAATTAATAAAAACAACATTAAATTAAAATTTAATTATTTCTTTATACTTTAAATAAAGATTTATAATTACAAAATATTTTAAAATCTTTTAGCAAATAATTATATATTTATTGTTAACAAAAACAATAATTAATATTTTGATAAAAATCTCTTAATTAATAATTTTTTATTTGCGAAATCTTATTTTATTAAAATAAATTTAATTTTTGCGCATTAAATTTTTTTGGAAACTTAAAAAAAAAATTATTTTCTTAGTATGCATCAATTATATAAAAAAAAAAAAAAATTTTTAAAATTTTTTTATTGCAAATATTAATATCTTTGATAAATGCTATTTGCGTATAATAGCAAATACAAGTTTGTTGTTATTTTTAAAAAAATTTATATTATTTTTCAATTGCAATTCGACTTTTAATATTAATATATTCTTTTTTTTATTCTTTTTTTGTAAATTGTTTATCAATTATAATGCGAACTTCGATATTATTATTAACGTATATAAAGCATTTAAAAAAAACATCAATTGTTATTAACGAAAAATTTATCAAAAAAATAAAAAAAAAACAATAATAAAATTTAAAGTTTGTCGATCAATTAATATTAAAGAATATTATCAATAATATTGCAAATTAAAATCAAAAATTAAAGAATTTTAATTATTATTTGTTTATCGAATTAAATTATAATTTTAAAGATTGTTCTTAAAATGTTATTGCGTATCAATTAATTAAGACTACAAACAATGTTTAACATTTTAAGTTTGCGTATAACGCAATATTATAATTGTTATTAAAAATTATTGTTATAATAATTCAAAATAATTGCAAAAATCTTTATAAGAAGCTTCTTAAATTAAACATACATATTATTAATATTTACGAAGTTAATTATTTATTCGATATTAAAGTTAAAAAAAGAATTGTAAATTCGTTTATTAAACAACTAATATAAAGCAAATTTATAAAAACTGACTCGCTTTTTTACAATATATATATTAATTTTAATAATTTCAATAACGCAATCTAATTACAACAAGTAATTAATAATAATAATTTTAAAAATAAAACATAATTAACGTTTTTTTTTAGCAAAGATACTTTAATTATCTTTTTATTATAATTATTACATTAATAATTTTTACTTTATAATTTTTTTTTCTATTATTTCGTTTTAACGAATCGATAGTAATTTTACTTTAAAAGCGAAAAGATATTACAATAATTAATAATAATATCGCAATAAAAGTAGTAGCAACTACAATTGCATCTATATTTAGTTTAGAATTTTTAATAAAATAAATATATACTTTTTACAATTTATTCCTCGCATTATAGTGCTTTATTTATAACATTACTTGCTATTATAATTTTTCTAAAGTTATAAAAAATATATACAAAAAAATTATTAAAATTTATAATTTTTATAAATTATAAAAATTTAATATATTTTATTATAATTATATAACTTAATAAAAAATAAATATAATAATTAGAATAATTTAAATAATACAAATCTAAAATATAGTATATTTTAAATAAAGATAATAACAAAGCAAACACACTTAATAGAAAAAATAATTTATAAAAACAAAAAAATAATTTAATTACAATATACTTAAGATTAATAATAACAAATATAAATTAATAAACAAATATAAATTAAATACTATTTTACAAATACTTAAAAACAATATAAAGAAATTTTTAATAAAAAAAGAAAAATTTTAAATATTTATTAATAAAATTAACAAATATATAAAAAAATATTATAATAAATTATTACAAAAGTATTTAAAAATAATTAAAAATCTTTAATTTTTATATTAATATTATTAATTTTTATATATAAGACAAGTTGTTAAGACATATATTAAATAATATTTTAATTACTAGCAAAACAAATATAATATATATGCAAACTATAGCAAAATTTAATATTAAAAATTATTTAAATTGCTATAAAATAAAGTTATAATAAATTTTATTATTAAGTTGTTTAAATTAACAAACTTTACAATTAAAAATAAATATAATTTAATATTAGTAATAATTAACAAACTTATTAAGTATTTATATATTATTGTATGCAAAGAGAAATTTATAGCAAAACAATTAAAATATATTGTATTAAATCGATTTATATAATATTATAATATACTTAAAGAATTAAATAATAATAAAAACAAGTTTTTTATATTTAATTATTAAAAAACGCTTCTTTTAATATTAAATACAAGATTCTAAATATTTATTATTTATTATTCGATTACAAATAATAAATAGAATAAACAAATTAAAGTTTAAAACAATATTTAAGATATTATATTAATAATATTTATAGCAATTATAGATTGATTGTTGGATTGAATTTCGATTCCAACTTTTGGAATCAATTCGATCTGACAATTTCAACTTTTAGAACTAATTTAAAAGTCAAATTTTTTAAAATCGATTCAATACAATTCGAGTCGAATTTCGATTTCAATTTTGAAATCGATTCGAATTGTCAAGACGCTAAAAATTACTGTTTTGAGTATAAAAATTAGTAAAATTGATCTAAATTAACTATTTGTTAATATTTTAGATTAGTTAATTTATTTATTATAATAGATATTAAATATGCATTATATACTTGCATTACTTTATTGGATTTAAATTATTTTAAAAACTATGCTAATTATAGTATTCGAATTTCGATTCTAAGTATAGAAATTAATTCGACTTGTCGATTTTAACTTTTAAAATTAACTTGAATTTTCGATTTCAACTTTTGAAATCGATTCAACTCGATTCGGATCGAATACTCGATTCGAACTCGATAATCCGATTCGACGCGATTAGTCTAAGCAATTAAGTATTACTTTTATCTATAATGCAATTAATATTTAATACAAAGATTTCGAATATTATTAAAATAATTTTGCTTTATGTTAATTATAACAAGAAACTTAATTTCTTTAAAAAAAACATATATATTTATATACGCAATTAATTATTATAAGAGTAACAATATTTTTAGAATATACAACAATATTTTTAGAATATAAAAAAAATTAATTAAATATTAAAATAAGAAACGAAAAACAATATTTTAATTAAAAAAAAATAAAATATATCTTTTTATAAAAGATTCTAAAATAAGAAAATTAAATAAGAAATTAAATTGTTTTTTATTAAAAAGATTAAAAAATTAATTAATTATAAACTTAATTTATTTGAGAATATTGAAATATTTTTAATATTTTATATTTTATTATTAAAATTAACAAATTTAATTATATTTTTATAAAAGATTTTTTATTTTTTATTTACAAAAAAAGAAATAATTTAAAATTAAGAAAATTCTATAATAAGAAAATCAAAAATATCTTATTAAGTAGAAAAAATATTTTATTTTTAAAAATATATAAGAATTTTTTAAAAATCTTCAATAATACAAGAATTTAATAAAAGAGTTTCAAACATAAAAATATTCTTTTAAAAATTAAAAATTAATTTGCAAAACAAATTATTAATAGAGAAAGCAACAACTATTTTTTAATTTAACCTAAAACTTTTTAAATTTTTAAAATATTTAATTTATTTAAATTTTATATTTTATAACAAAGTATTTTGCTATTACGTTTTTTTTAAATTTCTTTTATTTGCGCAATTTTTCTATATACGCATATTGTTTACAAAGTTTCTAATAAAATTTATTAACATAAACAATTGTTAATTATATTCTTTCTTTTAGTATATTTTTTATATTTTTTAGAAATCGTTATTTAATATTAGAGAGATTATAATAATTGTATTTAATTAACAATCTTATATATATAATACAATAACTAAAATTTTTTTCAATCTTACAAAAAAAGTTATAACAAATATAGCAAAAATATTAAAATATAATAACGTTTATTTAAGATTATCTTTAATAAAATTTATAATATTGTTAAAACTATTTAAAATTATTAAATATATTGATAAAAAAAATTTAAAATATTTTCGAAACAAAAATTAAAAAAAAAATAGAATTATAAATTGCATACTTAATTTTACTAAATACAACGCAAAACTCTTTACAATATATAGAACGCAATCTATTAAAAAAATATTATATAACTAAATTAATAAATTAATAAAATTAAAGACATTAATTTATTAAGATTATTAATTTAATGAATTAGTAAATTAGTAGAATTAAAGATATTAATTTACTAAAATTATTAATTTAGAGAATTAATATATTATTGAAATTAAAGATATTAATTTAGTAATTTCGCTAGTTTATTATATATATAATTATTGAATACAACTTTCTTATAAATTGTATTTAACTTATTTTAAGTCTTAATTTGTTGTTACAATTGTTTATAGTTGCAAACTTTTGTAATTAAGTAATTACTTGCATTGTCTAAAGACGTCTACAAATCTCTTCGATAGTATAATTCTCTCTAATACTTCTTACAAAAGTACTAGCATAACAATTAGATATATTTTTAAATAAGAAACTTTTCTTTGCGTACGCAATATATAGATCTTTTTAAACTTTGCGAACTTCTATTGATAATTTATTTATAATTATTCGAGTTTAACTAAATCTTTATTAGCGTTTGATTAATTTAAATATAAAAGTTTCAATTTTTTATAACAATTTAACAATTTTAAGAATTTTGCCTTTAAAGTTTTTAAGAAAATCTTTATTAATTAATTTATTCTTTATTATTTCGATTGAAATCTTAAGATTTAAATCGAAAGCAATATTCTTAACTTTGTAATTGTTGTCGCACTATTGCAAATAAATTTAAATAAATTGTTTTACTTAATACTTTATGTGTTTAAAATTATATTGTTTGCAAAATGCAATTACAAAATCTACAACAAAAAGCTATTAATTATTATTTGCATTTTCGAGAAGTAATATTTGAAGTATATTAATATATTTGTTAAGTAACTTATTAAGATTATTATACATTATCGCAATTTAAAGTATTTTATAACTATTAAGCAACTAAATTGTTATTAAGTTTGCTAAATTAAGTTTTTGTTTAAATTTAACTTTAAGATTATTTATTAATCAAATATATAAAATGCGAAATTAAACAATTTAATTAAACAATTGCAAAATTTGCTTTTTAACAAAAATAACTTTTGCAATTAATTTTAAAAACAAATAATTCTTAAATAACACAACTTAAAATCGAGCATAATTAAAGTTATTATATTAATTTCGCTACTATTAAGTATTATTTATAATTTAATCACAAAATTAGTTTATTTGTTTCGAAACTTTATTACGTCTAGATTTTGTTAACAAAAGAATAACAAAAGTTTGCAAGAAGTTTACGCAAATCTTGTTAACAATCAACAAAAATATAAAATTATTTATATCTTTATTGCTTGCAATACTTGTATTAATAAAATAAAATAAACTTTACTTTGTTAAATTTCTTCTTTTAATTTCTTCTCTTGTTATTGTTGTATTTACAATTTCTTAATTTATAAATTTTTTGCCTTTAGCATTGAATTTTGTCTTTTTGTTAAATATATTTATTTTATTTATATCTTAGTTATCTATATTTTAGTTATTTACATTTGCAATCTTTTTTATAATTAAACTTTTACTTATTATTGTAATCAATTTGATAAAAGAGAACAAACTTAAAATAGAACTTAATTTTAAAATTCTCGCTTAACAAATATTAAAGATATACTTGTAGAATAAAAAGATAAAACAAATTATTTAAATTAAGAAAGTTAATAAACAAAAAATTCTAATTATTTTTCGCAAAACAATTAAGTTAAAATTCGAAAATTATACAATAATCGAATACTTAACAATTAAGGTTAAATATTTATTTGTTCGAAACAAAATATATATATCTTGCAATTAAAATAATATTTTTCGAGTTGAAGTAATTAAATGTTAGTATAAATCGTTAAGCATTAAACATTTAGATCGAACAACAATGTTTAAAAAAATACAGTATTACTATTATTAATATATATTATATTTAAACGTCAAGAAGTATATTAAAAACTATTTAATTTGTAAGTATATTAAATTATATCGCAAATATAAATATAATCTATTAAAATTTTTATCTATTTTAAATTAATATTAGCAAAATATATTTTGCGATTTCATTATCTCTCTATTTTTATATTGTTATAAAAAAAATCTTTTAATATATCTTAACAATAATTAATAGATTATTTAGAAATAAGAAGTTTATATTTATAAACTTTTTAAAAGTTAAGATTGTTATTTAAGTTTTTATTAACTTTGTTTAACGTGTTGAAGATTTTTTAATTACTATTGTTTCTAACAAAGATACTTAATTTATTGCTTACTTCTAGCAACATTTTTGCAAAAAATTAAGAATTAAATCTAAATTATCGATTACATTTTACTTAAAAATCGATAATTAAATTAAAAATATTAATATTATTTTTAAGCAATATCTTCGAACGTACGTATAATATAATTAGAATAATTAAGTTAATTATTTTGTTATTGCGAAATTTGTCGCAAACAATTATATTAGCAAATCTATTAACTTATTACTTTTCTTTGTTATTAAAGACTATTTGTTACAATTAAGTTTAGAATTATTTGCAATCTTTTTTAACAATAATATATTAAAAGCTTGTTGTAATATAAAGAACGTTAACAAGATTATTAAAAAGATTAAAATTTTGCGAAGTTTCTTTGTTATAAGCTTGTTTAAATACAAGTCAAGCAAGTAAAATTTACTAATTGCAAAAGTATTGCGATTTCGAAATTTAAAATTAATAATAAAGTTATATTTAATACTTGAAATATTAAAACAACGCAATTATACAAGTCTTTAAAGTATAAAAACGCAAATTTCTACAAAATAATTCGAACAATTAACAATTATGTTTACGAATTAAAATTACTTAAATTGATAAAATTAATTTAGTTTATATTTTATTTGTAATTTTTGTATTTTAATAAAAGTAAATCTATTTTAAGTTAACAAATTAAGTTTTTGTTATTAATTAACATTATTAACAACGTTAACAATTAAAAGCTCAATTATTATATTAAAGATATCGAAGTATTATAATATAATATACGCAAAAAGAATAATAACACAAATTTAAGTCTAATTATTACAAATTATAAACGCAAAATATTTTTATATTAAATTCTCTTTACGAATTACACAAACTACAATAATAAATTTAAATAGCAAAACTATTTTATAACTAACAATTGTTTTAACTTTGTTGTTAACTTTGTTGTTAACTTTTATTCTAAATATTTAGATACAACAAATTTCCACAAAATGTTTAAGATACCTTCTAATTAAGAGTTTAACAAATAGAACTATTTGTTTCTATATATTTTTTGTGTTTTTATTATTGTTATTAAATATTACTTAATATATATTTACAATTCTTTTTGTTACATTTAAAACTAATTTCGAAAATGTCTTATTATTATACTATTATTGTCAAGAGTTACTTATTATATATTTGTAATCAAAATTATATACTTTTCGAAATTAAAATTACTTAATATATTGCTTTGTCTCTTGCATTAATTAACAAGAATCTCGAAAATATATTACTAATATAATTACTATTACTAGAACTTATTTAATATATATTTGCGATTTTTGTTATTGTCTTTACAATACTTTTGTTAAATATTTTATAATTGTTTCTTCTAAAGATTCTTCGAATAAGATTTAATTTAACATTTGTAAATATGTATATACTTATATATAAATTGCTAACAAAGAATATTTATGTTATTTTCTCTCTCTATATAGCAAACTTAGACAAAAGTGTTCGAATATAATTTAAATTTAACAAATTTCGACTTTTTAATAGATAATTACTGGACACATATTACTTTACTTTACTATTATATTACTCTTACTTTGTTGTTATATTATATCTTCTTACTAAGTTTAATCGAGTAGTTCGACAATTTCGTAAACAAATTAGATAAACAAATTAAGAGAATTTATAAGAAATACTTAATTTTGTGTTTATTTATTATTAATTTTAATATATCTTTTTATTAATTTCTTAATACAAATTTAAATTTGAAAAATATTTTTCGTATACTTAGAATAAATCTCTATTTGCATCTCTAATTACATTTGAAAACTATTTATATAAAAAATCGAAATATTGAAAATTTGCTTCTTTATTTTTGTCTCTCTTGCATTTTCTTGTTTATCTTGCTAACAATTATTTTGTTAACAATTTTCTTGTTCGTTATATTAAATAGAAAGTTAATTGTTAGAAATTTAATCGAAAAATAAATCAAAAATTAACTTAAAAATAGATGTTATTCGCTAAATAAAGTTTTCAAAAATTATTTAATAACAATATTGTAATTGCGAAGATATTATTTATATTTTATTTAATAAATTTTGCAAACAATCTTTTAATTTAATAATAGCAAACTTTTGCACGCGTAATATATTATTAGAATTTAACTTATTTTTAGATAACAATAACGAAGTTTTTAACAATATTTTTTATATTTTTATTATATTGTTATCTTTTATTATATAATTTTCTTATTTTTTTTATTTTGTTGTTGTTTATTATTGCGATAACTTTGTAAATCTTTAATAAAAATATACATTTTTCAATTTTAAAACATTGTTGTTTGCTTAATTATATTATCGTTTTTGTAATTTGTAAATGCACAATAATCTTATTATTTTTATAAAGATATTAAGGCAAGATACAATAACAATAGATTTGTCTTTAAGATATTTAAATTGCATATTAATTGTCTTTAAAGTAAACAATATTATTTAAATAACAAAATTGCAAAAAATAAATACATTACAAAACTCTTTTGATATATAGATTCCTAAACACGACTTTCTTATAAATCGTGTTTAATTTATTTTAAGTTTTGACTTATTGTTACGATTACTAAAGTTGCAACTTCTTATTATTAAGTGATTGCTTGCATTGTCTAAAGGCGTCTACAAATCTCTTTAATAACATAACTCTCTTTAATATTTTCGTGAAAAGTACTAGCGTAACATTTTGAACACTCTAAGAATGTTTGTATTAGATCAACGCACTTCTATTCCAAGCACTAGCTCAATAACATTACGTCGACTCTCTATTAATAAAGACGACAAAATAAGAATTAATAAGTCTAACGTCTATCATGAAGATCGAATTGACCTAAAGAACTAACTTATGCAAGTAAATATTTACTTTATCTTTTATTTTGTTCTAGCGAACAAGAAGATCATTTTCGCATTCACATTTTTTAGAGAAAGAGCTTAACATTAACTTAAGCTAAACTTACGCAAATATCTAAAAAATTATGACGAAAATTCTCGTGCGATGTTCACGAATTTCGACAACTTCAAGAAAGAGCTTCGAAGAATCTTTGAAACATTTAACGAGAAACAAATTGCGAAAAGAATAGTTTAACATTTAATTTAACGAATCTTTGCAATAGATTACGCAACAAGATTCTAGAAGTATGTCAATTTTACTAAGTGAAACGATGTTGCACTTATAACAATGTTTCGACGAGATTTTAAGAATAATCTCAAGATCGAAATTATGCGCGATGACAAATTCATTAGCGACATGTTCGATCTTATTGAAGTAGTTATCGATCTCGATAACAAGCTATATGAAAAAACTATAAAAAAGCGATACAATTAATTTCACGAAAGAGCAAGAATCTTTTTTGAATTAACGATTAAATATCATTTGAAAGAATCTCGTTCCAATTAGAAGTACAATAATTTAGACTATCGTAAATTTGCATCTATAAAATTGGATTTTACTCAACGACGCAAAGAAAAAAATTCTAAGAGAAAGCAAGATAACAAATTTCAAAAAACGTGCTATTTATGTGGCAAATCAAGTCACTTCGCAAGAGATTGTCGATCACGAAACTTAATGAATCGTCGATAGATCAATGTTATGTTAAGAGAGATATTTAATAGCTAGAACAACATTAGGAAGCAAATCGACACAAAGGCAAACACTCTCAAGACTAGATCGAACGACGATTACTATCTAATAAAGAACTTAAATCAATTACAAAAAGTCCTAAATAAAACATCATTAGACAAGGCACTCGCATTTACGTAGAAAGTTAATTAAGCACTTCAAAAGACAATTAAATTTTATAATTCAATTATCGACTCAAACGAAAAGTATAATTGAAAGAACTTTCACGAATGCATAGAAGACATTATGAATCATCTTAAAACTTTAGTTAACTCATCGAAGATTGTGAACGAATGCGAGAAGAAACTAGAAAGCAATGCTACTACAAAAAAGAACATACTTAACATTATTATGAAACAATTAAATCTTATTAAAGCAAATACACGAATGTCAACACTTAAGCGTGAAGATGTTATCATTAGAAAAGCAAACGACTTACACACAAATCTTAATTAAACAACTTGTTATAACGACTTATGCTAAACTCATCTAGAAGAAAAGAACGAAGCTAATTGATTTTCTAGAAAGTCAAAGTTAGCAATTCAACAACAAAAAGAAGCTTAACGCAAACAAGCGCTTAAAGCAGAAGTCACAACATAGAAGCAAGAAAAAGTTCAAATTTTTTAATAAAGAACATATTAGCGAAATGCAATATGTTAGCTCAATAGTAGCAAATAAACTCAATAGCGCACGCACGATGATTTATCACATTAGTTAAGATTAACGATCGTCGACTTATAGCAATGATCGATTTTGATACAACAAGTAATTTTATGATCAAAGCTCTTATAAAGAGGAAAGAATACTTTACTCGAAAAAAGTCTAACGTTTACAACCTAATGATTGTAGATGGAAATCCATTACTCGCAAGAAATAAAAGAGTGAACAAAGAAACGAAATCACTATCGATAGCTATTTAGCAACATCACGAGAAACTAATCTTTGATATAGTAAGAATAGTTACTCACGATATCGTTCTAGAAATGCCTTAATTGAAATAGCACAATTCAAAAGTTAACTAGAATACACGAGTACTTAGATTTGCGCAATGTGATCACGCAATTCACATTCAATCTACGCATCAACAATGTTCAATAATAGATAAAAGATTAAGTCGAAATTCGATCGCAAGTAGCGAGCTTGCATTTTCGCAAAAGAACGATCTAATAAAATTCGACTCAATCGACATTAACAAAGGTTAACTAGGTCACAAAGTTAAAGTAAATGAAAAAAATTACGAATCTTCTAAGAGCTCTAGACTATCCAATATAGCGAGAAAATCGCTAAAGCACATATTACGAATATACAACAATTGAGAGCATCTATTTCAAAAAGAGAAAACGATTAAGACTTTATCTAAACATCAATCGTAAAATTACGAGATTAGACTTGAATTAGGCAAACAACTTACGTTTAAACTTATATATGCTTTATTCGAAAAGAAGCTAGAAACACTTCGCGAATATCTAGCAAAAAACGAAAAGAAAGAATTTATTAAAAAATCTTAATCACAAGCAAGATACTTGATCCTCTTTGTACTTAAGAAGAACGAAATTCTTCGTCTATGTGTTAATTACTAGAAGCTAAATAATATTACGATCAAGAATTAATATTTACTACTTAACATTAGCGAGCTTTAAAATCGATTGTTCGAAGTAAAGTATTTTATTAAATTGAACTTACGAAAAGCGTACAATCAAATTAGAATAAAGATAGAAAAAGAGTAAAAGTTAATTTTTTGCACACGATATAAACTATACGAATACACGATAATGTCGTTCGAACTTACGAACGTCTTAACAATGTATTAAGAAATAATTAATAATGCATTACGATAACATTTGAATCGATTTGTCATAACATACTTGAACGACATCATAATTTACTAAACATTTTGAAAAAGCATATGAATTATATTTTCAAAGTATTAAAATGTCTAAATAAAAGAAATCTACATCTTAAATCAAAGAAATGCGAGTTCCATTAAGAAGAAATTGACTTTCTTGAATTTGTCGTTGAACGACATAAAGTACGCATGAATTTCAAAAAGCTACGAACAATTAAAGAATGAAAATCATTTATTAACGTCAAAAAAGTTTAATTCTTTCTAGATTTCATAAACTGCAACAAGAAATTTATTAAAGACTACTTCGCTAATGCAATATTATTAACGAATTTTACGAAAAAGAAGACGTCATAAATATAAAAACTTATAGAAGAGAAATCATTTTAGAATCTTAAGCTAGAATGCTTAAAGAAACTAGTATTAAAAATGTACGATTTACGATTATTAAATAGAATTAAAATTGACGCATTAAATCTAGTTATCAATGTATACTTTAATCAAGAGCATAAAGACATGTAGCACACAATGACATATTTCTCGAGAAAACTCTCGTTAGTCGAACAAAATTATAATATTTACGACAAAGAGCTATTTGCTATTGTAGTCTTTCTAAAGTTATAAAGAGTATACACTAAAGAATTATTAAAACTTACGATTCTTACAGATCACAAGAATCTTCTACACTTTACTACTATTAAACAACTTAACAAAAAACAAGTGCGATAATTAGAGTGACTCGAACAATACAAGTTTAGAATATAGTATACACTAGACAAAGATAATGGCAAAGCAAACGCATTTAGTAGAAAAAATGATTATATAAAAACGAAGAAATCGTTTAATTACAACATACTTAAGATTAATAAAAACGAATCACTATTAGCAAACAAACACGAGCTAAATGTTATCTTACGAATATTTAGAAATGATACAAAAGAGTTTCTAATAAAGAAAGAAAAACTTTAGATATCTATCAACAAAATCGACGAATGTATAAAGAAATATCATGATAAATCATTGCAAAAACACTTAAGAATGATCAAAATCCTTTAGCTTTTACGCCAACATTGTTAGTTTTCTTAAATGAGACAAGTTGTCGAGACATACATTAAACGATGTCTTAGTTGTTAGCAAAACAAACATGATACACATGCGAACTATGACGAAATCCAATATTAGAAATTATCTAATTTGTTATAAGATAAAGTTACGATAAACTTTATTATTAAGTTGTCTAAATCGACGAATTTAGCAATTGAAGACAAATATAATTCGATACTAGTAATAGTTAACAAACTTATCAAGTACTTACATATCATTGCATGCAAAGAGAAATTCATAGCAAAACAACTAAAATACATTATATTGAATCGACTTATACGATATCATGATATATTTAAAGAATTAACTAATAATAAAGACAAGCTCTTCACGTCTAACTATTAAAAGACATTAATATTAATGTTAGGAACAAGACTTAGAATGTCCACTATCTATTACTCGATCACGAATAATTAGATAGAACGAACAAATCAAAGTCTAAAACAATATTTGCGACATTACGTCAACAATACTTATAGCAATTAAGTATTACTTTTATCTATGACACAATTGACATTAAATGCAAAGGTTTCGAATACCACTAAGATAGCTTTATTCTTCGCCAACTATAACAAGAAATTCAATCTCTTCAAGAAAGAACGAAAGCATTTGTCGACTCAATTAGCCATCGAAAGAATAGCGACACTAAAAAAGATACACGACAATATCTTGAAGATGCAAGAAAGATCGATCAAATATTAAAACAAAAGACGAAAAATAACATCTTAGCTAAAAAAGAAAGATAAAATATATCTTTTTACAAAAAATCTTAAGACAAGAAAGCTAAGCAAGAAATTGAATCATGTCAAAGTCGAATCATTTCTCGTTAAGAAGACAAAGAGATCAATCAATTATAAGCTCGACTTACTTAAGGACATCAAAGTATTTTTAGTATTTTATATCTTATTACTAGAATTAGTCGATTCTAGTACGCCTACACAAAAAACATTTCATTACAAAGCTCAAAAAGAAAGCAAGTACAAAGTGGAAAAGATTCTAAAGTAGCAAGGTCAAAACTATCTAATCAAGTGAAAAAGATATTCTATCTTAGAGAACACATAAGAACTCAAGGAAAACCTCGATAACTACTATGATCTTATTTAGAAATTCCATCAAGATTCGAAAAATCATTTAGCATAGCAAAAAATAATCAAAAGATAAAAGATAATTCAACAAGAGCATTCGCAACAAGATAGTTGAAGAATTTGAGAACATTTAACTTCTTTATTTCCAACAATAGACATTGTGTTTTTCGTTTTGTCTTCGCATTAATCTTCTTCAAAATCTTCTTATTTTGTAACAATTAAATTATGACGATTGTTTACAAAGCTTCATCTTTAGCGATCTTTATAAAAAGATTTTTCTTATTGTAATTAAGAAAAGATTACGACATGTTCACGTACAATTTGTTCGCACAAACACATTTCGAACACTTTAAACGAAACGAGAAGTCTTTCATGACGATGAAAAATTAATCAAAGAGAGAGCAACGTTCGTAGACAATATTTATTAGTATATTGTAGCGTTCGATTTCGAATGCAATACGAAGACAACTTTGTTACTAACAAAACATAATAGAAAGAACGTTTAACTTTCGAAACAAAAATCTTTGAAAAAAAAAAAATGTTATGAGTCTAGCTTGGAACAACGTGGTATATAGTTTACGACACAACATGTAGTACGAAGCACAACTATCTATAGATTCGACGACTTAACAAGCGAACAATGTTCGATATGTTCGACAACGAGCTAAGCGAACAATGCTTAACATGTTTGACAACGAGCTAAGCGAACAATGTTCGACATGTTCGACAACGAGCTAAGCGAACAATGTTCGATATGTTTGACAACGAGCTAAGCGAACAAAGAAAAATTTCTTTGATATATAGATTCTCGAACACGACTCTCTTATAAATCGTGTTTAATTTATCTTAAGTTTTGATTTATTGTTACGACTATTAAAGTTGCAATCTCTTGTTACTAAGTAATTGCTTGCATTGTCTAAAAACGTCTACAAATTTCTCCAATAGCATAATTCTCTCTAATATCTTCGTGGGAAGTACTAGCGTAACATTGTAATATTAATTAATAAGAAACTTGTTTAACTTTATATAAACAACAATATATAAATTATTTGTATTATATTAACAATACAAAAACAATTATTGTAGTTATTATTTATTAATAGAAAACTAAAGCTTTTATTTAATCCAATAGTAAATATCTTTGTTATATAATAAGAAGATATTATTAAAGTAAAAAATCTAATTAATATAATATTTAATTTAATTTTTGCATTTAAATTATAAATATTTTTCGAAATAATTGTAATGCCAAATATTATAACGTTTTATAAGTAATTTCAAGATATTTGTATAAATAATATTTTTTTATTGTTTATAAAAAATCTTTTACTTTTTGTTTATAAAAAAATACTTTTTGCAATTAACAATAATGTTTTAATTTATATATTAAATATAAAAAATATAATTAACGCAATATTTTTGTTCGAAAAATATGTATAATAACGTTAACAACAAAATTCTATTATTATTAAATATAATAATTGTAAAATAAAACAAATCGAAATAATTATAAAAATATATTGAAATTTTTATTACTTATATATAATTATTGTAATTCTTTTCTCTTATAAAGCAAAATATAATATAAAAAATAATATTTAAAATAATAATTTCAACAATAATAAGAAGAAATATTTTGTATTTATTTATTTTATATATATAATTTATTATTAAAATTTTTATATTTAAACAAAGCAATTTTTGCATAAATTTAAATATAAAAAACAAAAATTACAAATTGTTATTATAATTTTTTTTTCTCCAATTAATATATTATTTAAATAATTTTGTTAAATATTAAAGAATTTATTAATATTGTTTTAAAAATAATGTTTGCATTTCAAATATCTTGTAATTTAAAAATAAATTTTTCGAAGTTTAAATATAACTTTTTTAAAATTAAATTAATTTTGCTATTTTTATATTATTTTTTCTAAAATTTACTTTGTATTTTTAAATTTTTTAAAACTTTTTTTCAATATAATATAAAGATGGATAACTTTATAAAAAATAATTGTAATTAAAATATTTAATAATAAAGATTTAATTATTTAAATTATATTTATCTTCGAGATTATTATTTAATTTTGCAATTATTTTGAAAAAACATTTATTATATTAATTACTAGTTTAATAATAATTGTTTTCTTTTTATTTAATTTTGTTATTACAATTATAAGTAATTTAGTACTTTATACAAATATTTTATTGTAATTTTTGATTATTATATAATCTTATATTGTTATATACTTATTAAAATTTAATATAAACAAATTGATTAATATTCTTTTATAATATATATTAAATAATAATTGTAATTTTATAATTATAATTAATAAAACTTTTAATATAAATAATAAGAAAAAAATTGTGGATGGAAGATCCGGGTCCAGCTGTAAAAGACGGGAAGTGGGCGGCTAGCCCACCCGTATAAGGAGGGAACCTCTTTCCCTCCAGGCGCCAGCCAAACTTATTTCTTTTACTTCTACGGGCGCGATCCGGACCAAAGGACATTGAGGACTCGACAGGACAATACAGGACATACAGGTTGAATACAGGTTGATTAAGGGAACTCACAGGATGGGAGGGGAGCAGTCGAAGCAGAGGTGTCGACGGACGGAAGGCCTTCCCCACCTCTCTTCAATAGATGGGTCCACCTGTAACTTCACGTTCCAGGCTGCCTGGAACCTGACGTCATGCTTGGGTTCCAGTCGGCGAATAGGAGTGAAGAAAGAGGGTGATGACTCACCTGTCCCTTTCTTCTTAACCACTGAAGTGTCTCAGGTTCCACGTTCCAGCGCAACAATAATAACAATAAATAGATTAAATTTTAAAAATTACTTAATTAGATTTAGTAAGAAGAAGTAATATAATAACAAAGTAAGAATAATATATATCTAGTAATTATCTTTTAATATTGCTATCTCTTTTGTTGTCGTTAATTCTCTTCTCGCATTATATAATTAATATAAAGTTTTATTTTTTAAATTTTTTTAAATTCGATTAACTTCTATCTTGTTATTAATTCTTTTAATTTTTGTGTTATATAACTTAAATTTTCTTTTTTAGAGTTAAAATTAATAATCTTTTGTATTCTTTTGATTTTTTTACATTTAAGATTTTCTTAAAATTTATTTATTTTTCTTTCTCTTTAATCTTGTTGTTCGACAAATTATTCGAAACTCGATTTTTATTATTTAACAATTGTTCGAAATTTGATTTTAAATATTCGACAATATTAAATAAATATACTTGATATTAATTGAGAATCGAGAATTAATTAAAATATTATTTGCTATATATTTGTTATTTCTTTGTATATTATTGCTTTTTTAGCTTTTTTATTTTACAATTTTCGATTATTCTCTTTTATTCGACAAATTTGTTCTCTTATTCGATATATATCGAAAACTTTAATTTTATTCATCAAATAATATTTAATATATATTTAATATTAATCGAAATCTATATTTAACAAATATTTAAAATTAATTAAAGTTAATTAAAAACATTAATTAAAAGACTTAATATTATTTTGTCGAAATTTGCAAATAAAAGAAAGAAATAATATTATAATTCTAAATTAAATAAACTTTGTTTTTCGATTATTTTTCGAGTTTTTGTTCTTTAGTCTCGAATATATTATAAGTAACGTCTAGCGTCTTAATATTTATAATATTTATATTTATTTCTTATATATAGTTAGTTTTGCATAACTAGTATTTTCGTCAATTAACTATATACTAGTTATTATAGTTATAATTCTAATAGAAATCTTAAGAATAACGTTTCTAAAGACAAAGTTAATAGTTATATAACTATCTAGATTAGAGAAGTTATATAAGATATATAATATTAATCTAGCGAAGACAAGTCTAGAGTAAAAAGAATTATAAACAAAGATAATAATTACAAAATAAAGAATAGATTATATTGTAAAGTATGTATAGTTCTTATATAGAATAATAGTTTTTCTTCAAGTACTTTTAGTAATAAATAGAACTTTCTTAATATATATTAAGATAATTACTAGATATATATTATCTTACTTTATTGTTATATTATTCTTACTTTGCTATTATATTACTTCTTCTTACTAAATCTAATTAAATAATTTTTAAAATTCAATTTGTTTATTGTTATTATTATTATTGTATTCTATTATTTTTCTTATTAATCTTTTCTTTTATTGTTTATATTAAAAGTTTTATTAATTATAATTATAAAGTTGCAATTGTTATTTAATATATATTATAAAAAAATATTAATCAATTTGTTTATATTAAATTTTAATAAATATATAACAATATAAGATTATATAATAATCAAAAATTACAATAAAATATTTATATAAAGTATTTATATAAAGTATTAAATTACTTGTAATTGCAATAATAAAATTAAATAAATAAAAATTATTGTTAAATTAATAATTAATATAATAAATGTTTTTTCGAAACAATTACAAAACTAAATAATAATTTCGAAAACAAATATAATTTAAATAATTAAATTTTTATTATTAAGTATTTTAATTATAATTATTATTTTATAAAGTTATTTGTTTTTATATTGTATTGAAAAAAAGTTTTAAAAAATTCAAAAATATAAAACGAACTTTAGAAAAAATAATGCAAAAATAACAAATTTAATTTAATTTTGAAAATTTTTTGTTTAAATTTCGAAAAATTTATTTTTAAATTGCAAAATATTTAAAATACAAATGTTATTTTTAAAATAATATTAATAAATTTTTGAATATTTATACAAATATTAATAAAATATTTAGTAAAATTATTTAAGTAATATATTAATTCGAAAAAAAAAAATAACAAATTATATTTTTGTTCTTTATATCTAAATTTATGCAAAAATTGCTTTATTTAAATATAAAGATTTTAATAATAAATTATATATATAAAATAAATAAATAGAAAATATCTCTTTTTATTATTATTGAAATTATTATTTGAATATTTTAAACATTATCTTTTACGTTAAATTTTGCTTTATAAGAGAAGAAAATTATAACAATTACATACAAGTAATAAAAACTTTAATATATTTTTATAACTATTTTAATATATTTTATTTTACAATTGTTATATTTAATAACAATAAAATTTTGTTAATAATATTATTATATATATTTTTCGAACAAAAATATTGCGTTAATTATATTCTTTGTATTTAATATATAAATTAAAATATTATTATTAATTGTAAAAAGTATTTTTTTATAAACAAAAAATAAGAATTTTTTTACAAACAATAAAAAATATTATTTAAATGCAAAAAATAAATTAAATACTATATTAATTAGATTCTTTACTTTAATAATATATTTTTTTTTTGACTTATAGATAGACTGATTGTTGGATCGGGTTTCGGTTCCGACTTTTGGAATCGAAATTCGACTCGAATTTTTAGCGTAAAACCAAATGGTTAAAAACGTCAAATAGAGCTATTTAATTAGCTCGCTTAGAACAAATTAGCGCAAATTCTTTCGCTTAAGCGTTAAGGAATCGAACTTGACGTCAAGAAATCGAATTACGTAATAAATTCGGATTTTCGCGATTAGTCTACTTATAGATATTGAGTTTAACAAAAATTTCGATATTAATAAGTAGTATTAAAGAATTATTATTAGCATAATATCTATATTTTATCTTGATTCCTAAAAATAAGTTGTAAACATCGCTAGTACAATATTGATAAATAGACGAGAAGCAAATATCGCATTTTCGCAAAAAAATTCAATTAAAACAAAGAATATATATAAGAAAATAAATAAGTTGCGAATATTCTATAAATTTAACGAACAAAAAAACAATAAATTAATATTTTGAGAAGAGTTAAGAAGATTAACAAGTATAACAAAGATACTAATATATTAATATATTACTTCGTAAACGCTTAGTTAACACATAAAAAATTAATTAAAAAGATTAAAAAAAAAAATTCGAAAAAAAGTTAATAAAAAAATAGAACGCATAAATAGTTAAATCAAAAAAGCGAACAAAAGTGCAATAGCGTCTTTTCAAAATTGCTACAATTTAAGTGTTTGCGTTGCGTTATTAATACAAAGCATATATAAGAATGTTAAGATAAAAAATCTTATTAAGAACAAGAAAAAAATAAAAAGTATTATAACAACAATAACAAAGAATTTAATTAATAGAGCAAAAAAAGTTGATATTAATAAAATACTACTTGTGCGCAAAAACATCGAAATCGTAAAAAGATAATTAAGACTTCTTATATTTAAAATAAAAATAAAGAACAATAAAAAAATACTAAAAAAGAAAGACTTTTAAATTAAAAAAATATTATTAAACGCAAATTTGCGTAATGCTAATTACGAAATAATAATACACAAAATAAGAATAAAAGAAATGCTTAAAAATATGAAAAAAAAAGAGCAAAAATATTTATTAAGATTAACAAAGACATATATTCAAATATAACAATTAAGAAAATCGAATAACTTACGAAGAATAACTAGCAAAAAAAATATGCGTTGCTAGTTGTACGCATAATTAACGCGAAAATAGCAAACAAGCTTATTAATAATAAGATATATTACAAATTAAATATTAAAATTACGCAATTTTACGATTTAAATTACAAAATACACTAATGTTAAAAATATTAAAACTATAATTACAAAATATATAATTACAAAAATAGTTAAAGATAAGTTTACTACGCGTAAAATTATTGCTTTAAACATTGCTTATATAAATAAATATAAAATATATAAAAATATAAGATATATTAAGACAAATATAGAATATTCGACTCGCAATATTATAAACAACAAATCGAAAAAAAAAGAATCGAAAAAATTATAATAAGTAAATTAATATATTATGTTATATGCGACGAATATACGAAGAAATTAATTGTATTTACGATACAAATAAGAATATTTATTAACTTGAAAATCTTAATAAAGAATAACTTAAAGAGAAAACAAAAACATTTAACAAACGCAAGTTGTCTATTTAGCGTTATTGTTATATTAAGAAGTATTATAATAAATTATTTAATCAAAAGAACAAAACAAAACAAATTAAAGTTAACATTAATTATATTAATATTATTTTTAATCAAAAATATATTAAGTTAAATAAATGTTGCACAAATATCTTAATAAACAACAAAAAAATCTAAAAAACTTTAATATTTTAACAAAATAAATTTCGAATATTATAATATAACGTTTACAAATTTAGAAACAAAGTAATAATAACGTTGCTACAAAAGAAAAGAATAAAAAACTATAATATTTTAATAATATAGAAACTCTAACAACACAACAAAAGCTCTAAGATATATTGTTTAATAAATATTGATTTTGCGCTAAAAAATAAAAGAGACAAAACTTGCTTTTATATTAATAAAGAAATAAATAATAACACTTAATATTTGATATAATATTTTAAAGATATAAATATTATTACGTTACTAATGTATATCAATAACGCACAAATTGTCTAAAAAAAAATATATATTTATAAAATATATAACTTATCGCTTAGAAATTACGAAGCAATTTACGATAAAAAGAGTCTTTTAACAATTAAAACAACGTTGCGCATATTTAAGAAATATACTTTCGTAAAATAAAAAAAATCTATATTATTTTACGTAAAATAAATTGTTTTATTTAAGATAATACTTACTATTTAACAAATTAATTAACATAGTTATTAATGTTAACGTATTATTAACGCTATTATAAAGTACAATTACGCAAGACTATCAAAAATTTTAGACAACTATAGATTTAATATTTATAATAAATAATATTACAAATTAATTAATACAATATAAAATAAATAGAAAAATAAAAAAATTCTTAAATTATTTGTTAATAAAAACAATAATTAATTTAAGAGTATATAAAAAGTAAATACAAAGATTGCAACGTTATTGAAAAATAATAAATAAAAAAAAGTTTATTAATATGTTAAGAGAACAAATGTCAAAATTGCTATCAAATTAAAAGGTAAATTATTAGCGCATTAATAAATATATTGCTTTAATACTTAAGACATTAAAGAATATTGTCAAAATCTTTATATTATAAGCTAAATCTTATAAAATAATTAAAGCAAAATAAACAAAAAAATGCACGAAAATTGTTAAAAGTATGCGATATATAAAAAGATACTATTGTATTGTTAGCGATTAAACAATATATATTAAAGTATATAATAAAAAGAGCAAAATTATTAAAAAATAAAAACGAAAAAAATATCGAAAAATTATGTAAAAAATAGAACAATTCTTAAAGAAAGTTTTTAAATTTACGAAATAAGCAAAAAATGCAATCGCAAAAATACTAATTTAAATAATATTTTTTTTTAAACGAAGTAAAAGTGTCTTAACATTGTTACGATAACGTAAAAAAAGACGAAAATAATATTTTAAACTTATTTTTTATTATTTTCTAAAATGTTTATATAAAATATCGAAAATTTCGTATATTTTTTTTTATTAACGATAACGCTTTATTAATATATTATAAACTTAAAAGAATTGTATACAAAGCAGCTTTTAACAAAATTTTAAAGTATATAGATTATATAAATAGAATAATGCGCAAACTTATTAACGAAATATCGAAGCAAATATATTTGTTGTTCGAAAGATATTTGCGAAAGAAAATATAATTAATTTAGTTTAAAAGCGCAATTACAATAGTATTATAAAAATTAAATAAAAAAGATTATTTTAATGCAAAAATCTATAAATTGATTGCATTGTTCGATACGTTAAATAAAATATTAAAATTAATTATATCAAAACGCTTGCGCAACGTTGTCGAAATCTATAATACAATATTGAATACGCAAATAAAAGTTTGTTAATATAAATTAATAAATACAATTTTATAATTTATTATTAAAAAGATATATACAATATAAAGTAATACAAAAAAGAGAATAATTTTGTTGTTAAATTTAAACAACAAAGATGTCTTCGACAATATAGCGCACAATTAGCTTTTGCATAATATAAGAAGAAAAAATTCTTATATTGTTTCTTAAATTTGTAAAGAATTTTTTAAAAAATTAACACATTACAATTGTAATTAATAACTATATAACAATAAAACACAATATAGATATCAATATATTATAGAGTTTTTTGTTATTGTTTATATTATACTTGTTTTACAATGCAAATTTATTAAAAATATATAACAATATTAAGTTACAAATTAGTTTTATAAACTTCGTAAACAATATTAATATTTTAATATACAAAAAATTAACAAAGCGCAATTGCAAAATTCTAAACGAAATATATAACAAATGCGAGCAATAAACGCAAACATATAACATTAAATTCTTAAAAATAAAACATAGATTAATTTACTTTTTAAAAATATTTAAGTGCTTTAATATAAACGTCTACGTAATATTAGCGAAACATTAAGTTAACTCAAAGTTAAATATTAAAATGTTAGAAATTTAATTAAATTTCAAATTAAAATAAGCGACTTATATACGTTATATCGAAGCAAAATTAATAATTAAACAAAAAATGTTGCAAACAATTACTAACTTTATTTGAGATTTGTTAATAATAACAAGAAAGCAAATATATTTCGCAATAACACAATTTATACTTAGCTACAAAATTACTATATAATATACGTCGAAAAAAGTAAAAAATTATCAAAAAAACTTAAACACTAAGCTAAAATTAATATAAAAAAAGATATTAAAACAAATTATTAATATTTATCGAACAATATTAATTAACACTTTGTAAATAAAAATTAATACAATATTTATAAATATTTATTTACGCAAAGTAATACAAATATTAATAACAAATATAATTTAAAAAAAATAAACAAAGTTATTAAAGCAACAATTTAATTTTAAAAAAAGATTAAAAATTAAAGTTGCGCAAAATATCTTTACAATTAAAGAGAAAATAAATAAGTAAAATACTTAAAATAATAAAAATAAAACAAAGTTAATTATATACAACAATCTTATAAATAAAATTGTCAAAAATAATTATAATTAAGAACAAAAAAATATTTATAAGATAATATAATAACGATATTTTCGCATTAACTTAGAGAGTCTACTTAGATAATAACAATAACAAAGACGATATTACAACAATTACAATAAAAGTCGATTAAAAAAGAGAAAAAAAATTTGAAAAATTAATTATAACGCTTATTTATTATGAAGAATTAAAAGAACTTGTTGCAAAAGTAAAATATCTCGCAAATATAACAATAATAAATCAAAAATATAAAAAAAAAAAATACAAAATATATAGCGACAATTAAGTCTCTTTAAAAGTAATAAAAATAATAAGATTTACAATAGTTTAAATGCGTCTTTAACGAATATAAGTCGCATGCGAAAATATTAAGCGTTAAGAAATTAAGCTTAAATTATATTAAATAGCAAAATACGCAAAAGTGCTTAAAAATAAAACGATAAACAAAATAGCAAATAACGTTTACAATATATTTTTTCTGTTGTTAAAATATTAGCGATGCAAAATCGCAACGCGATTTGCATTTATATAAAAATAAATCAAAAAAAGATAAAATAAAATTTAAAGAGCAAAATCGAACGCAATTTACTATTGAAATTTAGTATTAAAGATAACATATTAATACTTAAGATTATATAAAAGACGCACAAAGTTATATAGTGCAATTCTAATATAGCTACGTATAAGCAAGATCGACTTTAATTAATTTTTATACGAAAAACAAATATTTAATATCGCTACAACAATATACGAATGCGACAAAGATCGCATATTAATAAAATATATATTGTTAATATATTTAAGATTAAAAAAAAAGCGAAAAGCAATATAATAAAAAAAGAATATTATAAATATAAAGAAACTTCTAAAAATTATTAGCGTCGTAATAACAACAATACGTATAATATTTTTAATTGATTTATTATATCAATTTAGAGTTACGAAGTCTCTTAAAAAGAAGAAGAAAAATAAATAAAAAAGAAGCAAGTTTATAGAGTTTTCGCATTAAAAACAATTATAATATAGAGCGCAAAAAATAGTAATCTAATAGAGAAAAAGATCGTTGCGACAACGTAGCGCCTATAATAGTATAGAGAGTTTCGCATAGACTTACACTAGATGTTGAATCGAGTAAGAATTAAAAAAAAATTTATTGCGTAATAAAGATATCTATTATTAAATTAAACAAGAACTTTAGTTTTCTATTAATAAATAATAATTATAATAGTTATTTTTGTATTGCTAATATAATATAGATAATTTATATATTATTATTTATATAAAGTTAAACAAGTTTCTTATTAATTAATATTACAATTATAAGCAAAAGTTTAAAAAACAAAGACTTGTTTGTTTTCTTCTTACTAAGTTTAATCGAGTAATTTAACAATTTCGTAAACAAATTAAATTAACAAGTTAAAAAAACTTATAAAAGATACTTAATTTTGTGTTTATTTATTATCAATTTTAATATATCTTCTTATTAATCTTTTAATACAAATTTAAATTTGAAATCTATTTTTTATATATTTAGAATTAATCTTTATTTGCATCTCTAATTATATTTGAAAACTACTTATATAGAAAATTAAAATATTTAAAATTTGTCTCTTTATTTTTGTTTTTCTTATATCTTCTCGTTTATCTTGCTAATAATTATTTTGTTAACAATTTTCTTATTTATTATGTTAAGTAAAAAATTAATTGTTAAAATCTAATCGAAAAGTAAATTGAAAATTAATTTAAAAATAGACGTTATTTGCTAAATAAAAATTTCAAAAATTATTTAATAATAATATTATAATTGCGAAGATGTTACTTATATTTTATTTAATAAGTCTTGTAAGCAATTTTTTAATTTAACAATAATAAACTTTTGCACGCGTAATATATTGTTAAAATCTAATTTATTTTTAGATAATAATAACAAAAATTTTGATAATATTTTTTGCATTTTTTTTATATTGTTGTCTTTTATCGTATAATTTAATTTATTTTTTTATTTTATTATTGTTTGTTGTTGCAATAATTTTATAAATTTTTAATAAAAATATATATTTTTTAATTTTAAGACGTTATTATTTATTTAATTGTATTATTGTTTTTGTATTTTATAAATATATAACAATTTTATTATTTTTATAAAAATATTAATACAAAACACAATAATAATAAACTTGTCTTTAAGATATTTAAACTATATATTAATTATTTTAAAAACAAATAATATTACTTAAATAATAAGATTGCAAAAGATAAATATATAATATAATAGTAAAGTAAGAATAATATAATAGCAAAGTAAAATAATATGTGTCTAGTAATTATCTATATTAACTTACGACATATTTTATTTATTTTTATTTTTATTTAGTATAATAGTAACTTCTAGAACTAGTAGTAATACTTCGTTTAATAATTATAAGAGTCTTAGCTTTATATTCTTATAAAATAAAGTAATATTTATTTTAACAATTCTCTTATAATTATTCTCAAAGATAGTACTAGATTAAGCTTTAATAAATACTAGAAAGAGAAGTTTTGCAATAAATTCTACGCGTTCTAGCTTAAGAGTAAAGATTTCTATATTAAACTTCTAATAGTAATAAAGAGCGCTATAGAGATTGTTATAATTAATAATATATTTATATCTTATACTCTTAACTAGATTACGCTTATTATAGAATTATCTATATAGATACTATATATAGTTAGTCGAAGTCTATCTAGTAGAAAAGTTATTATTCTCTAAAAAGAGTAAATATACGCTTTAGATTAATATAGAAATTTCTAGAGAAAATACTAGAATAAGATAAAGTAAGATTTTTTCGAGAAATCTCTAGTAATAAATATAATATAATTAGTTAACTTTTAGCGAATAATTAATATAGTTATAAATTTAATAATATAAGAACTTTTAGAAGATAAGTAAGAGAGAGAAAATCTTAATTTATATTAGATAATAGTATTATTATCTACTATCTAAGTACTATAGATTTTCTTTCTTAATTCTAATTAAAAAGTAAATTATAATTATTAGAGTAATTATTAGACTAAATAGCTAATATTCTATAAGAAATTTGAATAAGTTCTAATTAATAAACAATTATTAGAAAGATTATTAGAATTTAAATATATTATTCGAATATCTCTATTCTCTTCTTCTAAGAATCTACTTAGATATTACTCGAACATCTATTAGAGACAATATTTCTAAATTAATTAAAACTACTTGCTTAGATATCGCTCGAACATTTGTTAAGAACAATATTTCTAAATCAATTAAAACTACTTGCTTAGATATCGCTTAAATATCTATTAGAAGAGATATCTTTGATTCTCGATATTTTTCTACTTAGAAAAATAAGTCGACTTAATAAAATATCTAATCTATAATAGAATAATTATTAGAATAAATAGTTAATAAGAAATTCGAATAAGCTTTAATTAATAAACAATTATTAGAATAATTATTAGAATTTCGTCTTAGCTAGAGCGCTAATAAAAATCTCTTGTCTTATTTTACTTTATTCTATAATTTATGCTAATAGATTTCTATCTTATATTAATCCGAAGCGTAGATAAATATTAGTAGTCTTCTTGTCAATATTATCGATTATTGCTTTATAGTATATATTATAATATAATTAGCGCAAGATCTTCTATACACTTTTATATATATTTAATCTCTAGACGCGAGAGTGCGTCTTATAATACTAGATAAAACAGTTTTTAAAAAATATAATTAAATAAGATCTAAGTAGTTTTAAGTAATTCTTATATATAAAGTTATAGTATCTTAATAAGAAGACAAACAAAATTAGCTTTAATAGTTCATATAATAACATGTAGCTAGAATTATAGAGAAGTAAAGATATATCTTCTCTATCTTTATAGCGTTATTTCTTAAGTCGTAATAGTAGTATCTACTAGATCTTGTTATATTTTCTCTAGACTCAATTTATTTAGTTCTTGTTTCAACTCTAGTAGATTTGTATTAGAAGCGTTTAAGTTGATATCAAAGTTCGTCTATTCGCTATCGCTCTCGTCTATTGAGACGTTATCTATCTTAGAATACGCGTTGTAGAATACGAAGACGTCTATTATAGTAATAGGAAGACGAATACTATAAACAAAATATAGATAAAGAAAAACAAAAAGAAAAAGTAACTATAAGTTAAGAGGGAAAGCGCAGAGTCGAAAAGAAAGTCAAAAAGAAAGAAGAAAGAAGAGAGAGTAGAAAAGATTAGAAGATCTTTAATAGATCAGATGTTATCGTAAATTATGACACTATCTCGCTCTATAAGAGTCTGGTCGAGATTCGATAAGAATAGAAATATTGTAAAGATTATAGGAGAGTAGGATACGAAGGTATATTTACATTAACGGAGAGAGAGCATTCAAGTGTTGTGACAGCAGTCAAAAGCTGAGGAGAGAGCAGCGGAAAGTGAAGAGCGGCGACGGGCAGGCTAGCCGGATGCGGCACGCTTTACCGTTCTAGGTAATTCACCTGCACATATACTACGGTTTATGAATTCCGCCGGGCAAGGGAGAGCAGAGTGAACGAAACAGTAGGAATCTTTCTCTGTATCGATTTCCCGTTCTCCATTTCTCATCTCGTCCCTACAACCTCCTTCATGCTTTCGCCACCTCCTCCACCTTCTTATAAGCAGCCTTGACCTCTTCCCTCTCGCCCACCGTACGCAACCACTTCTGAATCAAAGGATACTTATCCAGACTCAATCCCGCAAATGCATATTGCTTGACCCACGGCCAAAAATGGCAATCGACAGCCCCGAACCCCCCCTGAAGCACACTAGCCCCCTCACTCTTCTTCAGCTGCCCCTCCAGTACGTCGAAACAACGATACGTCTGCGCTTCATAGCGGTGCAGCGCGTCCTCGTTACTGGTGGGGTTGTAATGGCGGTACCAGTTCACCTGGCCGAGCATGGGGCCGAGGGTGGACAGTAGGAAGGCAGTCCATTTGTCGAAATCGATGAGGAGTTGGGGCGAGGAGGAAGGGGGTGGGGAGAGGATGTGCGAGGTGTCGTAGGTGCGTAGGAGGTAGGCGATCACGGCGCCGGATTCCCAAGAGGTGGTGCTGCTGTTGGGGTCCTCTGTTCGTTGTAAGAACCAGCCCAAACTACTCACCAATACAGAGCACTGGAAAGGGAATGGAAGGGTCAAGGCCAGCATTGGGAGGGAAGTGATTCACCGAGGGCAGGCACTCGGCCGTTCTCGTTGATCTTGGTAAAGACGGGGCCTTTGACACCGTTCTCGCTGTCACCAAATTCCCACATCTTGACCTCGTAGGGGAGCTTCAATGCTTCCAGTACGATGGCGACTTTGTAGGGGTTTGGACCTGTGCTGTGGGCGTGGAGAGTGAGTGGCTTCATGTTGAACAATGGTTTGTCGCCAGCGTTGTTGATTGGGTCGGAACAGCGAGAGAGTTGAGGTAAACTCAAAGTAGTAGAATAATTGGTCTTGGATGAAGGAACTTGTGCGAACAATGCCGCTCAAGTCAAGGAGAGTGCTGAAGTCTGGAAGAGCAATGACAACGATGACGTAATTGCCCCATGTTCCAAATGGGTGAGCGGAAGATCAGGAAAGCCAATGTCCATCCTCAACATAAATCTTAATTCATGGCTTGGACTCCATGTTCGCCGTTGAGTAAAGATGGCACAGAAGATCGAAACCTTTCAACAATGAGCAAGTACTGAACAATGGAGATACTGAAACGTCCGTCTAAGAAGCTCAAGGTTAGCTAGACAGTAAAGCTGAACAACTTCTTCTTGAAAAGTAGATCGCAAAGAGATAAGATACAATAGCGGTGCATGATCCGAGGGATCTGTTTTTCGGCAGAGTGACGGTCAGATAGGCCACACTCCCCTAGATAGAGCATAAATTCCCCATTCGTCTATCAGTCACAAAGGTGGTAGCCCAACCAAGACTTTCTGCAGTTCGCTGTTAGGTTTGATGGATTGATTAATGGAATAGTGTATCATATGGTCTCCGCGGTCAATGTTGTCACTGTTATATCGAAATGTAAAGTCTTTTTGAGAAATTGCCAGGAGGAGTGGACAATTGCTTCCGTTCATGCCAGCTCACTTTTCATCTGCTGTCAATCACATCTTCTAATCGCTCAAGAGGTTTAGGATGACGATCTACTTCTCCGAATGCTTTTTGACCACTCTCTCAATCGCATCCAAGCCCATCGTTAGATTCGCCCATCTCGGTCCATAGCTGAGTCGCACAAAGTGATGGCACGGGCTGTCGAAAAGGTCCCTTCGTTTTGAAGGGTTGAGGTCGAAGAAAATTCCGGGTACTACAAACATCAGCAATGCCCGCGGGATCACAATGACATCTGTAGTCTGAACCTACCGACAATAACACGCTCTTTCAAGCATGCTTCGAAGAAGCTTAGCCCATCGCAGATCTGGTCTGGCAAACCACTGAGGTCAAGCCAGATGTAGAAGGTAGAATCGGGAACGTGCTTAATTTTAAACCCTAACTTTCCCAGGCGATCTAGCACGTAGTCTCGCTTCTCCATGAAGTGGGTCTGGAGCGCTTTCATTTCTTGAAGGACCTTGGCGGGTTCGAGCATCGGAACCGCAGCTTCCTGGAATGGTACATTTGTGCCGCCTAGTGCCATCAGCTCTAACTACTGTGATACAAAGTCGAGCAAACAAGCCTAATTTAGGCTCGGCTCCAGTGGAAGATGTACATACCGTCAAGATAAGACCCACAAGAGCCGATGGCCTTGATAAAATCTTTAGGCCCAATGATCCATGCGACACGCCACCCTGGCAGACGAAAGCGTTTTGTGAGCCCGTCTACAATGATCACATCGTCGTCATCCACATCCTCGACATTATCGGCGGCGGACACAGTAGTACCGTCACAATTGGAGGTGTAGTTGTAGCCGCCGTAGAACTCATCCATGATCAGAGTAGCTCGATCACGGCAGATGTCTTGAATTTGGGCGAGCTCCGGGTTCTTCACGACCTGGCCTGTTGGGTTACGAGGGTTCGAAGTCAGGATGACAGACACGCCGCGGGCGATCTCATCAGCGATCTTATCAGGATGGATATGATAACCATCTTCCTCCGAGAGTGGAGAAGGAATGGCCGAGAACTAGAGCTCAATTAATTTCGTTCCTCTATTGACAGAGCAGGCTGCGTCTACTTGCATTACGGAAGAGAGACAACATCTCATTGTATGCTTGGTTCATTAGCGTCAGCTGGCCCTCTAGTACATACAGCGCCGATATTTTCACATACCGGTGTAGTCTGGAATGAAGAACCCTATAGTGCTGCTGTTAGCATTACTCTTTGTCTAATGAAGATAGCAGGAGCAAGAATATATACTGACCCAGATATGCATTGTTGAGGACAGCAGCGATGCGGATGAGCCCCGCTCTACCTCCAGGGACAATCGCAACATTCTCCCAGCTGTACTTGGACTCTTTGCCCCGACGGTGATGCTCGTTGTATAGCCTTGCGACGGCAGCTCTCAATGGCTTGATACCAGCAGTAGGGCCGTATTCCCGACCAGCGATGGAGACATCGATCGTCTTGGGCCTATCAAAGCATCCTTCAATGTCATCAACTTCTGGTGCGCCTTGACCCAAATTTGCCCAGTCATCCGGACTGTCAGCTAGGCCATGCTCGTTGGCTCTGTCAAGCATCCGCGGTCAGTATTCCTGCGGTAGCCGAAGGACAAGATTTGCGTCGCGTCCATTGACTTCAGAGACACACCTCTCTGTGCACCATACAACACCCGTGGAGCCTCTTGAGGGATCTAAACCAGCATGAGACCGATGACCCTCATGGGCGTTGCGGAACTGCCGGTGGATCTTGCTCTCCTGCTCACTTTACAATGGATCTGTCAGTGTCCTAGTCGGCAAAGTCGCCAGGAGTTTCCTCAGCTAGCTCACTTGACAGAGAAGCCGCGAGGTCTGGCGACAGCCGAGAACCTTCGACCAGGCAAGCTCATCTTGGGTGAGGATGCGAGTAATCGAACGATCGACGACGACTTGGTATCAGAATCTCCGATTAGAAGTAGGGTTCACAGGCCTGCTGAACCAAGGGTATGGCCAATGCTTGGCAGATGGACGACCTTGGAGCCAGGCACAAGGGTGATATGTCAAGTCTCAAGTTTGATGGTGGGGACTGGGTGCGGACTGCGGAGCGAGGGGCAGCGGTAAGGTACATGAACCGAGGAATTTGATACGTGCAGTTGACGCCAACAGCCACAAAGCTTCTCTACTCTAGCGGCAGGCCCAGACCACCATTCCAAGTCTCCAGTTCGTGCACTCGCCCAATCAAACTAGAAATTCTCCTGCACGAAATCGACACATCGCCGTTTTGTACCAAGTGCCCCCTTATCTCCGTGATTGTGGCCTTGACCCTGGATCGCCATGTGGTCGTGGCACCCGTAATCCGTTTGACGCGTGCTCAATGCACTCCGTATCCATATGCAATCCTACGGGGCTTTTCTACACCATTGGCTACGGCAGCCCTGTGTGGACAATCGCGTGCCCGATACTGCGTGCACGGCCCCTTTAAGATGCGTGCGACGGTGCGAGGGATAGCGAGATTGGGACCGGGTTGACAAACAAGGCGAAGCGGGAGAACCTGAAGGTCCTAACCGCCAATCGACGCTGAAGTTTGCTTTGATCCTGCTGGCAAGATGGGCTGGAAAGCGCTAAGCGGCAAGGAAATGGTGATGATACTCGGATGTTACTAGGCCTCTGTCTCGCTTCTGGGCGATCCACCTGATAGTCGACACCCTTCGCGCGGAGGCTAAGGATGGAAAGGCGTCGTGCCTTGCATATGGTGGAGATCGATTGCTTATGCACTGCGCATGTCCACTTTCCAATTCGGAGGTGCTCAACCACCACGCGAATTCTCAAGGTAGAGCGGACTGTTATGAGGTCCGAAGAGTCGAGATTATCGAAGTGCCTGGGCAATGTTTCCATACTTGCTTCCATAGTTGTAGGAATTGGAACCGGAGGAATGGGCGGCAGTGGTCCGTCCTTACGCAGTGCTGTCCGTGCTGTTGGCGACAGTTGGCGATGATTGAATTACGATTTGCCCTGTGTCTCTGGTCATATCCAGACCTGCGCAAGCCCAATAGTTCGATTGGACCACCAACACCCCGAACGTGCTCCAGGGACCAGCGGGGTCGTGGCTGTCCAGCATGGCGGGAAGGCTACTTCAGCAAGCCCAGTCACATGCAGCGGGCTGTCAATTTGCTGGGACCAGGACGGTCAGGACTAGGACAAGGGCCTATGCCAACAGGCGTTTTCGAACAGATCATGCAGCCATCGGATAGACGTAGCACGGTAGCTCGCACATCTTCCAAACGCCAACTGCAGCCGCAGTCTGAGAGCACAGCAATAATAGAAAGACGGTTATCCCCCTCGACTGAACACGCATATCCCTCATCATCTCTCGACTCACAGTGACACCAAAAGACTCATTGATTCTGTTGAAGACTCCACCTTGACAACCGTCATCAGTGAGATCTTTCGTTAGCACCCCGAGCCGTTGCCTGCACTAGCGCTATGAAGCCCCCAAACGTCGACTCCGATTCTGAATCCTTTCCGCCTACCGTCAAGCGAAAGGTACGATGACCATCTCTCTTACTCTGGCTCTGTGCACGCTCTTGAATTGTTGTAAGAGGTACTATGCGCTTGAAGCGCTCGAGTGTTTTTCATGCACAACAATGGCAGCTAGCGGAACATTGTGTCGCCGTGAAGCTGTCACGTCGATCTGATCTAACCTTTTTGATGCACCGGAATGAAGGACATTCCTGTCTAATTTACGCCCTCTGACGATCATGACAGTATTTCTCCACTCTGGAGAAGTTGAGATTGGCACAGGGATGCACTGCTCCCAATTCCTCTTCTGCTTCCTGGCATCCAAGCCCCTTCAAACCTTCACGAACACCCACACGGCCTCCTCTGAACAGGTCCAAGAGCTCCAGCTACCTCAAGCCTACCTCTAGGGGTCCTAGGAAACCACCAACGAACGAACACCTGTCCACTGCAGACGCTCAATTGTTCTTGAGGTTGCCGGAAAAGGTTCAACGACGGCACTTCACGCAAGACGAGCAAAACATACTCGCTGGCCATTGTGAGGAGCTCATTCTTGACCCAACTGACGCAGCCCTCTACCGGCTTGGGCGCCAACGTAACCAGAGCGTCCCATCACTGCGACCCTCTTCTTCATCCCGCGCTTCCACCAATTCTTCACTATACTTCGAGGCAGAACAAGACCCTGTCGACTCAGCCATTGATATGGACGACGCCATGCTGGACAATTTTCGATGGATGGACAACCATCTCGATCTCACCCTCGACGACCACCATTACCACCTTCATGTCGCTGAGGCTGCGGGTACCAAGTCACCCTCCGACCGCCGCCCGTCCTCCCACAAGAATCTCTCCCTATCTGCAATACCAATGCATGACTTCACCCCTGCATCATCATGTAAGAACCCGTCGACGCGCACAGCTTCACCCAACCCTAGAACATCCCTTGAGAAGTCTCATCAACGCCATATATCCCGCGCGTCCACTGTCAACTTCCTGCCTATCCACCATAACCGTACCTCGACCGACCTTGCCGCACGCTACTACCAGGATCCTGAAGCTCGTCTCAAGGTCCGCGTTTACCTTGCTCCACCATCCAAGTTTGATGAAGCCGTCGAGTTTGGCTTTCCGCCGCTTTCAAGGACAGCCAGTCGCCCCTCACTTTCGACTCGCCGTTGTGTCACCGCCCCCGCCAATTCAGAGACTTTCTTCCACGACAGCCCCTCCCTCTTCAACGCTCTCGACACGTCCGACGATGAAGACTCAGCCAGCCTCCCAGAACTTGACCCTACTACAACTTCGTCCGCTGGTTTCCAGTCAACACACCGCCTGCCGTCCCTAGAGCGCACTTCCAGCGGATGCAACGACCTGCGATCATCGCTGAAGCCTAAGATCCGCTACCTCTCACCCGAGCCATACTGTCCGCCCACTAACGGAGCACGGGAGATGACACTACGCATGACGCTTACGAGGCCTGGTCTGCGTCCCGGAGAGGAGAGAAGGTGCAAACCTGAGAGTGATCCGCTAGCATTGGACGAATTGCCTCCAGCCAGGAATGGGCGGACCATTTGGGATTCAGTACCAAAAGAAAAGGGTTGGAAGAGGATGTGGAGGCGCGTTAGTGGGAAGAGTGCGTTATGAGGGATGCCTCTCACCTTGGGCACACTACGCAAATATGAAAATATGTTATGACAAACTTTAAGCGATTGTTTTCAGCGAAGGGAGGAGTTCGTGATTGTTGCAGCCAACTCAATGCTGAGTATGAACAAACACCATAGCTTCTGCTATGAGAAAATATATTCCGGTCACCATGTTATTCCCGCTTTCGTCTACATGTACCTTAGTTCGTTCATTATCAGATGCATGACTTCCACTTTAGCAACGCTCTTTGACTGAATGAAAGTGCCATGACAACCCACTACCTCGTGTTTTCGGATCAGATTTCTTTCACTCAAACATTCTCATCAGTCAGACTGGTCTCATAGCTGAGCTCATTCCATATACGCGCTGTCACATGATGTCGTGTCTCAGGGTCCATTCTTCAGCTGCGGCTGTGTGCTCGTCCAACGTCAGCATGCTCAACTTATGATTGACTGCAATTTTTGCAGTAGTCTTTCATTATGTCCAAGAAGCGTGCGCTCGACTCCTTCTTCACACCTGTCTCCCAAAAGAGAGCCCGCCCTGATATCGCCACGAATGACCAGCCACCAATCTCCGCTCAATCCATCTCAAATCACCCAAACTATCCATACCCAATCCCCCATTTTCCTCCTCACCTTGAAGAAGCACTGTCAGAAGTGCCAGCAAGCGAAGGCAAGGGGATCAATGACCAACCTGATCTCGACCTTCTTTACTTCCAGCCATACATCCCTTCGAGTATTGAGAGAGAACTGTTCGACTTCCTGCGCAGGGAGCTCTTCTTCTACAGAGTGAAGTACAAGATCAAGAGAGGAAGCATTGAGACGGACATCAATACACCTCGCTAGTACGTTTATCCAACCTATGGAACAACCACCTTCCAAAACCTTCACCTCACCACTCTAACCCCCCTGTTTCCTAAGTACCACTGTTTTCGGCGTCGACGACACATCCCACTTCTCCCCCACCGGTGCCCTCCTCAACAGCACGACCTCTCGCCCCATCCCCACGGACCGCTACACCTGCCGCCCCCGGCCTCTGCCCCACTGTCTAGACTCCCTACGCCGCATCACCGAGGTCTTCACCTCCTCAACCTACAATTTGTGTCTCGTGAACTACTACGCCACCGGCTCCGACAGCATCAGCTACCACAGCGACGACGAGCGCTTCCTTGGCGCCAACCCTGCCATTGCGAGTTTCTCACTAGGCGCAAAACGGGATTTCTTGCTGAAGCATAAGCCTGTGCCTCCCGACGGAGAGAAGGCAAAGGGCAAGGAAGAGAAACCGTTGAAGATCCCGCTGGGCAGTGGCGATATGGTGCTGATGCGGGGATCAACGCAGGCGAATTGGCTGCATAGTATCCCGAAGAGGAAGGGTGGGGAGGCAGAGAAGGGGAGAATCAATATTACTTTCCGGAAGGCGATGGTGAAGGGTGGGACGGAGAATTACTATCGATATAATGTGGGCGAGGGAGGGGTGTGGAAGTGGGATGAGACCAGGAAAGAGATGGTTGAATGGATGCCCCAGGAGGGTGGCAAGGAAGCGGGCTAGGGTCTGAATCCGATATCTGGTGGATCAACACGACAAGAAGGGCGTACGAAGCTCATGAGAACCAGCGAGGAATGGCGATCCAGTCCAGGCTACAAACCTGGATTCTGTTCGATTGAAGGCACGCTACTGCGTACCCCGTAAGATTCATGGACGCACGCAGGTTAGAGACAGACCTCACTCTTCAGCCCTCAGAGCCAGCGATCCTCGGCGACAATCCTTAGCCAAAGCCTGCAATTACAACCCCGGAAAAAGACCAATCCACGAAAAGCCTTCCGAGAGGGTTCTCACCCGCCTAATTCAAACTTCTCTTCCTATCCCTGCCCAGAGATCAACCAAACAAACAAGCGACGGAAAAAAAATCCAGCATGCTCACTGAGCGCATTCGAGCCTCCCTCCTTATAAGCCTGGATCCAATCGATCTTCCAAGACATCTTTAATTGCTATACCGCTCCACACTCCGCAACCCGGTTGGTCCTTTCATCTTCACATTGTGTTATCGAGGCATGCGCAATCCCTGCCTCCAAAACCTCTCAACCCAACACGTCTCGTACGGAGAAGGCTCTTATAATTGCTGACCATTAAAGACGAATCGAGGATTCTAGAACCCTGGCTCCGGTGATCTCACTTTGAAGCCTGAGAAGCGAGGGTCTGTCAGAGTTGTCGGTTGGTTAGGGAGCGGGAGGGGACTTTCTTGATTCGGTTTCCGAGTCTGCCTTCTGTGTTCGATTTTATCTTGCTGAACTGAGCACAGAGCTGGGCTTGGAGGAGGGGCGGGATTGGTCACAGTGTGGGGGGAATACTGTGGCATGGTGGTTGTTATCGTAGGTAGCCGGATATGGGCGCTTCATGAAGGACACGTCGTCGAAGGTGCGGCATACTTGAAGCTTAGCAAATCACCAGCAGCCGCTGGACTAGCGTTCTAGTCTCTAGTAATCTAAATACAGATACAAGCACATAAGCCGCCGCATAGCCATCTGCCCCTCGAAGCACATACCCCTAAATCCATGCAGCTAGGACATGCAAGTCCCCCCTTCTCCCCCGCCCCGCCTTCTATGAAACCTCCCCCCTTCCCCCCCCCCCTACCTCCCTACTTAACACACACAAACCCCACCCCCACCCTCGCCCCCCTGCACGCCCTCCTCAACCCCTCCTCCTCCCCATCCCCCCACCTCACACTCAACTCATCCCACTTCCGCACCCTATACTCCCTCCGAAACACCCTCTGGACCTGCTGCATCCTCACCAGCTCCCGCGGGTCCCCCGTGCCGCTATACACCACCAGCAGCGTGCACGGCGGCAGGGCCGCATACACGGCTGCGATATGCTGGACCGTCTGCCTGACTGCGGTTGTGAGGGCTTGGGGGGAGGGATTTTCTGTGTTAAGGGATGGGATAGAGGGGGGGCAGGGGTTGCGGTTGTCGATCGACCACCCGCGCAGGGCTTCGAGTTCGCGGAGGCGCGCCCAGGTGAGCTCTACGCCACCGCCGGGTATGTATGCGCCGTCGGGGTCGCCGTTGACAGTGCGGTGGATGCCGGCCACGATGGCGGCGTCGGTGGTGCAGGCGATGCTGAAGGCAGCGGCCATTTGGCCGAAGGTTCTGTCCGGCGCGCTGTGGTCGACGATGGCGCCTTGCTTGCCTGGGGTTGCTGCTGTTGTTATAGTGTTAGTCTTGGGCACGCGTGCTAGCCGCTTGAAGATGGATTCGCGGTCTGCGTCTTGGGCGCCCCATCGGGGCCCTTTTTCGCATTTCATACGCACGAGGTCGAGGCAGGCGCGGGCGTCTTCGACGCTGTTGTGCCCGGTTGCGCCGTGGCCTTGCTGGATTTCGCGGGAGAGATATTTTTGGGAAAGCCATTTGAGGGAGGATTTCAGGGGGGGGCCGCGGGGGTGGGGGTAGAGGAGGGAGGTGTCGATTATGAAGGGGTGGGTGAGTTTGAGGGCGGTGAGGTCGGCGTTGAGGGAGTGCCCGATTAGGATGGTGGTTGGGGTGAGGAGGGTGAGGAGGCGGGATTGGATGGTGGGGAGGGTGGTGGTTATGGGCGCGAGGGCGGTGGGGGTGATGCCGGAGTAGCTGGGAGAAGGATTAGTCAAGTTTCGAGAGAGGAAGGGTTGGGGTGGGGAGTCACGGTGTGAGGTAGTCGATTATGGGCTTTGAGGGCTTGACGAGCTCGTCCATGACGACTGTGCCGTCCCAGCTGACGAGACTGATGCGTGTGAGCGCCGCTTCTCCGCCTTCGACGGTGCACATTTCGCAGTCCATGGCGAAGACTGTGCGGCCGGCTGTCAGGCTGCCCTTCGCTATCGAGCTCTCGGGGACGTCGCCTTCCTCAAGCTTCGCAATGGCAGTGTCCACCCAGCCATCTTCTACCGTCTCTTTGGCTGCTTTTCGGCGCTCAATCTGTGACGACTTCTCCTCCTCAGTCCCGAAAGCTGCAAGATGCAAAGTGTAGTCATTTTCCTGTAGGTCTTCTTTTGAAGTAAGGAACATGTGGACTGGCGTGGGCACATTCTCCCAATACTTGCCTGCGCTTGGCGACTTTGGGCCCTTGGTGTTTCTAGCCGAGTCCTTTTCCTCCTGAGTTCTCGGTACGTGTGCTGTAAGCATAGCATGCAAAGGAGAATATAATTTGGACGACCTATCATCGCCTGGTGTTTTGACAGGCCACAAATGGACGAACATATCAGATAGAGGTTGTAACGAGGCAGGTAGCTTGTCAACATCTAACTTGAATGGCAGATATTCATCTGGGGATAGATTGGCCACCCAGTTGCGGTTACCTACATGTTCCGCTGTCTGAGTAGCTACGTGTGACTGTGACTTGGCTTCGATGGACTCGGGCTCTGCGTTGTTTGACACAGGCGGTGCATTGTTGGAATCACGGCCAGAATCATCAGGAGCCTCGAGCTCGTCGGATGATTGATCAGCAGGAGCTGGTTCAGGCAGCGGTATCGTGCCATCGAACATGCCCCTCTCCAGTCCCGGTACCATAAGCACCACAGCCTTTCTGATGGCGGCATGATGCCTGACGGACACCCATTGAGGAGCGGTACCCTCAGCCAGGCAGTACAGCAAAAGAGTCTGCAGATCATCAAGCCTGATCATTGAATGCAGCTTGTGAAGCTCCGCAAACGTCAAGCCAGGATATTTGCTCTTGCCGTTGCGAGAATCTTCAGCCTCTTCGTCCGCATGCTTTTCTTTCTGCTGCCGCTTGTTCCGCCGGTTTCGTGAGCCCTTGGAAAGGACTTTGGTCCAGCCTCCATCGCGCTCGCCGTTTGCGCCGTTTGTTAACGCATCTTGCTTCGAGGAATTGTCTGTAGCTTTGAGCTCAGGAGCTCTGAGGTGTGCAAAAGTTGCGCCTACGCTAACGTCTCCGCGTGGATATTCATCAGGCGCGAGATCTTCTTCGAATTGGTCCCGCGACCGTTTGTGATTTCTCTCCATGGCTAGCCGTTGTCAATCATGAATCGCTGATCAAAATGATTGTGGGCATGGGAGCGTCAGTCAATTAGCTGCCGCGCTTTCCACCTGCATTGTAAGGCTGATTGACAGCCCTTGTGCAGCCCTAGAACCCATAATTTGGCGGACAGACAATCCATGGGTGCCGGCAATGCCAGGCTTATTGGTATCCTCTTGATACGAGAAGGCCTCAGATCAACAACGAGTTGCTCTCTCCCGTCAGGGCTCCGCTGGCACGATGACAAAATATTACAAGATGGCTCCTATAGGTAATAACGCATCTCTCTCTCTTTAGTCTTAGGATCATCGTTCATCTTGCCCTTACGAAAACCTGCAGTGCGAGACCCTGCAGGTTTCCATTCGAACGGGGGTCAACTATTTCTAATCTTGCATCAACGGTCCACGAAGCCCTGATCTTGCTTTTAATATAACCGACAAGAGATTTGAATTTTTGCGAAAGCATACCGGGGAAGTCATATACCCGTGGCTACCATGCCCGATAATTGTTAGATTTCTCTTTTCTTGCCGTACCGTGCTGTGGCACTATGCCGTCTGCGCCCTGCAAGTGTTTGCAGAAGCAGTCACCGATGGTGTCAATGGACCCTATGTGAAGACGTTATGCTAAGCAGAGAGATGCTACGCGGTAGTTGGGACTGTCCGTAGGTGAATAGTACCCATACAAGCAAAGTCTGATTTACGAGCCCACGAAAGCTGTTGTCAACAGCACACACTATTAGGCCCTTACATCATAGTGAAGTACCTTTGACAGGAAGCCCGAGCTACTCAGGATCCTACAACATCACGCACGCGGCATTAAGACTTGCCGAGCCGATGAATGTCATCCTACGGCTCGAACGTCTTAATATAGATTTCCGCTACTATAGATATCTCGGTAATGCGTTTAACGGCTAAGTAGTTCATTTAAGCAAGAACTAACGACTAAGCTTGCTAGTATATCGATTCTGAGATTTCGGGATGTTGATTTCTAGTTGCTTCTAAGGTCTAGGCCTTCTTCGCGTCCGCATAACTATTGGATCCTAATTACACAAGGCACTACTACCATGGACTACGCGGATCCACCTAGCATTGACCATTTACGTTACAAAAGTGCCTTTTGCGTATGAATATCAGTATGCAAAAATCGGAAAGCTGCGTGAGGGCCAATGATATACCAGCTGATGTTCATTGGTCTGGGGGGATCCAGGTTCCCACCAGTCAAAGCTTGGAAAGCCCCTGACTCAGATCTATAGAGGATATCAACCGTCCAGACGTGTGGGAAAGCGGGCATTGAGGCACTCACCGAGATGCTTCTAGTCGCAAATGAAACAGGTGTCCGCGACGGGAGCAACGACGACGTTCCCCACACCGTTGTTGCTCTGTCCTCCACCCGTGTTGGTGATTTGGACTTTACGACCGCAGAATGGGCCCGGCGACTCGTTGTTTGGCAAGAAGTTCGAAGGGGCAATGATCTTGGATCCGTCCTATCCACCATTATGGACGTTAGCCTTGCCTACAAACAACTCGAGTCGTAAACTTGACCGTGTATCTTATCCTCAGCCGGCACATGGAAGCCGAAAACAAAAGAAGCCGCCGACTGCCCAACCCTCCAGGATCTCTGCCATTCTTGATGACGGACAGCGGACCCGTAAAGCACAGACTGCAAGGTTCAGGCACACCGTGTGTACTTGACCACAAGACCCCGCAGCTCTACCCTGCTCATATAATCTGGCGACACTAGGGTGCCTGTGATCTGTTGTCAGCGGCTCCCCTGTCTATGCGCTCAGAGGGAACCCACGTCACACGTTATTCAAGGGTCGCAGGTGAGGCAAGGCCTTGGGCAGCCAAGATGGCGCCAACGAAAGAGCTTTGGAAGGCATTCTTTTGATTAGATATAATCTGTGTTGAGCTGCTATGGCTGTTGGTTTCTCGGGTTCTAACTTAGGTGTGTCTCCTTGAGTTCGGTAGGTATGTTTCCATTCTTATATAAATTTCTTTAGTATGAGATGTTTCCTTGTGCTTCTTGATGTTACCATCTTTTCCTAGGGCGTAATAGCTCCGATTGCATTTCAATCAGCATTACTTGTCAATGTATCATCACAGCTGTCTCTGATAAAGCTCGCTGCAGACGTGGCGATTGACGGCTAGTCAACGAGCCGTACCATATGCCGAAATTCGAAGTGGTCTGTATAAGCACATCATGGCGATCAGCTAAAAACTATCTTGCAGACTGCTTGAAATATCAGCATTGACCACTGATCACTCTCGAGCCGGACCATTTCTCTACAAAGTGACGTCTGGATTACATTCAGTTCCGCACCCCCAAGCATAACGGATGTGTTGTTCTGATTGCTTGGTTCCAGTCAGCAATGGCGGTAGCCATCAGCTATGTCGTCTCATCATTGATCAAGTGTGGAGTTCCTTGTGTCACGGCAAGTTACGAAGCTTATGTGAGAGGAGAAGCAGGATGGACTGGATCTATCATGGTGACGACGGGCACGGTCAAGTGCTAACAAGACCTGTTAATAAGATTGCTCTATCTCCACAATAATTGAAAACACGTACCGACTGCAAGAACACCGCCTCCTCGACTTGCCTAAGCACGCTTGTCCTTATCGCAGATGAGTTCTGCGAGCTGAGGTACCGTCGACCCAAGGCCACTGCTGACCGTGACAGCTCGGTAATGTCTCGTCAGTCCCTTCACGAGTACATTCTCGAGTGATAGGGCCAATGGAGATCTCGGGGAAAGCCTGAGATGGTCAATTAATACTAACGGGAAACTAGTCTATCAGGGACGGTTTCTCCGTGCTTACTGTACCACGTGATCGTGAGGAAGCGCACTGCGACAAAGGTTTTCCAGGAGTGCATTTTGAAACATTAGGGGCAGAAACGGATCGACTTGTCCGCTGTGACCCGATGTGGTAACGGCTGATATAGCTCAACGCACGTGACTTGTGCTGGGACGATGCTGAGTTATACAAACGTTGCCCTAATACCGACATCTGCTCTAAGGACGGGCATTGCAGACCGTCAAGATGTTATGTCTACATACTCCCTCACAAAAGTTCGAAACCATATTGAAGCTGCGTCATAGAAATGGTATAAATGCTTCCCGTGTCTATCTGCTGCTCAAGCCTGATAGATCAGGGAAGGACCTTTTTTTCTTCTTGCCTTTGTGTTTTTCACTCAAATCTTACTAGACCTTATTATCCGATCAGACGAAGGGCAACACTTTCGGGCTTTCCAAATTATATTGCAATATGCAATACCTTCTTCCAAAGAGACCAAAATACAAGAACCTCGTGCCCAAGACACGGATCCCGACACAACACCACCATCCTACAGGCCAATAAACGCAATCACCCAACACTCCGCCTAGTCCACCCTCATGCGCGCCCCACACCAGCATCCAGATCGCATCCCTTCCACAAACCAAACATCAGCATCCCAGCCACCACACAGTTCCCCTCCTAACTCCCCACACCCCGTCGCAACCTCCAGCATCTCCTTATCTCTCCCTCTCAACCCCAAACCTGGATCCCCCTCGACATGCCAACCATCCAACCGACCTTTCTCCTCTACCTTTCCGACTCCAGCCCCCTTCAACCCCCAGAGACCACGCGACCCCCAAACCCAACCCCAAGAATCCAAACCCCCCAAACCCAACCCCAAGAATCCCATCACCTCAACAGCCATACCCAAAATCTCCATACACCCACCCCCCTTCTCGTTTTCCGGCCTTTCCTTACTCAATTCCACTTTTCTCCTCCCCCGCCCCAAGACCGCGCCGTACCCTCTCATGGGAATCCCATAGCCACGAGATATCGGGCGGTCCGATTTCTTTGTGCTGGGGCGGATGGGCGCGTGAATCTAGCCTTTTCTTCTTGCGTATCATCAAGAAAGGGGGGGAGGATGATTGATTTCAGCTGTTGGAAAAGGTTGGCTGGAACGGCGTAGGTCTAGGATCTGCACGTCTGGGAGGATGGTTGAGGTGGAGGAAAGGTGGGGAGGGTCTTTACGGTGGGGTTTGGGGTTTGGGGTTTGGCTCGGACGTGGGTGTGGGTGGGGGTAGGGAGGTTTGTGGGGTATTCAGGTGTGGAGGAGTGAGTTGGGTGTGTCCTGGCATTTGATGACAGTTCGAGGGTTCAGGACAAGAAGAGATGGGTTGATGGCGGTGTTGTGCGGTGGATGAACTGGGTTCAAGCTCCCCGGTAGAGGTACCGCACAAATCCTGTCGCCAATTAGGAAAAATAATACTCGTCAAGGTCTACCGGTGTAGAGAACACTCGGTGATGCTATTCCAATCCTTTTGAACATAATCATATACACAGTAATGCAATCAACCGCTCACCTCTCCCTCCCTCCTCTCATCTAATAAACCCTCTTGAAAGGCGGCACAGCCTTACACTCATTCTCATCCAACGTATTGCCAATCACCTTCCGATACCCCAATTGCACCGGCCCCTGCGGATCCCGCTGAAAGGTCAGCGTGTGCTTCATCCACTCCTTATCATCCCTCTCCGGATAATCCTCCCTTGCATGCGCCCCCCGACTTTCCTTTCGGTTCGCCGCGCTCTCCGCCGTCTGCACCGCGCACGTCAAGAGGTTCCGCAACTCGAGCGACTCCACGAGGTCCGAGTTCCAGATCATGCTCCTGTCCTTGGTGCCCAGCTCCGCGAAGCCGGCGTCGACGTTCTTGATGCGGCGGACGCCCTCGTCGAGCGATTCCTGCGTGCGGAAGACGGAGACGTCGGTTTGCATGACTTTCTGCATGGCGCCGCGGATTTCGGAGGTGGATTTGGGGCCTGAGGCGGTGCGGACTTTGTCGAGGACTTCGATGCTTTCGGCGCCGGCGTCGGCGCGGATTTCTTTGTGGGGGGTGTTTGGTTCGAAGTTGTCTCTTATGGTGTGGGAGACTGCGCGGCCGAAGACGATGAGGTCGAGGAGGGAGTTTGCGCCGAGACGGTTGGCGCCGTGGACGGAGACACAGGCAGCTTCGCCGCAAGCGAAGAGGCCAGGGACGACTTTGTCATTGCCGCTTTCGTCGACGGTGATGACTTCGCCGGTGTATTTCGTGGGGATACCGCCCATGTTGTAGTGGACGGTAGGGAGGACGGGGATGGGTTGTTTGCGGACGTCAACGCCAGAGAAGATGGATGCGGTTTCGGAGATTCCTGGGAGACGATCGTGGAGAACTTCTGGTGGGAGATGTGATAATTGCAGGTAGATGTGGTCTTTATCTGGGCCAACACCACGGCCTTCGCGGATCTCCATCGTCATGGAGCGCGAAACCACGTCTCGACTGGCCAGATCTTTGGCGGTGGGCGCATAGCGTTCCATAAATCGCTCACCTTCGGAGTTTAGGAGGTAACCACCTTCTCCTCGCGAACCCTCCGTGATCAAGCAACCGGCGCCGTAGATACCAGTGGGGTGGAATTGAACAAATTCCAAATCTTGGTTTGGTAGACCTGCTCGAGCGACCATTGCCATACCGTCACCTGTACACGTGTGGGCTGAAGTACAGCTGAAATATGCTCGTCCGTAGCCTCCGGTTGCTAATACGGTGTTGTGGGATCGGAATCGGTGCAATGTGCCGTCTTCTTGATTGTAGGCTATGACACCTTTGCACTCGCCGTCTTCCATTATCAGGTCCATTGCAAAGTATTCGATGAAGTAATTGGTGTTGTGCCGTAATGACTGGCCGTAAAGAGTGTGGAGGAGAGCGTGGCCGGTACGATCTGCGGCAGCGCAGCATCGATACGCTTGGCCACCCTTGCCATACTTCTGCGATTGTCCACCAAACGCGCGCTGATAGCTGTGCACATATGAGTATACTTATCCATTACCTGAAACTACATGACTTACATCTTTCCTTCATCGGTTCTTGAGAATGGACATCCGTAGTTTTCCAGCTCTATGACACTTTGCGGCGCTTCTCTTGTCATATAATGAATTGCGTCTTGGTCGCCGAGCCAGTCTGAGCCTTTCACTGTGTCGTACATATGCCATCTCCAGTCGTCCTCGTGCATGCTAGAAGTCGAGTCGTCAGCACCCAGGCCAAGTATGGCTGTGGAGAAGTGTGGTCCGGTGCTTACTTTCCCAGCGCAGCATTTATGCCACCTTGTGCGGCTACCGTGTGACTTCTCGTAGGGAACAACTTCGATATGCATGCTGTATTGAAGCCCGCCTCCGCCAGACCGAACGCCGCTCGAAGTCCGGCGCCACCAGCGCCCACGACAAGTGCGTCATACTCGTGATCCTATGAAATCGCATGAGTATGTTCTGCTGGTCAATGTAGCCAAAGTACATACGACAATGGCATATTTGTGGTCTATGAATGGCGAGGCTTCTTTTGCGCGTAGAGGCTGGTTGGCGATGATTCGAGCTGGGTAGATGTGAGTCTCGAGTATAAGCTGAGTTATTGGCGCGGATATTACCAGCTGGCTTGGTGGTAGAGAAGAACCTGCTATGCCGTGAAGCCTTTGAGATCTGTAGTTTATAATGAGCCTTCGCCCCTCACGATGAGCCCTGGATCCGATGTTCTGGACTGACCTTGGGTGCTGAAGCAAGACACCGCAGACCAATAGTACTCATGGTGAGAATCGCCACGGCTACGAGTAGCTTGAGAGGAATTGAGGAGCGCACACAATGGTCTTCGAATAATCAAAGACAAGACGAAGAGTTACTTCATGGCCTCGAAGGCGTAAATGCACTTCATGTCAACGCTAACCCGATCAAGCATGTACCGCGGCTGCCAGCCAGCCAATCATATTTTGGTATTGTCACATGAAAGCCATGGGGAATTGACTGCTTTCGTCTCGTGGAATGCTATGGTGAAAAGTCCGTTATGCATTATCGACATTCAATCCGTATCTACCGTGACAGTGCTATGTCGTCTATTCGTAGCAACATCTTAACCGTCTCTGCCGCCAACTCCACGGCACTTGTGCTTACCAGTAATGGCTGCAGCACGTTCTCCTCTGCGATGTTATTCTTGACTCCACCACTTCGGATGCTGACTCCGGCGTTCTGTTCCCCCAATCCATGTCGATGTCTCAGATCCGTCACCACTTTAATGCTGTTCAGCCCAGCATTCTCTGCCAGCGTTGTTGGGATCACCTCCATAGCCTCTGCGAAGGCTTTCCAACATATTGCTTCCGTGCCCGTCAGGCTTCTCGATTGATGTGCAAGCGACTGAGCGATGGCAATCTCAGGGGCTCCGCCGCCGGCTATCAATGCTTTCTTCTTGACTAGACATCGTATTACACAGAGCGCATCGTGGAGACTTCGCTCTACCTCGTCGAGGATCAGTGAGTTAGCGCCCCTGCATATGATGGAGACTGTCTGTCCAGCTCCCTTGTGCGTGACGCCTGTGACTTTCACTACACGAGAGGCAGAGAACTGGACTTCCTCGATCAGCTCTGCTGAGCCAAGCTTGTCTTCCGAGAATGAGTTGATGTCTGCTATTGGCTTGCAACCAGTACTCTGTGACAGTATGTAAGACAGTAGAAAGGAAGTAGTGACCAGAGGGCTACTTTACCTTGCAGATGAACTCGACCTCGTCTCGTTCAATATCCTTGACCGCTAAGATGTTAAGCTTTGCCAGGAAATGTAGGCTCAGGTCGTTCACTGCATCTCGTAGGATAGATTTCTGGATAAGTAGGACATTACACTTTGCCTTCTTGATTTTTTTGACAATATCCAGAAGGTAAGTCCGCTCTTCCTTTAATATCTTGTCCATTTGCCGGTAGTCATTAACGACGATTTGGTTCTCCATCTAGCTTGGTTCAGTATATGCTGGAGTATCAAATAGATCATTGAAAAGGATACTCACATCTGGTTTAGGAGGGCTCAGTTGGAACTGTATGAGACCTATCCTCGCCTTTTCCATTCTAGCAGGGCCCCCTCCACTCTTCAAGACCGGTTGATTGAGGACAAGTCCATCGACCATCTCGCTATCTTCTATCGTCCCGCCGACCTTTTTAGTAATACGAATATTCTTCAAGTCAACGTTGTCCGCCGTCTTCGGGTCAATGGTCTTGAGCACGGCGTCTACGGCGATGGGACCTAGGAGGCTGGAATGTTGCGAGACGATTTTGGATGATAGTGATGTAGAGGCGGCTTGGAGAAGTGTGGTGCGGTCTGAGAGAGAAATGGGTTGTGACATCTGTTGCAGGACTTTGACCGCGGCGGCTGCTGCTCGCTGGAATGCTTCGGCGATGACCGTTGGATGAATGCCTTTCACCAAGTCAGCCCTCCGCAGGATCCCATGTTTTCTCCCTATCTACCCTTTGCCAGTAGTTTATCGGCCGCACCCAGCAGGCTCCCTGCAATCACTACGACTGATGTGGTACCGTCTCCTGCTTCTACATCTTGAGCTGCGGCGAGATCGACTAGCATCTTGGCGGCTGGGTGCATAACGCTCATATCCTTCAGCATAGTGTTGCCGTCATTTGTCTCGGAAGCGTCAGCATTGACCGCGCCGAAAATCGCCCTCTAGACCTACAATGAGCGTTTCGCCTTTTCCTGTTTGTATCTGCCAAGTCGTCAGCTAGGCTTCTCCCGTAGTGTAGAATCCCATACCATCTTGTCCATGCCCCTCGGCCCGAGCGACTATCGTTCAGCGGATCAGATTGCGCCTCTGGAATTCACCTGAATCAGGCTCACCGTTCGTATCGCGTCTGCCACGGCTACAGAACTTTAGCTGGTTCTGTGCTTGAACTACGGTAATACTCCGTACCTCGCGCTGCCATGATGTTGGCATTCCGCACAGCCATAGGCTTCTCTTTGTCCTGGACATTGAATAAGCATATTCAATTTTGACCGGCTGCTGAACAAACCTTGAACGCATTGTTGCCAGAATGAGCTCTCGGGGCGGCAGTGGCAGCCATGTTGCTAGAAGCTGAATGTACCGGATGCTTGTAGAAGGTGCACCAGATAGGTCCGCTTTTCGAAGACACGGAAGTGCCGAAGATTGACTTATCGAACTGCTTGCTCCAGTCGCGTCGATCGTCCGCGAATTTCAACGGGCGTCGGGCCGCTAGCGCCGACGATGAGGCGCTTAGTAGTGACTTGAAGAGCCGCCAAGCTGATTCAATCATGAACATCACGATCGTCTCGAAGCACACTCACGTCCCCTCAAGTTCACCATAATACGTGTTCGAGCTTTCATGTAGCTCTTACAATCTATTACACTCAAGATACCGGCCTTACCACGTCCCGGTAGTCCGAAAAGCGCCCTACCCTAGCCTTCTTCGATTCTTCGAAAGAGCCCTCATCGTCGGGTGCCAAACCCATCATGCCTAGTGCTACGGGGCAGAGCTGGGAGAAATATAAGAAGGAATTCGCAGATGATGAAGAGCCAGAAAAGAAGATCATTCCGCTCACAGATGAGTATGTGACGGATAAACCATGGCTAAGATTTTGGCAAGTCGAGCGGCGCTGACTTCATGGTTGCCAGGGACATACAAGTATTGAAGACATATGGCGCTGCACCATACGCAGCTGGTCTGAAGCGGCTGGAGAAACAAATAAAAGAGAAACAAACCAGCGTCAACGAGAAAATTGGTTAGTATTCCTGATGTCGGTAGCGTTGACGCTGATCGAAGCCGTGGCTAACACGTCTTGCAGGTGTCAAGGTACCAACGCTTTACCTCTCTTGCGCCTATCTCTTGCTGACGCTTTATAGGAATCAGATACAGGCCTTGCGCCACCACATCTATGGGACATCGCAGCAGACCGGCAACGAATGTCCGAAGACCACCCCCTTCAAGTAGCCCGATGTACCAAGATAATACAAGACGAGAAAGACTCCGAAAAGAGCAAGTATGTCATCAACGTCAAGCAGATCGCGAAATTTGTCGTCAAGCTCGGTGAGCGGGTTAGTCCCACAGACATAGAAGAGGGTATGCGAGTAGGGTACGGATTCCCCCCCTATCTAAGAAACGCTCCCGTTGACATCTCACCTAAAGCGTCGACCGCAACAAATATGAGATCCTCCTCCCCCTGCCCCCAAAAATCGACCCCTCCGTAACTATGATGACCGTCGAAGACAAACCCGACGTAACATACGGCGACGTCGGCGGCTGCAAGGACCAAATCGAAAAGATCCGCGAAGTCGTTGAGATGCCCCTCCTCTCACCCGAAAGATTTGTCAGTCTCGGTATCGATCCTCCCAAAGGCGCGCTCCTCTATGGGCCCCCGGGCACAGGCAAAACCCTCTGTGCCCGCGCCGTCGCCAACCGCACAGACGCCACGTTCATCCGCGTCATCGGCAGTGAGCTAGTGCAGAAATACGTCGGTGAGGGTGCGCGCATGGTGAGGGAGCTATTCGAGATGGCGCGGACAAAGAAAGCATGCATTATCTTCTTCGATGAAATCGACGCCATAGGAGGGGCGCGATTCGACGACGGCGCCGGAGGGGACAACGAAGTCCAGAGAACGATGCTGGAACTCATCACCCAGCTCGACGGCTTCGACTCCCGCGGCAACATCAAAGTCATGTTCGCCACCAACCGGCCCTCGACCCTCGACCCTGCACTCATGCGCCCTGGCCGTATCGATCGAAAGATTGAATTCTCCCTTCCAGACCTGGAAGGCCGAGCGAACATCCTGCGGATCCACGCGAAGAGCATGTCCGTCGAGCGGGATATCCGGTGGGAGTTGATCAGTAGGTTGTGTCCTAACAGCACGGGGGCGGAGCTGAGGAGCGTTGCTACGGAGGCCGGGATGTTTGCCATTCGGGCAAGGAGGAAAGTGGCGACGGAGAAAGACTTTTTGGCGGCGGTGGATAAGGTCATCAAGGGGAATCTGAAATTTAATTCCACGGCGACTTATATGCAGTATAATTAGTGGAGCTCCCAGCGTAGAAGACAGCGGTTGGGGTGGATGGAGGGGGGAGGGAGATGATGAAACATAGTCCTTTGAGGGGGGCTGAGAGGAGAGTGTACAATAAATGGCGTTGGACGGGAGGAGAGCATTAGAAGTGAGTGGCATTTGCATCTACTATCAACAGAGAGTTTCTCATCGGCATATGAATTCATCAGCTCGTACTTCGTAAGGAACAAACTGTTATTAGCCCCATTTAGCGTGTGTGATACTTTGATTAAACGGTTATCACTTGTCAACGCGTGCCAGGGTGGTGTAAGTGGTTAGCATAACAGATAGATTGATGATTCGGGGGGGAAGTATCGAATGCACTTTGTGTCTTCGTGGATCTGTTGGGGAGACTCGTTTGAAATATGTTTACTGGAGATGGGGGTTCAATTCCCTCCTCGGGCAAGATATTTTTGATTTAATCAGTGTGGCGACGCAAGACATATATACAGTCCAAGCAAGACTAAGTACACTTTTACTATCCCAGAGGTGTTAAGCATCAAAGGACCTACTAGATACTACGGACTATGTGGAGTGCCCGGTGACGAGTATATGGCCGGTTGGCCATTACTAGACCTTGAGTCATTCATTAACGCTCTCTACACAACTTTGACCACGCTCGATCCCAAAGGAAACCTCATGCTAACATCGAACAACCCCCATACTTTCCCAAAAACCCTCACCCAAACCCCAGCAAAATCCCCCAGCACATAGAACCCAACATAGACCCTCTCACCGCACAAGACAATCAGCCCCCCCTACCCCCAACAAACCCCATATCCCAAGATCTGAAGAAGCATCATCGTAACAGGATCCAACCCTCGACCTACAGAAACAAGGAAAAACCAATCCCTACTAACGATGAGTCCTGAATATCAGGTCAACGGGCAACTGATCTTTTTGTGCTTCAAGTAACCCTCAACGCTTTCTTTGACTGTCTTGACCTTTCTGATGTCCGGGTGTTGTGTCTATCCTGCAAACGCGCAGACTATGCTCCGATGGGGTGCCTTGTCCTTTCCTCGACGACTGTAATGGTTGTTAATCCTTACATGTGGAGATTGTGCAAAGGTCTGGATATCTCAGAAGAGCATGTTTCCAGGGTTTGGTGTGGATAGTTTTGTTGGGGGTACTGATGTTGTGATAGTACTGGTATGTAGGTAGGGGTTTCAATGTTTTTGAGATGATGGGGGATAAGTTGGGTTGGAATGAAGTGCGTCAATGATTGAGGTACTGAGTACGAAGGAGATTGGTTCTCTTGCCATTAAGAGTGCGGCCTGACTTATCAATTCCTTGAGAGTGTCCTTTAAGACGTCGACGGTAGGCAACCATATGAAAGCGGAGCTCGGACTCAAGATTGTCGGATTGTTGTGGTTTGGGAATACTGAAGTGTAGTTATTGTTTGGAGGATAGAGATCCTTGTCGTTGGGTTTGCGATGTGATGGTGCTGAACGTTGCCAGAAATTCAAGGATACTGCGCATCAAGAGAGGTAAGAGCTTACTAGAGGGCGATACCGCGTACTCTTTTGTCTCTGATCGCATCTCCCCGTTGAGAAGGATGTGTGCAGATTCTTTTCCCTTACATTTTTCGACGGTATATTTGTCAGCTTGTGAAGACCATGGAGCTGTCAATGGTGGCGCTAGAGAGTGCTGTTATAGAAAGAATCCGTTAGCAATGTTGTTGTTGTACGTTCTGTGCTGAGATCCTGTTCTGGGGTAAGCTGATAGGGAAAAGCAAGATAGGGGATTTTAGGCTGTGTTCTGGGTGTACCTGGAAGTGTCAGCGAGTCATACAGCGTTCGTTGGTGGGTGCTTGAGGTCTGATGCTGGAGAATCTTTTACGAGAGGGAGTGCTAAGACAGGAGGAAGAGAAAGAGATACATGAGCCTTTTCTTCAGCTTCTGAACGATTCAAATACAGTGGTTTTTGAGATTCAGCAACGCTCCGACCCACCGACCTACGATTCCATGACATAGTCGTCGCCTTTCAATTCAGCCACCCCACCCCACCTCACCTGCTCCCCCTCCCACAAGACTCTCCCTCCCTTACCCAGTCCCCCACCCCTCCCTCCTCTCCCCATTTCCCGCTCAACCAAGACTAACCTTCCCTGTTCCCTTTCTCCCATCCAGTCGATTCCCAATTCATTCATCTGCCCAAAAAGCATCCACCCAAACCTCGCCCCTCGCTCCAAGATTCCCTCAAGCTTCGACATTCGCTCGTAGCTGTCGCGAGTTGGGTCGACAAAGGGTTGGAAGATGCTGTCGAGGGTGGTGCGAGCCAGTTGGAGGGAGGCGGCGTTGGGGGTAGGTGAGCTGGGCGAGGAAGTTGTTGTCGGTAGGGGATGCGAGGAGGGGGAGAGGAGGCGGTGGGTCAGGGCGCGCCAAGGGGGAAAGGATGGCGGTGCTAGAGGGTGTCAGCGGTTGAACGAATGGCGTCGGGAGTCGAGGTTTGAGTAGGTCAGTGAGAAGGATAGGTGAGGTACACGAGAACCGATATTAAAGTCGACGAATGTTGATGAATAGCCACTTACAATTCGGTTCATTTGCACCAGGCATAAGGCGCAGAAGATTTATTACTTCCAGCGGCAAAAGACTCTGATTAGGCTCACTGTTGAGGGCGTTCCGTGACGTGATAATCCACATAAGGCAGAAGCGTATGGCAGCGATCCGAGTCCTTGGGTCTGCAAGCATGCCGGCAAGCCTCGAAGCAGGGATCGGGAGATTCGAACCTAAATCGCTGGGGTCGGCATTCCGGGTAGCGACTGAGGACGTATGGTAATAGCTTTGAGCGTAATTCTTGATCAGGGTTTGCAACCTTGACAGTTCACCACCAATGGCCGCATCTTCCAAGGGTAGAGGAAGATCTCTTTCAGCGAGGGCGAAGGCGCTTGAGCCTGACGTTGAGCCTGGGTCTAGGGATCTGGTGGTAGCTTCTGCTTGCTTGAAGGATGACGGGTTTTTGTCGGTTGGTGAGAATTCTCCTGCATCGTGCCTGTTGTTATGTCGTCTTCTTCGAAGAATGAAGAAAATTAGGACTGCTGCTATGAGCGCTCCGGCAGCAGCGCAACCTATTCCGATGCCTGCACTAGCGCCTGGGGAGATGCCCTTAGGTGAGGAATGGTGGCTGCTGGCTGTGGAGTTCGAGGTTGCGAGCTCGGTGGAAGTTGGCGACGCACCTACAAAGCCGGAGGTATTGCTTGTTGGATCGGATTGAGAGCTTGTCGACGTCGTTATTGTGGCAGCGGGCGAGGCAGAACCGGCAGGGGGCGAGACAGATCCCGAAGGGGGCGGGACAGAGCTGGCAGCGGTCTCGGTTTGAACTGTGATCTCTGTCGAAATGATATCCACGAGCATCTGGGTGGAACTGCCTATCACCGCTTTCGTGCCGCCGCTGAACAGCGAGATTGCTTGCGGGGTAGCAAGATTTACAAGGGTAGCCAGGCTCCCAAATGTCAAGGTTTGCCCCAGAACAACAATGATGGAGCCATCTGCTGTGTATGAAGCGCTTTGGAAGCTCAGTACCGGCTTTACCACTGCCGATGTCACGGTCGATGTTTCTGGCATACTGGCTGGTGAGATGGGAGATCCTTGAAGTAATCACATAGATACACGAAAACAACCGTAGTGGTGGACGCCACTGCGTTGTCGATGTGCGCAACGTTCAATGAAAGTTGAGAGAATGGAAGAAGAGTGAGGAGCAGACAACGGAGAAGTGAAAGGTTGCCAGGTTTGGAGAGGGTTTCATTCAGCCGCAAATAGGAGCTGAACAAGCCATGATCCTTCTGCCACCCTGGCTCGCACATGGCTGCGCCTTTTGGTTTCGAATCGACGCAGGATTCCAAACGGGATGAGAGGATCAACAAGCCATAGTGCATTAGCTTACATTTCGTTTCCTACCAGCCAAGATAGCGTAGCGAAGAGAATGATTCTAGAATTCACCGTCCTCTTGAAGACCTTGATGTAGAATAATTCAGACTTTTCAAACTCGTTGGCCTGGGCTCTAGATGAAGAGATGATTGTCGTACATACACTCGAGCCATGGATGGATTGCCGTTCATACAGTAGATTGCGGGGGACTATCCCCACCAGTCTTCAGCCTTGCATACCTCATGGCGAGTAGCAAAGGGGATGGAGCAGAACGAGCAGAGTTGCAATTGGGGGGTTTCCAGCGAATAAGATGCCGCCGGGCGGACAGCCTCGGGTCTTGTAAGCTGTTTCTAGGCTAGCCTCTCATTGTAAGCGCCGATCGAACTCCTTTTTGGACCTTTCGCATGCCAGCCCCGTCCTGCAACCAATCATCACTGACAGTCGTTAGAAGAGAGCCGGCAATGCATGATGGAAGTGACAAGCCTGGAACTTGAAGGCTGCCGGCGCCTCGAGGTGCATCTCACGGGCGGTTATCCCCGACACTTGTTGTCACCTTCGTGTGGAGCAGCAAGCTCTCAGCAGCATCCCCACTATGATAAGGTAAGCCTAGGCTCTACGTTATATTACACAGGATGAGTTGGATGATGCAGCGAAATCCTGCGGCGTGTGCGGCTCCCTCAATTCCCGCAGAAGGCTTGTAGGCCAAGATCTCCAGGCTGTACTGAGGCTGAAACCAAGCCGTTTTGCTGCCATTCGCCATCGAAGACCTCGACACATGACGCACTGATTATTTTACGATCCATCAGATAAAAATTTCCTTTCTATTAACTTTTGCTTTCGTTGTTGCTTTCGTTGTTGCTTGCTTGCAGAGCATAGCATAACAGAGCAGAAGAGAGCAAGCACAACGCCTGTCTTGATGACAGTCGACAATCCGCGAAAGCGCCAGACCGTGGCATTTCTCTCCCTGAGGCCTCACCGTAGATTTTCCTTTCCAGGTGACCCCTGTTCTAGGTTTTCCATCCGACCAGCTATTGCGCATTGTGATATATGGTCTTCCTGACGGCAACATGGACGGATCAAAACCAGATCTGCTAGTCGGCATCGACTTCGGCATGACATGCACCGGTAAGTCTGTCGAAGAGGCCGACCAGTGGAGCCCCGATTGTTCAAGCGTGCCTCTGTTGTAAATCTGTGACGCTCATTGAATATTCAGGCGTAGCTTATGCCAACCTCTCAATCGGATCAGACTCCATCAAGTGGATCCAGAAATGGCCAGGGAGGAGTCAAGCGAACGAGAACAAGGTTCCGACTACCATTGTCTATCCCAAGAATGAGTCCATACCTTGTTCATGGGGATTTCTCTCAGAGATGTCTCCTGAACGAACCGCAGTGGGCAAAGATTACAAAAACTGGTTCAAGACGTATTTGGACCCTCTTCGGCTTAACCAGGCGCAATTTTCGGACCGTTATGGAACACCGAAGTCGAACGCTGAGGTGGAAAAATACTACACAGATTACCTTCGACTTTTGTATCGGCATGTCGAAACTAAACTGGGGCCGGAGATACAAGGTGCGACATGGCAACAAGCGAAAATCGAGTTTGTCTTCGCAGTACCAACGACATGGAGTCCTACAGTAGTGGAAACCTTTCGGACGGTCATCTACCGCGCAGGATTTGGCTCCTGGCCTGGTCATAATGTCTCGATGGGGCTGACAGAAGCCGAGGCTGCTGCGGTGCATACGTCGATTGAAGCCTCTGGTATCTTCAAGGTATCTAGATATCTTAGAAGCGATAATCATGTCGCTTCAAGATCTGACAGTATGTTAGGAAAAGGATGTTCTTCTTGTTTGCGATGCGGGCGGCGGAACTACGGTAAGCCTGGGAGCCTATACTTTCGTATCCGCAACATATTGCTAACCCAGGTTTTCCAACGTTAGGATCTTTCTGTACTACGCGTGACTGATACGCGTAGTCGAGCCCTATGCCTCGAACAGCTAGATGTTGTGTTTGGTAGGTCTTTGAGGCCCCATCTGCTGGCTGTCGACTAGTTAGTCTGACAGGATTGCAGGCGCTACGATAGGATCGGCTGCTATTGATCAGGACTTTCAACGCCTCGCCATGAAACGTTTAGAGCAAGCGGATTCTGATGGCAAGCTCTTTGCTTCGCCCGAGAACGCTTCTTGGGAGATGATGAAAAGTCAAGACTTCCAAAATACTAAATGTGAGCATGGGGGTTTGGACGATACTCCTGTGTTTTCGGTCCCCATATCAAAAGTTGATCCTTCTTACTTCGACGTGACAGCTGGAATAGGCAATGGGGAGATGAGATTCAATAGGTCAGTACCCAGGATATTGAGCGCCAGATTTCGTCGGATTTTAAAAATGGTTAGGGAGGATCTCAAAGCACTGTTCGATCGGCAAGTGCAAAAGCTCATCAAGTTGATTGATTCTCAGCTTCACAACATGCAGCAAAAGCATCCGACCCAGCCTGTGGTATGTATCCAGGACAGATAGTGGTTTACTCTGGCTGACCATCTAGGCGCATTTGGTTCTGTCAGGCGGTTTGGGTCACTCGCCATACGTGCAAGAGCAGCTTCGTGCTAGGTACGCCACAGGTGGCGGTCATCAGAATGCCAGAAATATTCAAGTTCGGATCGCACCTGATCCACAGCTAGCCGTGTGCAAGGGCGTTGTCGCGGATCGCATAAGGAAATTGAGAGCGGGCACCTCGGTGCTGAGTTATCGCTGCTGCCGTGCATCGTATGGTACAATTTGTAAGGAGTTATACAATAAGGATAATCCGCAACACGCTGGCCGAGCCACGATCCTCGATTCGATGAACGGGAAACCCTATGTGACGCAGTCAATCGCCTGGTTCATCATTAAGGTTTGAACGCATTGACACACGTTCGAACGCCATGCGCGGTGCTGAGCCAGTTCTAGGGCGAGCCGGTCTCTACTGATAAACCAATTGTGCATAATTTTGCCAGGAAATTGCAACCTGGGGACCCAAGAAAGGCATTTCCCACCAGTATCGTGGTCTCACATGTTGAAAAATCCATCTTGCCTCACCATATGGGTCCCGGTAGGCATCGATAATTTCTCCCGTCACCTATGCATATGCTTACAAGCTCCCCGTATAGATGCTCAGATACTTTGCGAAGTCCAATCCGACTTGTCGGCAGCCGATGAAAAAAATTTCAAACGGAAGTATCGACATTTCTGGACCGCTGGCAAAACCTATCTCAGAGTCGATTATCAAGTCAGGGTCCTCATCGGTCCAGCTGACATACTCTTCGAGCTCTGTGAGTAAATTTTAGGCATACCCTGTACTCTATGCTCGCTTTTAAGCTAATATGCCAAACACAGGGTTCAATGGACAGAAATTGAACAAGGATCACCCCATCAAGGTCGAATGGGCGACTGGTACAACAATAGCACCAGAACCTGAGATATCGCTTTGGGATGAGGACCCTGTCTGGAGAATGGGAAGTCCTACAAGCTCTGCCAACCTTCGTCCCACGCTCCAGAGTATGGTTCATCGAAGTTCTCCGAAATTGCCAAGCTCGCCCTCTGAGATCGCTCATCAGAGCCCCCCACTACCGACTATAGGTTCTCCTCCTAGTGGCTGGTGCAAAGATACTTCCCCATCAACAACGACGAGCCAGCCAATCGAGATTGGAGATAGAAGCCCCGTTGAGGATCCTCGAGATTACCCTGATGGACGCAGAGAGCTTTCTTGAAGGCTACAAGAAGCTGGAGACATTTTCCCAGCATATTCCAGTTCGGATCGAACGAGTGGAGGGTTTTAAACGCAATGTATGTATCCATATTCACTTACAACATTCATACGCCCTGTCCCACGGCCGTGCCAAGCGATTACTCAGCCGTGCTCGTTACACAAGCACATGACCCGCTAGCAACTCCGACCTCGATTTACTTTCAACACACAAGCTCGACCTGGAGCACTTTCGCCTGCAGCAGGACGCGACTCTCTCTTGAGCCCATACGCTTGCTCTGAAATCTCTGAAACATACTTCATGCCGGACTTTCCTCCAGTCCGTGCGTGCATCTTCGACTCCGATGGCCTCCTGATCAATTCCGAAGACATCTATTCCATCACCATGAACGACGTTCTACACGAGTACGGCCTGCCTGACATCCCGTGGACTGTCAAAGCAACCCAGCAAAGCCGAGGACGTCAGGTAGGTGGACTGCCCCAGGCACCAGTCCTCTCACCCCAAGCGCGGTCCATCTGACTTGCTCAGGGTTTCGTCAACGTAATGGAATGGGCCAAGCTACCAATCTCCGTCGACGAATTCATGGCAAAAGTCAGCGCCAACAAGGAGCCCTTCCGCCAATGCGAGCTCCTCCCCGGCGTCCGTGACCTCTTCCGAAGCCTAACCCAGCACACAACGCAACAACCCTACCTCGCCCTCGCAAGCTCAGGGGACCGGAAATTCTTCCTTCTCAAGACTGAGCGATTTACCGATGTCTTGAGCGTTATCCCCCTATTCCACCGCATCTTCGGCGACGACGGATGTATGTATCGCTGCAAAGGAAAGCCCTCACCAGTTGTTTTCACGCAATCATTACAACGTCTGAACGATGCGTTACCGCGTGGTGAGCGACCCATCGAGCCCCTCGAATGCCTTGTTTTTGAGGATTCAACCGCTGGTGTCGAGGCCGGGCGAAGGGCAGGCATGCGTGTCGCGTGGGTGCCGCATCCGGGACTGTTGGAAGCGTATCGTGGACGGGAGCACCTGGTACTTGCAGGCAAGATCGATGAGAAGGGTATGGTCGGCGAATCTTCCACCCATGACGAGGACCTGAAGCGCTATCTGCCGTTGTCCAAGGATGGGATGGTGGAGTTGATGACGAGCTTGGAGCACTTCCCTTATGAGCACTATGGCCTTGAACTTCAAAAGTAGGGGTAAGCTTCGTGGGCTTGTGGGAACCACGAAAGCGGGCTCTCGAAATCATGCCACAGCTCATGGGTTGGCCTACTTCGTGCATCATTTGCTCTTAAGATTTACCCTTACCAAACCAAGAAAAACAACCTATGTTCGAAGCTGACCTGCGTCTTAGAGAGGATAGCCTCTTTCTCCCTTCCACCTCAATGATAATTCCACCCATCCCGTCGTCCCCAAAGCTACTGGCACAACTCCGCAAGAAGCAACATCTTACCATCATGCACCCCTTCCTCTCAGCCCGATCAACCCCCCAAATCTCTACAAACCACGCCCTCTTTCTCGGCATGAACGCCCCATCTACAACCCGACTCCCAGCTTTCCACCTTCCCTCTCCTGTTCTGCAACCCCATCCTCTTCGCCCCTTCCCCACCCTAACTCCTCCTCCCATGTCTCCGCTATTGACCAGCTGAACCCAACTCCTCCACTTCAACACCTATCCCACCAACCGAAACCATCGTCTCTATCAATAGCACATCACAATCTCTTCACGAACTCCATCCGAGTTTCCCATTTGCTTTCTCTCAGTCAACAGCTTTCTCTCCACGCCTTCCCGCCCTCCCTGCCCTACAATCAACGGCCCCGCTAATCTACTCCCTACTTCCCCCCTCCCTCCCTCATAACCGGCACTTGTAGCTCAGCGCACCAGAAATCGTGCGGGCCACAGCACTCAAGCCATGTGCACCGATCCCGAAATCGCCGTGCGGGAAGTGTGCAAGAAGGACCTTCCAAACAAGCTATTAGCATTCACCACCCACTCTACTACTGCCCCACCACCTTCCCCTGGATCACCATGATAGTTCCTTCATCAAGACTTGGCGTAGGGCACTCAACTCAGTACAATGAGACCTCCCGGGATTCCTTTCCAGAGATATTTGTCCGTGATTAAATTATCTCGCTGATGTAAGATGTTAAGCGCGATATCAGAGTAGTGTCAACGATATAGATATGCGGAGAGGAGTTGAATGGCGGGGAAGGTTGGTGTTTGTTTTGGAGCGTGGGATGGATGCTGGGGGGGGGGGGGGGGGGGGGTG
>JAABUO010000202.1_pt1 | contig 156588 bp, 153 predicted proteins | sample 5559291 | NCBI WGS metagenome assembly JAABUO01 (sample SAMN10711878, study PRJNA513372) | rock metagenome | isolation source: Antarctica rocks | place: Antarctica: Victoria Land, Finger Mt sud
TCGTGATCGGGCTTCCGGCAGGGACACGGATCTGGATTGCGGCCGGCGTGACGGACATGCGGCGCGGCTTTCATGGGCTGAGTGCGCAGGTGCAGACGGTGCTCGAACAGCAGCCCTTGTCAGGCCAGGCCATGTGTTTGTCTTTCGTGGTCGGCGTGGCGACATCGTGAAGGTGCTTTGGTTCGATGGCGATGGTCTTTGTCTGCTGGCCAAGCGGCTTGAACGCGGGCGCTTCGTGTGGCCTCAGGCGAGCAGTGGTACGGTATCTCTTAGCCGTGCGCAGCTGTCGATGCTGCTCGAAGGGATCGACTGGAGAGCGCCTCTTCGGACGGCAGAACCGGTGATGAGTGTTTGAGTGATTCGCCCAGTGTTCATGCGGCTTTTCTTCTCTTTTGCACTTCTATTCTGTGACCTACTTCGCACATGCCTCAGACCCTCAGCCAGCCCGATCTGGACGCCCTCGATCCGGCTGCGTTGAAGGCGATGATCCTTCACCAGCATGCTCAAGCCAAGGCTCAACAGGAGCAGTACACCGCTACGCTAAGCTCGCGGGCAAGCGAGATCGAACGTCTGGTGCTGCTGGTCGAGAAGCTGCAGCACATGCTCTTCGGAGCGAAGAGCGAGAAGGTGTTGCGCCAGATCGAGCAGCTGGAGTTGCAGCTGGAAGAGCTGCAGGCCGCCAGCGCCATCGAAGAGACGAAGGCCACGGATGAGATAGAGCGCCCCTTACCTGCCAGGTCGTTTCGACGTCCGTTGCCCGAGCATCTTCCACGTGAGATCCATACCCACATGCCCGGCCACGATGCCTGCCCGGACTGCGGTGGTCATCTGCGGGAGCTGGGCGAAGACGTGGCCGAGATGCTGGAACGCGTGCGGGCCTGCTTCAAGGTCATCCGCCATGTACGGCCGAAGCTGAGCTGCGATGCCTGCGATCGGATCGTGCAGACGCCGGCACCATCGCGGCCGATCGACCGTGGCCTAGCCGGTCCTGGCCTGCTGGCCCATGTGCTGGTCTCGAAGTACGCCGACCACCTTCCGCTCTATCGTCAGTCGGAGATCTACTCGCGTGAAGGCGTCGACCTCGATCGCTCGACGCTTGCAGGCTGGGTCGGCGCAACCAGCGAGTTGCTCACGCCCTTGGTCGATGCCGTGCGCGATCATGTCATGGCCGCGACCAAGCTCCACGCCGACGACACGCCGGTCCCGGTGCTCGCACCAGGCAACGGCCGCACGAAGACCGGAAGGCTCTGGACGTACGTTCGCGATGATCGACCTTCCGGAGATCCGACTGCGCCGGCCGTCTGGTTCGCCTACTCGCCCGACCGCAAGGGTGAGAACCCACGCCAACATCTCAAGCTTTACAAGGGCGCACTTCAGGCCGACGCCTATGCTGGCTTCCAGCAACTCTACGAAGCAGGAACCATCGTTGAAGTCGCCTGCTGGGCTCACACCCGGCGCAAGTTCCACGAGATCCACGTCGCCCACGCCTCGCCGATCTCGACTGAAGCCATCGAGCGTATCGCCGCCCTCTACGCTATCGAAGCCGAGATCCGCGGCAGTACACCAGAGATTCGCAGAGCCATCCGGCAAGCCAGGGCAAGACCTCTGCTCGACGGACTGCATACTTGGCTCGAAAAGACTCTCGCGAAGCTCTCCCGCAAGTCCGATACGGCTGCGGCGATCCGCTACGCCCTCTCGCGCTGGCCCGCGCTCACACGCTACGCCGACGACGGACAACTCGAGATCGACAACAACACCGCCGAACGGGCGCTGCGCGTCGTTGCGCTCGGCCGCAAGAACTACCTTTTCTGCAGATCAGACGCCGGCGGAGCTCGGGCTGCTCGCATCTACTCGCTGCTCGGCTCAGCCAAACTCAACGGTCTCGACCCTGAGCTCTATCTCCACCACGTTCTTGAACGCATCGCAGACCACCCCATCAACCGTATCCACGAGCTCCTGCCCTGGAACGTATCGATCCTTACGAGCCACACGATCACACCAAAATAAGTGTCCACATAAGCTTATGTGGACACTTAACTCAGAACGACTCATAGAACGGCCAACACCGGACGCTTACACCACCTCACGATGGAACGAAGTGAAGCCTCATCGCGCGGTGTCAGCCTTGGCCTGCTCTCCTCCGCAATCTTTTTAGGCCAGTTTCTTTCTTCGGCATCCACCTTCTCGTCTTTAGACCAACGAGATACCTTGCTTGTTGCCGGACTTCTGGGCTTGGTCGCCGCTTATCTCTGGGCTGGCTTTGGCTTCATTGAGGAAAGCAGAGACGTTTGGTCGGCTGAACTAACTTCGATACTTTGGGGTATACCCATTCGCGACACACCGTTGTTGCACACGGCCAGCTTCACTGCATAGTACTCCGACAACAAAAGGTAATGGCCTACTTGACCTCTTTATGGTGACGCTTTTAAGCGTTGCTATCACCCTTGGGCTTACGTTTGGTTTGAGCGGCAGATATTTCACATGAGCGTAACAGAGCGTTGCCATAGGCAAACGCTGCTCGTCGCACCGACGATTCCGACGCAAACACCACCAAAAGAATCGTACAAAATACGGCGAGAAGGCCAGTACCCCACAGGAGATCATTCATTTGCCAACCTCTTAAGCGGCATGCGTTGACCAACAAAGCTGCTGTGACTGCGTTTGAAGCAACACCTGCCCACCGCAGCCCATGCAAATTCCTAGCGAAACCATAATTGCAGTTTTCCGCAAAGATCAGGGTATAGGTCTTGCTTCTTCTTTTCTCGATGAGGGCGTGCACAGCGCTGTTGTAGAGGTTTTCGGCATTTCGAGAGTCGCTCACTTCCGAGGCGGCGTCCGGTAGATCCAACCCGATGAGGCTCGAAAGAACACGATGATAGCGAGCCTTTGTCAATGGATCGATCTCGCTGTCAGACCATCGCAGAAGAATCGTCGTAGGTTTTCCTCCCCAGCAATCAAACAGATGGGGCTCGGCACGCTTGCCTTCATCTCTCGCAATTCTCATCAACCAGAACAGCAGGGCGGACTCAAGAACTAGACCGACACCTAACGCCTTAGGATGCTGAAGTTCGGAAAGACCGAGAAGACAACTGCGAAGACCGGAAGAGTGACCAGGAGTCCGGGATAGAGACGGGCCTTCAAATCGTATTGATCTATGGGGAATGGGAGGGCTGTCAATTTGACACCTCCGCTTGACCCTGAGCCGTATCGAACGAGACGCGCGTCGTATGACCGTCGCAGATCCAACGTACCTCATCCGCAGCCAGGATGGCCATCACGGGAGCAAACCCCATCTCCTGAGCCCGCTGATCCAGCCAACCAAACAAGATCAGATCGTCTACGCTCGGGTTAGCAGCATAGCCGTCAGGATGTGAATGCCACTCCCCGACATATTGGACGACTCCTGCGGTCTTGGTTAAAATGTCTCCTAACGCTTGGCCCAGGCCAGAGGTCCCGCGAACGAAGCTTTGTTCCGTTTCTTCACTGTCTGGTGGTGCTGCTTGGGCATCCACTAGATACAGGGCTTTCACGTCCAAGTCCCAAACTCCAAGAATGACGCCGCCCGTTTCTGCTGGGTGGATGGCGTCTCTGATCTGCAACATCTTTATCAGCGTTATCTCATCCCAAATGACGGTCCACTCCCCGACCTGTACGCGGTGAGTTCGGCTTACTTCCGGAGCTACATACTCGACCTGACCCTGCTCGCCCATCTGGTAAATCGAGATGCTGGGCTCCAGCGATTCCAAACTGCGCCGCACACTCTTCGCTGCCAGGCCGGCAAACACCGCAATGTTGTCCGTGGACATCTGGGCTGTCAGATCGCCACAGGAGCGAGCGTAACGGACGGAGTGTACGTCAGCAGGGAGGTGCCCTGCGAGGGCTGGATGGCTCATGAGAGCGCGGTAATATTGCATTTCCAAAGAATCGAGTTGCTCTTTTCTTTCGTCGTCCTCGGTCAGCACGACCAGTGCTGTCCCAGCCGGGTTCAGGAAGCAAGAAATGCATCGAGCCCGGTTCGACGCCATTCGGGCGATGTCACGCTGCACGGCGGCCGACGCGGAGAAGTCGAGAACGAGGTTCGCCGTTTGCAGAGAGGCTTGCAGCGTTTCGACGTGTGGGCCTGCCCGGAGTACATCACCGAAGATTGTTTGGTCGACAACACTTGTTTCAAAGAGGCTGTCCAAGAAGGACTGCACAACGTTCACCTTCGGAAAGCCGATCGCTGCTCCACTCGCAAGATGACGCACCACATTGTGTGGCAATAGAACATCGCCATCAACGAGCGTCCAACGTCCCAAGCCGGTACGTGCGAGCAAGGCGGTCACCTGTGATCCAAGGGCTCCCATTCCAACAGCCGTGATTTTGAGGTGTTTATGTTCTGTGCGGCTCAACTTCGCGGCCATTTCCGGCGCCACCATATATGAGGGATTGAGGATCGTGACACTTACATCGCTTGCACGCTTCTCATCAATGCCCGCCCCGAACAAATGAACCGCCACAACGTCCTGAACTTGCCATACGCCGAGAGCGGCACCGAGGTCTCCTAGGGAAAGATCGCAATGGAAAGCCCAACGCTCGATACGCTCAATGTCTCCATTTTCTTTTCGAGATCGAGGGAAGCTGATAAGCACCACAGGGGTGGCTGCGGGATTGGGGCTTGAAGCCTCTAAAGCGGCCACTTTCCCCCGCAATTCGGTTAGAAAGTCAGTACCTTCTGCCGCGAAGATGTGCTGGAGGTCGCCTAGCGATCGAGGCTCACGCCGAATGGCTGCTTGCGTCAGCGTAGGTGAAACGAAGCTGAAGAGGGTGTACCCAGGCTGACCGGCGAAAGCAGCATTACCCATCCCTTCTCTGCAGAGGAGGATCTGTCCCCAGGTTTGCCAGTCAAAGTATTGCAACCGCAAATTCTGGGCGTTGACGTCAAGCTGGAATTCAAAGCTGGACGGAAGAATGATGCAATTGGGCGTTACAAGAAAGAGCTGCTCAACGGGCTGGTCATCGCGATGGAGCTCGTTTGCTGCAGTGTCACGGAGCCACTCACGAATTCGCTCGACGATGCTGACTGTTGTCCAACTGGACCGGGAATCCAAGAAGCGAGCTTCATAAAGACACAGGCTCTTCGGCGTGTCGAAGGGCCGAATATTGGTGTGGAGTACGACGGGGAAATCGTCACGTAGGGCAAGGACTTCTGGCCAGTCGTCATCGGCATTTCCGAACGTGATGCTTACTGCTTCACGATCACGAATGTCAGCGGCGGTAACCTGGCCAACTTCGACGTCTACCTCAAGAACTACCGTCTCGCCCGCTAGAACTCCTCCAGTTCGTACTTCCCGCAGATGAGCGTACGGGTGTACGCCACTTTGCAAGAAGGTTAGAAGTTCACGCGGGCGGCGTAGCTGCAGGGCCTCTAGAGCCACACTTTGCCCAAGCAAGCTGTCAAGGGAATCAGCCACGGCCGGCTCTCGGCGGCTTCTGGCCAATGACGCTGGCCAATCCCCCTCCATAAGCCATCTGTCTCTTGGCCTTCGAACCCGTAATCTCAATGACGAGAGGCTTTGGTGCTGAAGAGGTAGGCTCGTCCATTATGACGATGTAGCGCCCTCCCTGAGCAGCTGCGCAATCTTTGTAGTAGTTCGCGGTTTGACGATGTGGAGGCTGTGTCGTGTCCGTCGCAGGAACCGAGCAGCTCGTCGATACCAGCATCGCTCGCCAGAGAAGCTTCTTCTCGTAGAGGTATGCGATCTGAGCGTCCGGCACTGTCTTGTCTTTGCCCTTATCCTCGCTGAGTGACAGGTAACTGGAGTGGTGAGGGATCTTCACTACGTCCGACTCTAGCCGTTCTTCTCGGCTGTAGTAACGCGTCTTCCGGATAATTTCGGAGAGCGGTTCGTGCGTAATATCAGCGCCGAAGAAGACGCGTGTCTTCTGCCCATCGGCTTCGAAGGTGGCATGCAAGACAAGGCAGCCGGAGTTACGCTCGGCATAGGTACCGTCGTCCGTCTTGCTGGCAAAAGGGGAATGCACGAAGAACTCCACACCTTGTGCTGCAGCTTGCCACCCCGGCACCAGCTGTCCCGCGTCGGTAAACAGCGCGCGACGATCTGCCATCGTAAGGCCTTCTCCTTCAAGCCAGGCCTTCAAGGCCTCAGGACGCGAGAACACCCTGATACCCGAACCTTTCTTCAGGCGATAACGCGCTTCCTGGCGAATGATTCGGTCTTCCTCCGTGCAACCAGCCTCTGTAATGACTGCTGCTGGCACCCACATTTCACGCATACGGATGCGGTCCTTGCCATTGACCTGCCCCTGATACTTCGTCGCGTGCTCCAGGTAAAAGAACTCTGAAGTACCTCGGATGTGATCGTCGTCCAGATGCGTAAACATCACCACGTCGTAATAGTTACGCTTTCTTTGATCCAGATCCTTCCGGAGTTCTGTAGGTAGATCGATCCTAAAGTCAGTTTTGTTTGCAGGATCTCTCATTGCTGCGTAGTCGACGAGCAGCTGCGTACCGTTGTCCAGATCGATACGGCAGCAATCTGCATTCCCCAGCGGGAAGAAGTTCAATTTGTGTACAGCCATAACACCCCCCCCAATTCTTTGAGATCCGCGTCTGGCGATCCCGCCAAATCTCACGTATATTCGCCTCAGAGCGACCTGTTGCCATTATGCGAACTTAACGCACTTGATGTTAACTAATTTCCAACAGGTTGCGTAAAGGCAAATGACAGAGACAATCAATCTACATCTCCTCGGACAAACGGTTCGCTTTTTGCGTCAAGGCAGAGGATGGACGCTTTCCGATCTGTCCGAGGCTTCAGGCGTTGGAAAGGCGTACATCTCTGACCTTGAGAACGGGGTCGCAGGAAAACCCAACATTCAGTATGTGTTTTCCATCGCGAGAGCGCTTGGCGTGACGCTCGACCAGCTCATTGATGGAGCTTCGCCCCAGCATCCCGAACCTGAGAACAAGGACCAAGATTTCACCCTGCCACCTGGGCTGGCTCAGCTTCAGCTCGAAAAGAAGCTCACAGACAAAGAGACGCAGATGCTCGCACAGGTAAACTTTCGAGGGAATCGCCCTAAGAATGTCGACGGCTGGAGGTTTCTGTATCAGACAATTCAACTACTCGGAGAACGCTGAGGTGGGTCCTAGTAATGAAAAGCTTCAGCGTCGGAGGACATAAATACACAGATCCTGATGTTCTCTCCCTAATCTTTAGCAAAGATGTTCCCGTTGACCCACGCGCTGAGGTTCTACAGAAAGCTCGCGATGCCCTGAATGTCATGGGGCTTTCGGATCAGTGCCCAAAGACCCCTTCGACCGCCTCACAGTGCTGGCCTCTATCTGTGGCATCTCCGAGCTTCTTCCGTTAACGCTAGAGCAGTGTAGCGATGAGTCGAGAGATGCGTTCAGCTTTCGCTCCCTCGCCGGAAAACTGGTCGTCTACTACAATCCTTTTCGCACGCGTGCTCGAGTGGTATTTTCCATAGCTCACGAGATCGCCCACACCTTCATTCCAAACAGCACTGGGGGTTCTCAGTTTCGATACTCCTGCGTGGCGGCCTCTCGAGAAGCAAACGAGCTTGAACGGCTCTGCGATCTTGCTGCGTCAGAGTTGCTGATACCTGAGCTTGCCTTTCAAGCTGAGGCGGATCGGGTTGGATACGACCTGTGCAACGTCCCCGCTCTGATGGCGTGCTTTGGAAGTTCTTACGAAGCGACCACGTTCCGCTTGGCGTCCGCACATCCACACAAAGCAGCGGCTGGACTTCTTCGATGCCGCCTTCGCTTGGAAGAAGAGCGGCGTGTCCGCTTCAGCGCCCAAGGTAACTTCTTCGAAGAAAATCTCTGGGAATGACTCCGCGCGAAAGGTATCGCCGCCAGTCGTTTCACTCCTCTGCTAAATTTCCTGGCGATCACCTCGTTCGGTGGAACAAGTCGTTTGATGACTCCTCAGCTGTATATGCTATAGGCCCCAACGTTGAGATCCTAAGCGGAATCGAAACTCTTCCAAACGGGCAGAAGACGACCGGTTTACTTCAAGTGACTCGTGCTCCTTATCAACGATCAGAGGCACATCCAGTCTTTTCTGATTTGCTCTTTCTATGGACTGCTCAGTAGGCAAGTGTTTGCTTTTAGCGGCAGTTCCCCGCTTTCGCTGGCTTCAGCGTCTTCCGCATGAGTTCCGGCCCGTTGTTTTGGACGTTGCCGACTTTGAGATTGGCTTCGAACATCTCTATTTCGTTTGAGTCGAGAGGCCGGATGAGATCGAGCGGGAGCTGTTCGGTCTTTTCCCTGTGGAGCCATCGGTCATATTCGCGCGGGTTGCCAAGCCGTGACTCGCTTAGTTCATTGGTTGCAGAGTCAAGGAGATGCCGGGTTCAGCTTAGCTTCCTAGAGTGGCCCCCGCACCGATTACCGGTCGAGTTGGCGACGCCTAGCTTCCAATCTGTTGACTAGTTGTTCTTCTGTAGGCAGGACCAACTGATATTCACGCGCAAGAACCTGGTTCACCAGATTGCCCAGAGCGTAGTGGGCAACGACGGTGTCCTGTTCGGAGCAAAGGATTAATCCGATAGGAGGATTCTCATCCTGATTCGCCCAATGTTCTCGAGCGTAATTTAGATAGAGATTCATCTGTCCGGCATCGGCGTGAGTGAATTTCCCAAGTTTTAGTTCGACGACAATGAGGCTTTTCAGCCTTCGATGAAAGAAGAGGAGATCTACTCGATACCATTCAGTTCCAACTCTGAGCCTCTTCTGACGCGCAACGAATGCAAAGTCATTTCCTAGCTCCAGCAGAAATTGTTCGAGTTCTCGAATGAGCGCCTCTTCTAATTCTGCTTCGGAGTATTCGTCCTTGAGCCCCAGGAACTCAAGTACAAACGGATCTTTGATCTCAAAATCAGGAATTCTCTCTGAGGAGCTATGTCTATTGCCCAAGACCGGTAATCGTTGAAAGGAAAGCGTTGAGATCTGACGGTCGAGCTGACGGACTGACCAGCCTCCCCGAAGAGCCTCCGCTTCATAGTGCCGCCGCGCTGTCAGATCAGAGACGGAAAGCAGTCGCACATAGTGGGACCACGGAAGTGGGAACTGCGGGGCTTCTCTCAAACTCAATTTCGCAGACGGTGTCTGCGAAATCTTCTGAGAAACTTCTCTTGCCGAATCCGCAGACAGCGTCTGCGGAGTTTGCCAATGGAGATAGAACTGCCGCATCTGTTCCAGGTTTCTTTCGGAAAACCCGCGACCAAGTTGACTTTGGAGGTCGCGCGACAGTCGCTTCAGCAACTCAGAGCCATAAGCGGCTCGCCCCTTCCCGTCTTGTTCGTACTCAACCAGTCGACGGCCGATCGACCAGTAGGTTGCCGTCAGCACTGCATTGACGGACTTCGCAGCATGTTGGCGACCCCGTTGGAGCAGTTCCGCAATGCCCGACAGGAGGCCGTCGTATCCAGCGGATAACTCCGTGACTAACGACTTTTTCAACACAACTATACCTCCTTGATCAGGCACAGATCCTCGACGGACGAATCACCACCGGTCCAACCGCAGGCCGATGTTTCCAGAGTAAAGTGTTCCGAGCCGCTCCAGCTAGAAAGGAAAGGGCTGATCCCACACGGATCAGCCCATCTGGCCACTTGCTGTTAGTTTTGCCCGCATTTTGCCCGCAAATACCGCCCATTGGGCCGGTTCTGCCGACTATTCCGACTCATAAGCCTTATGCCGTCTATAAGATAGCTCAGGAGTCACTCCGTGGCATGGAAGAGGTCGTCAGACCCTTACTCAATCTCTTCTACAAAGGACGGTGCCCTTGACTAGGACTGAGACACGTCGACTAATCTCATCTCTGATTTGTCGAACCGCCTCAATCCCTTGCCCCTTTGGGTCAGGGAGCGGCCAATCGTCGCGAATCAGCCCAGGTATATAGGGGCAATCATCCCCGCAGCCCATTGTAATGAGCATCTCCGCCCCTTGGGCAAGCTCGGCCGTCAGCTTCTGCGGAGTAGCTCCGGCCAAGTCGATTCCGACCTCGCCCATGGCTTCCACCACAATGGGGTGAACGGCAAGGCGGGATTTGTTCCAGCGGAGATCCCCTTGGCGAGTGTGGGATCGGCCAGCAGATTGAAAAAGGCGGCCGACATCCGAGAGCGGCCGGCATTGTGAACACAGGCAAATATGAAGGTGCGCATCCGAAGGTGAATCTCCAAAAGGCTTCCGATCGTTATTTCTGGCCGATGCTGTCGAGTTCTTTCTTGAGCGCCATGCTGTCCAGGGTGGCCAGGGGCAGGCAAAGGAACAAGCCGATTCTGCGGTCGAGGCCGGCGAAGGCTTTGCTGTAAGCGCGGCCGATCTCCTCTTCCGTGCCTTGGACAGCAGCCGGATCGGGAATGCCCCAATGGGCCGTCATGGGTTGGCCCGGCCAGTGCGGGCAGACCTCTTGCGCGGCGTTGTCACACACCGTGAAGACGAAATCGAGATGCGGCGCGTCCGGCCCCGTGAACTCGTCCCAGGACTTGCTACGGAAGCCTTCGGCGCTCAAGCCGGAACCCTCGATTCGCTTTAGCGCCTGCGGCTGTACTGTGCCGGTGGGGTGACTCCCGGCACTGTACGCGTGGAAGTTGCCGCGGCCCTTCCGTTGCAGGATGGCCTCAGCCATGATCGACCGGGCCGAGTTCCCGGTACAAAGAAAGAGGACGTTGTACTGTTTCGATTCGGTCATGCCAGATTCTCCAGGGTGCAGCTTCTGAGCGCTTTACTTCGCAGGGGAGCAGCACGTCGGGCCGCAGCATGAGCCTTCGCGGCCATCGCAGGCTTGACCGCGTAGACCTTGACGCTGGCAGCGGCGGCGTTCACGTCGTACTTGGCCAGCAGTTCGGTCAGATCCTCGTGGAGCGTCGCCGGCGTTTCCGTAGCGCAGCAGGGTTCCGCGATGACGTTCAGGTCGTTTTCGGCATCCATCGCCGGAGAGCAGCAACCGGCCTGGTTCTCCACCTTGGCGTAGGCATTCAGGTCCGCACCGCTGTCCACGATCTCGACGTGCTCAAAACCGGCAGCCAACAGACCATCGCGGTATTCGCTAATGAGGATTGCGCCGCCGATGCAGCTGACGTAAGCGGCCATGCTGCTCGCCACTTCGGGCGGCAGCTCGCTCTTGAGGGCAATGTCGCTTACGGCCAGGCGGCCGCCAGGTTTTAGTACACGCGCTATCTCGCGAAAGACGGCAGGTTTGTCTGGGGCGAGATTGATGACGCAGTTAGAAATGACGCAATCGACCGAGGCGTCCGACAACGGCATTCTGTCGATGGTGGACAGGTGAAACTCGACATTTTGGTAGCCGCCCGAAGCCGCGTTCGCGCGCGCGCGCTCAATCATGGCCGAGGTCATGTCGATGCCGATGGCCTTGCCCGTAGGACCAACCAGCGGAGAAGCCAGAAATACGTCGAGACCGCCGCCCGAGCCAAGGTCCACCACGACCTCACCCGGCCGGATCGAGGCGATGGCCGTGGGATTGCCGCAGGAAAGGCCCATGTTCGCGTCCGCAGGAATCGAGGTCAGTTCCTCTGCGCTGTACCCAAACGCCTCCGCCACGGCCTGAACGCCCGCGTGCTCATTCGATAGCGTGCTCTCCGCCACCGCGCCGTACTTCGACCGAACCGACTCCAGCAATTGCTCCGACATTGTTTACCTCTCTGCAAAATGTATTTGCCAAGGCGACTATATTCTGTCACAATAAATACGTCAACACAGATATGGCGATGACTATGGCGAAGCAATCAGTTTTCAATGTTGAGCGATTCTTTCAGGCGCTTGGCGATATGACGCGGCTCCGGCTCCTCAACCTCATGGGGGAGCAGGAGATTTGCGTCTGCTACTTCACCGAGATTTTGGCGCAACCGCAGCCGAAGATTTCCCGTCATCTAGCCTATTTGCGGAGCGCCGGGATCGTCACCGTGCGGCGCGAGGGCCGATGGATGCACTACCGAATCGCCATGCCGCCCCACATTGGTGCTTCGCAGATTCTTAAGCAAACGCTCGACTGGCTGAAAGAGGATCGCGCGATGCAGGCCGACCGCGCCAAGCTCTCGCGGGCCTGCTGTACTCCGGCCAAGTTCGCCGCCCTTGAAGGGGCTCCGCTCCCTGTTCCAGTCGAACCACTCACAGCCTTCGTTTCGAGGTAAGCATGTCGAGCGTCTCCTACACGCAAGGTCAGGTCTGCGCACCGTTGCCGCGCAAAAAGCTTTCTTTCCTCGACCGGTATCTCACGCTCTGGATCTTCCTTGCGATGGCCATCGGCGTTGCAATCGGGCACTTTGTGCCCGGCTCGGCCGGCTTCGTCAACAGCTTCCAGTCCGGCACGACGAACATACCTATTGCCATCGGGCTCATCGTCATGATGTACCCGCCGCTGGCGAAGGTGCGCTACGAGAAGCTGGGCGAAGTCTTCCGTAACCGCCGCGTTCTCGGCCTCTCGTTCGTCCAGAACTGGATCATCGGCCCGTTGCTGATGTTCGCGTTGGCATTGACCTTCCTGCACGGCGAACCGGCCTATATGCGCGGCCTGATCCTGATCGGGATCGCCCGCTGCATCGCCATGGTGCTGGTATGGAACGAGCTCGCCGGAGGCGACACAGATTACGTTGCCGGGCTGGTCGCCCTCAACAGCGTCTTTCAGGTCGTCTTCTACAGCCTCTATGCGTGGGTGTTCATCACGATCCTGCCGACGTGGTTTGGATTCCAAGGCTCCGTCGTTAACATCAGCATCGGACAGATCGCTCACAGCGTCTTCATCTATCTCGGCATCCCGTTCCTTGCCGGTGCGCTGACCCGCTTCGTTCTCGTTCGCGCGAAGGGTGAAGAGTGGTACCGAACGCAGTTCATCCCCCGGATCAGCCCATTTACGCTGGTCGCGCTCCTCTTCACGATCCTTGTCATGTTCTCGCTCAAGGGTGATCTCATCGTCCGGCTACCGTTTGACGTTCTCAAGATCGCGGTTCCCCTGCTGATCTACTTCATCGTCATGTTCCTGGTCAGCTTCTGGATGGGGAAGAGGCTCGGAGCGGACTATGCCAAGACCGCAACGCTCTCCTTCACCGCCGCCGGCAACAACTTCGAGTTGGCGATCACGGTCGCGGTCGCGGTGTTCGGCCTGAACTCCGGCGAGGCTTTCGTCGGTGTGATCGGGCCGCTAGTCGAAGTTCCTGCGCTGATCGGCCTCGTCAACGTGGCGTTCTGGATGCGTAAGCGATACTTCGCCGGGCCGGAGCCAGGCTTCCAGGTTCATCTCGTCGAGACCGCGCCATAGCAAGGACCAGGAGAAGACAACATGCATTTTCTTATCATTGGCGGCAGCGATGCCGGCATAGCAGCCGGACTTCGCGCCCACGAGCTGGACCCGGGCTGCGAAATCACCCTTATTCTGGCCGATGACTTTCCGAACTACAGCATCTGCGGTCTGCCGTTCTATTTGAGCGGCGAGACCCCGGACTGGCACTCACTGGCCCATCGAACGGAGTTCCCCGGCATCGAGATCCTTTCCAGCCATACCGCCGAGACCATCGACGCCAGCCAGAAAACAGTTCAGGTCCGCCGCGCACAGGCGCTTGAATGGCAGTTGGTCGAAAACTCGCAGCGCGTCGACGTACACCCCTACGAAGAAGCGCAAGGCTTCCAGCGGCTACTCGACATGCCCGGTTACGACGTGGCCACGCTGGTAGAGAAGTCCGGTAAAAGCCCCGCCCACGTCTACGCCCGTCTCTCACTCCTGCAGCTTATCCCGTCCATTGCCGAGGCGTTCAGCGCGGAGCGAATCACTGCATCCCACGCCAACCTCCTAGCCCGCCTCCCGCAGGACGTACAGGCCAACGCCTACGAGCAGTGCTGGCGCAAGGATTGGCAGGACAAGGAGCCGCACCTGCTACCTGCGAAGCACCTTGCCGCGTGGATACAAACCAATCTCTACCTCTCCCTTGCCGAGGCCCCTTTCGATAAGGAAGACACAACTCTAAACCCCGTTGCCGGAGCTTGCGTCACGTGCCCCCGCCGCAGCGGATTCAACACAACCCTGTTTGCCGACGTGCAGGGCGACCAATGCCTCGACGCCCCTTGCTTTCACACGAAGGTAAACGCCCACATCGACCGCGAGATTGCCGCCCGTCCGGAGCTTGTACAGATCGAGGATGGATGGCGTAAACCCACGGAGAAGAGACCAGACGCCGTCCAGCGTGGTCACTTCCGCGAAATCGACACTACCACGGAGAACCCTGACGCCGAACCCGTTATGCCGTGCGCCGCCGCTAAAGCCGCCCTCGTGGTCTACGGGAAACGCGTAGGAACCACCCTCACCGTTTGCACGGACAACAGCTGCCCGGTACACGATCCCCGCGCCGCCGCCCGTGTCGCCGAACACCCCGCCCCCGTCATGGAACCCGCACCCGAGGCCGAGACAGACGAACAAGCCGAGGAACGCCGCCAGCAATACGAAGCACAACGCAAAGCCCACGAGCAGGAGGAGGACCGCAGGGCTGAGGAACGCCGCCAGCAGTTCGAGCGGGAGCAAGAGGAGATAGAGGCCGAGAACGCGAAGCTCGACAAACTCCGTAAGAAGCGCGAATCAACGTTCGAGCGGATCATCGCCGACACCCCGCCCGTCTTTACCGCCCCGCAGTTGCGCATCATCTTACGCGCTCTCGTCAACCTTGACCCGTACACCTTCGCCGACGACCTCGCCGAGGATATAGCCGACGAGAACGATAAGCGCAGTGCGGAGGAGGTTTTGCTTTCAGCAATCGAAGGCACAATCGACGACAAGCTAACCAGCTTCGCCGCCCGTCTCGCACTCGCAGGACATCGTGGCATCCCGCGCGAAAGCGAGTTCGATTTCCTTACCGAAGCCGAAGCCGCATTCCTCACTCCCAAGGCCCCCAAGAAGAGCTCGACCAGCAAGAAGAAGGAACCGACACCCATCAAGCCAGCCAAGGCAGGAGCGAAAAAGACCAAGGCCAAAACGAACCCGGCACCAATCGCAGCCTAGCCACCACCAGGGCGGGAGCCGCGCGGTTCCCGCCGCTCTCCTACTTAGTCGCAAAGAAACCGAGGCCAGTTATGGATAGAACAAAAATCACAACCCGGAAGCTACTCGCCGCGCTTCCCGCACCCGGCTACGACCTTGGCATCCTCATCGACAGAGACATGCACCGCTTGGAAGCCGTGTCAGCATCTCGCCTAATACGAATGCTGCCCTACCTAAAGTACCGCAACGCCAACGGCGCACACATCTATACCCGACCCACAGGAGAAAGCCCCTACACCTTGCTCGACGACCTAACTCCCGCCGGCATAGCACGGCTTGAGGCCGAAGGCTACGACCCCGCCGCTGTAGTCGAGACGAGCCCCGGCAGCTTCCAGGCATGGCTTCGCAACACGCAGCCACTCTCCAAAGAGCTTGGAACCCTAGCCGCAAAAAGTCTTGCCGAGCAGTTCGGCGCAGATCGTAGCGCCGCCGATTGGCGCAGGTTCGGCCGCATGCCCGGCTTTACGAATCGCAAGCCGCAGCACCGCAACGCTCAAGGTCTCTACCCGTTCGCGCGCCTACACAGTCACGCCGGCCAACCGTTCCGTGCCGCCGAAGCCTTCCGCTCTCAGATAGTCGCTCTCCATGGGAGGGTCGAGCAGGAGCGCATTGCCTCACGTCTTCGCTTCGCAGCGCGATCTGCAAGCCGTTCCGCTCCACTTACGCTCTCGCGCTTCCGGTTGTCCCCACGCTACCAAGGCCGACCCGCCGCCGCCGATATGGCCTTCTGCATCGCCGCTTGCGCCCAGGGTTGGTCCGAGTCTGAAATTACAGCGGCTCTTTCGAGCGACTACCTCTCTCGCGATCAAAGCCCAACTCGCCAGTTCGCCTACATTCGCCGAACCCTTACTAAGGCAATTCGTTGGGTTGCGTAAAGGAAGGAACCCATCACGCCCTTTCCTAGAAACTTGCGGCGTGCCGGGAGTGTGCCTATGGTCGCACCTGTGCTCCGCGCGGCAGGAAGACGTTCCCCCTTCCTACACTTTCCCCCTTTCTGCCTGCGGGCGCAAATTACGAGAAATGCGTTTCCATTACTTGTCCTCTCGCCTCGGCTGCTCCGCGAGGAACGCTCGCAGGGTTCGCGGCTCGCGTTGCAGAATGCTGCGAAGCACAAGCGCATTCCCTCCCGGAAAGCCGTAGCGGTCGTAGTCGGCATACATTAACCGCATACCATCGCGGAAGGGGCCCTCCGGCACGTGAGCCTGTACTACCCAATCTTCGAACTGATCTGGCGTGGCTCGATGGTACGTGCAAGAACCTCAGACATGATCTTCGTCAATTCGATCCGATTGAACATACCGGGCGACGACAGCTCGAAGGTTCCATAGTCAAGTTTGTCGCTTGTCAGCGCGATGGCAGCAACCTCCGCCACATCGCGATAATCGATGTAGCTCGCACGCTTCGTGTTCGAGTACGGAAGGGAGAAGGTGCCCGTCTGAAGAACGCCCTTCCAACTGTTCGCAAGCGTCTGCATAAACATTGTCGGCTGTAGCACAGTGAAGATTAGTCCAGATTCGTAGAGCGCCTCCTCCACAGGTCGTTTGCCGGCATGGTTCCTCATTTTAGAGATAGACGGATGAATGACGCTGGAGAAAGTGATCTTCTCTACTCCTGATGCCATCACCGCGTTCACCATCGCGACACCCCGTTCCGCTTCATTGAAAGCGAATGCCGGATTGAGGAAAAATACGCCGTCCATACCCTCAGCTGCCCTGCGCAAACTCTGATCGTCATCTAGGTTTCCAACGGCAGTTTCATCAGCGCCATCTGCCAGGACCTCAGCCTTCTTGTCTTCGCTCGTGATCAAAGCTCTAACGCTGACGCCTCGCGACTTAAGCGCAGGAAGAACATGATGCGCATACACGCCGCTCGCGCCCACCATGAGGACCTTCATCGCATTCTCCTTCTGCAAACCTAAATGAACCTCAAACCTACTCTTTGTCCTTAGATGCACACCATGCCCCCTCCACCAGCCAAGCATTGGAACGAGCATCGGTTTGGGGGCTGAAGGGTTCGCCGAACGTACCGAAATTACTACACCGGCAAGTCGGCTTCTCGTCAGTGATTACCCAAGTGACGAGAATATATGGTATTCGGCCTTTAGTTGGAGAGTAGTTCTCCTGGCCACGATGAGATGCGCGCGTGTCTGTCCTTATAAGCGCGACGGCCGTGGGAGGCCATTCTCGTCAGCAGGTTGAGGACACGCCGTTGTGACTGTTCTTTCGTCCTTGCTGCCTGTGCAGACTCCGTGGGAGAGCTTTCATCGTCGTCGTGCGGAAAGTGGGAGCGCGTAGCGCTTCCATGCCGCAGGCATCTTTTCCGCACTGTTTATGCTGGCACGGCCTTCGGTCGGTAGTCGTTACCGCTGGAGAGTACCGCCCAGGCGGTCCGTGCGAGCTTGTTGACCATGGCCACTACGACGACGTTCTTATGGGCACTGGCATCCAGTCGATCGAGCCAGGCTCCGACGGAAAGTCCATCCCGCTTCATCCGTCCCACAGCCGCTCGTGCGCCGTGAATCAGGAGTTTGCGCAGGTATACGTTGCCGCGCTTGCTGATACTTAGCAGCCTGGGCTTGCCGCCGGTCGAGTACTGCCGGGGAACGACGCCGAGCCATGCCGCAAACTCCCGTCCCTTGCCGAAGGCAGCGCCGTTGCCGATGGCCGCGACGATGGCAGTGGCGACCACCGGCCCTATACCGGGGATCTTGCGGATGCGGCTGCAGCCGTCATCCGCGGTCGAGATCTCTTCAAGCTTGTCCGTCAGCTCCTCGACTTGCCGCTCGATCTGCTTCCACTCACTCCACAGCATATCGATCAGGTTGCGCATCAGCGGCGTCAGGTCGGCTTCCGCGTTCTCGAGGATATCTGCCATGGCTGCCTTGAGCTTCGCCGGTGTCTGCGCGAAAACGAGCCCTCGCTCCAGTAGGAACGCTCGTATCTGGTTGATCACAGCCGTACGCCGCGAGATCAGCCGGTCGCGCACGCGATGGATCGCCTGCAGGTCCAACTGGTCGTCGGTCTTGATCGGGACGAAGCGCATGTTCTTGCGATCGAGGGCCTCAGCGATGGCTTCAGCATCGACGAAGTCGTTCTTGTTGGACTTCACGAAGGGCTTCACGAACTGAGCTGCAATCAGCCGTACGTCGTGGCCCTGCTTCCGCAGTGCACGGCCTAAGAAGTGGGCTCCCGAGCAAGCTTCCAAGCCAATCAGCGAGGTCTGCAGGTTAGCGGTGTAGGCCAGCAACTGCTTCTGGGTAAACTTCTTCTTCACCAGCACCTTGCCGGCTGCTCCCAGTGCCACAAGGTGAAAGGCCGTTTTGCCTAAGTCGATGCCAATCGAGTGAATCTGCATAATGGTGATCCTCCTATCCCAACCTGCCTCCCACGATCCTCCGGATCGTGGTGAGGTGCAAGCGGCGGACCATCTCATTAGCGCGTTTGTCGTTACCTATGCTCTTCAAGCGCGACGTCCCGATGACGCTTGGACGTGTGCCTCCACAGCCTGCAGGTGGGGTGCAAGGAAGGCTGCCCGGTCCTGTCCACGGTTCAGGGGTCCCGCGCCGCCGGCCGTCAGGACATAGGGGTCCGTCACGCCAAGAAACCAGAAGATCGATCGCAGGTAAGGCTCGACAAAATTGAGCGAAGCCATCTTAGTTTGGGCATCATAGTGTTGGCCCGTCGCGATGATGATGGTGGCTTTCTTACCCACCAGCAGACCCTTTGGCTTACCGTCCTCAAAAACAAAGGTCCTTTTCACCCGTACGATCTGATCGATCCAAAGCTTGAGAACAGACGGAACGCTGAAGTTGTGCATCGGTGCACCGATGACATACTCGGTTGCATGTTCCAGTTCCGCCACCAGGGAATCCGAAAGAGCCAGAATCTCGGTCTGCTCCAGGCTTCGCACCTCCTCGGGTGTGTACGCAGCACCGATCCATTCGCGTCAATGGGCGCAATCGATGTTACGGTGAGATCGCGTTCCAGCACGGAGCTGTCAGGGTTTGAAGCTTTCCAATGGTTCACGAAGGCCGCTGAGAGTTCACGAGTGACAGAAGCTCCGTAGAGTGGGCTTGAATCGATATGTAAAAGTGTGGGCACAAAGACCTCCTTTGGTTCGATATAAATCGAACATCTAAGAGATGGCTTTCAAATCTTCTGGATTCTTTCTTATTCGATTTGCATCGAACTAGGCAAATGACCAAGCGTTCCAAAGATCAGGATCGAGAGGCACCTGGCAAGTTGGTAGAGGTGCTCCGCGCGCTCTCAGATCCGGTTCGTTTGGAAATCGTTCGGCAATTGAGCGTCGAAGGCGATAAGGCCTGCAGTTCGTTTGGCATTGAAATGCCAAAATCATCGTTATCCCATCACTTCCGCGTTTTGCGGCAATTCGGCATCATTGCTTTCGAGCACCAGGGTACGGTCATCATGAACCGGCTCCGAAGCGAAGACCTGAACGAACAATTCCCCGGTCTGCTAACGAGCGTGTTGGCCGCGGCGAAAAAGTGACATAAAGAATTATGGATCATAGTGTTTGGATAAGCCGAGGCACGAGTACTGCTTTGACAGGACCCGTTGGCCTGCAAGGAATCATGGAAAGTGACCGCATTCGGGGACATTGGTGCTGACAAGTCGTCTTCTCGTCACCTAAGTTTGCCGGCTGTATTGCCGCGGCGAACAGCCCATGACCCGCTTAAAGGCAGTGCTGAAGGCACTCTCCGATTCGTAGCCCAGCGATGGAGCGATCACCGAAATAGGGTCGCCGGAACTCATCAATTTGTCCCCGGCCACCATCATGCGCCAGCGGGTCAGGTATTCCATTGGAGATTGACCGACCATTTCTTTGAACGTCACGGCGAAGGTCGTCCGCGACATTCCAGAGCGCTCTCCCAAGGACTTCAAGGTCCAGCGACGAGAAGGGTCAGCATGCATCGCAGAGATTGCCGACCGCATTCTGGGACTGGCGAGCGCAAATAGCCAGCCGACGCTGCTACTGGCCCCTTCGGCAAGATGCACCCGCAATGCCTGGATTAGCAGCATTGTGGCGAGCTGCTGCGCAGCGAGAGAGCCACCCGGTTGGGGATCGTGGAGCTCCTGCCGCAAACGATCCAGTGTCCATCGCAGAACGGCCTTATCGGATTCCTTCCTGATGTGGAGGATCGGCGGAAGCTCCTTTAGAAGGAAGCTCGCGGACTCACCCGCCAACGTGAAATGGCCGCCGATGCCCATGAAGTCTCCACCGCCTTGATGTTTTGTAATGCCGCTTGTCCCGGTGGTTGAAAACAGCGTCCGATCGTCAACCGGCGTAAGCTCTAGGTCACTTCCGGCGCGGTAGGGTCGTCCACTGGGCAACAAGATGTAATCGCCCGGGTTTCCCCGAATCGGCTCAGCGACACCTTCAACCGAAAGCCAGCACTCACCGAATACTACCGCGTAGATTCGGATGCCCTCGTACGCCCCAAACTGGATGCACCACTCCCCGCCCCACTCAAATCCCACCGACCAATAGCTCCTGACCTTAACCAATGACAGCACATCTGAGAGTGGGTCCACGACATTCTCCGAACGATTGCAAAGATAATACGAACTCTACAGCATTGAACATACGCGCTCAAACGCTTAGCGTAAAGCCATCAATCGAGCTCGACATGCAGCGGCTGTCGAAAGACAAGAACAGAAAGGATGCACCAGATGCCCGTAAACACAGCCGCCTGGCTCGTAGCCAAACAAGCAAAGCTAGAGGTTAAAGGAGCGCCGTACACGCCCCCACGTGAGAACGAGATTATTGTCAGGAATTTTGCAGTTTCGATTAATCCGATCGATTGGATCAAGCAGTGTTCCGGCAACTTCCTGTTCTCGTGGGTCAAATACCCTTTCATCCTCGGCAGCGATCTAGCCGGCGAAGTGGTTGAAGTTGGGTCTGGCGTAACCCGGTTCAAAGTAGGCGACCGTGTTCTTGCCCATGCCGTGGGTGTCGATAAGAAGCGGAACAGCGCGGCGGAGGGTTCATTTCAGGAGTACACCGTCGTCTTGGCCCACATGGCCTCTCCCATCCCGAGCAGCATGTCTTATGAAAGCGCCACCGTTCTTCCTTTGGCTCTATCGACCGCAGCGTGCGGGCTCTTCCAGAAAGATCAGCTAGCACTTCAATATCCCTCCGTAGACGCGAAGCCTACGGGTAAAACGCTTCTCATCTGGGGAGGCTCGACCAGTGTTGGAAGCAATGCCATTCAACTCGCAGTGGCCGCCGGCTACGAAGTTGTCACCACGGCATCACCAAGGAATTTTGCCTACGTTAGGCAGCTCGGCGCCAGTCAGGCCTTCGACTACAACAGCAAAACCGTAGTTAGAGAGGTGGTTAGCGCTCTTCAGGGCAAGACCATCGCCGGCGCACTTGCCATCGGAGAAACTTCCGCTGACGCCTGTCTGGACATAGTCCACGCGTGCAAAGGCAAGAAGTTTGTTTCCATGGCCAGCTTCCCGCTTTCGTTTCAGGGCATGGCAAAGGGTGCAGGCGTTGGCTCTGAGCTTTTGCGGCAGGCCCCTAGGCTCGTCTCGTTCAATGTTTCAAGATTGTTGAAATCTTCCACGCGGCGTATCCGTACCAACATGATCTTCGGTACGACTCTGATGGCTAACGAGGTCAGCCGAGTTATTTACGTGGATTTCCTGCCACGAGCTCTTGCCGAAGGCCGGTATGTGGCCGCTCCAGAGCCACTGGTCGTCGGAAAGGGTTTGGCTTCAATACAAGGAGCCTTTGAGGTTCAGATCGAAGGCGTGTCGGCACGGAAGGTGGTCGTCTCGCTATGAAGCTCAAGCTCTACAGGAGCATGGGCCGAACGCTTCCGTTCACCCTGCGATGCAGTTCACAGAGAATTCCGTGCAACGTAGCTGTACTGCAAAGGAAAATTATGTTTCACTCATCCGTTATCACGCTTGCCCTAGCTTTTGGAGCTCTGGCCGCTATCCCAACAATCGCGCAGACCGTTCCCGCAAACGCGTCGAACACCGCAAAGAAGGTTACGCTGACCGTTTCTGTATCAGGCGTTCGCAATGACAAGGGACAGGTCTTGATTTGGGTGTGGAATGGGCCCGATGGCTTTCCTAAAAAGGGCGACAGAAGCTACAAGGTAGCCGCCATCGACGCAAAGAAAGCTGTAGACGGGACCGTGACGACAACGTTCGAACTCAGCCCAGGCAACTTTGCCGTGACCACGCTGCACGACGAAAACAAGAACGGTGAGATGGACACCAATGCCTTCGGCATCCCGAAGGAAGGCTACGGTGCCTCGAACAATGTAGTGACTCACCTGCATGCGCCCTCCTTCGAACAAGCGAAGTTCCAGGTTCCGGCGTCTGGCCAGAAGATATCCATTTCAATGCGCTACTAATCTGGCCATGCTCTGGCTACATCCATACGCAACAACGCTCGAAAGGACTTTTATGTTGATGGAACAGTCGCGTGACGTTCGACTTGTGAGCTACCCCGAGGGACTGCCCACAGACGAAAACTTCGGCATGGGTACCGTGCGAATGCAGGCTCCCTCGATGGGAGAGGTGCAGGTAAGGAACACATGGATGTCTGTGGACCCTTATATGCGCGGACAGATGCGAGGAAAGGACACCTACGTTCCAGGTCTCAAGATTGGAGAGCCAATGTCGGGCGGTGCCGTAGGGATAGTCACCGCCTCAAACAGTCCTCAGTTTGTCGAAGGCGACACGGTTCTTTCTCATTTGGGATGGCGTGAGGCCTTCAACGCACCAGCTGCACAGCTGACCAAATTGGACGTAACGAGGCTTTCTCCGGAGCTATACCTCGGGGCGGCCGGCCTGACAGGCCTCTCGGCTTACGTCGGGATGCTCCAGAGTGCGAAGGTCAAAGCAAGGGATGTCGTTTTTGTATCCGGAGCGGCAGGCGCGGTAGGATCGGTGGCCTGTCAGATCGCGAAGCTCAAAGGTGCCTTCGTGATCGGGTCGGCCGGCGGGGGTGAAAAGTGTGAGTTCCTGCGGCAGATCGGGGTTGATGCTGTCATCGACTACAAGAACACCGTGGATTTCGTAGTCGCTCTCAAGGCGGCCGCACCCGATGGCATAGATGTGTTCTTCGACAATGTCGGCGGAAAGCAATTCGAGGCTGCCGTTCAGGTTGCAAACTCTCACGCTCGCTTTGCTCTCTGCGGAAGAATCTCCACCTACAACAACGCGGTTCAAAGCCAGCCAGATCTGCAAGCGGGAAAGAGCAAGAAACTGACTATCGAGCAGTTCCTCGTGACCAAGTATTTCCACCTGATGCCCAGCTTCGTCACTGAGATGACGGACTGGATTCAGAGTGGGCGCGTCGTTTCGCGGGAAACCGTCGAGAGCGGCATCGAACGGGCTGTTCCGGCTTTCCTGATGCTATTTTCTGGCGGAAATGTAGGGAAGATGCTGGTGCGATTGGCCGAGTAGACCACGAGGTTGCACTTTCTCTTACGGCCAATCAAGAAAACGAGTCGCTACCAAGCACCGGCATGGAGACTTTATGCTTCGCACCGATCTTTCATGTATCGCAGGCAAAGCTCTCGTATCTTTAGTGATCCTTGCCTCGATGCTTCCTGTGACTAGCTCAGCTCAAACAAAGCTGAACTCGACATCGGAATCTTTGCCTTCGGCTGCATCCAGTTCTAGCTCAAACCCCGATTCCGCCCTCTTAACCGAGTCCCCCGCAATGCAGTCTGCTACGCCAACGGGACTGCAGGGTGGCCCTCCACGCGTAGCAGGATTAACCAACTATGTCTTCCCTGGTCCCAAGGAAAGGAGGAAAGCCTTTCTGACCGACTTCATCGGTCCGGGCGCATTCATCGCGCCGGCGTTCCAGGCAACGGCCGATCAGACATTCCCGCTTAAAGTCAGCTATCCCCGCGATGGCTACCCGGGTCCAGGCGCTCATCCGGAACACGGGGCGATACCAGAATGGAGCGAAGGCTTCGATGGGTACACGAAGCGCTATGCCTCGCGCTTCGGTATGGGGCTGATCGGAACCGCCAGTCGATACGGTATTGGTGAACTGCTACATCAAGATGTTTCGTATCATCCGTGCCAGTGCACCGGCACGCTGCCGCGCGCCTTTCACGCTATTACGCAGGCCTTCGTCGCGCGTACAGCCAGCGGTCGAAGCATTCCCTCCATCGCAGCACTCATTTCGCCGTTCGTTGGCGCCGAAGTTGCGACGGTGGCCTGGTATCCCGCTCGCTACAACGCTAGCGATGCCTTGCGGACCAGCACGGCGCTGTATCTTTCATTGCCTCTCAAAAATCTCGTAAAGGAACGAGAGAGCCATTAGCTGACTCGCAGGTCCTCCGGTCCAAAGCACCCATCAGCACGCGGTCGGCGAGCAAGTAGTCATGCAAACGGAAAGCACAAGGATTGAAAGGAGTGGACTATGAGCTTGAAAGGCAAACGCGTCCTCGTTGTTGGAGGAGGATCTGGTATCGGACTGGCTGTGGCCGAGCGAGTGATTGAGGAAGGCGCACAAGTCGTAGTGGCTTCCAGCAATGCAGAAAAGGTCGGGCGCATAGCAACACAACTCGGGAAAGCTGCGACAGGATCAGTTCTGGATGTAACCGAAGAATCGGCGGTAGCTCAGTTCTTTTTGACAAGTGTGCCCTTCGACCACATTGCTTTCACCGCAGGGGACTGGGGGGCTTCGGCCCCGGACGTCTTGTTGACTTGGATCTAGCGAAAGCGCCGCAAGGACTGAAGGTCCGGTTGGAAATCTTGCTGCATGGAACTTCCAGTCAATTGGAGCGTGTGCTCAAGGCAGGACCAGGCGGGGACTTCTTCGCAAGGCTTCCGCCGGGCTCCTACTCGATTGTTGTCAGCGCGAAAGGATTCCGTGCCTTTACATCACCGGAGATGACCCTTATAGCCGAACAGAATCTGGCATTGCCGTCAGTCGTGCTAACGGTTGCAGCAGACAGTACAGAGATCACGGTCTATCCCACTGAGGTGCTCGCCGCTCAGCAAATCAAGGTGGAAGAGCAGCAACGACTCTTCGGCGTTATCCCCAACTTTTATGTCAGTTATATTTCAGACGCCGCTCCTATAAGCGCAAAGCAGAAGTTCTCATTGGCTGCGCGAGACTCTTTCGATTGGACCTCAATCCTCGGCGTCACCCAAGCGGCGAACATCCAGCAGGCTACGAACCAATTTGCAGGGTATGGTCAAGGTGCCGCCGGATACGGGAAGCGCTGGGCAGCGCAATTCGGAGATGGACGCTCAAGCGATTTTTTGAGTCACGCGGTGTTTCCGTCCCTCTTCCATCAGGACCCTCGTTACTTCTACCAGGGGACGGGAACCAAGAGAGCTCGTTTCAATCATGCGCTCAGTAGCGTGGTAGTCGCGCGCAGCGACAGAGGTGGGCTGATGCCGAACTACTCTTATGTGCTCGCCACGATGTGCTCCGGGGCACTTTCGAACGCCTACTATCCCCACGCCGATCGCGGGGCGCATCTAGTTTTCACAGTAGCTGCCATAAGTGTTGCGGGGCGGGCCGGTCAGGCATTGTTCCAGGAATTTCTCGCAAAGCGTCTTGTCACGCATCTTCTTTTTTTAAGAAGCGGCCGTAGAGCCGACGCAGCTGCTTGGCATGCCGCTTAAACTCTTATGAAGGAACGAGAGAGCCGATAACGCTGAAGCGCACCTCAGCAATGAGTGAGCAAAAAACATTTCTGCATCTATAACCAGTGAGGTGAGTGCAATGAAGACTGTGGTGCTGCATGAGTATGGCGGTCCTGACAAGCTGAAGTGGGAAGACATCGCGGACCCTGTCGCTGGGACAGGTGAGGTCCTGGTGCGGGTGTCTGCAGTCAGCGTGAATCCCATCGACTGGAAGCTTCGCTCCGGCGCGATCAAAGCATACATGCCGATAGAGTTTCCCGAAGTTCTGGGACGCGACCTCGCCGGCGTTGTGCAAGCTGTCGGGAACGGTGTGACGGAGTTCGCGCCCGGCGACCATGTGTTTGCGCTGGCGAACCACACCTATGCAGAGCTTTGCGTCGTGAAGGCCGATGAACTGGCCAAGGTTCCTGACGGACTCGACCTCATCAAGGCGGGGGCGCTGCCGCTGGTCACTCTAACGGGCGAACAGCTGGTGCGGCTTGGAACAGGTGTCAAGAAAGGTGAAACGGTGCTGATCACAGGCGCCGTAGGCAGTGTGGGGCGATCCGCCGTCCAGGCGGCGAAAGACGCTGGCGCGAAGGTGATAGCGGGAGTCCGCAGGACGCAGCTGACGGAAGCTGAAGCCTTGGGAGCGAATCGAGTGGTGGCGCTTGACGATGAAGATGCGATGGAGAAGGTGGAGCTGGTCGACGCGGTCGCCGATACCGTGGGCGGCAAGACGGCGGAGATGCTGCTCAGCAAGGTGAAGCCAGGCGGTGTGTTTGCTTCGGTGGCCGGCGGAGGCATGAACAATGCGGCGCTGAACCCTGCCGTGAGGATTCAGCCGGTGTACTGTGTGCCGGACACGGCGCGGATGCTCATGATGGCGGAGCACTACCTTCGCGGCGAGCTGGTGATTCCGATCGACAGGATGATCGCCATGGCGGATGCGGCAGAAGGTCAGGCAGCGGCGGAAAAGGGCGGTATTGGCAAGGTGATCTTGGTGAACGAGAGCAAGTAGTTCCAAGTGGAAATTCGACCTAAAATCGCATACGAGCAAATGGAAGGAGGATGGCAAATTGCTGGGCCGCAAGACTCGATCCAAGAGCAGGCCGGATCAGGGGAACACCTTCCGCACCAGCGTAGTGAGCTCCGAACCGCCCATATAAGTTAGTGTACTATGATAGTACATTGGGAGTGTTTGAGACTACCGCATGGAGCCAAAATGAACCTCGACAGGCGTTTCGATCTGGTGGTGCTCGGCGCCACAGGACTCACCGGCCGCCTTGTAGTAGAGCAGCTAGGACGAAGGGATACCCTCTCCAAGTCAACGGTGACGGGCCGCCTATGGTCAGTTGCGGGACGGGACCCCGCTCGCCTGGCCAAAGTTCTTGCCGATCTGAAATTTGCAGACGTTGAAGTTCTGCATGCAGATCTCGACGATGAAACTTCCCTGCGTCATCTGGCGATGCAAACTAAAGTCGTATTGAATTGTGCGGGGCCGTATACACCGAAATCGGAACGTGTCATTGAAGCTTGTGTGCAGTGCAACACTTCCTACGTCGATCTTAGTGGCGAGATCCCCCTTCTACGCCGAGTCATCGATCGGTTTGACGAGGCCGCGCGACTTGCCCGCGTGCAGATTGTCCAAATGGCGGGTTGGGAAGCGATGCCGTTCGACCTGACGACACTCGTTGCCTGCCGGCGTGCAACCGCTGATGTTGCTGCGGAGTTTGATCAACATCCGCGTGATGTCGGATCAGGGTCAGCTGGTCTTATACGAAGCGTTCACGTTGCTGTTCGTTTCCCGCGTCGACCTCAGGGCGGGATACCGTTTAACCAGTCCGTCTCCGGAGGAACCCTCGCCAGTATCGTAGAAATCCTCAAAGATCCTAATGCTCGTCTGGTAGGTCGGCCAGAAAGCCTGCTGCCCCTGTCCTTACCAGGGCGCATACGGCAACGGCCCGCTCCGTTAAACCTGTGGCCTTTAGTGAAGGACGGTCGGGTGTTCGGTCCTGTTGTCCCGGTCGCGTTCCTTAACCCGCCAATTGTGTATAGGACTGCTGCCATTCTCGCCGCAGAAGGAACCGCGGCTGTTTCGTTTGCAAACTATCGAGAGGGTATGGATCTGGGCTCGTCAACTGGGCGCGCTGGGTTTAAGCGAAAAGTTGCTGCAACCCTGAAAGCGGTGATGCAAAAGGTTTTCATCTTGGCAACTCGGTTGCCGCTGACGATCCGTAGAGGCGCTGCTCAGATATTGGGAAGGCTCTTACCTGCACCAGGTTCGGGGCCATCAGGACGCTACCTTCTGGATTGGAGGTGGGAGGTTGAAGCGACTGCAACTACAAAGGATGGCAGGACCGGCTCTGCGATGCTTTTGGGCACGGGACACCCTGGCTACACAGCAACGGCAGCCATGATCTGTGAGGTTGCTCTGCATGTTGCAAGTCGAAGCAGAGCTGAGAGCCGTTCTGGGTGTCTCACGCCGTCCCTTGCCCTGAGTGCATCCGGAGAACCGATCATGAAAATGCCGACTTTGACGCTAAAGTAACGGCTCAAGTACATAACCATTCAGTCTGGAGAGTGCGTGAGTCATTCGAATTACCTTTTGCCAGGAAGCAAATCGTTGTCAAAACCAGGAGGATACGCCTTCAGGCGCTCCGTCATCTCCTCTATGACATCGATGGCAGCCATTTGCTGCGAGGCGGGGCCTAGAGCTAATCCAGCGATCTCAGTCATGGCTAGCCCATGCATGGTCATCCAAATCCAGACTGCTGTTGCTTGTGTTTGGTTAGGAACAGCCGATTGAACACGCTCCAACAACTCGTGAAAGGCGAGCCCTGCGCTCTGCTGAAGAGCTTCATTGTGGGAGTCCTTCATGTGGAGAAGCTCGGAGGCGAACATCAATTTGTAGAGCCCAGGATTACGTCTACTGAAGGCGAGATAGGCGAGACAGCACCGCTGCAACGCCGGCTCCGAGCCCACTTTCAGCGCCGCTTTTCGAATCTCGACCTGGAATTGTGCGAAACCTTCTGCGGCAAGAGCCGCGAGAAGAGACTCGCGCGTGGGGAAATGCCGATAGGGTGCAGACTGGGATACTCCCAGGTGCTTGGCGAGAGCATTGAGCGACACCGCTTGCGAAGATCCACCTTCCAGTGCCGTCCGCGCAGCGCTCAACAGCGCGGCACGAAGGTCACCATGGTGGTAGGCAAGGGACCTTTTGCCCTTTCCTCCGGGACTCAGGTGTGCTCGGCTAGGCTGATCCATCAATGTAGTTTATACAGGCCTAACAGTGACGGGCCGCTTCGATAGCGTTCTGGTGCAAGATCAAAACCCACGTCCGGATTCGACCAAGGATCACCATCAAAGGCAAAGGAACTCAGATGCGTGCATATGTCATTCAAAGTTACGGATCAATCAGCGATGTCGTAAAGCTAATTGACGTTCCGGCACCCACGCCGAAGGCGAATGAGGTCGTCATCGACATCAAGGCTTCGGCTCTCAACCCCATTGACCTTCGCGTCATTACAGGTTCCCTGAAGCGTGTCAATCCTTATCCCATGCCGCATCGAATCGGATTCGACGGTAGCGGCGTAATCTCCTCCCGAGGTCAAAATGTCCGCAACTTCGCGGTTGGAGATCAGGTTTTCGTTCGAGCCTCCCGAAGCGATACGGGTACGTTCGCGGAGCAGATTGCGGTCGATGCCAGCATAGTCGCCATGAAGCCAAAAACGGTCGACTTCCAGGGTGCAGCGGCTCTCCCTTTAGTCGCCCTGACCACAATGCAGGGCTTGACGGATCGAGCGCACGCGAAAGCAGGACAACGGATACTGATTCAAGCAGGGTCCGGCGGTGTCGGCTCCTTTGCAATTCAATTTGCAAAGAATCTCGGTCTACATGTAACAACCACCACCAGCAGTGGAAACGTTAGCTGGGTGTTGGGTCTTGGTGCGGACGAAGTTATACCGTATGACAAACAAGATTATCGGTCGAACGGCCGTGTATACGACATAATTCTCGACACTCTGGGCGGAGCGGCGACCCTGGCCTCCTTTGAAGTCTGCAAGCCAGGGGGCTCTGTCGTTTCTATCGCCGGACCTCCAGACAAACAGATGCCTAACCAGGTAGGTGCTGGACCAATTGGTCGACTCATCATGAGTCTCATGTCCCGGAAGGTATACGCAGCGAGTCGCAAGTATGGTGTCGCATACTTCCGATTTCTAACCGAGTCGAGTGGGAGGCAACTCGCCGAGATCGCTGAGCTGGTCGATGAGGGCCGCGTCCGTCCAGTGATTGACCGGACATTGTCCTTTGATGAGCTCCCCGAGGCCCTGTCCTATCTTGAAGCAGGCCGAGCCAAAGGAAAGGTACTGCTGCTTGGGCTGTGATCAGGCCTGACCTCTCCCATAGCCAAACTTAGCGTGACACTTCGGACAGAGCGAGATCATCAGGTGCAGCAGCGAAACGCCCGGCACCCAATGGTGGACGACGATAGCATGCTTACGTCGCCCAGGCGGCCAGAAGGTATTTAGCTGAACTTGCGCAAGTCGCTATGACCAGTTCAGATCGCTGTTGAAAAGGCAGTACTTTAAACGTACAAAAGAGCTTAGCGTACGCCTTTTGACGTTTGGTGGAGTGACCCTAGCCGTGCGCCCCCGCTCAGCAGCGAGTGCTGTCCACTAACGAATGCCGACAAATCGCTTGCGAAATATTCGGCTGCGTCGGCTACATCCGCGACCGTTCCCATCCTCTTCATCGGACGGAACGATTCCACCCACTCTCTTACCTGCGTAGTCGCCCCACCCGTAAACACTCCCGCGCCATCAATCGTCGTCGGCAGGATGGAATTTACCGCGACGCCCCGATGGCCGATCTCCTTGGCCAGCACCTCGACGAGGTATCGGGCTGCCATCTTGCTGCTGCCGTACAGGCCGTAGCCGGTAGCGGGAAGGCTGTAGTGCTCGAACCGATATAGAGGATGCGCCCATTATCCTCGACGTGCTTTCCGGCACGCTGCAGCGTGAACAGGGTGCCTTTGGTGTTTATGCCGAACAGCCGGTCGTAATCGCTTCGGTGAAGTCGGAGACGGGCTGGTCGATGACCTCGACTCCGGCATTGGCGACGACGATGTCGAGCTTGCCGAATCTCGAGAGAGCAGTGTCGAAGAGACGGTTGATATCGGCGACCTTAGACATGTCGGCTTGAACCGCGATTGCTGCCGCGCCGGTCTTCTCGATTTCCGCTACCGTTTGGAGCGCGTTCGCTTCGTCCTTCGAATAATTCACGATGACGCTGGCACCGAGTTTGCCATAACGCTCGGCGATCGCTTTCCCAAGCCCACGCGCCGAGCCCGTCACCAGCGCAATCTTATATTTCAAATCGGTCATACTCATCACCTTAGTAAGGTTCTTTCCCCATAGAAATCGATCCGCCTCAAGCTACGGCCGCGGAAGCTTTGACGGGTTTTGGGGTCGACATCTTCACAAGCTGTCCAAGCATGAAGTTGGGTGCGAGCCGACTCATGAACTTCAGCACATTGCTCAGTCCTGGACGGATCTCCAGCTTGCCGGCCTCAATGCCGGCGATGGCTTTCTTGACAAGCACAGAGACATTCATGGCTTTTTGACCTTTCATCTCGGCCTCGAACTCACCGCGAAACAAAGGTGTCTCCGTTCCTGGCGGGGCTAGTTCGACAGCGCTTACATTTGTTCCCTTGAGCTGTACGCGCAGGGACTGCGTGTAGGAGTGGAGCGCCGCTTTGGTCGAACTGTAAAGCGGCGATACGGGCAGCGGGATGAACGCAAGCCCTGAGGAAACAATGACTACGAGGGCTTCCTCGCGCTTTTTGAGTTGGGGCAAGAACTGCTGCACCATGCGCACAGGTCCACTCAGATTGACTTCGATCTCGCGGGTGACATCGTCCAATCCGCGGCTATCGTTTAGGTTGAGATTCCGCATAATGCCCGCATTATTGATGAGGACATCGAGCGCGGGAAAACGCGCGAGTACGTCGGCTTGCAGAGCAGTGATTGCTGTAGGATCGCTGACATCGCTCTTGATGGTGTGGAGAGAAGGAAGCGCACGTCGTGCCTGGTCGAGCTTGCTCTGATCTCGCCCTGTGACGATGACCACGTTGTCTCGGGAGAGTAGCTGTTTGGCCATTTCCAAACCGATACCGCTGGTGCCACCTGTAATCAAGATCGTACGTTTGGTTAACTTCATAAATCCTTCTTTCTAGTGCGCCAGAGCAGCGCCGGTTAGTAGTCCAGCGAAGAAAACGATGATGAATCGGGGTTGGGGATATTCCACGGAGCGGAGACAGATGACGAGCCATAAGGCCGCGCCAGTAAACCCTATGGTGAAGCCGGGCCAGACGGCGATTGCCGGAGTACCGCTGCGAACCATGAGCAAGGCGAGAAGCGCAACCAAAACCTGCCCGAGGGCATAGGCGGAGTTCAGTCCGTAGTAGAGCGTTGTCTCAGGACTTGGAGAGCGCTTGCCGCGCAAATACTGCGAGAGCACATCGATCGTAAAGTGGACGACACCTGAAAAGAGAAGCCAGCCGTAAGCCGCATATAAAATTTGGTGCGCATCATGCCTCCACTCCTGCGAAGATAGGAGCTGTGCTCTCTTTCCGCAAAAAGGCACTATAAAGTCTTATACTTACCAGAAAGAGAGTGTCAAAAATGGCTGAGTTTTCTCGCATGCAGGCTGCTCTTGTCGAACCCTTTGCGTCCCGCAGGGAGCAGGATGGACTCGATCCCAGGGTCGACTCCCTTGTCACCGATCTCATCGGTCGGGTTGCCGACAAGTGGACAATGTTGATCCTCGAAGTGCTGGTTGAGAATGGAGAACTGCGCTTTACCCGTATCAGGGACTTGGTTCCTGATATCAGCCAGAAGATGCTGACGCAAACACTACGCGGGATGGAACGTGACGGTCTTCTGACACGCAAGGTGCATGCGGTCGTGCCGCCCAAAGTCGAGTACAAGCTGACGGAACTTGGATTTGAACTTAGCGGTGCCTTCTGTGGCGTCTGGATTTGGGCGGAGAAGTATCTCGATCAGGTCGAAAAGGCTCGCTCCGAGTTCGATGACAGAACCTTGTGACAATTCAATCAAAGTCTCTTCTCACGACCGCCTCAGCAAGGGGCACTAGGGATGTGAGAACTGAGACTCAACAAACGGCCTACATCGGCGTTTGCATATCGTTTTACGGTTGCAGGACGCTCATGGAGGGGACGCTGATTGCTTGCGGGCGTAAGCGACAGCTTCACTCGCTTGTTGCAAACCAAACGCAATGCTCGTACGAGATCATCGAGGGCGCCCATCTCTCATTTGGCAAGGCACCCGTCAGTACCAATGCTGCACCAGCCGAACGATCGCGAAGAAATCACGAACTATGCAGCATGGATTATGTGTCTCTAAGCGGCTAAGTTGGTATCACGCGGGCTGGATCATGCGTACAGATTGTTCTGACTACATAGGAACCGTTTCGCGGGTCGCCGCGATCTTGCAAGGTAAGTGGAAGCTGCAGATCCTCTGTGCCATGCGTGATAGGCCGGTTCGTTTAAGTCAACTGATGCGGCTTTTACCAGCTGCTTCCAAGAAAGCTCTCCGTGCTAGTCTCAGGGACTTAGAAGCGGCACAGATTGTCGTGCGGCGCGACCTGAGCGATACAGTTTTGCACGTCGAATACGAATTCGCAGATCATCTGAGAGAGGTCATCGGCTCTCTGCTGGATCAGCTGGCTGTTTGGGGCGAGATTATCGAAGCCGAAAAGAACAATCTGTCTTAATAGGATTGCGATTGGCTTACGGGCGACAACGCTCCTAACTGTGGAGAGGTGACGCATTTTAAGGCCGTGAGTCCGTAGACAACAAGTTCGTACTCGTCTCCAAGCTCTGGCAATGTAATCTCCACAACCTCGTTGACGAGTTGTTTCATGCCGACGATATCCGGCACGATAGCAAAGAGCTGTACTTCTATATGCGCAGTGATCCGGACTGGTCCACCAGCTCGTGCCCACTTAGTGCAGATTGGCGGGTGGCGTTTTTGTGATAAATACAGCCGATTCGGCTGGTTTCGCCGGTTATGCCGTCTCATAAGAACCTTACCGTCAATAAGTTGCGTTTGGATCGGCACCTTCACACGGTGCGTTTCTTGCCGATCTGGAGAGTCGGTGACTTCATCTGTTCCGCAATGGCCCTTTCGTCAGGCAGAACCATCCGGTATTCAGTGGCGAGGACCTTGTTCGGCAGGTTATCCAATGCATAATGGGCTTCGGCCGTGCCTTTCTCAGCAGAGAGAATCAACCCCACCGGGGGATTCTCACCCTTCTTCATCCAGTGCTCTCGGGCGTAGTTCAGGTAGAGGTGCATCTGTCCGGCATCGGCGTAGCTGAATCTGCCAACCTTCAGGTCGATGACAACTAAGCAGCGAAGACGACGGTGGAAGAAGAGCAGATCGACGCGGAACCATGTGTCATCGATCCGAAGCCTCTTTTGCCGTTCAAGAAACGCAAAGTCGTCCCCGAGCTCAAGCAGAAAGTCAGTGAGGTGTTCGATGAGAGAGGTCTTCAAGATCAGTTTCCGAGTATTCATCTTTGAGATCCAGGAACTCCAGCACGAAAGGATCTTTGATCGCTTCCTCCGGTGTGATCTGATCCTCCCCTTTCGCGACCGCTGCTGTTTCGAGCATGGCCGCTTTGTTCTTGGACAGTGCCAGACGCTCTTGAAACTGGCTCGCGATCTGGCGGTCCAGCTGACGAACGGACCAGCCGGAACGAAGAGCCTCCATTTCATAGAAGGCTCTGGCTTCCGCGTTCTTCACCGAAAGCAGCCGGACGTAGGCCGACCAGGGCAGAGGGAAGCGGGAGGCGACCTCCGAGAGGCCAACGGATTTTCAGACAGTGTCTGAAAAGTCTTCTGCGCCGGCCATTCCAAAATAGAACCGCCTCATCTGACTCAGATTGACGGCCCCAAACCCGCGCCCAAACTGGCGCGTCAGGTCCTCTGCGAGTTGTTTGATCAGGGCCTCTCCATACTCGGCTCGCTCCTCCCCGCCTTGCTCGAACTCCACAATCTGACGCCCAATCTCCCAGTAGCTGGCAGTCATCAGGGCGTTGACGCTGCACGCCGAGGCGGCACGTGCGGCCTGCAGGAGTGCGACAATCTGACTACGAACTTCGCCGTACTGGAGGGTATCCATGCTGTACAAGGTTAGCTCTCTCGGGAGACAAATTGATGGTGAGCTGTCCCGCCACAGTTCAGCTCACGGCCCAAAGATTTGGTGTCAAATTGGTGTCAAAGTACGCCGATTCAGTCGGTTGAGCCGGTTCAGCCGGTTCAGCCGTCTTCTAACCACTGTGCCGTCAATAACTTACGTTTTTGCCAGTTCCATGGCAAGGAAGAGGTCATCGGTTCGATCCCGATCAGGTCTACGAATTCTCTCCATAAGAGATTCTCTCCGCACAGAGCGCAACCCGAGCGGCTTGGTCGTGTCCCCCTTGCGGCCGAGCTTGGCCATCCAAGCCAATTGAAATAAGGGCGCGCAGCCTTGGTAGACCATCCTTGGCCAGCATGGCGGGGGTGACAACATGTTGCTGTGCAAACTGAGCGGTGTAGTCGAGTAATCCCAGTGGAGTTTCTTCACGGGAGCCGAAACGCGCGAAGAGACCGCTTTTCGACATGCCCACTTGTTCGGCTAGTATTCCGACCGTGATCCCGGACAGACCAGTCGTGCTGACCAGGTTGAGGCCGCATCGCAGAATCCTGCTTCGAGTGGGTGACACAGCCGATTCCATGTGGCCTACTTTGGCAAGAACGTTCGTGCCATGTGCGGGTTAAGACTCCGGTAGAGCAAAACAGTTCAGTTCACGACAGATCGTGCCTGTGCTGCAGTGGAAGGTCCAAGAGACCAATTTGCTTGGGAGATTTTGAACCCGCAGCGTCCACCTTAGCCCTCGAGTGGAGGCTAGGACAGAGGTGGATGGGCAGTGTACTGAGGCATGCGAGAACAGAGGCTACTTCGCAGCAGGGCATGACCGCCTAGTGCAGGCCGAGATGCTGGCTCATGCCTTCGAGGGTCTGGCCCTTGGTCTCCGGATAGACAAGAAGGACGACGATGAACTGGACGGCCATCATGGCGGCGAAGAACCAGAAGGGCAGGGCCTTGGAGTAGACGGCGACAAGCGGAAAGAGATTGGCTATGACGGCGTTGGCAATCCAATGCGAGGAGGAGCCGAGGCCCTGGCCCTTGGCGCGGATGTTGGTAGGGAAGACCTCGCTGAGATAGACCCAGATGACGGCGCCCTGCGAAAAGGCAAAGAACGCGATGAAGCTGATGAGCAACGGAAGAAGCAGTGACTGGTGCTGGTTGACGGTGAAGACATAGGCGACGCCGGCGAGCGAGAGCCCGGTTCCGACGGCGCCGATCAGAAGCAGGGTCTTGCGGCCGATCTTGTCGATGATGGAGATGCCGAGCAGGGTGGCGAGCAGGTTGGCGATGCCGATCATGACGGCTTGGTAGGCGCTCGAAACGGACGAAAAGCCGGCGCTGGCGAAGATGTCGTTGAGGTAGTACAGGACGGCGTTGATGCCGGAGAGCTGGTTGAAGAGGCCAATCGAGATGGCGAGAAAGATCAATAGCTTGTAACGAGAGGAGAAGAGGCTGTGATGTTCAACCCCGCCTTCGGCACGCATGGCGGCGACCATGCTGTCGACCTCGGCCTGGGAGTCGGGCGAGCCCATGCGGGCGAGGATGAGTTGAGCCTCGTCAATACGGTTCTGGGTAACGAGCCAGCGTGAGCTTTGAGGAACGCTCAGAAGGAGCAGCATAAAGAAAAGGGCGGGGATGACGGCGACGCCGAGCTGCACGCGCCACTCGATGGGCCCAAAGGTAAAGTGCGTGATGATGGCGTTCGACAGATAGGCGAGCAGGATGCCGACGACGATGTTGATCTGGAACATGCCGACGAGGCGGCCGCGCCACTTGGCCGGAGCGAGCTCTGCGATGTACACGGGGCCGAGGACGGAGGAGCCGCCGATGCCAAGTCCACCGAGGAAGCGGAAGGCAAGAAAGGCCCACCAAGGGCCAGCAAAGGCGCAGCCAACCGCCGAAATGATGTAGAGCACGCCCATGATACGAAGAGCGGAGCGGCTGCCGATGCGTTGACCAAGCGGGCCACTGAAGATGGCGCCAAGAACGGTTCCGTAGAGCGCCACGGCGACAGTGAAGCCTTTCTGGCCTTCGGAAAGCGCGTAGTGCAGCTGGAGCGAGTGAGTCGCTCCGGCGATCACGGCGGTGTCGAAGCCGAAGAGAAGGCCGCCGAGAGCGCCGGTGAGGGCACTTTTGACTAGCAAAAGGATGGCTTTGGTCTTATCTGAGCTCATTCACTGTCCTGAAAAAGGGGATACAAGAGACCAACAAACGATACCAGCCCTGGCGAGCCTGTGGTGGAAGCGGTCCCGGAGCGAAAGATTGCGGCAGGCACAACCGACAGCGGTTGCGGACCATCAGTTTAAGAGCCGATGCTTCATCGGACGAACGAAGCGCGGGCGATTTGGGCCGGCGTAGCCTCTCGACTCTCAGGAGATTGCACATGGCTCAGACAGTTGCTGCCCCCCAGCTGTGGGGCGGTGTTGAATGCACGATTAACCGCGTTGGGGAGCTGTTTTTTGACCAGTACGCGTGGGCTGGACATCGTGAGCATTTAGAGGCGGACCTGGAACGGATCGCCGGGTTGGGGGTGCAGGCGCTGCGCGTGGGTCTGCATTGGGAGCACTTTGCCGCGACGGGGTCGTGGGAGAGCTCTGATCGCATGCTCAACAAGCTGCGGGAGCTGGAAATCCGGCCGATCGCCGGGCTGCTTCATCACGGCAGCGGGCCACCAGGTGTGAGTCTGATGGACGAGCAGTTCGCGGAAGGATTGGCTGAGTACGCGCGGAAGGTGGCGGAACGATATCCGTGGCTGATGGACTACACGCCGGTCAATGAACCGCAGACGACGGCTCGATTTTCGGGACTTTATGGGCATTGGTACCCGCACCATCGATCGATGGAAAGCTATGCACGCGCACTGGTGAACGAGATCAAGGGCGTGACGCTGGCGATGCAGGCGATCCGGTCCATTCAGCCGAAGGCGCGGCTGATTCATACGGAAGATGGTGGCGTAACACACTCCACGCCGGAGCTCGTGGGTTATCGCGAGGAACGGGAACAGCGGCGGTGGCTGGGAACAGATCTGCTGTGCGGGCGAGTGGATGAGGGTCATCCGATGCTCGACTTTTTGACGCTTCATGGCGTCCGGCGAGACGACGTGCTGTGGTTTCAGGAGAACTCATGTCCGCCAGATGTTTTGGGCCTGAACTACTACGTGACCAGCGACCGATTTCTGGATCATCGGACGGAGTTGTACCCGCCTTATTCTGCCGGAGGGGATTCGGGGACGGAACCGCTGGTAGACATAGAAGCGGTTCGAGTGTGGGATGGTGATCTGGCGGGGGTAGAGACTATCCTGCTCGAGGCTTGGCAGCGGTATGGGCTGCCGGTTGCGATCACCGAGGCGCATCTGGGTGGGCCGCAGGAGGATCAGGTACGGTGGCTGGCGGAGGTCTGGGCGGGTGCCCAGGCAGCCTGCCAGGCCGGGGTAGACGTCCAGGCGGTAACGGTATGGGCGCTGCTGGGATTGTGGAACTGGTCGAACCTTTGTACACAGGACGCGCGATCCTATGAGCCTGGTGTGTTTAATTCACCGACCGGAGAGTTGGGGGAGACTGCTTTGGTAAAGATTGTGCAGGGGATGGCACGGGGCGAGTCGCCTCGCCCGAAAGAAGGACAGGGCTGGTGGCGGCGGCGAGATCGGTTTGCTTACCCGATCTACCCTGCTTATGTTCCCGAAGAAAGTCCTATGGAAATGGTGGCGGCGGTTGGCAGATAACCGCCGCCGGCGCTCTGAACGGGCGCGCGACATGCAGGCTATCCGCGGTCTGGGCGATGGTGGGATCGAATCTCTCGGCAAATCGCGGCAGCCAGATCGTTAGCGGTGCCATGCCGAGAATCGTGCCTGTTGAGGCTATGTTGACGGTTCGTTCAGCGACCGTTAATCTCCTCGGGCGGCAGAAGCTCGTAGGAGACGAAGGCAAGACGGCTGCTGTCGGGGGACCAGGAGGGCACGTTGAGGGTGCCCTGGCCACCAAAAAGCTTTGCGAGAGCGCGGATTTTGCCCGTGGCGAGATCTAACACTTGAACCTCGACGTCCTTGTTCGGCGGGTGGCCATCGGTATTCTTCGGGAACGAGACGAAGGCGATGAGTTTGCCGTCAGGGGAGACATGCGGGAACCAGTCATCGGTCTCAGAGGTGAGGAGCTGCTTCTGTTCTGAGCCGTCAGGCCGCATGTGCCAGAGTTGCATGTGACCTGAACGGACGGAGCAGAAGAAGATGGTGTGGCCGTCCGGTGCGTATTCGGGACCATCGTCGAGGCCCGTCGCGGTGGTGAGCCGGGTTTGAGGCCCGCCCGCAACAGGAACGGTGTAGATGTCGAACTCGCTGGAGCGCTGGCCGGTGAAGGCAAGGATTTTGCCGTCGGGCGACCAGCCATGCCAATACGAGGGACCGGTTGGCGTGATTTCGCGTGGTGTGCCGCCGGTGACGGGCAGCAGGTACACCCGGGAGGTGCGGTCGGGGTTGGAGTTATCACTTATGGCGAGCTCGGTGCCATCGGGAGAGAGCCCGTGATCGTTGTTGAGATGGGTTTGCGGGCCAGAGTTGAGCGGGGTGGGATCGGTTGCGGAGAGTGTGGGCTGGTGCCAGGTGAGGCGAAGCATGTGACCAGTATTGTTCTCGGATTGGTTGACCAGAAGGAAGGAACCGTCGCGGGCCCAGTTGGGAGCTTCGAAATGGGTAGGGGCGAGATAGGCGACGCGGCGGTCAGTGGAGGCGACGTTAACGGTCTCAAGAACGCTCAGGAGCGTGGGCGTCGCGGCGCTTGGGGCGATCGGCTTGAGGTCGACATTGGAGAAGACAGCGGTCTCTGAGGCGTCTTTATCGTGGGCGGAGACACCAAGACCGACATAGAAGGGACCGGCGAAGGGGACGCGGATGGCGGCGCCGGCCGGGTGCAGCTTGCCATCAGCGCCGGAGACGAAGGCGTACAGGCGATCGCCGCGTTTCTCAAGGCAAACGCGTTGCGGAGCCGTTGCGGCGGTCTCGATTTCGTGAGTATCACCGTTGATGGCGTCACGGAACTGAAGCGAGGTGAGGCCATCGCCGTGGAAGGCGATGTCGACTGTGGGCGAGCCAGTGTCGAGGCTCTGCCGGACGATCAGAACGGCCTTACGATGCTTGTTTCCCGCATTGCCGAGGAAGTGGATGTCGGCGGAAAGGCGGAGGTCGCCGGAGGTCCGTTTCCAGACGAACTGAAACTCATCCTTGCCGAACCACATGTTCTCGCCGGATCCGGTGAGGGTGTAGGTTTTGGCGGCCGGATCAAACCTAGTCGAGCCAGGATGGAGGACGTTGCCGACGTCGCCTGCGTTTTCGAAAATACCCATTAAAGCGGGTGCCTGCGCGACCAGGGAAGCGGTGGGGAATAGAGCAGAACAGAGAGCAAAGCGGAGCAGAGACGATGGCACGGAGGGTCCTCCAAAGGGTGCGCTCGCAATGGTACGCGAGCGCAGGTGAAGGTTGCCAGGAGTGAGTTAGACGGTGACGACGATCTTGCCGATCTGCTGGTTGGACTCCATGTAACGTTGCGCTTCGACGATCTCAGCCAGTGGAAAGGTCTTCGCGATACGTGGCTTGAAGGCGCCTGAGGCGAGATTTCGGTAGATGTACTCCTCGCCCTGTTGCCGGAGAGCAGGATCCGGTGTGATCTCGAAGAGGGTATAGCCGCGGACGGTGAGGTGCTTGAACAGGACGTTGAAGAGAGGGAGAGGCGTGGCCTCGCGCGAAAGGGCGCCGTACAGGAAGAGGAGGCCCGAGGGTGCGGCGGCGTCGACAAGCTTCTCAAAGGTAGGGCCGCCCACGGGATCAAAGGTGAGACGTGCGCCTTTGCCGGCGGTAATTTCCTTGATGCGGGCGATGAGATCTTCTTCATCGGTAGCGATGACGTGGTGAGCACCGAAGTCGAGCAGGGCCTGGCGCTTATCGGAGCTCCGCGTGAGGGCGATGGCGGTGGCACCTTCAGCCCGGGCGATCTCGATGGCGGCAAGGCCGACCGAGGAGCTCGCTGCGGGAATGACGACGAAGTCGCCGGCAGTCATCTTTCCGATGTGGCAAAGAGCGCCCCAGGCGGTGAGGTACTGCATCCAGATGCTGGTGCCTTCCGCAAAGGAGAGGGCTTCGGGATAAGCTGCGAGCGCCCTGGCGGGAACGATGGCGACTTCGCCGTAGACGCCGTACTTACTCATAGGAAAGGCAGGAACAGTGGAGCGGACGTGGCCGACGAGAGCGGCGTCGACATCAGGGCCAACGGCCTCGACGATGCCGGAGGCCTCATACCCGAGCCCGGACGGAAGTGTGGGCTTGTCGAGATACTGCCCTTTGCGGAAGAGGCATTCGGCTCGGTTCAGGCCGATGGCTTTGACGCGCAGACGAACCTCGCCGGTGCCAGGTGTGGGCAGAGGAAGATCTTCGACTTGCAGGACCTCCGGACCACCAAGCTGGTGGAAGCGGACGATTTTCGCGATGGAGGGGGTGGCGGTTTGAGGATCAGACATGGCTGGGATCTCCTACCCAATGGATTCGGTTATGCGGACCAAGGTGCGCGCTTACTTCTCCATGGCGGCTTCGGCGATCGCCTCTGCGGGCTCGCCGATGACGACCTGTCCATACTCGAGGAGGGTGACCATGCCGACCCCGCCACAGATGTTGCCTGCGACGGCCGGGAAGAACCAAGCAGGAAAGCTTCGCCAGGGAGCCTGGTGCGCGAGGATCGCGGCGAAGACCTCGCCTGAGCCGGCGATGCAATGGGCGAAGTTGCCCAGGCCGACAACAAAGGTCAGCATCCAGATGATCATGACGGAGCCGGTGATGGAGTGCGATCCGGAGACCAGCCAGGCGGCGGTGGCAATAATCCAGCCGCCCATGACGCCGGACCAAAAGATGGCCGAGGGGTCGCGGTGGATCGCTTCCAGGCCCAGCTCGGCTAGGGAGTGAATGATGTGCGGGCTGACGGCGTTGGTGAGGGTGGCCAGAGCGGCAAAGGCGAGCGCGCCAAAGACGTTCGCAGGCAAGACTGTGAACCACAGTCGCATTGTGGCCCAGAAATGTCTCTTTTCGGTGAGGACGAGAGCGACCGGGTAAAGCGTGTTTTCGGTGAAGAGCTGGGCGCGGCCGAGGATGACGACGATAAAGCCGAGCGGGTAAAACATCTTCGCGATGAACTGGATCTTTGTGGAGCTACCCAGCATGGCGAGGCCGATAGCGTTTCCGAGTGCGGTGAGGCCCATGAAGATACCCCCGGCGAAGCCGGAGAAGCCAAGCGAGATGGTCGATCGCTTCAGCTCCTGACGCGCGTTGTTAGCGACCTGGAAGAAGATCTCTTCTGCGCTTGGGCGCTCAAGGTCTTTCTGGGCAACCGGAGCTGCTGCTGCCCCAGCCTTTTTCTGGCGGCGAAGACGAATGGGCATGCGTGGGTCCTCTCGTTCGGTGCGGCGTAACGGTGCAGGTTTGCTGTGCTCTCGGTGAGATGCAGGGGAGCGGGCGAGGTCGGAGGGTTGATAGAATCGACCCAGAATGCCAACACTTTCCGCGCTTTCTCCTGAGGTTCTCGCCAAGTACCAGCCTGTGATCGGGTTGGAGGTCCATGTGCAGCTGCTGACGGAGTCAAAAGCTTTTTGTGGCTGCCTGAATCGGTACGGTGGCGAGCCGAACACACACGTATGTCCTGTTTGCCTGGGCTTGCCGGGCGCGTTGCCGGTGCTGAATCGTAAGGCCGTGGAGTACGCAGTGCTGGCGGCGCGGGCGATCGGCTGTGAAATTCGCGAGACCAGCGTGTTTTCGCGCAAGAATTACTTCTATCCGGACTCGCCGAAGGGCTACCAAATCTCTCAGTTTGATAAGCCGATCGCGGAGCATGGCGCGATCGTCGTTCCGGATGCGAACGGCGCGCCGAAGCGGATCGGTGTGACGCGGCTGCATCTTGAAGAGGATGCCGGCAAAAGCGTGCATGACGGCTTCGCCGATTCGATGAGCCGGACGTATATCGATTTAAATCGCTGCGGAACGCCGCTGGTAGAAATTGTGAGTGAGCCGGATCTGCGAACGCCCGATGAGGCGTTTGAATACCTGACTCGACTGAAGGAGATCCTGCTGTACACGGGCGTGAGCGACTGCAACATGGAAGAGGGATCGTTGCGTTGCGACGCCAATGTGAGCGTGATGTTGAAGGGTGCCGCGCAGTACGGAACCAAGGCCGAGGTGAAGAATGTGAACTCGTTCCGCTACATCCGGGCTGCACTCGAGTACGAGATCGAACGGCAGATTGGCGTGATCGAAGAGGGGGGCCGCGTGGTGCAGGAGTCGCGGCTGTGGAACAACGCCGAAGGCCGGACCTTCAGCATGCGATCGAAGGAACAGGCGCACGACTACCGGTACTTTCCAGAGCCTGACCTGCCGCCGCTGGTGGTTGGTGTGGACTGGCAGAAGACCATCCTCGCGGCCATGCCGGAGCTGCCGGAGACCCGCCGTGCCCGTTTAGTGAGCGAATATGGCATCAGCACGCAGGACGCCGCGACGCTGACGGCAGCACGGGCGTTCGCGGATCAATTCGAGACTGCGGCCAAGAGGGCGAAGTCACCGCGTCGGGTAGTAGCCCTGCTAACCAGTGAGCTGACGCCTCGGCTACGAGCGGCGGAGCTTGAGATGGAGAGCTCTCCGGTGACGTTGGCTGGCATCGTGATGGCGGCGGACCTGCTCGAGTCCGGTGAGCTTTCGTCGAAGCAGCTGAAAGGGCTGCTGGACACATGCTTTGGGACACGGGAGGATTTTGCCGCGGTGTACGGACGCGAGAAGCCGCAGCAAATCTCGGACACTGGTGCGATCGAAGCCATGATCGACGAGGTCATCGTCGCGAACACGAAACAGGCGGAGCAGTATCGGGGTGGCAAGAAGACGGTCTCAGCCTTCTTTGTAGGGCAGGTGATGCGACTGTCAAAGGGACAGGCGAACCCGGGCGTCTTGAATGAGCTGGTGGTGAAAAAGCTGGACGCGCTTGGGCCGCTCTAGACCCGCTTTAGGGTGGTAGATCCGCGCGCGCAATCGTTCTGAAGAGCGCGGTCGCTCCAGTGGAGCGAGCCACACGCAGCAACACGGCTATCCGATGGCCACCCGTGTTGCGCGTGGCGTACAACTGGTAGCTATGTTTTTCGTGAGGGCAGTAGGTGCGCGCCGTGGGGTTGGTCGAGTGGCTTGGGCAATCGTCGTAGCAGGGCTGATCGGTTGTCGCGGCAACGGCGGATATACCCCGCCAGTTGAGCCGATGCCGCCGGACACTGTTCTTTTGTCGGAGATGATGCAGCGGCTTAGTGCACAGCCAGGCTTTACCGATGCGGTGATGGCGCAGATGGATAAAGGCGGGAAAAATGGCGCGGCCCTGATGACACCGGAGCTCCTGCATCGCATGCGGGAGCTGATCCTGGGAAAACAGTGGGAGCGGCTGAACCGCTTTCCGGGATGGACGATGGAAGCGATCACGCCAACCGTGCATGTGGCCGGGCGCCTGATCGGAAAGAACAACAAGAAGGAAGATGCCGTGGTGAACTCCGATACGGCACCGAACCTTTCCCGGCTCCCCGGAGCCAGCGAGGTGACGGAATACCTGAACGTCGGCGACCTGACGTTGGACAAGGCGGCACAGGTTGATCTGGAAACTCCTTCGCGACTGCCCGGATTTCCTGTCGCGGAACTGGTTAAGCCGTTGGGCATGGGTGTCGTGAGTGGGGAGGGAGCCGACCCAACGCTAGCCAGGGAGCATGCCGAAAGCGCGCGGTTGGCTATGCTGCTGAACCGGCTGAGCGTCAATAACTTGAACCTGGACGGGCCGGAAGGAACGCGACTGGTGACGGCAGCTGTCAGAGGAAAGGTGGTGCAGCGACCGGAGGACCTGATGCGGGCTCTGCTCGAGAGCGGCCACTCGGTTACGGTGGCGGATGCGCGCTATTTCGCGAACTTTGGGCATCTGCACGACAACGGAAAGGAGGTGATGATGCCGTTCTGGGTGGATACACGCATCCGTGTGCCGGGCACGCGGCGGCCGTTGCTGGTGCCAGTGAGCCATGCCGAGTATGAGTGGAAGGTACGCGGACCTAAGGTAAACGCGGATGTGGCGTTCTTCTACGGGATCGACGGCCACGCGGAGTTTCGTACGATGGACGAGCTCAATCAGCGGTGGGTGCAGGGCCGGCAAGCGCATATCTACACCGGTGCCGACGCGCTCGAGGTGACGCGGCTTACGGCGGCGATGGTGGTGGCCTATGTGCATCAGCATGTCGCGCGACCGCAGCTTCCGTTCGGCGGCTACTACACGCTTGGAGTCTGCCAGGACGTGGTGTCGGCGATCGAGACGAAGATGACCGGCAGATCGACTCTGTTCCCTAACACTGCAGACGCACGGCTGTTTGATGATCCGCGGGATGGGGAGGTAAACGCTTTGATGTCTGCAATTCCGAAGGATCGAGACGGTGGTATGCCGGAGCCGGAACGGGTCTTTGGCTCGCTCCCGACGGACGATGTGCGGTCGATCACAATACCAGGTCTGGCCGAGGACCTGGGGAAGGCCGAGGCGGCGTGGCACGCGGGCAGCCTGCGGCGGCTGCGCAGCCCGAAGCACCAAGCGATTGTGGCGGCACTCGAGATCGCCGGCGCTCTATGCGCGGCGACCGTTGTGTGGTGGCTGATGCGAAGGCGTTCACGCGGCTGAACCATTCCGCGCATATGCACCAGAAAAGGTGCATCCTATAGGTGAACGCAGACAGCGTCCGGATCCCGCGAGGTGACGCATGGTAGATGCGAAGAAGACAGCAAGCAAAGAGTCCGCAACCAAGAAAGCGACGTCGCCAAAGCCGCCCGCCAAAGAGAGATCCTCGGCGAAAGCGGCCTCAGCGAAGGCCGCGCCAGTGAAGAAGTCTTCAACTCCGGCGAAAGCACCAGCGAGCAAGAAAAGCGCTGCAGCAAACAAGGGACCAGCAAACGAGGCACAGGCAAAGCGGGCGCCAGCTAAGCAAGTACCGGCAAAGAAGGCAAGTGGTCGGAAGTACTCACCCGAGGCAAGCGCGAATGTTGAGCGTGAGATGAAGGCAATGAAAGAGGGCAAGCTGAAGAGCGGCAGCGGACAGCCGGTCAAGAACCCCAAGCAGGCAATTGCGATTGCTCTTTCGGAGTTGAGAAGGGAAGGCGAAAAGGTACCGCCGAACCCGAACGAATAACGTCGTCGCGCGACGATTTGCTCCGCCATGCAGTCACGGGTGAGGACGCTGGCTAGGGTCCGGTGTCCCTCCCTGATTGTGAGCCTTGGAGGTCGGTGAGATCTCTACTTCTTTTCCGATGATGCTGAGGCTGGTGCTGCCGGAGCCGGGGCGGCCGGAGTTGATGTTGTAGTGGGGGTCGGAGTGCTGCCGCCCTCGGAGGATGGCGCTTTTGCCTCGGACTTGCCGCTACTGGGTTCCGCGGAGTTGGTCGATCCTGCGGGTTTCGCGGAAGAGTAAAGGTCTTTGTACCAGCCGCCGCCCGCGAAAGAGAAGGCGGGCGCAGAGAGCACACGTTGCAGCTTGCCGCCGCAAAAGGGGCACTCTGTAATTTCCGGGTCAGAAAACTTCTGGCGCTTCTCCGTGTGTTTATGACATTGCTGACATTCGTATTCGTAGAGCGGCATGGCGTGCTAAGTCCTCATCGTGAGTTTATCGGAAGGAAGCTGGAGGGGGCTTTCCAAAGGCTGGGGAGGCCGGAGGTCGGAGAAAGATGCTGCCGTGCTTGCAAGTGATCCGCAAGGCGGGAAAGAGGCCGGTGCGTCACTGACCGAGGTAAAAGCGTCTGCTGAGCGCCGGTGAGACCGAGGACGCGCGAGCCCCGGAGAAGACAAACCTCCGTTGCAAAAGGTGCCTATCAGAGGGCGCCTAGTTCGACGAAACGTGCACTGGCGATTGCCTCGATTTTGCGTAAAGCTTCGACAGCGCTGTTGGCCTGCTTGCTGGACTGTGAGTCGATCTGTACGACGGCGAGCGCTTGGCCCTGAGGAACTCGTTGTGCCCGACCGGAGCGAGCAGCATCACCACCACGGCCGAGGGCAAAGTTGGCGATGTTGAGACCCTGTTCACCCAAGATGGTGCCTATGCGGCCGATCACGCCAGGTACGTCGTGGTTACGAATCACGACGAGGGAGCCGTGGAGCGGTGCCTCGATATCAATTCCATCAAACGTAAGCAAGCGAGGCGAAGTGCCGTGCAACACTGTGGCGGAACCGGCGGCGTCGCCTTCGGAGGAGTGAAGGGTGAGCTTGAGAACGGAGCCAGCGCCGCCGGTGACGTTTTCTTTCTTGTCTTCCTGGAGGCGGATGCCGCGTTCGGCCGCGATCGTGGCGGCGTTGATGCGATTGGCCACGTTGGCTTTGCCTGCGGCGGAGTCAGAGCTGTCGGATCCGGAGAAGATGCCGGCAATGGCAGCGTTGCGGATCAGGTCCGTCTTACCCTGGGCTAGCCGACCGCTGTAGGTGATCTGGATGTTTTCGAGGTTACCGGGGGTGGCGTGCGAAAGGAACTGGCCCAGGCGTCCGGCCATCTCGATGTAGGGCGCAAGTTCGAGGTACTCCTCATGAGAGAGTGAGGGTACGTTAACGGCATTCTGCACGACACCGAGCTTGAGGTAATCGCGAACCTGACGGGCGAGTTGAATGCCAATAGCTTCCTGTGCCTCGTCCGTGGCGCCGCCGATGTGCGGGGAAAGAAGGCAGTTTTCAAGGGCGAAGAAGGGCGACTGCTTAAGTGGTTCCTGATGGAACACATCGAGAGCCGCGCCGGCAACCTTGCCGCTGGCGAGAGCTTCAGCCAGGGCTTCTTCAACGATCAGTTCGCCGCGGGCGCAGTTAACGATGTGAATGCCCGGCTTCATGATGGCGATGGATTGCTTGTTGATGAGGCCTTCGGTTTGCGAGGTGAGGCCGACGTGCAGGGTGAGGTAGTCGGAGGTCTTGAAGATGTCGTCGATGGAGACGAGGGTGACTTCATTCTCGCGTGCGATGACGGGCGCGATGAAGGGGTCGTAGCCGAGGACGTCCATGCCGAAGGCGCGGGCGCGGCGTGCGACTTCGAGCCCAATGCGGCCGAGGCCGACGATGCCGAGGGTTTTGCCGCGGAGCTCGGTGCCTTGGAGGGACTTCTTGTCCCACCTGCCGGCGTGCATGGATGTGTTGGCAGCATTGATCTTACGGCCCATGGCAAGCATCAAGCCAAGCGTGAGTTCGGCAACGGCGACGGCGTTGGCGCCGGGGGTGTTCATGACGACGATGCCTTTGCGGGTGGCGGCTTCGGTGTCGATGTTGTCGACGCCGACACCGGCACGGCCGATGACTCGCAGCTTGGGGGCGTGCTCGAGAAGGGCTGCGTCGACCTGCACGGCGGATCGGACGACAAGGGCGTCAGCGTCTTCTAACTCGTTGATCAAGCTGGACTTGATCTGGTCGGCGGAGACAACCTGCCAACCTGGTTCGGCCTGCAGGACGGCGAGGGTGGACGCGGAGACTTTTTCGGCGAGGACGATCTTCATGGGTGACTTGATCTTACCTCCGTCGCGGAACGGAGCCGAAAGGAGTTGGTTTGTGCGCACTATCAGCGTAATTACGGTGTGTTTTCGCTGAGGTAAAGGGGTGTTTTTGCGTGTTTTTGCAAGGTTACAGAGACGGGAAGCGTGTGCTAAGTTCGCCTAAGACAACATCCCTGTGATACTCAAAAAAACTCTCCGTGGAGCGGCGGCGGCTCTTGGTCTGACCCTCGCGATGTGTTGCTCGTTCCTGACGATGGGATGCGGTAGCGGGCTGGCGGACCCTGGGGTGTCGGTCCCGACGGTGACGTCCGAGGACCTGGCGGAGACATGTCGGTACAACCTGGTTGAGCAGGACCCTCTGGGGGTGCAGAAGGGTGTGCTGGTGATCTTTGAGCGGAGTGACACGGCGCAGTTGATGGAGGACGACACGGTGCGATCGATGGCGGGAGCGCTGCACTTCGCGATTCTGTGGGCGAGGGAGTGCGATGCGCGGTCGACGGGGGATCTGCAGGCGGATGCGGCGAAAGGACCGGCGCGAACGTTGCGGGTAGCGCTCGAGCTGCTGGCGGTAAAGACCGGGCATCCGGAGCTCACGACGGTGCCGCTGGTGCTGTTTGGATATTCAGCAGGGGCGGTGCTTTCGGCCACGATGGAGGCGGTGTGGCCGGATCGGCTGGCGGGGGTGGTGATGTATGCAGCGGGATCGGAGTATCTCGACCTGGACCGGGTGGCGGTGACGGGCGGTATGGCGGCGATTCCGATGTTGGTGCTGGCCAATGCGGAGGACCAGAAGTCGGGGACGGCGCGGAGCTATCGTTTTTTTGAGCGCGGGCGGTCGGTCGGGGCGAACTGGGCATTTGGCGTGCAGAACAATACGGACCACTGCTGCAGCTTGTCGGTGCGGCCAATTCTGCTGCCGTGGATCCAGGCGATTGCCCAGCCGACCAGCGGCGCGGCGGCGACGCCGGTGAACTTTGCCTGTGCGCCGGACGGAACGAGGGATGCGCAGGGCGAGATGGATTGCGATTTCACCGGTGCCGGGTTGGGGGCGGGTGTGACTGCAGAGCAGACGGGGTGGCTGCCGGATGCGACCTCGACGGCTGCGTGGCTGAGCTGGGTGACGAATTCGAAGACAAACTAAGGGGTGAGTTGCTGGTGGGCGAAGAGCACAGCAGATCGCTACGGAATGACAACCAAAAGGCGGGCGTTTTTACGAGAGACAAGCGATTCCAGCTTCGGTCGGAACGACAGGAGGCGGGGAGGATCGGCAGAGACGAGGGGCAGGCGGCTTGCTTAGCGGAAGAGATGGGGGATGAAGGAGCTTAGGTTGTCGGTGATGGGGCCGGCAGACTCGCGGATGCCGAGGCCGCAGCACTCTTGATCGATCATCCAGAGGCCGAGGACCGGATGGCGGACGGCACCGAAGCGGAGGTTGTCGGGGAAGACGACCATGGGGGCGAGGGCCTGGTAGATGACGAGGCCGTCGCTGTAGGTGCCGTCGGTTTCGACGGTGGTGCCGTCGGCGTAGGTGATGGCGATGTTGGCGCCTTCGCGGGAGAGGAGTGGTTTGCGGACGTGGGCGGGAAGGTGGCGGGGTGAGTCGAAGTAACTTTCGAGAAGGAGAGGGTGGTTGGGGAAGAGCTCCCAAAGAATGGGAAGGAGACCTTTGTTTGAAAGGAGCAGCTTCCAGATCGGCTCGATCCAGATCATCTGGCTGTACGTCTGGAGGGCGTGGGGGCCGAAGTCTTCGGCGAGCAGGGACTCCCAGGGGTAGAGCTTGAAGAGGCTCTGGATGGAGCGTTCGTGGAGGTCGACGAAGCCTTGGCGCGGCTCGTTCCAGCCGATGTCGGGGGTGGCGATGCGGGCGGTGCGGAGGCCGGCCTGCTGGGCGGTGTCTTCGAGGTAGGCAAGGGTGAGGGTGTCTTCGGCGGTGTCAACGCCGGAGAAGAAGACGGGTCGCGCGAGGTAAGGAGTGATGTCGCACCATTTGGCGATGAGTTTTTCGTGGAGGGAGTTGAACTGGTCGGCTGGTTTCTGGAGCTTTGCGAGGGAAGGGATCTCTCCGCTGCGCGCGATGCGCTCCGGTCGAGATGACGGCGGGTAGGGGGCGGAGTGCAAAGAAACAGGTTCCTCCACAGCCCCTTCGACTCGCTGCGCTCGCTCAGGATCCGGTCGGGACGACAGGGTTCTGGGGTCGGTTTGGTTGAGGTGTTCGAGCCAGGTCCACTGGATGACGGCGGCTTCGAGGAGGGAGGTGGGGGTGTCGGCGTTGTACTCGAGGAGCTTGGGTGGGGAGCCGGAGCGGTCGCCTCCCCAAAGGAGATCGAAGCGGCCGAAGAGAGCGGGTGGTTCAGCATTCCAGGCGGCCTCGATGACGGGGATGGCGGCGGAAGGGATGGCGAGGTCGGCGAAGCGGTTCGCGTCGATGATGTGCTGGGCGGCGAGGCACATGGTCTGAAGCTCGTTGCCGGCGGCTTCGAGGGTGTCGATTTCGGCGGCGGTGAACTCGTAGTGGGCGGTCTCGTCCCAATAGGGGCGGTCCATACCGTTGCCCTTGGAGGCAGGCGCATCTTCGGCAATGGGGGTGTGGAAGGTGAGGCCTTGCTGCTCGACGAGGTGCTGCCAGTTGGCGCGTGGGGTGGAGGGGAGGCGCTGCATTATTCGCCGCCGCCTTCTCCGCCGCCGCCGTGGGCTCCACCGGAGGAGAAGGACCGGCCGAAGCCGCCGCGGGAGGTTCCGGTGGCGTAGCTGTGGCCGGCGAGGGGGGATCGGCTGCCGCCGGAGACGACGGAGCCGACCCCGCCGGCGGAGCCGCCGTAGTAGAAGTGGTAAAGGACGAAGGGAAGGAGGTTGACGCCGCTGTTGCCGTGTTGCTGCTGCTCGCGAAGACGTTGCTGCTGCTCGCCGTCGGCGGGCTGGTTCGCGCAGAGTTTATCGTCGACGACCTTGTTGGTTTCGTCGACGCAGCGTTGGGGCTCGGGGTGCTTGCAGGCGGCGAGGAGGGCGAGGGCGGTCGAGGCGAGGAGAGGGGCGGCGACTTGGCGGGAGCGGCGCATGGCGATATCGGCAGTGTACTGCTGGGCGAGGTGGGATCGCGCTGGCGAGCGATGAACCCACCCATGACGGTGGAGCTGTCATGAATGGGGCACCCGCCCTTCGGGATGGCGACTTGGAGGGCTGTGGCGTTGGCTAGGCGCCGGCGGTGGTGTGGACGGTGCGGGGGTCTAGTTCTTTGATTTCCTTGGTGGTGGGGGTGCCGGCGCCAAAGTTGGGGTGCTGGAGGGAGCAGCAGGCGTCGGTTCGGCCGCAGAGGCAGGAGCGTTTTTCGGCGGCGGGGTGGGTAGCGTCGGCGAAGACCTGCTGGGCGGCGATGAGGCCGGTGCCGAAAGGCTTCGCGAGCTGCGGGAGGGACTTGGTGACGACCTGCTCGAGGGCACCGATGAGGGCGATGGTGTCCATGTAGTCGAAGAAGCCGAGGTGGGCGATACGGAAAATCTGGCCCTTCATTTCGCCCTGGCCGTTGGTGATGATGGCGCCGAAGCGGGATTTGAGTTCTTTGACGATGAGGCCGGAGTCGACGCCGGCGGGGGGAAGGACGGCGGTGGCGGCGGCGGAGGGGGCGTCTGGCGCGAAGAGGGTGAAGCCGAGGGCGAGGACGGCGGCGCGGGTCATGGCGGCGATGGTTTCGGCGTTGTCGACTAATTTTGCTCGGCCATCGACGAGGTTTCCCTGAGGATTTTCTGGGGTGGCGGCTTGGGCGGCGATCCAGGCTAATGCCGCGTCGAGACCAGCAATCAGAGAGACGGGCGGGGTGTAGGCGGACTCGCCGGATTTTGCGTTTTTGCGTTCTTTGCGGAGATCGAAGTAGTAACGCGGGTTATAGGTGGCTTCCATGCGGTCCCAGGCGCGCTCGCTGACGGCGAGGAAGGAGAGGCCGGGGGGGATCATGACGGCTTTTTGCGAGCCGCCGATGAGGACGTCGACGCCCCAGGCGTCCATGTCGAGGTGGGTGGTACCGAGGCCGGTGATGGCGTCGACGACGAGGAGGGCTTCGGAGTTGCCTTCCTGCAATAGCTTCGCGATTGCGGGGGTGCAATGGCGGACGCCGGTGGAGGTTTCGGTGGCCTGCATGAAGACGACGCGGGTTTCGAGCTTGAGGGCAGCTTTCACGGCGTCGACCGAAAACGTCTGGCCGTAGGGGGCGGTGACGACGTCGACGGCACAGCCGAAGGCCTTAGCGAGGGCTGTCCAGCGCTCGCCGAACTTGCCGGCGGAGAGGACGAGGACGCGGTCGCCGGGGCAGGTGAGATTGGACATGGCGGCTTCCATGGCGCCGGTGCCGGAGGAGGAGAGCAGGATGACATCGTTGGCGGTGCCGACGAAGTCTTTGAGCCCGGCGAGGACGCGGGTGAAGAGAGCGCGGAACTCGGGGGTGCGGTGGTGGATATCGGCGGCGGCCATGGCGAACTGCGCGGCGGGGAGGAGGGGGGTTGGGCCGGGGGTGAAGAGACGGGTTTTGCGGATCATGTGGATATTGTATGGCGAGGTGGGGGTGGGTGTACGTCGCTTGGCACGGTCGTGAAAAGCAAACTACGGGGGTTCTTCGCTGCGCTCGGAATGACAACCAAGAAGCGGAGGCGAATGACAATCAAACAGCAGCGGGGTTCTGGGGGCTCCTATAATTTGAGCTGAGACGAAGGGGTATGTGCGATGGCGGCGATAGCGGAGCGGATGCAGGCGGATATTGTGGTGGCGATGAAGGCGAGGGATGAGCACCGGTTGACGACGCTTCGGATGGTGAAGTCGGCGATGAAGAACAAGGAGATCGATAAACGGGCGCCGCTTGAGGAGGCGGAGGAGGCGGCGGTCCTGATGTGGCTGATCAAGCAGCGGCGGGAGTCGATTGAGCAGTTTACGAAGGGTGGGCGGCCGGAGTTGGCGGAGCGGGAGGGTGTGGAGATCGAGATGATCGAAGCGTATCTGCCGCAGGCGGCGACGGAGGAGGAGGTGCGGACGATCGTGCTGGGGGCGCTCGAGCACCTGGCGAAGGATGCGGGCGGGGTTCGGCCGGGGCCGAAGGATATTGGGCCGGCGATGCGGGTGGTGCGGCAGCGGATTGCGGCGAGTGGGATTCGGGCGGATGGAGGGACCGTGAGCGAGATGGTAAAGGCGGAACTGGCGAAGTAGAGTGGGTGCGGTGGAGCTTTAATGGAATTGCGCCTGACGCGGCGGTGCGATTGGCATCCTATGACTCGAACGCGCACGAACGAGATTGGACAGACTCTCGCGTGCACTTAGAAAGAGGCGCACATGGGACTTTTAGATAGCATTACCTCGATGGTTGGCGGAGCGGGCGGAGATCAGAGCAAGGTCGCTGGCGGCATGATGGATGCGGTGCAACAGCATCCGGGCGGCATTGGCGGCATTCTGCAATCGTTCCAACAGAACGGGCAGGGTGGGGCGGTGCAGCAATGGGCTGGTGGCAATACCGAAGGCGCTTCGCCGGACCAAGTGGAGCAAGGGCTTGGCGGGACCGGTCTGATTGACTCGGTTGCGCAACGGACGGGAATGTCGCCGACGATGGTGAAGGGGGCGATGGCGGTGATGCTGCCGATGGTGATTCATCACTTTGTATCGAGTGGGCACGTGACGTCCGAGGGCCAGATGACCGGCGTACCGGCACCGGAGACGGGCGGGTTGCTGCAATCGATGCTGGGGCGCCTGGTCTAGAAGCGCGTCGTGCACGCGGCTGCGTGGAAGTAATTGGGATTTGTAACCTGAGGAGATCGTGATGGCTGATTTGGAGCAGATGAAACAGAAGTATGCGCCGGTGCTTGCGATGTTTGAGAAGCTGGCACCGTTTGGCGCGAAGCTCGAGGCGGTTGACTTGGATGGCGAGAAGCTGCACCTCAAGGGCGAGGTGCCGAGCAAGGTGGCAGCGAACCGGATCTGGGACATGATCAAGAAGTCGGATCCGACGTACTCGGACCTGCATCATGAGATTGGCACGACCGGGCCTGACGAACAGCCGGTGACGATTAAGTCCGGCGACACGTTGAGCGCGATCTGCCTGCTGTTCTATGGGAATGCGAACAAGTATCCCGAGGTCGCGAAGGCGAACGGGGTGGATGCAAATAACATTCCCGTGGGCGAGACGATTCAGCTGCCGGTGCTTTCGTAGGCTCCGTATCGCACAGCAATTGGAAATGCACCCGGAACAAAAGCAAAAGAGACAGCAGATCTCTACGGGATAACAACCATAAAGGCAAGGGCGAGCCCACGGGCTCGCCCCTTTGCTTTTGGCGCGGAGAAGATTTACGCGCAACTGAGGAAAGCAGCAGCAGATCCGGGATGACAAAAAGTGGGCCGCAAGGAGGGTGACGGCTTACTCCGGAATGATTTTCACGAAGCGGCCCTCGGGGAGAGTGTGGCCGCCGAGGATGTGGATGACGCCGTCGCGGGTGAAGCCGCGGAGCATAGTGGGGGCGGGTGGTTGAGAGGTGGGTCTCTCTGCTGCGACGTCGCTGCGCCCCGGCTCCGGTCGGGATGGCAGGGTTTGGGGTTGTGGTGGTGAAAAAGTGGGGCCCTCTACTTCGTCTGCGCTGCGCTTCGCCTGGGGTTGGGATGACAGGGGTGGGGGTGGCGATGCGGGATCGAGGCGGATGGGGACAGGTGGAGCTTCGGATCTGGCGGGGTAGGGGATGGCGCGGAGGGGAAGGGAGTCGACGCGGGTGGTGTCCGCACCGGAGCGGATGACGGGTCGGGCTTCCGCGGGGGCGTTGCGGCGCATGCCGCGGTCCATGGCTTCGTTGGCGAGGCGGTCGGCGGCTTTGTTTTTATGGCGGAGGGCGTGGGTGATCTCGAAGCGCTCGAGTTTGGCGATGCGGTTTTTTGCTTCCTGCCAAAGGGGTTTGAGATCGGGAGAGTTGACCTTGTACTTGCCCTGGATCTGCTTGACCATGAGCTCGGAGTCGGAGACGACGCGGAGGCGTGGCTGGTGGTGGTCGAGGGCGTACTGGAGGCTGGCGAGGAGGCCGGAGTATTCGGCGAAGTTGTTGGTGCGGATGCCGAGGAACTCAGAGAGTTCGGCGAGGACGGTACCGGTGCTGTCGGTGATCTCGGCGCCATAGCCGGCGGGGCCGGGGTTGCCGCGGGCGCCGCCGTCGCAATGGGCGGTGATCCAGGCGGGGTCGGGGGCGGGCTGGGTCGAGGTGTTTGGGGCGAAGAGGCTGGGGGTGCGGGAGCGGGGTGCGGTCACCTGGAGAGTGTAGACGGTTGGATGGGTGGCGGTAGCAGACGGGGCGTTCCGGAGGGAGAAGCGAGTTCCTCCACTACGCTGCGCTCCGGTCGGAGTGACAACAAATAAGAATGTGCGGAGATCCCTCCGGTGCGGCGGCGGCGCTTACCTTTTTGCCTGGTGGTGGTCTATCAGGCAGACGTTTTCTCACTCCGGAGTGAGGTAAGGACATGGCGGCAGAGGCACTTGGACTGGATTCAGGGATGGGCGTTGGCGGGGCACTGTCGACGAGCTTTGGAGCTGCGCCTATGCGCCGGCAGACGGGGCTACGCCCGTTCGTCGCAGGCACGGCGGCGGTAGAATCAGGGCCAGGGATGGCCAAAGCAGCCGCACAGACGGGGACGCGAGGACGGCTGACGCCAGCGCAGATGGAAGCGCGTGCGCAGCAGCGGACCGAGGACGATGAATTGATTCGCGAGGCACAGCGGGGGCAGAGGTCTGCCTTTGACACGCTGGTGCGGCGATACGACCAAAGTGTTCTGCGGCTCGCCCTGCATCTGCTGGGCAACGAGCAGGATGCGCAGGATGTGCATCAGGAGGCGTTCCTGAAGGCGTATCGGCACCTAGGGAATTTTCGGTTCGAGTGCTCGTTCTACACATGGCTGTACCGGATTGTGACGAACCTTTGCCTGGACCAGATGCGGCGGCGGAAGAGCCGGCGAGAGGATCCGGCGACGACGACCGACGCGGCCGGCGACGAGATTGATCTGATGGCGAACGTGCGCGATGAGCGATCGATGGCGGACCCGGCGAAGGAGCTGGACCGGCATGTGCTGGCACAGGGGATTGCGGCGGCGCTTGAAAAGCTGACACCACGCGAACGAACGGTGTTTGAGCTGAAGCACTACCAGGGATTGAAGCTGCGAACGATTGGCGAGATGTTGAGCACGACGGAAGAGACGGCGAAGAATACGCTGTTCCGGGCGACGCGTAAGCTGCGGGCGAACCTGGCGGAGCTCAGGACTTAGGACATTGGGAGAAGAACAAATTGGTTGAGGGTGAACAGAAGAGAAAGCAGCAAAGACCAACAGCAGATCCCCTACGGGATGACAACAAAGAGCGAGATCTGCTGCATACCCCGTAGTGATTTGGGCAAGAAGTAAGACCTGAGGCACGGCGGGACGGAGATGGGAGAGGCGGGCGGACGATCTGCCCTTCCATGCAGGGCGAAGTGAAACTTTTGAGGCTGGTCGAGGTGTCTACGATGAAATGTGAGATGGCGCAGGAACAGATCGTGATGTGGACGTACGGCGAGCTGGAGGATGAGCTTGCGGCCGGGCTGGAGCGGCACCTTTCAGAGTGTGAGGCGTGCCAGAGCGAGATGGTGGGGATGCGCGGCATGGAGGATGGGCTGGCTCTGTTGCCAGTGGTTGAGCCGTCACCGAACCTGGTGGCCCAGAGTCGGATGCGACTGGATGAGGCGCTCGACCAGGAGAGGCCACACGGATTGATGACGCGGCTGCGCGCGAATCTATTTCGGTGGACGGGATTTATGCAGGGAGCGCCGGCACTGGCGGTGCTGCTGGTGGGCGTGGGATTTGTGGGGGGGGACTTTGCCTTGCGCTACCGGATTGCGCACCAACCGCGGCCGGTGGCGGCGGTGACCATGACGAACTCGACGCAAGGGGCGATTGCGAATGTTAGCGGGATTGTGCAGACGCCCAACTCCGAACTGGTGCAGGTGAAGTACAACCGTGTGGTGCCGGAGGTGATGCAGGGGTCGCTCGACGACCCGCAGATTCGGCAGCTGTTGATGATGGGGATGCGGGCGGGGACGAATGAAGGGGTGCGGACAGATTCAGTGGCGCTGCTGGCGGGGGAGTGCAAGCAGGGGCACGAATGTGAGCGGACCGAGGATGGAAATGGGGTTCGAAGCGCCCTGATGGTCAGCCTGCGCTACGACAAGGATGCGAGTGTGCGGCTGAAGGCGCTAGGCGGTCTGTCGCGGTATGTGGACAAGGACCAGCGGGTGCGGGATGCGGTGCTGGAGTCACTGATGCATGATGCGAATGCATCGGTGCGGAAGCAGGCGATCGCGCTGCTCGAGCCGGTGCAGACGGATTCGAGTGTGCGGCAGGTGCTGCGAACGGTGTCCACGCAGGACGAAAATCCGTATATTCGCACGGCGAGCTATGAGGCTTTGCAGGGCGCGGCTGATATCCAGTAGAACCCCGCAACACGGGCGCGCGATTGATTGGCGGGCCAGCAAGACAGAGGATCCAGCAATGAAACGACAGATCGTTGTGGCGGTGGTAGTGGTATCGATCGCGATAGGGGCAGCGACGCGGGTATGGGCATCGCCGGGGAGAGGTGGAAGTGGTCGATCGGCACAGGGATATCTGGGCGTGGATGTTCGCGATCTGACGGACGATGAGATGAATGCGTTGAAGATCAAAGAGGCGCGGGGAGCGGAGATCGTCCGGCTGGATCATGATGGGCCGGCGTGCAAGGCGGGTGTGCGCGAGCACGATGTGGTGCTGCAGATGGATGGTCGCGCGGTGGAGGGGCAGGAGCAGTTTCGGCGGATGTTGCGAGATGCGCCGGCGGGGCGGGTGGTGGCGCTGGTGGTGCTGCGCGAGGGTCAGCAACAGACGCTGCGGGCGACAATGGCGAATCGAGAAGAGGTGGAACGGCAGGCGTGGGAGCAGCATATGACGGTGGTTGATCCGGATGGGCCGACACCGCCGCCGCAGAATGGGCCGGGCGGACATGTGCGGAGTGGGATGGGATTTCTGCATGGCCCCCCGAGCGGCAGTATGGTGCCTGCGGGGAAGGGTCGCAGCTTTCTAGGAACGATGCTGGGCGCGCCGTACATTGGTGCGGTGGTGGAGCCGGTAGGACCGCAGCTGGGAGAGTTTTTCGGAGTACCGAGCGGGGTTGGGCTGCTGGTGAAGAGTGTGGAGGCGAACTCGCCAGCGGCGGAGGCGGGGATGCGGGCTGGCGATGTGGTGATCAAGGCGAACCAGAACGTGATGTCGACCGAGAACGATTGGATGAAGTCAGTACACGAGAACAAGGGCCATGCGATGCCAGTGCTGGTGCTGCGGGAGAAGCGGGAGCAGACGCTAACGTTGACACCGGATGCGAAGCGGAAGGCGATGGTGCAGACGCCTGAGGGTGATCCGGTGGTGGATGATGCCAGACTTTCAGGAATGAATCTTTTGTAACTTTGGTTGATACGGATGCGGAGAGCGATGGCCTGATGGCTGTCGCTCTTTTTTGCGGGTAAGACGATGTATAGCGGGTTCCCTGGAGGTGAACTGCAGCGTCGAGCAAAATGCAGGGTTCTTCGCTCCGCTCAGGATGACAACTCCAGGCTAGGCGGCAGATTAATAGGTCAATCTGCTGTAGCGGGGCAAGGGCAACAGTAGATCCCTGCGGGGTGACAACAAAAGGGGCAGGCCCCTGCGGGGTGACAACAAGCGCTGTAGAACGCCTAGCGGAGGCGGTTGTTGAGGAGGTGATCGGCGACGCGGATGGCGTTGGCGATGATGGTGAGCGAGGGGTTGACGGCGGAGGCGGAGGGGAAGAAGGAGGCGTCTACGACGTAGAGGTTGTCAAGGTCGTGGGCTTTGCAGTGGGGGTCGAGGACGGAGGCGATGGGATTGGTGCCCATGCGGCAGGTGCCGTTCTGGTGGCCGACGCCTTCGAGCGGGATGCGTTTTTTGAAGTAAGCGCTGAGGGGGATGGAGGTGTCGGCGTGGCCGGCCTTTTTGAGGGTGTCGACCCAGCGGTCTTTGAGTCGGTTGAAGCTTTCGACGTTGTTGGGGGTGTAGGAGAGCCGGATGCTGTGCGGCGGGGCGATAGGGACGGTGGCGGTCTCGTTAAAGCAGCCGGTGTCGGAGGAGCCGTGGGGGCCGGTGGGCCAGGTTGCTGCGAGGAGATGGACACGGGGGTGGTGCCAAGGGTGCTGTTGTGCACCGTAACGCGGTTGTTTGGATCGGGGAGATCTTCGGTGGTGAGCCACCAGGGGACGGCGCGGTGCTTCATGCCTTCGAGCACGAAGCCGGGTGTGAGGGGAGGGGCGTCGGCCTTCATCATCTCGTGGTGGAAGCTGCCGACGGGCTGGACCTGGCCAAGGGGGAAGGGATAGTTGGGGTCAGGATCACGGAGGTAGAAGTCGTTGGTGCCCCAGGTCTTGGTGTAGCTGTCTTCGTTGTGCTGGAGAGAGAGGGCGAGGAGGGCGTCGGCTTGGTGGTACATGAAGTTGCGGCCGACCTGATCGGAGCTGTTGGCGAGGCCGGTGGGGTGTTTATGGTTGGCTGATTGCAGGAGGATGACGGCGGAGTTGATAGCGCCGGCGCAGAGGGCGAAGAGATGCGCGGAGTAGATGGCGGGGAGGGTCTCGCCGGCGTGATGGACTTCGACGGACTCGACGGCGGTGCCGGAGGCGTTGGTGAGCAGGCGAAGGACGCGGGTGTTGGTCATCAGGGTGACATTGGGGAGATGCAGGATCTCGCGGATGCAGTTGATGTCGGAGTCTGACTTGGCGTGGACGAGGCAGGGATAGCCGTCGCACGTATCGCAGCGGACGCACTTGGACTCGATGGGGTTGGCCTCGTTGCGTTTGAGGCCGAGGGGGATGGGGAAGGTGTGGACGCCGAGTTTGCGGACGTCGTTCTCGATGGACTGCATGCGGGGTTCGTTGGGGAGGGCGGGGAAGGGGTAGGGCTTCGAGTGGAAGGGCTCGGTGGGATCGAAGGAGGAGCCGAAGCCGCCGGGGACGGAGGGAGCGGTGCCGAGATCGCCGTGGACGTGGAAGAGGGCTTCGGCCTGGGTGTAATAGGGCTCCATGTCGGCGTAGGAGATGGGCCAAGCAGGGGAGATGCCGCCTTTGTGGTGGATGACGCCGAAGTCCTCGGTGCGCATGCGGAACATGGCGGCGCCGTAGACCTTGGTCTGGCCGCCGACGAAGTAGGCCTGCTGGGGATGGAGGTCTTTGCCGTCTTTATCCTGCCAGACTTCCTTGGTGTGATAGCGGTTCTGGAGGAAGACGGCGGAGGTGGACCAGTTGAGCTTTTCCTGAGGGAGAAAGGGGCCGCGCTCGAGGATGAGGATGGACTTGCCGGCGCGGGCGAGATGGAGGGCGAGCGTGCCGCCGCCGGCCCCTGAACCGACGATGATGGCGTCGTAGGTGATGGACATGCGGGGTTGGATGCCGGGGTGTGTGTATGCGCTTAGACGAGTGCGGGGTCTGGGGGCAGTGCCGAAGGAACGAGGGCCGCGCTGCTGGTGATGGTTGGAGGTGTGCGTCTGCGGCCGAATGCGGTAACTTGACTGCTACGCAGGTTTGTTGTGTGCCAGGGGCGTCGGCCTGCTGAGGAGAGTGGATGCGAGTTGCGGAGATGACGGGCGGGGTGCGGTTGGTGAGTGTTGGGGCGATGAGTTTGTTGGTGGCGAGCGCGGCGGCGCAGGCGGTACCGGCGGCGGTGAAGACGGCAGAGCAATCGATTGATGCGGAGCGGATCCGGGCGCATGTACGGTTTCTAGCGGATGATCTGCTGGAGGGTCGTGGGCCGGGGCTGCGGGGCGCGGAGATTGCGGCGAAGTACATGGCGACGCAGTTTGCACTGGACGGTCTGAAGCCGGGTGGGGATAACAGGACGTATCTGCAGCAGGTGAAGTTTGTGGGGATGAAAGTGGCGCCGGGGAAGGCGAGCTATGCCCTCGAGCCAAAGGGAAAGGCGGCGATTCCGCTGACGTATGGCGAGGACTATACGGTGAGCGACCAGGCGCTGGGGGCGGTGGCGGAGTTCGATGCGCCGATCGTGTTTGTGGGGTATGGGGTGAAGGCGCCGGAGTTTGGTTGGGACGACTATGCGGGCGTGGATGTGAAGGGGAAAGTGGTGCTGTGCATCGTGGGCGATCCACCGTCGGAGGATCCGAAGTTCTTTGGTGGAAAGGCGCTGACGTACTACGGGCGATGGACATACAAGTTCGAAGAGGCGGCGCGGCAGGGAGCGGTGGGGGCGCTGATTATTCATCGCACGGATCTGGCGAGCTATGGCTGGGATGTGGTGAAGAACTCGAATACGAGCGAGAAGACGTATCTGGCGGAGGATAAGAATCCGAAGCTGGAGGCGGCGAGTTGGGTGCAGCTGGAGGTGGCGAAGCGGCTGTTTGCGGCGGTGGGCAAGGACGTGACGGCGGAGATGGAGGCGGCGGGAAAGAAGGGGTTCAAGGCGGAGGTGCTGCCGGTGACTCTGAAGGCGCATGTGGAGAGTGTGGTGCGGCCGTTTGAGAGTGCGAATGTGGTGGGAATTCTGCCGGGGGCGGACGGGGGCACCCGGCAGGCGCTGATGTATACAGCGCACTACGATCATCTGGGGTTTGTGCCGGGCATGAAGGGCGACAACGTGTATAACGGGGCGGCGGATAATGGAACGGGCTGCGGGCTTCTGCTGGAGGAGGCTCGGGCGTGGGCTGAGATGGGCGTTCGACCACCGCACGACGTGATCTTTGCGGCGGTGACGGCGGAGGAGCAGGGGCTGCTGGGGAGTGAGTATCTGGGGCAGCATCCACCGATGCCATCGCGGGCGATCTCGCTTGATCTGAACTACGACATGATTTTGCCGGTAGGGGTGCCGGAGGAGATTAACGTGAACGGGGCGCAGCGGACGTCGATCTATCCAACGGTCGAGGCGACGGCGAAGGAGTTCGGGCTCAAGATTGTGCCGGATGCGCGACCGGAGGCGGGGAGCTACTACCGGTCGGATCATTTCAGTCTGTCGCGGGTGGGGATTCCGGCGTTCTCGATCGATACGGGGACGAAGTACGAGAGGCATGACAACGCGTGGGGCGTGGCGCAGGAGAAGGACTACAACGAGAACCGATACCATAACTTCTCGGACAACTACACGCCGGAGATGGACTTTGCCGGGAATGCGAAGCTGGCGCGGTTCGGCATGGATCTGGGATGGAAGGTGCTGGCGGCGAAGGGTGCTGTGGAGTGGCTGCCGGGGGATGAGTTTGCGGCGGCGCGAAAGGCGAGTGAGGCGAAGTAGACGGGTCAGCGGCGCAGGTTGGAGAGGACGTAGAAGAGGAGTGAGAGAAGGAGGCTGATAAGAAGAGAGGTGCCGAGTGGAGCGAAGACGGAGACGTTTTTGCCCCGAAAAGCGAGGTCTCCGGGGAGGCGGCCAAGCGGCAGGCCGAGGCGGTTGAGGCCGAGGACAAGGGCGCCGGCGGCAATGAGGGTGAGACCAACGAGGATGAGGATGCGGCCCATGGCGGACTCCGATTCTGCGAGGATGCTTGCAGAGGGATTGGATGCGAGGCGGGGAGGATCGCCGGTATCGTGGCGACACCTCGCTGCTTATAATGACCATGGACGGAAGCGGGGCTGCCGGTTGCACGTGAACTCGACGGAGAAGACGGCAGGCTGCCTGCGTCGACACTTGATGACCAGGAGGGTGATCCTGCTATTGACCGTGATGCTGCTGGTTACGCCAATAACAGAGCCTCTGTGGAACCGGGACGGGTTCCTGCTAGGTGGGCACGATGTGGATCTGGGGCTGCTGTGCCTGCTGATGTTCTGCGGACTGGTGACGTTGAGCGCGCATCAGGTACTTGCATCTCCGCTGCTGTCGCTGCTGTTAGGGCGATATGTGAAGCGGCGGCCGATGGAGAGGTTGCTTCGGCTCCAGCCGGACTTGATCGCGGTTCTTTTCTTTTCCCCGACTTTTTTTGAACGATGGATCGACCTGTCGGTTCCGAGATCACTGCTATCGCTTCGGATCTGATCGAAGAAGGCTGATGCTCGCCTTTGTGGAGATCGCGTGTGCTGAACGTCGCGTTTCCGCAATCTACTCACCATAGTGTTCGCAAAAGAATGTAGGGGTCTATGAAGAAGTCAGAGGTAGTTAAAGCGTGGGGCAGTATTCTGTCGGGTCGGCCGCCGTCCCTTTCGATCGAGATTACGAAGGAGTGTCCGCTGCGGTGCCCGGGGATGCTATGCGTTCGAGGAAGGGCATCTGGGCGGCGGGACGAAGCTGCGGGAGCTTTCGGACTTTCGCGGCGATGACCTGGTGAGGAATGTGCTGCAGGTGGTGGATGAGATCAAGCCGCTGCACTTGTCGATCGTGGGTGGGGACCCGCTGGTGCGATATCGGGAGCTGGAGCGGCTGTTGCCGGAGCTCGATGCGCGGGGCATTCACACCCAGGTGGTGACGAGTGCGTTTCGGGTGATTCCTGCTGATTGGAAGACGAGGTACGCGAAGCTGAATGTGGTGGTGTCGATCGACGGGCTGCAGCCGGAGCATGATGTGCGGCGGGCGCCGGCGACGTACGAGCGAATTCTCAAGAATATTGCGGACGCGAAGATCACGATTCACAGCACGATTACGAGCCAGATTGCGTCACGGCCAGGGTATCTGGAGGAGTTTCTGGAGTTCTGGTGTGCGCGGCCGGAGATCAACAAGGTGTGGTTCAGCCTGTTTACGCCGCAGCGGGGCGCGACGGATCCGGAGATTCTAACTCCGGCGCAACGGGCGGAGGTGATGGCCGAGCTGCTGCGGCTGCGGGTCATGTATCCGAAGCTGGACATGCAGGAGCGCGTGATCAAGGAGATTGCGACGCCTCCGCAGAGTCCGGAGGAGTGTATTTTTGCGCGGACGACGCAGACGATCTCGGCCGACCTGACGACGCAGATTACGCCGTGCCAGTTTGGGGGCGATCCGGATTGTTCGCAGTGCGGCTGCATTGCATCGATGGGGCTGGCGGCGGTTGGGCATTTTCCGGTGGTCGGGAGCCTAACGGCGGGGCAGATCTTTATGGCGTCTGATCGTGTTGGGCGGACGTGGCAGAAGGCGAAGCGGGTGTTTCTGCCGGGGGCGGTGAAGAAGGTGGCGGCTGTGCCGTTTCCGATTATTAATTCTTAGGGGCAAAGGACCAAGACAACAGCAGATCCTTACAGGACGACAACAAAAATAGGAAGACCGGCACGATCGCGGTCCTCCTGCAGATGCGAGTGGGAGGCTACTTCTTTTCGGGGGTGGCGTTGACGAGGTCTGTGAGGGGTTGGAGGAAGGTGAAGCGGACGATGGCTCCGGGTTTCTTTGCTGCTTCGATGAGGGCGAGGTTTTTGGCTTTCCAGCCGGTGGGAGCGGGGGTGTTGGAGCTGAGATAGAGGGCGGCTTCGATGCCGGCGAGGGCAAGGGGGCCGAGTTGCTCTACCCGGGGCTGGATGGCCTGAAGCCGAGGGGAGCCGAGCATCTGCTGTCGGACCTCGGGGACGGCGGTGCCGATTGCCTGAAAGAAGGCGTTGAGCTGCTGGCGGGCGGCGATGACCTGCGTGGAGCTGCTGTGCGGGTCGGCGAGGAAGGTGCGGGTGGCGACTTCGAGGTGATGGCGTGATGGCGGATCGGGGCGGACGGCATCGACGAAGTTGGTAAGGGGCGTGAGCTGCGAGGTGTGCTGCTGCTCATAGCGATCGCTGAAGCTGACGGGTTCGAAGGCCTCGGCGAAGGTCTCGAGGGCGGAGGTGCGATCGGTGCCGGCGAGCTCGCGGAGAGCGGCGGTCTCGGCGGAGATGTGATGGAGGCCGAGGGCTTCGAGATCGATTGAGACCGGCTCGAGGCGGCGGTACATATCGTCGACGTCGGTGACGGTTTGGGGGGACCAGAAGCGTTCGGCCATGGCGGCGGTGCGGGGCCAGATGCGGGAGTCGATGGTACGGGCGTCGAGCTGCTCGGCCCACATGGCGACTTCGCCACCGAGGATGAGTTTCTGTTCCGAGGGAGAGAGGGTGGTGTTAAAAGGGACGGGGTCGGCAAGGTAATGGACGCCGGCGGGCTTCATGGCATCGAGGTAGTACGGGGCGGAGAGGACGCCCTGGTAGCCCTGCTGCGCGCCTTTGGCGAGGGAGGCTTCGCCGCGCCAGGACTGGATGACGACGTCTTTGGGGAGGGCGGGGTTGAAGATTTCATCCCAGCCGACCATGCGGCGATGGAGGCCGGTAAGGATTTTGAGGACGCGCTGGTTGAAGTAGGCCTGGAGGGCGTCGTTGTCTTTGAGGTCATGGGCCTTCATGAAGGCGAGGATGCGGGTGTTCTTTTTCCAATCGGGTGCGGGGGCTTCGTCGCCGCCGATGTGGACGTACTGGTCGGGGAAGAGAGTGACCATCTCGCCGAGGAAGCGAGACAGGAACTTGTACGTCTCTTCGCGGGTGGGGTCCATGGCGAAGTCGGAGATGCCGAACTCGCGTCGGAGGCCGGTGGGGTTGGAGCCGGAGGCGAGCTCTGGGTAGGCAAAGAGCCAGGCGGCGGAGTGACCGGGCATTTCGAATTCAGGGATGACGCGGATGCCGCGGTCGTGGGCGTAGCGGACGAGTTCACGGGCGTCGTCCTGGGTGTAGAAGAGGCCGTCGGAACCGAGGCCGGTGAGCTTGGGGAAGAGCTTGCTTTCCATGCGGAAGCCTTGATCTTCGGTGAGGTGCCAATGAAAGACGTTGAGCTTGACGGCGGCCATGGCGTCGAGGTTGCGCTTGAGGACGTCCATGGGCTCGAAGTGGCGGCCGCAGTCGATCATGAGACCTCGCCAGCGAAAGCGGGGAGAGTCGGTGATGGTGACGGCGGGGAGGATGTAGGCCGCGCCGGAGGGTTGAACGAGCTGGAGGAGGGTTTCCAGAGCGTGGAGGGCACCGGTGATGGTTGGAGCCTTGATGGCAAGGCCGGAGGGGGTGACGGAGAGGGTGTAGGACTCGTCTTCGTCGATGGTCTGGAGTGGTGGGTCGGCGGTGACGTTAATAGTTAGGGTGCCGGTGGTGGACGAGCCGATGGAGCGGGGAAGGGGCTGGCCGGTCTTGTCTTCGAGGCGCTTGAGAGAGCGGAGGACGGCGGCCTCAAGGCGAGGGCTGTGCACGCCGGTGAGAGCGACGGTAAGGGAAGAGTTGACGGGGAAGGAGCCGGTGCGGCCGGTGAGTGAGCTGGGCTCCGGCATGAGGTTGTTGGTAAAGGCAGTGCTGCTGCCTGGGGTGCTGGTCTGGATGCTGGTCTGGCTCCGCAGGCTGAACGGGACGAACAGAAGGGTGGCAGCGAGGACGGAGGAGGGGAACCAGGAGCGCACGGGCATCAGAGACGGTCTCACTTTCGAAGGTGGCGATATCGGTTTATAGCAAGCCAGAGCAGGATACAGGGGTCATTTCATTTGGCCACGCTTCGGCCCGAGATGATGGCAGTTTCACGCACCTTGCTGATGAGGCCAGGCGAGAGTGGGGTGAGGCTCGGCGCGGCTGCAATCCGAGGGCTGCGGATGTAGGCGCACGGAGCGTGCTTGAGGCGAGGCTATTCTTTATACTGATAGGTGACATGGCGAGTGAGACAGCAGAGATATCGGGCCGGCGCCGAACGGTGAGCGGACGGATGAAGAAGGCAGCGCGGCGGCTGCGGGAGCTGGGATCGATTGGATCTGCGCTGGCCTCAACCGGACACCCGTACATGGCGCACATTGTGCCGATGCGGCGGTGCAACCTCGCGTGCACGTACTGCAATGAGTACGACGATGTGTCAAAGCCGGTGGACATCGAGGAGATGGATCGGCGGATCGATCACCTTGGGCGCCTGGGCACGAGCGTGATTACGATTTCGGGCGGCGAACCGCTGCTGCATCCGGAGCTGGATCGGGTGATTGCGCGCATTCGCAAGACGGGCGCGATTGCGGGGATGATTACGAATGGATATCTGCTGATGCCGGATCGGATTGAGCGGCTGAATCGGGCGGGGCTCGATCACATGCAGATTTCGATCGACAATGTGATGCCGGATGCGGTCTCGAAGAAGAGCCTGAAGGTGCTGGATGCGAAGCTGAAGATGCTGGCCGAGCATGCGGAGTTCCATGTGAACATTAATTCCGTGGTGGGTGGCGGGATTGCGAATCCGGAGGATGCGTACACGATTTCGCAACGGGCGCTGGGGCTGGGGTTCTCGTCGACGATCGGGATTATTCATGATGGGAGTGGGCAGTTGAAGCCGCTGGGCGCCAAGGAACGTGATGTGTGGGACAGGGTACGAAAGCTGACGCGGCGAAGCTATTCGCGGTTCAACCACTTCCAGGAGGCGATTGCGAACGGTGAGCCGAACGACTGGCGATGCCGGGCGGGCGGGCGCTACCTGTATATCTGTGAGAACGGGCTGGTGCACTACTGCTCGCAGCAGCGGGGGTATCCGGGCGTGCCGCTGGCGGGATATTCGACGGCCGACGTAAAACGTGAGTTTCTGACGGAGAAGGGGTGCGCGCCGAACTGCACGATTTCCTGCGTGCACCAGGTGAGTCACATCGACCACTGGCGAGCGCCGCAGCATCCAGATGCGACGGGTGGTGGGCTGGCGGCTGACGGCGGGCATGGGGCTGCGGCGGAGCTGGTGCAGATCCAGTAGGGTGGACTGCTGGATGCGACTTGCTCTGTGGATTAGCTGGTGGTGATCGGCAAGGACAAAGGGGAAGACAACAGCAGATCGCTACGGGATGACAACAAAGGCAGGAAGCGCTCTAGTGTGCCCCGGCCTTGTTCGCGCTTTCGATGTAGATGTCGACGTTGTCTTTTGTAACTAATGCGGTTCCGGTGTTGATGAACTGGGGATAGCGAGAGAACGAATCGACGGTGTAGTTGTTCTGGAAGGGCTGCGGTTTGTGGTGGTTTATTTCGTCGAGTTGCTTGAGACCGACGTAGCCCATGGTCCAGGGTTTTTGCGAGACAGTTGCGTCGATGGTGCCGCTTTTGATGAGGCTGAGAGTCTCGGGGCCAACGTCCATGGCGATGAGGGTTCGGTCAGTAACGTTTGAACGTTTCAGGACTTCGGCGATGGCGGGGCCGGAGGAGGACTCGAGCGAGACGAAGGCGTCGATTTTGGCTGGTCCCGTTCGGGCGAGGTACTGTCGTGTCTGATCGAAGGCGATCGATGGATCGCCTTTGACGTTGAGGACGTCGACGATCTTCATGCCGGGATGATCGTCGATGACGGCACTGTAGCCGCGAAGGCGCTCATCGAGGTTGGGCTGTCCGGGAATGGAGAAGAAGACGATGTTACCTTTGCCGTTGAGCTTTTCGGCGAGGCGTTCGGCACCAAGGCGGCCGGCGGCCAGGTTGTCGGTGCCGATGAAGAAGAGGCGCTGGCTGACTGGGGCGTCGGAGTCGAGTGTGATGACGGGGATGCCGGCCTGGATGGCGTCGTTGATGTCGCTGCGAAAGCTGGAGGCGTCTGCGGCTGAGATGAGGATGCCTGCCGGATGCGAGGCGACTGCCTGGCGGAAGGCGTCGAGTTCGGCGGCAGAGTTATAGGTATCGGGGCCGACGAGACGCGCGTGGACGCCGTAGTCGCTGGCGGCTCGTTCGAAGCCGCTGTTGACGGTCTGCCAATAGGGGAGTTTGAGGTTGTTGGAGATGAGGAAGTAGGTTTCGTCCCGGCTGTGCTGGTGGCAGGCGGTGAGGGCGAGAAGAGACGCGCTGAGTGCCGGGACGATGAAGCAGAGAGATCTGGCTGACATGGCATTCCTCCGAGAACGAAGCCGAAGCGTGAAGGCTGCCGGGGCGCCTAGTTCGAGGGTGCGGCCGGAGGCCCATGTATGACGGCGAGGATTCTACTCCGCGGAGCAGGGGACTCGTTGAATTTGTTTCCGGGGATATTTATGAGAGGCACGTGGGTCGACGGCTGGGTGAGAGCATGGAGGAGGACGTAGCGAGGATTGGCGTGCGAGCGAAGATCAAACGAAGGGCTGGATCGGCAATGCGACGGGCTGTTCTGGCAGTGAGTTTTCTTGCGACCTGGAGTGCGATCAGGCCGGTGGCGGCGGTTGCTGCGCAGGCTGAGATGGTCGGTCAGAGGGCGACGAGCACACCGTATGCCGGTGATCTTTCGATCTTTGAGACACCCGGCCGCGATGCCCGGCTGCAGATCAATCGGGTCATGGATCTGCTTGGAATCAGGCCCGGTACGTCGGTGGCGGATATTGGTGCTGGCTCCGGCTGGTTTACGGTGCGGGCGGCGCGACGGGTCGGGCCGGGCGGCGTGGTGTATGCCGAGGATATTAATCCCGAGGCGGTGCGGGCGATCGTGGAGCGGACGAAGAAGGAGCAGATAGCGAATGTTCGCGCGGTGCTGGGGTCAGCGGATGATCTGAAGCTTGCGGGCGGAAGTGTAGATGCCGCGTTGATGCTGAAGGTGTACCACGAGATTGCGCATCCGGTGCCGGTGATGAAGGAGCTGCGGGCGGCTCTGAAGCCGGGCGGGCGTGTGGGGATTATCGATCGGAATGGAAATGGGACGGACCACGGGCTTGACCGCGCGGTGGTGGAGCGCGAGATGCATGAGGCTGGCTTCAAGGTGAAGGAGAGGTATGACTTCACCAAGGCCGACGGTCAGGATTACTTTGTGGTCTTTGTCGCCGAGTAGATGTGGTCAGGGTTGGCGTCGTGGAGGGGAAAACAACGACAGCAGCAGATCTCTATGGGATAACAACAAACTGGAGGCCACAGGGTCACGTGTCAGCTAGCGTTGGACGGTGTTGGGGTGGCGGAGCTTGGAGTTGGCTGCGTGGGTGTCTGATCCGGCCGGAAGCGATGCTTGTGCCGTGTCGATGGTTTGGAAGAGTTGGCTCACATCGAGAACTTCGGTGTAGCCCTTCTGAGTGACAACGAAGATGCTGGGGGTATGGTTGAGGCCGACGCGGACGCCGAGGTCGTAGTCTGCCTGCACTTCCCTGGCAAACTGGCCGGTGGGATCCATGACGAAGGGCATGGCGCGGCCGTGTTGCTGGAAGTACTTTTGCGTGAAGGCCTGCAGGTCGTCCTTGCTGGAGATCGACGCCTGGTTCTGAAAGACAGCTCCACGGAAGTCTTCAGCGGCCCCCGGCGAGATTTTGTCCTGGATGTAGCGGGCGGTGATGGCGGCGTCACGGCTCCAGAGATGCATTTGCAGGGGGAAGTCGTGCCGGACGATGGGTATTTTGTAGTGGTCGGCGGCCTGGTGCACAAGGGGGAAGGCGTGCGAGCAGGCGGGGCACTCGAGATCTTCGAAGTCGACGATAGCGAGCGGCTTCCCAAGGGGAGCCTTGAGGAGTGCAGGATCTTTGACGGCGGTGGCCTGCGCCTGGGCGGAGGCATAATAGGAGAAGCCGGGAAGCGTGGCGAGCAGAAGAGCGGCGACGGCGAAGGGGCGCATAGCGGTTAGACGAAGATCTCGCATCGGATGTCATTCTACCGGTTTCGCACGTTCAGGACTATGCCGCGAAGGAGCTACGGCGCGTGGAAGGTGTAGCGGATGGTCCAATGATCGGTGGCGTTGGGGGCGATGTCGAGGTGGATATAGGCCTCGGGCGCGATGGTGGTCGGGATCGACCAGAGATAGAGCCGGCTGATGGGGCGATCGGCGGTCTGGCGAACGGAAAGGCCGGAGGTGGTATTGGCGACCGTAATGTCGTAGTCCCTGGCGAAAGTGCTGTAGCCGGCGAAGTAGGAGTCGACGGTTTGGTGCGGCTGGAGGAGCTGCTTGTAGACGAGATCGGAGTTCTCGATGACGGCGGCTGGCTCTAGGGGGCCGTCTGGCTTGCCCACGGGTGGAGGAATGGGGTTCGGCGGAAAGGCGAAGTGAACGCGCATGCCAGGCCCGGTTCGCTGACGATCGAGGGTGTAGAAGTCGTGATCGTAGACGTCGGTGACGATGGAGCGAGAACCGAGATTGGTGAGGGCGTGCTCGAGAACAAGGGTGGTGCCGTCGGCTTCGAGGCGGAGGACCTTGACGTAGCGGTAGGCGACACCAGTAGGGGAGCGGAGATCCTGGGTGAAGGTGACGCTGTCAGGGGTAGAGATGGTCGACCAACGGCCGCTGTCGAGCAGGGGATAGGTGACGCCGAACTGGTAGGGAGAGGCGTCGATCCGGCGGAGGACACCAACGCCGATCTTGACGAAGGGCTGGCCGGGCTGTGCCTGGCTGTAGCCGAGGGCTCCATCGTCTGAGCGGAACTCTTCGACCGGGCCGGCGATGGCGTCGTTGAGCAAGGGATCATAGGTGGGGAACCACTCGCTGAAGATGGTGTGGCCGCGGAAGTTCAGGCAAGGGACGACGCCGGCCCAGTCAAAGCGCGACGCGCGATAGTAGCCGGATTTGCTGTCAGGGAGAAAGAGAACGGCGGTGGTCTGGCCTTGATGGATCGAGGTCTTCGGATGATCGCTGTGCGGGAGGTTGGTGCAGGCCGGCGGGGCGGCGAAGGCGAGGGCCGGGAGAGGAAGGAGCCAAAGGTGGGCAAGAAGGCGGAGAAAGGGAGGACGAGGGATAAGGCAGGCTCCGGGACGCGGCGTCGCTGCCACAGTCAGGGCAGGTGACGGAAGGATAGCAGTCGGGGAGAAAACAATGCGTTCCAGAAGACAGAGCACGTTCGGGATAAGGTTGCTTCTGACTAGATCTGATGGGTGGATGCGGGAGCGGAGATCGCGGGCCGCTGCTTGATGCTGTCGGCCGGTTTGGCGACGCCGATCTTCAGATCGGGGAAGGCGGAACGGAAGGCGGTGAAGAACAGGATGAAGCCCTCAGGGCCGCTGCCCTGATTGACTGCTTTTCCCATTTTTTGGTGGTTTCGATGGTTGGCCTGCTGGCTCATGCGATGTCTCCTTCTTTAGGGTGAGAGGGCGTCCGCGGTGACAGGATTTTCAGGAGAGCAGAGGGCCGGGGTCGGCATGGGGCAAGAAGGAGGGGTGAGGAGATTTGGAGCGGCGTGGTTTTTTCGCAACCGGGACGGCAGTGTGGCACTCTAAAGGTGGTGTTTGCGACTGAGTTTCGATTGATCTTGCGGAGAGCTATAGCTCCGGCAACGATGGTTTTGTGCTTTTGTACCCTGGATGCGGGGGCGCAGGGGCCCACTGAGCCACGCGGCGCGGGGATAGAGGCGCTGCCCCCTGCCCCCGGGCCGACGGCGGCGGTGATCGAGGCGTACCAGCGATCGCTGCCTGGCAACGTTAAAGTGCTGCGGGTGAGCCATGAGGTGCTGCTTCTGAGCCTGGACGATGCGATCGCTCGCGGTGTGCGGCAGAACCTTCAGGTATTGATTGCGCAGCAGAATGAGCGGCGGGTTCGCGGCTTGCAATTGACGGCGGTGAATGCACTGCTGCCGACGCTGGAGGCGCAGGCGTACACCAACACGCAAGAGATCAACCTTGCGGCGATGGGCTTTAAACCGCAGTCTCTGGGACCCTTGTTGTCGCAGTTTGGTGGATCGGCGTCCACTTTTTCGACGATCGTCAAGGTGGATGTGACGAGTGCGCAGATAAACCTGAGTCAGCAACTCTTCAATGTGCCGGCGTATTTTTTGTATCGGGCTGCGCAGAGGGCGCAATCGGTGGCTGGGCTCGAGACGCTGAACACGCTTGGGGACGTGACGTTGATGGTCGGCAGACAATATCTGACAGTTCTGGCGGATGCGGCGCAGGTGACCAATGCGCGGGCGCAGGTGGTGTCAGACCAGGTTGCGTTCGAGCAGGCGCAAGCGCGGCAGCAGGCCGGTGTAGGGGTGCATCTGGATACGCTTCGCGCGCAGGTGCAGCTGCAAAGCGAACAGCAGACCTTAATCAGTGCGGAAGATACGTATGCGAAGGACAAGATTCAGTTGAACCGGTTTATAGGGGCGGCAGCCGATCAGGACTACACGTTGACGGACACGGCGCCGTATGCCGATCTAGCGACCCTGCCGCAGAACATAACGCTCGAGTATGCCTATACGAAGCGGAAGGATCTGCTGAGCCTTGAATCGCAGATGGAGGTCGCCCGGCAGACGGCCCGGGCCGTGCGGTACGAGCGGCTGCCAACGGTGGCGGCGGGCGGCTTTTACGGTGTGCTCGGAGAGACGCACGGGCTGTACCACGGAGTGTTTACGGCGCAGGGAAGTTTGAACTTCGCGATTTTCAAAGAGGCGCAGTTTCGCGGTGAGGGCGAGGTGGCGCAGGCTCAGTTGATGGCGCTTCGCCAGCAGATCCGCAGCCTGCGCGCGACGATTGATGAGCAGATACGGTCGGACATGCTCGATGTGCAGAGCTCGGATGACCTGGTCAAGGTTGCGCGAAGTAATGTGGAGCTTTCGCGGCAGGAGCTTGCGGATAGCCTAGATCGCTTCAAGGCTGGAGTCACGGACAATCTACCGGTGGTTGAGGCGCAGGGAACGCTGGCGACGGCGGAGAGCCAGCTGGTGCAGCGCCTGTTCCAGTACAACACGGCCAAGCTGCAGCTGGCGCGGAGTGTGGGTGTAGCTGCGACCGAGTACAAGAGCTATCTGGGACACTGAGAGGAGACACTAGCCACCGTCTCGACTGAGAGCTCCGGGAAGACTGTGTAAGCATAGAGTATGGCTGAAAGCGGCACCGCGGTCGCAGCTCCCCCGTACCAGATGAGGCAGACCGAAGGCCGAGGCGGCGCATTTCGGTCGCGCGACTTTCGTCTGTATCAGACGGCGCGGCTGCTGGGCATTCTGGGAGCGGAGGCGCAGTCGGTTGCGGTGGCGTGGCAGGTGTACGAGATTACGCACTCGCCGCTCGATCTCGGATATACCGGCCTAGCGCTGTTTCTTCCGGGCCTGTTCTGCATGCTTGCGGCGGGGCATGTGGCGGATCGCTTTGATCGCCGCAAGATTATCCTGGTTTGTTATGCGGTGCAGACAGTGTGCACGGGTGGTCTGTTCTGGTTTGCGCTCCATGGGACAGGGGCCGTCGGAGCAAATGGCCGCCCGCCGATCTGGCCGATCTACGCGGTGCTTGTGGGCATTGGTCTAGGACGGGCCTTCAGCGGGCCGGCGGCGAGTGCGCTGCTGCCGAGCCTGGTGCCGAAGGGGCAGTTTGTGAATGCGATTACGTGGGGCGCGACGGTGTACCAGATCGCGAACATGGCCGGACCGGCGGTGGGTGGTCTGCTGTTTACCTTGCAGTTGGGTGGGGGCTTGCGGCAATGGAACGGCGCAGGGATTGTGTATGCCTTCACGCTGGTGATGCTGCTGGCGTTTCTGGTGCTGGTTGCAAGTATGCGGGCGAAGCCGGCGGCGGATGCGGACGTGGCGAAAAAGAGCTTCAGCATGCGGACGGTGCTGGCCGGCCTGGAGTACGTGTACCGGACGAAGCTGCTGCTGGGATCGATCTCGCTCGATCTATTTGCGGTGTTGCTGGGTGGCGCTGTAGCGCTGCTGCCGATCTTTGCGCAGGATGTGCTGCATGCCGGGCCCCGCGGGCTTGGCCTGCTGCGAGCGATGCCGAGCGTGGGCGCGCTGGCGATGAGTCTGCTGATGACGCTGCGGCCGATCCGACAAGGGGCCGGCCGAAAGATGCTGCTCGCCGTTGCTGTGTTTGGCGCGGCGACGGTGATGTTCGGCCTGTCGCGCAACCTGCTCGTGAGCCTGGTAGCGCTGACGCTGGTTGGGGCGAGCGACATGGTGAGTGTGGTGATCCGATCGAGCATTCTGCAGTTGGCAACGCCGCCCGAGATGCGGGGCCGGGTGAGTGCCGTGAACTGGCTGTTCATTGGCGCGTCGAACGAGTTTGGGGAGTTCGAGAGTGGTCTGACGGCGCACTGGTTTGGGGCGGTGCGGGCCGTGGTTATCGGGGGAATTGGAAGTTTGCTGGTAACGGCGAGCGCTGCCGGTTTGTTTCCTGCGCTTCGGACGGCGAACGCGCTGACAGCAGAGAGTCTGCGGGCGGCGGATGAAGAGATGAGCGATGCGGAGCCGGTGAACTGATTTAGAGAGGGAATGTCGGCGCAGAAGACACAGGAGACGAACGATGGAGAATGGCAAAAAGGCAGCGCTGGGGGCGACCGTTGTCGCTCTGCTTGCGGTGGGAGTTCGGGTGGGCATGATTTATCGCGAGCGCAACGCGCCGACAGCGCCCGTTGTCGCGACGCAGCAGGCCAAGCTGCCGGACGACGCGTATGTGTTCCTGAAGAAGAAGCGACCATCCTCGATGGGGGATCTGAAGGAGCTATACGGGACGACGGTGTGGGTGAGTGCTGGCGGGCAGATGGATTACTACCCGGTCGCTGGTAAGCGAGCGGACTACGGCAAGAAGGCTGGAACACTGCTCGGTGCAGAGCCGATCGTGATTGAGGGTGCGATCGAACAGGTTGCGCCGAAGGCAGCCACGTTTCGTGTTCCTGGCGGCGACCGGCAGGTGCTGCTCACGTTCCGGATTCCGGAGAGCGTGCAGGGTCCGGGCGAAGGGGCGAAGGAGTTTGCGGTGCCGGTGGGCTACCACGAGAATGGGCAGTACACTTTTTCCACCGATGAGATCCTGTTCTACGACGATCCGCACCAGCTGTACAAGCACTGGGCCCCGCAGGTGTGGGACGCGATCGATCACCACAGAGCCATTCTGGGGATGAGCGAGTCACAGGTGCAGATGGCGCTCGGGCAGGTGAGTGACAGCGTGAGCACCGAGTACGGCAACCGGCGGGTGATGTTCAGCAATCTTGGTCGCCCGATGGATGTGATTTTTGTGAAGAATAAGGCGACCGCCATTATGCCGCATCAGTGATGCGCCGAGAGAGCTAGTCTGCGTCACTGCCCGGCAGAAAGAGTGAGAAGGTGGTGCCATGGCGGGCGGGATCGACGCTTGACCGGACCGAAAGCGAGCCCTGATGCTTTTCAATGATGCCGTGCGAGATCCAGAGACCGAGGCCGGTGCCGTTGATGCCCTTGGTGGTGTAGAAGGGCTCGAAGATGCGGAGTCGCGTCTCTTCCGGCATGCCGTGTCCGGTATCGCTGATGGTGATGCGAACGCCGGTGAGCCCATTGCGACCCGAGGCGGCGTTTCGGATGCGGATGGTGAGCAGACCGCCGGTGCGCATGGCGTCGATGGCGTTTGAGACGAGGTTGTTGAGCACCTGGCGGATGTCGCCTTCAAAGCAGACGATCGGGCGAGCATCGAGGTTCTCGAGGCAGATCTGGATGTTGGAGTTGTTGAGCCGGCCGCGGTAGAGCACGAGCACCGGTTCCAGGAGATCGACGGGCTGGATGGCGCGAGCGCGGGTAGCCTGGCGATGGAAGCGCAGGGTCTGGCCGGCGATCTGTGAAACGCGTGCGAGCTCTTCCTCGGCGAGTTGGAGATAGATGGCGGCCTGTGCTGGAAGGGGCTCCTGTTTCAGGAGAAAGAGCAGGTTGGTGATGGCTTCAAGCGGGTTGTTGATCTCGTGCGAGATGGAGGCTGCCAGGCGACCGACAGCGGCCAGCTTTTCGCTTCGCACAAGGGCGCTTTCGGCGAGTTTCTGCTGCGAAAGATCAGTGAGAAAGACGGCAACACTGTCTCCGGCGGATTCGTCCTGCCCGGGGATTAAGGTCGTACCAACCAGGAGCGGAATGCGACGACCCGCCTTGCTGAGGTAGACCTTTTCATACGGTGTGGCGGAACCGGTTTGCTGCAGTTCGGTGATGGCGAGAGCATCACGGTCGGCAAATTCGGACGGCGTGAGCTGGCTCCAAAGGACGGAGCCGCTTGCAACCTCTTCCGCGGTGTAACCCAACAAGTTGAGCAGGGTGGGATTGATGTAGGAGATACCACCTTGCAGATCGCCGATGAGCAGACCGACGCTGGAGGTTTCGATGAGCCGCCGGAAGCGATCTTCGCTTTTTCGCAGCTGTTCTGACGCACGTCGCTGTTGATCAACATCGGAGACCGCGACGACGCCGCCGAGAAGATGTCCTTGCTCGCCAAGAATGGGTGCGGCACTAAGCGAGATCCAGGCGAGCGAGCCATCGCCGCGCTGATACAAGACCTCTTCAGCCGGAATAGCGTGGCGGCTCTTGATCGCGCGAGGCAACGGATATTCGTCACTCTGCACGCGCCGACCGTCGGAATGGAAGGCGATCCACTGGCCGTGAGCGGAGATGTCGGGGGTGGGCAGCATGGGATGACGGAAGATGCCTTCGGCTGCTCGGTTGCCGCGCACGATCTTGCCGTCGGGGGTCGCCATGAGGACGCCGACGGGAAGGCTGTCGAGGATGCTTTGCAGGGTTTCGCGTTCGACGCGGAGTTCTTCGAGGGCATGATCCCGGGCGCGCAACGCGTCGCGAATGGCGTACTGCTTCTGACGGGAGCGAAGAGCTGCGCGCACGGTGGCAAGCAGAGTCTCGGCGCGAATCGGGCGCTCGAGCAAGATGGGCTCGCCCAAGGTGCTGCGGCTGTCATGAAGGCGGCGGCTGCGCAGACTTTCGCGACCGGCGGTGGTGAGAAGGATGACGGGGAGATCGGACCAGGGCTCCTGCTGATGGAGCAGATGGGCAAGCTGCTCGATCAGATGTGCGTCGAGAGCTTCCTCGGTGAGAAGGAGGGCGCCGATCGAACCGCTTTCCAGCTCGGAGGGATACTTGGCGAGATCCGCGTGCCTCTCTGCATCGACGCCATTTTTGCGGAGCGTGGAGACGATCAACTCCGCATCGCGACCGCTTGGCGCGATGACAAGGACCACCAGCTCGTCCGAGGCGGAGACCTCGCGCGCGGAGACCCTAGTCATTGTTCGTGGCGAGACCGGGCACACCGGTGAGAACACCGCGTAAGCTGCTGAGAGGACCGCTGATCGTGAGCCCATCCCCGCTCATGGTCAGTTCGCGCAGGGTTCGTTCATGGCGGCCGGTACGCTGTTTCAGGACCGAGATGACCTGGCGAATCTTACCTTTCATCTCGAAGTAGCGGAGCAGCACAACGGTATCGGAAAGGTAGCTGACGTCGAGATCCGAGTGCGTGGAACCGACCAGACCATGTTGCGTGAGGATAAGCAGGGTCAATACGCCGCTCTGGTTGAGGAAGGCGACCAGTTCGTGAAGGTGAAGAACGAGATCGCGCTCACCTGGCATGGCGTTCAGGAAGCCGTTGAGAGAATCGATGACGAGGACGCGGGTGTCGTGCTCTTCGACATCGCGGCGGATCTGGGCGATGAACTCACCGGGGGCCAACTCGGCGGGATCAACTTGCCCAAGGCCTCGGCACGCTCGATGGCAGTCAGCCGTCCCTCATCAAACGCGTACACGATGGCGCGGTCTTCACGCCGGGCGGCGGCAACGGCATATTGCACGGCGATTGTGGATTTGCCGGTCCCGGGATCGCCCTCGAGAAGGTACATCTGTGCCGGTGGCAGGCCACCGTTGAGGATCTCGTTGAAACCGGCGATTCCAGTATCCAGGCGAGGCGTAATCGGGGGTGTGCCAGCGATCGGCGTAGACGTCATAGAGCTCAGGATACCGAAGATCCGTGTCAACGCACGCGTCATCCTGTATTACGCAATCCAGCCGCGATTCCGTTGATGGTGGCCGTAATAGCGCGATCGAGGGTGGCGTTTGCCGGGCGGTCAGAGGGAAGTTCGCGCTTCCGCCGGAGCAGATCGACCTGCAGCAGGCTCATAGGGTCGACGTACGGGTTTCGAAGGCGGATGGATTGCAGCAGCACCGGGTTGGTCTCGAGGAGTTCGGCCTGCCGGGTGACCTGGAGGATCATAGCGTGCGTGAGCATAAATTCGCGTTCGAGGGTGGAAAAGACGCGTTGCCGCAAAGCTTCGTCCTCTACGAGGGCGGCGTAGAGACGGGCGATGCCGAAGTCGGCTTTGGCAAGGGCGAGCTCGACGTTGCGAATGATGTCGAGAAACAACGGGAAGTCCCGAGTCATGGTTTGCAACAGCTCCAGATTACCCGGCGCCACGCGGACAAACTGATCGATGGCGAATCCCACGCCAAAATAGGCGGGCACGAGATGACGCGATTGCATCCAGCCGAAGACCCAGGGGATCGCACGGAGATCCGCCATGGTGCGCTGTTGCGAGGCGCTGGCGTCCTTTCGTTTGGCGGGACGCGATCCGATCCGCGCGTGCTCCAGTTCAGCGACGGGCGTTGCCTGCTCGAAGTAGATGAAGGTCTCAGGGTTATCGACGATGTGCTTTTGATAGAACGCGAAGGAAGTGGAGGAGAGCTGGTCGAGCGCGGCTTCCCACTCGGGGAGGATCTCGCCGGTGAGGTGTGGTGACTTGTGACTGGTCTGCAGCTTCGTGTCCGGGCGGGCGAGCGCATCGAGCGAGGCGGCGATCATGAGCTCCAGGTTGCGTTCGGCCAGGACGACGTCCGAGTACTTCCAGTTGAGCACCTCGCCCTGCTCGGTCAGGCGGAGTTCACCGGTGAAGGCATCGACTGGCTGGGCGAAGATGCTGCGATGGGTTGGCCCGCCACCGCGGCCGACGGTGCCTCCGCGACCGTGAAAGAGGCGAAGGTGGATGCCGCACTCCTCCGCAACCTGATGGAGGGCTCGGTGCGCCTTCCAGATCTCCCATGTGCTGGTGATCATGCCGCCATCTTTGTTGGAGTCCGAGTAGCCCAGCATGACTTCCTGGCGGCGACCCCAGCTTTCGAGCAGGGGTTGGTAGACCGGAGATGTCCAGAGCTCACGGCAGATAGCGGGCGCGTGCTGCAGATCCTCGATGGACTCGAAGAGGGGTACAGGCTGCAGGCCGGGATCGGCTGCGAGATCTGCAGTGGCTGGGCTGGCCTCTACCTGCACGCCGCAGAGGCGAGCAAGGCGGATGACGTTGCGAGCGTCGTCCGCAGTGGAGGCGCCGGAGATCACGTATTGCCGGATGGCTTCCGGAGGGAAGCTTCGCTTGAGATCCGCGATGGCGCGAAAGGTCGCCACGACCTCCGCGGTCTGCGCCGAAAGTGGTGCTGGCAGAGCCGTTGAGCCTTCCTGAAAGAGCGCCAGCTCTTCGAGCGCTGCCGAGTGCACGCGCGCATGCTGCCGGATGTCGAGTGTCTGCAGATGCAGACCGTAGGTTCGCACCTCGATCAGCAGCGGATCGACCAGGAGAGCGGACAGGCGCTCACCCTTGTTCGCCACCAGCGATGTGCGCAGAATCGTCAGGTCTTCCAGGAGCTCTGCCGCCCGCGTGTAATGCGGCAGGCGGGGCGTGGCAGAAGGAAGAGCAAGTGCGGCCGTGAATCCGAGCCGCGCCATGATGCAGACGATGAGCAGGCGCAGGCGCTCGAACTGGAAGCGCTCGCTGAGCGTGGCGGCGAGGCTGCCGGCGCTGTCTGCGTCGCCTTCAAGTTGCAACAGATAGCGATCGATGCAGGCTTCTACCACGAGAGTTACGGGGATTTGCTGGGTGGAGCTGCCGAGCTGATCGAAGAGTACCTGGAGCCGCTCGCGATAGTGACGGAAGAGAAGGCTGCGTGCGGTGCTGAGGGCGTCACAGGTTGTCCCCGCATCGACGAATGGATTTCCATCCCGATCACCGCCGATCCAAGAGCCGAAGCTGATCAGCTGGGGCAGCGTTGCGAGTGAGGGAACGGAATCCATGGTGGCCGCGTCTCCGCGCGAGGGGAACTGCTCTTCCAGCGCAAAGGCAACTTCTGTGTAGAGCACCGGCAGCGTGTCGAAGAGGCTTGCCTCGTAGTAGTCGAGCGCCATGCGGATCTCATCGCGCACGGTGGGCCGAACCACCCGAACGTCGTCCGTCTGCCAAAGCGCTGTGATCTCGGCGATCATGTCGTGCTCGAGCGCTTCGAGCTCGACTGCGGCAACGGGAATGCGATCGAGTTTTTCAAGCAATTCCGAGATGCGCCGGCGCTTGAACATGACCGACCGTCGCGCGACCTCTGTCGGGTGCGCGGTGAAGACAGGGGAGATGCAGACGCGGGCCAGAAGCGCGCAGGTCTGCTGCCGTGAGAGGCCGGCCTGTTTGAACGCGCGCAGGGTTCCGCGCAGACTGCCGCGCTGCGGGACGGCGTCGACCGAAAGCTGGGTGGCGAGCCGCCGTCGCTTGCGATGGTTAGTTTCCGCCAGGTTGATCAGCTCGAAGTAGAAGGAGAACGCGCGCGCGAGCTGGTAGGACGTGGTGAAGTCGCCGGTGAGGGTATGAACGCTGAGCAGTGCCTGCTGGAGATGCGATCGGGAGCGTGCCTGGGCCTCGTCCGAGGATGGCGCAGCATCGGCCTCACGCCGCGCAATCGCGGTTCGCCGCAGACCTTCGACGGCATCGAAGAGAGCGTCGCCCGCCTGCTCGCGCAGAACCTCACCCAGAAGCGCGCCCAGTGAGCGAACATCGCGGCGCAGAGGTGCGGTCTTCAGCTCGGGCGACTTGGCCTCGAGCTCTCGAAGTCGATCCGACCAGCTAGCGGGCGTCCACAAGGATGGCATGGCTGATTATCCTATGCGCGGAAGAGCGGGCAGGTGGTCTAAAAGAGTTTACCGAGAGTAAAGACGAACTTGCGATGGCCGTCGTCTCCGATGGCGGGCGCCAGGGTGATGACGCCAAGGGGTGTTTCGGCGACGATCCCGAAGAAGGCATCCTGCCGCGTGATGGTGCGCTGGTCGGGCGCGCGCATCTGCCCCAGCTCGTAGGCGGCGCCGAGATAGATGCTCTGCCCTAAGGGAGCGGGAAGCTGTGCCAAGCGGCGAAGGTACGCTGGTTCGATAAGGAAGTAGTCTGTGCCGCGATACTCGTCGATGTTGCTGGCGGTGAGTCGCAGAGGTCCACCGAGCGTGTAACGAAAGGGCTGCGCCACGTTGCGGTTGAACATCGTGCCGCCTTCGGTGGCGAGAACGAAATCATTTCGGCCAAAGGCGTGAGCAAGCGAGATCTGAGCCGAGATCTGGGGTGCGTCGGGGCTGTGTACGGATGAGTGCAGATAGGCCGCCTCCGCGACGGCCCGCACACCGAACTGCGGAATGAGCGCGCGATCCTGCGTGTCATAGGCAAAGCGCACGCGACCGCGCTGGGTGCTGCCGAAGAGGTCTGGTGCGCCATCATCGCCAACGTTCCGGGTCCACGAAAGGTGCGCGAGCTGATAGCCGAGGCGCAGCTCCCGGGATCGCGAGTCCGTCCACCCCAGATCGACACCACCGCCAGCCGTTTGCAGGTCGCGCTCGGCCAGGCGACGCTGGTTGAGGAAGATGTTGTACGGCTTGCGAGTGAAGGTACCCTGCGGTGCGGCGAAGTACCCACCGGAGAGGCCGGTATTGTGCAGCCGGCGCGCATACTCGCCGCTCAGCTCGGTCTCCCAGCCTGCCTTGATGATGCCGCGGAGCTCTGACCCGTATCCTCCCAAATCCTGCTCAAGGAAGATGCCCTCCACTGTGGCGCGCGTGATGCCGCCGCCGAGTGCCTCGATGTTGGCGCCAACAGTCAGGAATGGCGGACCGAAGGTCTTGTCGGCGACCGTGACCAGGATGACGGGACGATCGGTGTTGTTGTTTTCGTAACCGACGGTGTAGTCCGCGTTGTAGCGGCCGTCAGATCGAATCTCGGCCAGCACCCGGTCCAACTGCTTGGCGTCGACAGGCTGGTTGACCAAGGGCATGAACTTGCGCTCCACGGCGCGTTGCGCGGTCTCTGTAGGCGCCTTGATGCGGATCCGGAGGATATTGCCTGCCGGGCCGCGCCGTCGGCTGGCGCGCTCTGCCAGATACTGCTGCCACTGATCGTCTGAGACGGCATAGCGGAGGAGATTGGGCTTTTGCGCCTCAGTCGCGGCGTAGCCACGCTTCGCCAGATCCCTGGTCTTCAGGTAGTCCGCCTGCGTGAAGCCCTGAATGTCGGGCATGATGACGACGTTTGCCAGCTTGCGTTGATCGCGCTCTGCACCTTCGATCGCGACGGAGAAGCTCCGCTGCAGAACGCCGAGGATTGATCCGAGATCGCCCTGCTGTACAGGGCTCAATGGCAGGCTGACGGCGAGGATGACGTCTGCCTGCATCTCCTTCACCGTTGAGGTAGGCAGGTTGTGGAGCACGCCTCCATCGACCAGGTCGTGACCGTTCAGGCGGAAGGGCGAGTAGACGGCCGGAAGCGACACGGACGCGCGCACGGCATCCGGCAGCGAGCCGCGGGCAAAGGTCACGACCTGCGCGTCGGTCAGGTCTGTCGAGATGCAGCGGAGCGGGATGGGAAGGGAGTTGAACTCCGTTCGATCGTCGTAGCGGAAGAACTGCCGATCCAGAAACTGATTGAGCCCCTGGTCGGTTAGAACTGCATTGCGAAAGCTGACGCCGTGTTTGAGACCAATCTGGATGCCGTTAGGAAGGGCGCGCGAATCTTCACGACGGCGGAAGTTCCGCGTTCTGTACGAGGAGTTGAAGGAGAAGACGGAGCTGAACACGTCGTCGTTCATCACAGACTTGAGCTGATCTACGGATTTGCCTGTCGAGTAGAGTGCGCCAACCATGCATCCCATGCTGGTCCCGGCGACCATGTCAACGGGGATGTGGTGCTCCTCGAACCACTCGAGGACGCCGATCTCACTCATGGCCAGTGCACCACCTCCACCGAGCGCAAGACCGATGCGTGGTCGGCCGGTCGGGCCTGACGGTGGCGGAGCCGGAGCGATGGCGGTGAGACCTGCCAGGGCACCGGTAGCTGACTCCTCCCGCGAGTTGGTGGAGTCGCCCGGGCCTGGCATGGTTCCGACTTTGCCATCTTTTGTAATGGCACCGGAGACGCCAGCGCCCGCCTGTGCCTGCGGGTCAGTCTGTGCCTGGGGGAAAGTGGCGATGGCGGACAGCAGCAGAAGCCCTGCAGAGAGGGAGTTGAGGAGACCCATGCCCAAGTCTAGGACGCTTGCTACGAACGCGCGAGACGCTGGCCAGGTGGATCTACATCATGAGCGCAATCTGGTGGAGCTCCTGTCGCATGGTGGCGAGATCGCAGCCGAAAGACTCCATCCGCGCCGCGGCGCTTCGGGCGTCCTGATTTGAGACACCATATCCTCGCTGGGTTAGAAATGCGCCGATCATCTCGGCTGCCTGGAAGGAGTCCAGACCAGACCCTCGAAGCTCGTCGCGCAGGGTCTTCAGGTCAGCCGCTGTAAAGATCTCTGGTTCAATGCTCATGGCAGCTCCCTCGTATTCGCGAACGTCCTCGGCGGTCTGAGTTAGTTATCGGATGTACGGCACGCTCGGCCGAGGCATCCCTGCCAAAGATTGGCTCCGGGCGGTCAACATTCCGTCGGTACCTACAGTACGAGACGATCTCCGCAATGGTTTGCTTGCTTGTGGACACGCCGCCAGATCTAAGGTTTGTGGATTCTAATCGCGTGGTGGCACGCGATAGCATAGGCAGTATGAGTGTTGAAGAGAGGGTGTCGGCGCGCGTTCTCGACGGCGTCGCCGTTGCGGGGCAGATTAAGGCAGAGGTTGCCAGGGAGGTTCAGGCAATGAAGGCTGCAGGGGTCCAGCCTGGTCTGGCCGTAGTTCTGGTTGGCGATCTCGCCGCATCCGAGATTTATGTTCGAAGCAAGCGCAAGACCTGTGCGGAGCTGGGCATCTACAGCGAACTGATTACGCCACCGTCGACGATTACGACGGACGAGATGCTCGACATCATCGCCGACCTGAATCGACGGGACGAGATCGATGGCATTCTGATCCAGCTGCCGTTGCCATCCCATGTCGACACCAAACGCCTGCTCGAGGCAGTGCAACCGGAGAAGGATGTCGACGGATTTCACCCGGTGAACGCGGGTCGTCTGCAAACCAAACGACCGGCGCTTGCTCCATGCACGCCGGCTGGCATTATGGAGATCCTGCGGCGGTCTGACATTGACGTTCATGGCAAGTACGCCGTGGTGGTTGGGCGAAGCAATATTGTTGGGAAACCGGCAGCGATCATGCTGGTCAACGCTTCGGCGACCGTGACGATCTGCCACCGCTTCACGCCAGATCTCGCCCGCTTCACGCGAGAGGCCGACATTCTTGTGGTCGCGGTGGGCCGACCGGAGCTGATCACGGCGGAGATGATCAAGTCCGGGGCAGTCCTGATCGATGTCGGAATCAATCGCATCACCGACGCGCGAGAGGTGGAGCGGCTGTTTCCTGGGGACGCCAGCCGAATGGAGGGCTTCCGTAAGCGCGGCTCCACGGTGGTGGGCGACGTTGCACCGGCGGCGTTTGCGCTTGCCAGTGCGTATACCCCGGTTCCAGGTGGGATCGGCGCGCTGACGATTGCCATGCTGATGCAGAATACGGTCACAGCTGCCCGGCTGCGGCGTGATCTGCCGGTTGATTAGCCGCGATGCTGCGCGTTGGTCTAACCGGGGGACTGGGCAGCGGCAAATCGACGGTTGCGACGATATTCGCGGCACTTGGCGCGGAGGTCGTCTCTGCCGACGAGCTTGGCCGGCAGATGATGCAGCCAGGGCAGCGAGTGTTTGACGCCATTGTCGCTCACTTCGGCACGGAGGTTCTTACCTCTACGGGAGCCCTCGATCGCACACTTCTGGCCCGGCTCTCGTTTGCCGAGGGTCGGGTCGCCGAGCTGAACGCCATCGTTCATCCAGCGGTGATTGATCGGCAGACGGCGCTTGCCGCCGATCTCGCGAGGCGGAAGCCAGAGGCGGTGTTCCTGGTGGAGAGCGCTCTTTTGTTTGAAACTGAGCACGCCGGAGCTGGTGGCTGGCGCGCTCGTTTCGACCGGATTCTGCTGGTCACCGCGAGCGAGGAGACGAAGGTCGCCCGCTTTGTAGCCCGGGGCGCCACCACGTCTGCCGGGGAGAGCGCAGATCGTGCGGCCGATGCTCGCGGCCGCCTTGCCCGGCAGATCTCTGATGCAGAGAAGGCGCGCCTAGCCGACTTCGTTCTGACCAATGACGGGTCACTCCCCCAGCTGCAACAGCAGGTTGAGCAGCTCTGGCCGCGTCTGAAGACTGAGGCTCGATCGCCGGCTCCGTCCGGTCGCGCTCACTGAGACCCTTCCGGCTGCCCTCGATTTAACGTGTCTCGTTACAATCAAGAGTGGGGATGGAAAAGCTCCACCCACCTGTGCTGGAGAGAGTAATGAAGCTGCGCCCGGTTGTTCTGGTTCTCCTGCTGCTTGCAGGTTTTTATTACGTCACCACCCATCTTGCGGTGACTGGTGCGATGCCGTGGGTTCATCAGCTTGCAGCTGGTCCCGCGGCTACGGCGACCTCCTCAGTCACGACCACATCTGCGAGTAGCTCCGGTGGCGGTGGTTTTGATCTGACAGAAGCCGCAGCCGCGCCTGCCTTTGACGCCGAAGAGCAGCAGAATATCGGTGTCTACAAAAAGGCTCTGCCCAGCGTCGTCAACATTACGTCTACGGCGATCCAGTTTGATTTTTTCTATGGGCCGGTGCCGCAGCAAGGCCAGGGCTCCGGCTTCATCCTCGACAAGCAAGGCCTTATTCTTACGAATAATCACGTCATCGACGGTGGCCAGCAGATCGAAGTGACGCTCTCTGACAAGCATAAGTACAAGGCCGAGAGGATTGGGGTCGATAAGAACCATGACCTGGCCCTGATTAAGATCAACGCACCGAACCTGGTTCCAGCGGTGCTTTCAGACTCAAACGGCCTGATCGTTGGACAACGCGTTTACGCGATCGGCAACCCGTTCGGTCTGAACGGCACGATGACCCGGGGCATCATCTCCTCGATCCGATCTATCCGCGGGCCGAACAATAATCCGATCGAAGACGCCATTCAGACCGACGCGGCAGTGAATCCTGGCAACTCCGGTGGACCGCTGCTGAACTCGCGGGGAGAAGTCATCGGCATCACCACCTTGATCGCCAGCAACGGGGCCGACCAGAGCTCGGGCATCGGATTTGCGATTCCAATCAATACCGCCAAGGCCGTGTTGGATGATTTTCAAAAATACGGTCACGCGCGCCGGCCGTCGCTTGACATCCAGACCCTTCCGATCAGCCCGGACATCGCCGCGCAGATCGGACTGCCGGTCGATTACGGGATTCTGATCGAGCGTGTGTTTCCCGGCGGTGCTGCGGATCGGGCTGGTCTGCGCGGAGGCACGCAACGCATGTACCAAGGCAACAGTCCGGTCATGATCGGTGGTGATCTGATCATTGCTGTCGATGGCCAGGACACGGCGACTCCGCAGGACCTATCCGGCGTCATGAACCGCCATCGTGCGGGTGACACTGTCACGGTGACTATCTTTCGGGGCAAACGTCGTTTGGACCTGAAGGTACAACTTGGGGACGCCAAAGACAGCGGCGAACAACAGGCGTGACTTCCGGACCCCCGCTCGCCGCGATGCCGGGGCGTTCAGACATAGAGGAAGAGGTATGGACGCAGTCGAACTTCCGCCAGATCCGGCGCAACTTTATAACTGTCCGCGCTGTAGCCACTGGCTGCCAGAGGACACTTTGGCTTGTCCGGAGTGCGGCTCGCTTGTTTATGCCGATCATGTTGCCGCCCTGGCCACAACCGCGCAACAGATGGAACGTGAGCAGCGGTGGCGGGATGCACGCGCGGTCTGGAACGCCGCCCTTCTGTGGCTTCCGACGGATACATCGCAAGCGCAGGCGCTCCATCAGCGGATCGCCGCTATAGACGGTCACGCCTCCGCCGACAAGGAGAAGGCTGCTCGCTGGGCGAAACGCCTTGGCCCGCTGGCGCCGGTCCTCGTTCTTCTGGGCAAGCTCAAAGGCATTCTGTTCCTTCTATTCAAATTTAAGTTTCTGTTCAGCTTTCTTACGTTTTTTGGGCTGTACTGGGCGCTGTTTGGATGGAAGTTCGGACTTGGCTTCACGCTCTCGATTCTGGTGCACGAGATGGGACACTTCTGGGCGATAAAGCGGCGTGGTCTGAAGGTCGATCTACCGGTCTTTCTGCCCGGGCTTGGGGCCTATGTGCGGTGGTACGCGATGGGCATTCCGCTGGACGGCCTGGCGTCGATCGCGCTTGCCGGACCTCTCTTCGGCCTTGGTGCAGCACTTTTCTGCCTCGGCCTGTTTGCCTGGACACACCAGCAGGTGTACGTTGCACTGGCCCACACGGGAGCCTTCATCAATCTGCTGAACCTGATTCCAGTTCTGGGACTCGACGGAGCACAGGCCGCCTACGCCCTGACCAAGCTGCAGCGTGGACTTCTGCTCGCGTCGGCCATCGCCCTATTCGCTGTGATGCAGCAGGGTGTCTTTCTTTTTCTGGCGGCTGGCATGGCTTGGCGGCTCTTCACCAAGGATGAACCCGCGGAGGCGAGTAACCGCACGATGGTTTACTACCTGTTGCTGCTGTTCGCGCTTGGCGCCTTTCTTCGGATCGTGCCACCCGGAACGATCACGCGCTAGGGGTGTGGGCGGCCTGGGGACGGATTCGAACGTACCGTCGGCCCTGTACCTCATAGTTCCGGCTGATTACGCGGGCGATCCCCTCCGGATACGCACGGTGCTCCTGTTCCAGGATGCGAGCGGCCAAGCTCTCTGCGGTATCGCCGTCTTCTACAGGAATGCTGCGCTGCAGAATAACCGCGCCGTGATCCAACTCCTCATCTACGAAATGCACTGTACAGCCGGAGATCGTAACGCCGTACTCAATGGCTTGCCGCTGCGCGTGCAACCCGGGAAACGCGGGCAGAAGCGATGGGTGGATGTTCAGGATGCGATCCGGAAAGGCGCGAACAAACCCTGGCGAGATCAGCCGCATGTATCCCGCCAAGCACACCAGATCAACGCGGTATTGGTGTAGAAGAGAGACGAGTTCGGCATCCTGCTCGGCCCTTTTACGGCCGTTCGCGGCCACCGCGATCGCTGGCAGTCCAAGCTCGTGCGCCGCCGCAAGGCCCAGAGCGTCCATCCGGTTCGAAAGAACCACGGCGATCTCAGCTTCAGGCAGGTGGCCGTGGTGGATGGCTCGATGGATTGCGAGGAAGTTCGAGCCGCGGCCCGAAAGCAAGATTCCAAGGCGAGTCACTGGACGAACCTCTTAGCTGTAGCTGACTTTGCGCTCGCCACGAACGATGCGCCCGATGATGAAGTGACGTTCATTGGCGCGATTCAACACGGCTTTCACCTTTTTCACTTTTTCTGCCGGCACGACGCAGATCAGGCCGATGCCCATGTTGAAGGTGCGAAGCATCTCGTCCGGCTCGACGGAGCCAAGTTGCTGCAGGTGTTCGAAGAGAGGCGGCGGCTGCCAGGAGGCCCGATCAACGATGGCGCCCATGCCCTTTGCCAGAATCCGCGGCAGATTGTCAGTGATGCCGCCGCCGGTGATGTGGGCCATGCCGCTCACCAGATCGGCCGCACAGAGCTTGCGGATGATGCTGAGATAGGAGCGATGGGTGCGCATGAGGGCCGCACCCGTTTTGTCTTTCAATTCATTGACATACTGATCGGCGCCATAGTTAGCGACCTCGAAGAGCAGCTTGCGGGCGAGCGAGTAGCCGTTGGTGTGGAGGCCATTTGAGGGGAGGCCGATGAGGACGTCACCGATTTCGATTCGCTCGCCGGTGATGATCTTGTCGCGATTGACGACGCCGATGATGGTGCCGGCGAGGTCGTATTCGCCATCTGCGTAAAAGCCGGGCATTTGCGCGGTTTCACCGCCGATGAGGGCGCAACCGTTGGCGCGGCAAGCTTCGGAGAGGCCCTGGACTACGGTTTCGGCGATTAAGTCGTCAAGTTTGCCGGTAGCGAGGTAGTCGAGAAAGAAAAGCGGGGTTGCGCCCTGCACCGCAATGTCGTTAACACAATGATTTACAAGGTCTTGTCCGACGGTGTGATGAATGTTCAGATCGAAAGCCACTTTGAGTTTGGTGCCGACGCCGTCGGCGGAGGAAACGAGGACGGGGTTGGGAAATTTTTCAAGATCGAGGGCGAAGAGGCCGCCGAAGCCGCCGATTTCACTCAGGACATGCTTGTTGAAGGTCTTGCGGGCAAGCATTTTGATGCGCTGCTTGGTGCGGTCGCCGGAGGTGATATCGACGCCGGCGTCGGCATAACTGACAGGTTTTCGGGCTGTTTCGGAGGGGGTTGCAGCGGCTTTTCGCGTCGGTGCGGGTCGTTTTTGCGCGATTTGAGGCGGGTTGTCAATCGAGCTGCCGGCGGCGAGGTCGGAGGTAGGATCTCGGGGGCTTGGTGTGTCTTCGGGCAAGCGGGCGTACCGTCCTTCGGCGTTGGCGAAGCTTAAGTCTAGCAAAGGGAGATCTGCGCTCTGTGAATCGCGGGGCGAGGGCTCCCGGATGACTTCTATACTTTGGGGATGGCAGAGGCGAGCGGTGGCGGGACGGGGCGAGTGACGGCGCGGATGATGGTGCGGTCGGGTGAGTTGCAGCGGCGGGCGGAGCGGTTGCTGCCGGGTGGGGTGGACTCACCGGTGCGGGCGTTTCGGGCGGTGGGAGGTGAACCGCCGTTTGTTGAGCGGGCGGAAGGGGCGACCCTGTGGGACGTGGATGGGAACCGGTACCTGGATTTGTTTGGGTCGTGGGGGCCGATGATCTTGGGGCATGCGTACCCGCCGGCAGTTGAGGCGATCAGGCGGGCGGCGGAGCGAAGTGCCAGCTTTGGGGCTTCGACCGAGGCGGAGGGGGATCTGGCGGAGTTGGTGATGCGGTGCTTTCCGTCGGTGGAGCGACTGCGGTTCACCAGTTCAGGGACGGAGGCGTGCATGAGCGCGGTTCGGCTGGCGCGCGGGTTTACAGGGCGCAATCTGATCGTGAAGTTCGAGGGTTGTTATCACGGGCACTCGGACGCGATGCTGGTGAAGGCGGGGTCCGGGGTGGCGACACTGGGCATACCGGGGTCGGCTGGGGTGCCGGAGGCGGTGGCGATGGAGACGCTGGCGCTGCCGTACAACGATCTCGCGGCGGTGGGGGAGGCGTTTACGAAGTTTCCGGAGGGGATTGCGGCGGTGATCGTGGAGCCGGTGGTTGGGAACGCGGGGACAATTGCGCCGGCGGACGGGTATCTCGAAGGGCTGCGGTCGATTACGACGGAGCATGGGGCGCTGCTGATCCTGGACGAGGTGATGACGGGGTTTCGACTGTCGCTTGGCGGGGCGCAGGAGATGTACGGGATCACGCCAGATCTGACGACGCTGGGGAAGATTCTGGGTGGCGGGCTGCCGTGCGGGGCGTTTGGCGGGCGGGAGGATGTGATGGCGTACCTGGCGCCGCTGGGGCCGGTGTACCAGGCGGGGACGCTGAGCGGGAATCCGCTGGCGATGGCGGCGGGGATTGCGACGGTGGGTGCGTTGATTGAGGGGCGGGAGACGATCTATCCGAGGCTGGAGCAGGTGACGGCGGCCCTGGCGGAAGGGGTGGCGGCGCTGGCGCGGGAGGTGGGGGTGGCGATGACGACGAACCGAGTGGGGTCGATGTTTACCTGGTTCTTTACGGATGGGCCGGTGGTGGATTTCGCCAGTGCGGCTACGAGCGATACGGCGCGGTTTGGGCGATTTCACCGGACGATGATGGAGGCGGGGGTGTGGCTGCCGCCGAGCCAATTTGAGGCGGCGTTTGTGTCGGCGGCGCATGGGGAGGCCGAGGTGGGGATGGTGTTGGAGGCGGCTCGGGGGGCTTTGCGGGCGTAGCAGAAGCGGGACAACGGTTGGTGTGCTCTGTAGGGCGTCGCTTCGCTCCTCGGCGAAAAGTGAGATGCGGGGGAGTTTCGCTTCGCTCAGAATGACAAACGAAACGAAGTGGTGGCTTGCTGGGGTGAGAGGTGGTGGCAAAGATGGCGCTCGAAATCGGTGCTCGTTCTGCCCTGCTGAAGAGCGCAGTGACGACTCCGGCCGGGGTGGACGGAATTCTGGAGCTCGAGGAAGGAGGGTATGCATCGCTGCGGTGGGAATTGAGAGTGGAGACCTCAGGTGAGGCGGTGGCGGGTAGGGTTTGCTGGGTTGCCGGTGGGGCGTGGAGCCAGGTCGAAGGCGTTGTCGTGGAGGAAGCGGAGGAAGGCACCGGCGCTGCCGGTGGGGGTGGGACCGGATCGGAAGGCGGCGGAGAAGGTGCGGGCTATGGAGAGGCCGGCGACGTGGGCGACGCGAAGGGTGCCGAGCGTGAGCTGGTTGCGGACGGCCCAGCGGGAGACAAAGGCGACGCCCAGACCCGCCTCGACGGCAGAGAGGAGGCCTTCTGTGGAGTCGAGGGTCATCGTGATCTGAAGCTGCTTTGGAGAGATGCCGAGGGTCTCGAGAGCGGCCTCGACAACGCGGCGAGAGCCAGAGCCGACCTCGCGGGTGACGAAGGCGGCGGCGGCAAGATCGGCGGCGGCGACGTCACGGCCGATCCAGTCGTGGCCGGGAGGGACGACGAGGACCATGTGGTCTTCCATGAAGGGCTGGGTCTTGATGTCGGATCGGAGGGCGGGACCTTCGATGAGGGCGAGGTCAATGCGCTGATCGGCGAGGGCAAGGAGAACCTCTTCGGTGTTGCCGCTGGTGCCCTGGATGGAGAGGCGGGGATGCAGCTTGAGGAAGCGGGCCAGCAGATTGGGAAGGAGATATTGGCCGATGGTCTGCGAGGCACCGACGCGAAGCTGATCGAGGTCTGTGCCGGCGGCTTCGGCGATGGCCTGGGTGGCCTCGTCGGCGAGCAGTTTGAGGCGATCGGCGAAGCCGTGGAGGATTGCACCGGCGGGAGTGAGGGACACGCGGCCGCCGGTGCGATTGAAGAGGGCGGTGCCGAGCTCATCTTCGAGAGCCTTGATGTTCTGCGAGATGGCGGGCTGGGTGAGGAAGAGCTCTTCGGCGGCTTGGCGGAAGCTGAGGCTTTGGGCCACGGTTCTGAAGACGCGAAGACGGAAGTTCTCCATGACGATGGCTGTTGCTCCGCCTTCAGCATCGCATGGGATCGTCAGATGGCAATGAGGCCGGAACGGATGGCAGCGAGGGAAAGTGAGGCGATGACGATCCAGAGGACGACGCCCTGAATGAGGGGACGGACGCCGACGCGGCGGAGGGTTTCTTTTGACAGCCCGGTGCCGATGAGAAAGAGGGTGACGGTGAGGCCGATTTTGCCGAGGTGATTGAAGGCGGCATAGGCGGGAGCAAGGGCTTTGAGGTAGGTGCTGGCGACGGCAGCGAGCAGAAAGAGAAGGATGAACCACGGGATGCTGACCTTTGCCGGCGTGGGTGCGGCGGAGGTGGTGCGAAAGGTGATCTCCGGTACACCGTCTGCGATGGTGCTGCCGAGTGCGGGACTGGCGAAGACATGTCGTTTGACGAGAGCGGCGGTGACGAAGGTGAGGGGGACAATCCAGAGGGCGCGGGCGAGTTTTACGGTGGTGCCGATGGAGAGGGCGTGTGGGCCGTAGCGGGCGGCGGCACCGACGACGGAGCTGGTGTCGTGGATCGCGAGCGCGGCCCAAAGGCCGAACTGGGATTGGGTGAGATGGAGGGCCCAACCGATGACTGGGAAGGTGAGGAGGGCGATGGCGTTAAGCGAAAAGACGGTACCCAGGGAGATGGCCATATCCTCCTCGCCAGCCTCGAGGACGGGGGCGATGGCGGCGATGGCGGAGCCGCCGCAGATGGCGGTACCGCAGGTGATGAGGAAGGAGGCTTTGGGCTTGATGCTCATGAGCTTGCCGAGCAGAAGGCCGAGTCCGATGGCGAAGGTGATGCTGATGGCGGTGTAGAGGAAGCCGGACTTGCCGGCGTGCAGGACCTCCTGCAGGTTCATGCCGAAGCCGAGGCCGATGACGGAGGCCTGGAGCAGGAAGTGGGCGAGCGAGTGGCTCTCCGCACGGAAGGGATGGGCGACGGAGAAGCCGAAGAGGATGCCGCTGAGGAGAGCAAGGGGTGGTGAGACGAGGCCGCTGGCAGCGAGGATGATGCCAAGGAAGAAGGTTTTTTTGGGGTCCACGAGATCGGTTCTCCTAAGGAGAGGGTCGTGGATGGCGAGGGCTGTGTCCAAGCAGAGATTCTGCTGGGGGATAAGCAGAGCTTATGAGGCGCTGGTGGCGGCGGGGCGAGGTTCCATGAAGAGACGACCGGCGGTGATGAGGAGGGCGAGGAGGATGGCGCAGACGGCGAAGACGTGGCGGACGCCGATGTGGGTGGCGAGGAGGCCGGAGAGGATGAGGCCGGCGATCTGGGCGGAGAAGACGACCGACATGACAGTGGAGCCGACGCGGCCCATGAGGGCGGGTGGGGTTTCGGTCTGGATGAGGGTTTGGGAGGGGATGATGATGCCGGCGGTGGCGAATCCGATGGTAATGGTGCCGAGCACGGTCGACCAGATGTGGGTGAGGCCGGTGAGGAGAGCGAGGCCAGCGGCGATGCCACTGAGGCCGGCGTAGACGAGGAGGTTGTTCGAGAGGCGCTTGCCGGCGACGGTGAGGAGGTTGATGCCGACGAAGAGGCCGACGCCGATGCCGGCGCTGGCGACGCCGAAGACGCGGGTGGAGGCGTGCACGCTGTCTCGGACGTAGACGGCGATGAGTGGGCCGAAGCAGCCGAGGACGAACATGCCGGCGGCGAGGGCGAGGATGACGAAGAGCAGAGCGGCGTGGTGGAGGATGAAGTGGAAGCCGACCTGCATGTCGGAGAAGATGCGGCGGAGGGGGGTGGCTGGGGAAGCAGGTCCCTCCACTTCGCGTTGCTCCGGTCGAGATGGCAGGTCTGGAGTGGGTCGGGGTGACGGGTCTGGGGCAGGTTGGGGGGACAGGTCTGGGGTGGGGAGGACGAAGGGGATGGAGGCGATGAGGAGGGCGGAGCCGGCGAAGCTGGTGGCGTCTGCGAGATAGCAGACCCGGGGGCCGAAGGTGGCGACGAGGAGAGCGGCGAGGGCGGGGCCGATGATGCGCATGCCGAAGATGACCTGTTGCATGAGGGCATTGGCGGAGCGGAGGCCGTGGAGGGGGACGGCGGAGCGGATGGCGACGCCTTGCGCGGGGCCGAAGAAGCTGGAGATGACGCTGATAGCGGCAAGGACGGCGTAGAACTGCCAGAGCCGCGTGCAGAGAAGCAGGAGAAGGACGAGGCCGCAGCGGATGGCGTCGCTCGAGACCAAGGTGGGCTTGAGTGGCCAGCGGTCTACGAAGACGCCGGCGACGACGCCGAGGATGGCTATGGGGAGGAGATAGGCAATCTGGAGGTTGATGACCTGCTGGGCGGAGGCGTTGAGGCGGAAGGTGAGGACGCCGATGACGGCGAAGAGGGCGAGGAAGTCTCCAAAGACGGAGATGACCTGGGCGTACCAGAGCCGGCGCATGATGGGGATGCGGAGGACGGCCGCCATGGAGAGGGGGTTGGGGATGGGCTGGGTGGCGGGGGTGGCCATGGATCTGTCTATGGTAGCGGGGACTCACGGACCGTGGGGAAGGCGGAGCTGGTGTCGAGGTTAGAGCCAGGTGTCGAGGGTGACGAAGTGGGCCTGGCGATGGTGGTGGAGGATGGAGGCGGTGGCGGCGAGGGAGCGGGAGCGGTCGGCGAGGGGGGAGGTTTGGCTGCCGTCGTGAAGGACGATGTTCGAGGCCTGGTTGTGGCGCTGATTGCGGGCGATGCCGGTGAGAATGCGGTCGGTGATGGCCTCGGCGGTCGGGAGGGACCAGTCGTTGGCGATGAGGTTCCAGAGCACGGGGGTGAGGCCGAGGTCGCGGGCGGAGCGGAGGACGAAGGGGGTGCGGAAGCCGTGGGGCGGGCGGAAGAGGCGGATGGGGGCGCCGATGGTGTCTTCGATGGCGTGTTGGGCGCCGGTGAGCTCGGCCGTGATGCGGGCGTGGGTGCAGAGGGGGAGGCGGGGGTGCGACAGGGTGTGGTTGCCGACGGTGTGGCCCTCGGCGAGGATGCGGCGGGCGAGCTGCGGCTGGGCGAGGGCGTAACGGCCGATGAGGAAGAAGGTGGCGTGGATGTTATTGGCGGCGAGGAGATCGAGGAGGTGGGGGGTGGCGGTTGGGTTGGGGCCGTCGTCGAAGGTTAGGGCTAGATCTCGGGGGCGCGGTGGGGCCTGGAGGGTGGGGCCGAAGATCTGGGATTGTGGGGCTACGGTGGCGTAGGCGAGGGCGGTGGCGCTGGCGGCGGCGAGGAGAGCTGCGGCTTTTGGGATGAGGCTAGAGGCGAAATACGGGGGTCTCTCCACTGCGCTGCGCTCCGGTCGAGATGACGGCTTGGTGGGGTGGATGGGGGCTGCCGGGCAAACTATCTGTTGTTGCACAGCGGCAATTAAAGCGAAGACAACAGCAGATCTCTACGGGATGACAACCATAAAGGCGGGATCCACTCCACCCTCCCGGTAGTTTGCTTAGCTGCTCTCTTTGCTCTGGGCGAGAAGGCCGAGAACTTCTTCGGCGTGGCCTTCGGGCTTTACTTTTTCGAAGGTGTGGAGGAGGCGTTGTTCGCCGGCGGCGTTGGCGGGGGCGATGAGGAAGGTGGTGCGGGCTACGCCTTTGACGAGCTTGCCGTACATATTTTTGGGCTGGATGAGGTCGAAGGCGTTGCAGACAATTTCGTCGGCGTCGGCCAAGAGGGGATAGGGAAGGTGGTATTTCTCCTGGAACTTCTTTTGGGATTTGACGGTGTCGCGGGAGATGCCGAGGACGGTGACGCCGGCGGTCTGGAACTGCTCGAAGGCGTCGCGGAAGCCGCAGGATTCGATCGTGCAGCCGGGGGTGTCGGCGCGGGGGTAGAAGAAGAGGACGACTGGGGTGGCGGCGAAGTCGGAGAGGGAGCGCGGATTGCCGTCCTGGTCTGGGAGGGTGAAGTTTTGGACGAGGTCACCGGGGTGGCGGGGGGCAATTATTTGAGTGGCCATGATGGTTTGCTCCTTGTGCGGTGGCCGGCTTAGGGATGTGGCTTTTGCCGGAAGGGATCTCTCCGCTTCGTCTTCGCTGCGCTGCGACTTCGGTCGAGATGACAGGGTAGTGGATGAGGGTGTTGTGGTGGAGAAGCGGGTCCCTCGGCTTCGGTCGGGATGACAGGTTATTTGGCGATTTGAAGATGCGCGCGTCGCTTTGCTCTGTGGCTAAAAACGAAGTACGGGGGATCTTCGCTTCGCTCAGAAGGACAAGTAAACGGACTGGTGATCGCTGCCAGGTGCGTGTTTCGGGTGCTTTATCGGGCGCTTATCAGGACATTGTGTGGAGGGCAGCGAGGGTTTTTTCGAGGGAGGCAGTGTCTTCTACGTTGAGGCTGGTTGCCGAGCGGTCGATCTGGCGAAGGAGGCCGGAGAGGACGCGGCCGGGGCCGATTTCGATGAAGGGGGTGGCAGAGTCGCGGAGCAGGAGAGAGATGCACTCGACCCAGCGGACGGGGCCGGTGACCTGGCGGATGAGGCAGTCGCGGGCGTCGGCGGAGCGGGTGAGGAAGCGGGCGTCAACATTGGCGACGACGGGGAAGGCGGGGTCGTTGAAGGGGAAGGACTCGAGGTCGACGGAGAGGCGCTCCTGGGCGGGTTTCATGAGCGAGCAATGGAAGGGTGCGGAGACGGGGAGCATGATGATGCGTTTGGCGCCGGCGGCTTTGCAGAGCTCGGTGGCGCGGGTGACGGCGGCGAGGGCGCCGGAGATGACGGTCTGGTCGGGGGAGTTGAGGTTGGCGGGGGAGACGATGGAGCCGGTGGTGGTGGCGGCGTGAGTAACGCTGACGGGGTTGTTGGTGGCGTCGGCGGTAACGGACTGGGCGTTGGCGGAGTCTGCGAGGGGTGCGTCGGCATGCGCGTCGGCGTGGACCTCGGCCGGGTCGGCGGCGGGAGAGGCGTCGTTGACGCCTGAGCGGACCTGGTCGGCGATCTCTCGTCCGATCTGGTCGGCGAGTTCATCCATGGCCTGACCGCAGAGATCGTTGATCTGGTCGGAGGGAAGGCCGAGGATGGCGGCCATGGCGCCGTCCCCGGCGGGGACGGCTTCCTGCATGTAACGGCCGCGGTTACGAACGGCGCGGACGGCGTCGGCGAAGCTGATGGTGCCGGCGACGATGTGGGCGGTGTACTCGCCGAGGGAGTGGCCGGCGGCGAAGGTGGGTTTGATGCCGAGCGGGGCGAGTTTCTCCTCGAGCACGCGGGCGGCGGCGATGGAGACGGTGAGGATGGCGGGTTGGGTGTGCTCGGTGAGCTTGAGGGTGTCGTCGGGGCCGTCGAAGATGAGCTTTGAGAGAGCGAAGCCGAGGGTGTCGTCCGCTTCTTCGAAGACGGCGCGGGCGGAGGGAAAGTGTTCAAAGAGATCGCGGCCCATGCCAACCGACTGCGAGCCCTGACCGGGGAAGAGGAAGGCTGGTTTCATCGTGGTTTAGGGTACCTCAGTGGGTGGGACGTGTGCTTCGCGTCGGGGATTCCGTGGCGGAGGGAGAAGCAGGTCCCTCCACTGCGCTGCGCTCCGGTCGGGATGACAGGTGGAAACTGAGGCGACGTTTGTTGGTCGAGTAAACGTACGTCGCTTCGCTTCGTGGTTAGAAGCGAAATGCGGGGGATTCTCTTGCTTCGCTCAGAATGACAACCAAAACGAAGCAGAGTTGGTCCGGCTAGATGCCGACGCCGAAGTCGACATCCTGGTTGTAGTCGCCGGCGTGGGCGTAGAGGTCGTAGGGGGTGCGGCGTTTGAACTTATAGCGGCGGCGGAGTTCGCGGCCGGCGATGAGGCCGAGGCTGAGGGCTCCGGCGCCGGCGGAGATCCAGCCGAGAGTGACGAAAAAGGTGTTCGATTGCGACTCGCGGGTGGGAAGAGACCTGGCGAGGGTGGCTGGGATGTCTTCCAGTCTGGTGCCGAAGAGACGGAGCGATCGAACGGACCTCATGAGGAGGATGATAGCGCAGAGGGCGGGGCGGATGGCAATGGTCGGGCGGACGCTGGGCTAGGTGACGTCGACTTGTTGAAAGCCGAGGCCATAGAGGATGCCGGTGACGGTGGCGCGGGCGTTTTTGGTGGCGGCGTCGAGGATGCCGTCGTCGAGGGCAGCTTTCTGGAGCTGGGCCTGGGCGCGGGCGCGGGTTTCGGTTTCGAGGTTCTGGTCGGCGGGAACAAGCAGGCCGGTGGAGCGGGCGTAGACGCGGGTGTGCTGGTTGTCAAGGGCGGTCGAGAAGAGTTCGGAGGGTGGGAGGGAGACGTGGATGAAATGGGTGGCGGAGTCCATGCGGACGTCTTCGGGGCGGAGATGTGAGAGATCGATGCCGGCGACGGATTGGCCGTGGACGACGAGAAGGAGGCGATCGCCGGCGAGGAGGTCGGGGAGGACGAGGCTGGAGCGGTTGCCTTCGACGACCGTATCGAGCGAATAGACAACGGTTTCGAGGCGTTGCAAGCGCTGGATCTTCTGAACGACGGCGGGGACACTGGTGTCGAAGGTGGAAGAGCGGCCGGAGACGAGCGCGGCGAGGCGGGCGGGGATACCAGCGGTGGCGTGGCGCATGAAGACGACGACGGCGGCGGCGCCGAGCGCGATGGCGAGCAGCATGGCGAAGAAGGGGCCGGAGGAGGAGCGGCCGGAGTTGTATTGAGTGGTCATGGGGGCGGTGTCTCCTCGGCGAATTACGGCCATAAATACGGTAGCATCGGCGCCATGCGGACCACGATTGCTATACCGGATGAGATGTATCGCGAGCTGAAGAGCCGGGCGGCGCTTGAGGGCGAGACAGTGAAGGCGCTCCTTGTCAGAGGGGTTGAGGTGGCGCTTAGGAGTAAAGCAACGGCTTCGTCGCTGAAGAGGCGAGGACGGATGCCGGTGCTCCATTCCACGAATCCAGGCTCGCTGAAATTTGGGAGAGGAAGGTGTCTACGAGTACATTCCCTTTCCCTGATGTTAATGTGTGGTTGGCCCTGGCACATGATGCTCATCCGCACCATGGGAAGGCGGTTGAGTGGGCTAAATCCATTGATATGGCTGAGGAGTTTTTCTTCTGCCGCTTCTCCCAGGTGAACGGTCTGCGTCTGCTCACATATCGCGGCGCGATGGGGGACGGCCCGGGCGGTCCTGCTCACGGACTAGACGTTCTCCGGTGATTTCAACCGAAGGAGGTTAAAGCTTCTGTGTGCGTGGCCCGGACGGAAGAGAACGTCCGGGCCGAGGACACACGTGATGCAACTAGGCGGTGAAGCGGCGGCGGATGAGGCCGACGAGGCCGAGGGTGCCGCTGCCGAAGAGGGCCAGGGTGGAGGGTTCGGGGACGGTGGATGGGGATGGGGGCGAGATGAGGGCCGCCGCGGAGACGTTGCCGAAGGAGGTGTCGCCGTTGAGGGCGTTTGAGAAGCTGTAGACGAGGCCGGTGGAGGAGAGGGTGACGGAGAAGTCGGAGGTGAAGCCGAAGTAGTTGAGATTGGTGAGGGCACCGGAGGTGAACTGGGCGAAGGAGCTGCCGGCGTTGGCAAGAGTGAAGCTCTGGTGATCGATGAGGATGCCGAGAGCGGAGAGAGAGCCGTCGTTCTGGAGATAGGTGGAGACGGCGCCGGGGATGGTGGACGGAGCGGCATCGACGGCGAAGAAGCCGCTGCCGCCGGCGATGTTGCCGCCGACGCTTGCGAGGTTGAGTGTGTAGATGACGGGTGTGGCGTGGGCGGCCACAGGCAGGAGAGCAGCAAGGCCGAGGGTAACGGCGGAGAGAAACAATCGCATGGAGGGGTCCTTTGGTGAGACATCTTCACTGTGCGCTTCAGGAGGTCGGGCTACAACGAGAAAGCGCTTTCCGAGCGGGGTGCAAGGTGCTTCACGTTACCGGCCCGGAGCGCAGCGACTTGGAGTATTGTGGAGGAAACGGAGGAAGTGAGGTGTTTCGAGAGGGGAAACGAGGACTTCCGCACAACCAGGTTGGGTTACTAAAGATGTGAATTGGTGATGGCGACGCGGGCGGTTCAGGCGGGAAGTTCTTCGGTGAGGGCGAGGCTGGCGGAAGAGCGGTGACGATAGCTGGCAGCGATGAACTCGCGGAAGAGGGGATGGGGCTCGAGGGGCTTGGATTTGAACTCGGGGTGGAACTGGCAGCCGAGGAAGAAGGGGTGGGAGGGGAGCTCGACGATCTCAACGTAGGTGCGATCGGGCGTAGTGCCGGTGAGGCGGAGGCCGGCAGCGATGAGAGCGGGCTCGAACTCGCGATTGAATTCGTAACGATGGCGGTGACGTTCTGAGATCTCGGTGGCGCCGTAGGAACGGGCGGCGAGGGAGCCGGGCTCCATGACGCAATCCCAGGCGCCGAGGCGCATGGTGCCGCCCATCTCTTCGACACCGGTGAGTTCGCGGAGCTTGTAGATGATGCGATAGGGGGTGTTGGGGTCGAACTCGCCGGAGTTGGCGCGGGCGAGGCCGACGACGTTGCGCGCGTACTCGATGCAGGCGGTCTGCATGCCGAGGCAGATGCCGAAGTACGGGGTTTCGGACTCGCGGGCGAAGCGAATGGCGTTGAGCATGCCTTCGATGCCGCGCTTGCCGAAGCCGCCGGGGACGAGGATGCCGTCGTGGCCTTCGAGCTGGCGGATGTAGTCGCGATTGGGCGTGCCGTCGCGGTCGGTAGTCTCGAGCGCTTCGGCTTCGATCCAGGTGACGCGGAGTTTTAGGTTGTGGGCAAGAGCGCCGTGGACGAGGGCTTCCTTGAGCGATTTGTAACTATCTTCGTACTCGACGTACTTGCCGACGATGCCGATCGAGACCTCGTCGACTGGATGCATGGCGCGATGGACGATGTCTTCCCAGCGTGAGAGATCGGGCGTGGGGGCGTCCATGCGGAGGTACTTGAGGATGAGGGTGTCGACGCCTTCCTGCGAGAAGTTGAGCGGGACCTCGTAGATAGAGGGAACGTCCAGAGCGGCGATGACGGCGGGCTCTTCGACGTTGCAGAAGGCGGCGATCTTTGATTTCATTTCGTGCGGAACGGCGCGATCGGAGCGGCAAAGGAGGATGTCGGGCTGGATGCCGATCGAGAGCATCTCCTTGACGGAGTGCTGGGTGGGCTTGGTTTTGAGCTCCTGCGCGGCGGCGATCCAGGGGATGAGGGTGACGTGGATGAAGACGGTGTTATCGCGGCCGAGGTCCTGGCGCATCTGGCGAATGGCTTCGAGAAAGGGAAGCGATTCGATGTCGCCGACGGTGCCGCCGATCTCGACGATAGCGACGTCGCAGTCAGCGCCGATCTTGCGCATGGCGGCTTTAATCTCATTGGTTACGTGCGGGATGACCTGGACGGTTTTGCCGAGGTAGTCGCCGCGGCGTTCTTTGGTGATGATGCCTTCGTAGATGCGGCCGGTGGTGAGATTGTTGTCGCGGGTGAGGTGGGCGTGGGTGAAGCGCTCGTAGTGGCCGAGGTCGAGATCGGTTTCGGCCCCGTCGTCGGTAACGAAGACCTCGCCGTGCTGGAAGGGTGACATGGTGCCGGGATCGACGTTGAGGTACGGGTCGAACTTCATCAGGTTGACGCGTAGACCGCGGGCTTCAAGCAGGCAGCCGATGGAGGCTGCGGCGAGACCTTTTCCGAGCGAAGACACGACGCCGCCCGTTACAAAGATGTATTTGGCTGACATCTCCGCCTCCGGATATTTGATTGTCTGGATTGGTCGCACGTGGGGTGCACGATTAAGTATCGCAGGGGGATGGGGGGCTGAGCAAGCTGGATGGGGTTGTGGGATTAGTGGGGGAGTTTGGCGGTGAGGAGGGAGGCGTCGAGGCGGGCGGCCAGGGCGGGGAAGGCGGCGGTGGCGCCGGTGAAGCGGAGGTGGTCGACGGAGGGGAAGAGGGGGAGGTCGGAGCGGAGGGTGGCGAGGTCGCGGAAAAGATGGGCGAGGTGACGATCGCGGGTGAGAGTTTCGGCGAGGGCGCGGGGGCTGGTGACTTGGACATGCCAGTCGAGGGAGTTGGCGGGAATGTGCTCGAGATGGCCGAAGCGGGCGAGGACGGCGGCGGAGGATTTGGCGCCCCAGCCGGGAAGGCCGGGGAAACCGTCGGCGGCGTCGCCGACCAGGGCGAGGTAATCGGGGATGGAGGCTGGGAGGACGCCGAACCTGGCGAAGACGCCGGCTTCGTCGCGGGTGAGGCGCTTGCGGCGATCGAGCTGAACGACGTGGGTGCCGCGGACACATTGGGCGAGGTCTTTGTCGGGGGTGCAGATGAGGACCTGGTCTACTCGGGGATCTTTCGCTGCGAAGGCTGCGGCGGAGGCGAGGGCGTCGTCGGCTTCGAACTCGACCATGGGCCAGGTGACGATGCCGAGGGCGGTGAGGGCATCTTCGAGGAGGGGGAACTGGGAGAGGAGATCGGGTGGGATGCCGGCGCCGGTCTTATAACCGGGCCAGAGGTCGTTGCGGAAGGATTCGATGACGTGGTCGGTGGCGACGCCGAGGTGGGTGGCACCGCCTTCGATCATCTTGAGGACGGAGGTGAGGACACCACGGACGGCGGCGACCTCCATGCCGGCTTTGTCCTTCATGGACGGGAGGGCGTGGAAGTGTCGGAAGAGTTCGTAGGTGCCGTCGATGAGGTGGACTTGCATGGAGGGAGGGATCGTTTGTGGCGGTCTGGCGTCGGGAGGCGGGGAAAGAAGGGGATCTCTCCGCTACGCTGCGCTCCGGATGACGGCGGTTTTATAGGTTAGTCGGTGGGGAGGTTGAGGGCGCGTTCGGGACCGGTGACGAAGCGGGAGAGGAGGCGGCGGAGGGCTCGGAAGAGGGTGCGGGCGGCAAGGACGGCGGCGGCGAGGAGGATGAGGGCGGTGAAGGCGGCAGCGACGGGATGATGGGTGGCGAGCCAGGTGACGCCGATGGCGACGGCGTCTTCGGTGGTGGAGAGGGCGATGTTTGAGAAGGGTTCGGGGCTGGGGGTGACGGCAGCGCGGACGGCGGTTTTGGAGCCGTGGGTGATGAGAGCAATGGTGGCGCCGGCGGAGGTGGCGAGGAGCTGCATGCCGGGGGAGAGGTGGCTGGTGGCCTGCCAGGCGACAAGGGCGGCGACGGGAATGCGGATGAAGGTGTGGAGGGCGTTCCAGACGAGATCAAGGGCGGGGATCTTGTCGGCGATGAACTCGGCGGCGAAGAGGAGGCCGGCGACAACGAGGACCCAGGTGTGGGCGAGGGTGTCGAGGCCGGAGGGGAGGGTGACCCAATGGAGGCGGCTGAGCAGGCCGAGGGTGAAGACGGTGGCGTAGACGTTGAGCCCGGCGGCGAAGCTGGCGGCGATGACGAGGGCAGCGAGGTTCGCGGGGGAGAAGGGCATGGCGGGGATTGTAGTGGATTGGGGTGGGGTCGGGTTCAGCGCCGGGCTGCAATCGGGTTGATGGGGGTGGAGGTATTGAAGCCAAAGAGAAAGGGCAGCCTGGTTTGGCTGCCCTTCTCGAGACTGCTGAAGCTCAGTGATTACGCGACCTGAACGTTCTCTGCCTGCCAGCCCTTGGGGCCCTTGACGACGTTGAACTGAACGGTCTGGCCTTCCTGGAGCGAACGGAAGCCGTTGCTCTGGATGGCGGTGTGATGGACGAAGACGTCTTCGCCGTTTGCGCGGCTAAGAAAGCCGAAACCCTTGGCGTCGTTGAACCACTTGACTGTGCCTGTTTCCATGATGATTTCCTTGTGTTGCCTAGATGTACCGCCGAACGCAATTTGGAGTTTTATTTGCGGGTCGCGTTTAGCAGAACACACACAAGAAAAACCAGAACCGATTCCACGATCAGCTTTTATTCTACACGGACTGCAGAAGATTGCCAGAGAGTTGGAAGGTAAGTTCACTCGGAGTGGAGGAGCGCTGGTGCTGGGACGAATTTCAGTGGGAGCGCAGAGGTGGGTGATGCAGCGGCTGGAGAGGCTGGCGCAGCGGACGGGCCGGCTGCGGGGGAGACCGGTGCATCTGCTGGTGGGGGAGCGTGGAGAGCGGGAGGCGGTGTTTTATCTGAGGACGCAGGGATACATGGTAGTGGCGCGGCGATGGCGGACGGGGCGGCTGCGTGGGGATGTGGATGTGGTTGGGTGGGAGGGGGACGAGCTGTGCTTCGTGGAGGTGAAGACGAGGGCAGAGCGGAAGGCGATGGATCCGGCAGAGGCGGCGGTAGATGAAGACAAGCGGCGGAGGTTGCGGAGGATGGCGGAGGCGTATCTGCGGGGATTTCCGGAGGAGGAACGGCGACGGGTGGCGGTGCGGTTTGATGTGCTGGCGGTGTATCTGGCGGGGACGACGGCGGCGGGAGCGGCGGGAGCGGAGTTTGAGCTGTTTCGTGGGGCGTTTGGGAAGCGTGACTGAGGTGCGGGTGGGGCGAGGGCACTTCGGTGTGGGATCCGGTGTCTAATACAGAAGTGCCGGGGCGGTGGTGCATGCGCGCGGCGATGATGGAGAGTTGACCGATGACGTTGTTGAATGCACCGACGTACGACGCGACGGGTGAAAGACGTAAGCTGGGCCTGCTGATTGTGGGCGGTGTGGTGCTGGCGCTGGGGTTTCTACTGGGGATTGGCGGGTTTCTGCTGGGGCATGGATGGTTCTTTTCGAACCTGCCGGCGGAGCATACAGTGAGCAATTTCTTTACGGCGCTTGAAACGAAGGACTACGCGACGGCGTATGGGATCTGGATGCATGACCCGAAGTGGCAGGAGCATCCGGACAAGTATGACTACAAGCTGAAGCGGTTTACCGAAGACTGGACGACGGCGAGTGACTTTGGGCCGATTCGGTCGCATCACGTGGATATTTCGAAGACAGATGGAACGGGGAACTTTGGGACGGGGATTATTGTGGCCGTGCGGGTGAATGGGGATCACAAACTGTTTATGTGGTACCAGAAGAGTGACCATACGCTGACGTATCCGGCGCCGCACCAGCTGGAGTATTAGAGGGACATTACCAGCGCCTTTTCTCCGCGCGGGTTGCTGGTCGTGCAAAAAGAGTGAACTTGCCGGGTTCGAATGGCCTAGCAAAGGAGCCGCAGTTATTGGGTGTACTAAGACCTGTGGACAGAATCTGGCTTACTTTAAAGCTGCGGTTGTTTGGGGCGCTCTGGCAAAGAGTCCGGTAATCTGCCCAAACCTGCAGCCATTGCAACTCAGACGAGTCCAGCAAAAGTTTCACTTCTCCGTCGTCACCAGTGGTTAAATCAAAACTCTTCTGATGGAATCGGACATTTTCCTGTGTGGTCCCAGCGAAGACGAGCAGGCGCTGATACGGTAGCGGCTTTCCAGTCTTGCCGTTATACGCCTGCAGTCTAATCGCTGTGCTTTGAGCTTGAGTAACTCGCTGTCCCAGGCACAATGCGAGTGCGATTAAGCCGGATGTAAGAGCTCGCATGATCTCACCTGACTTCATTGGTAGCTCTCGAGTGGAGAGGTTGCGAGGGCGTGGCGGATACCGCGGAGGGCCTGGCGGGTTCGTTCTTCATTTTCAATGAGGGAGAAGCGGATGAAGTCGTCGCCGTGTTCGCCGAAGCCGATGCCGGGGCTGACGGCGACTTTGGCGTGTTGGAGCAGGTGTTTCGAGAACTCGAGGGAGCGGAGGTGGCGGAAGCGTTCGGGGATGCGGGTCCAGACGAACATGGTGGCGCGGGGGGATTCGGTTTGCCAGCCGAGGCGATTGAGGCCGTGGACGAGAGTGTCGCGGCGGCTGCGATAGATCTCGGTGATGTCGGCGACGCACTGCTGCGGACCTTCGAGGGCGCAGATGCTGGCGACCTGGAGCGGAGTGAAGGTGCCGTAGTCGAAGTAGCTCTTGATGCGACTAAGGGCGGCGACGAGAGACGGGTTGCCGACCATGAAGCCGACACGCCAGCCGGGCATGTTGTAGGACTTGGACAGGGTGAAGAACTCCGCGGCGATTTCTTTGGCACCGGGGACCTGCATGATCGATGGGGGGCGGTAGCCGTCGAAGGCGATGTCGGCGTAGGCGAAGTCGTGGACGAGCCAGACGCCGAACTCTTTGCAAAGGGCGACAAGGCGCTCGAGGAAGGGAAGATCGACGCATTGGGCGGTGGGGTTGGCGGGGAAGTTGACGATGAGGAGTTTGGGGCGCGGGGTCATGCGGGGGATGGTGTCTTCGATCTGCGCGAGGAACTCGGTGGTGGAGTGGACGGGGAGCGAGAGAATGTCGGCGCCGGCGATGACGGGGCCATAGATGTGGATCGGGTAGCTGGGATTGGGGACGAGGACAGTGTCGCCGCGATCGAGGACGGCGAGGCAGAGATGGGCGATGCCTTCTTTCGAGCCGATGGTGACGATGGCTTCGGTGGCGGGATCGAGATCGACATTGTAGCGCGAACCGTACCAGTTACAAATTGCTTTGCGGAGGCGGGGGATGCCTTTTGAGAGGGAATAGCGGTGGGTGTGCTGTTTGCGGGCGGCCTCGATCATCTTGTCGACGATGTGAGGCGGGGTGGCGCCGTCGGGGTTTCCCATGCCGAAGTCGATAATGTCTTCACCGCGTTTGCGGGCGGCGGCCTTGAGATCGCCGGTTATGTTGAAGACGTAGGGCGGAAGGCGCTGGAGGCGAGGGAAGTCATCCATGCCTGCATGCTAGAGCATTTCTCCTGATGGTTGGCGCTGTTGGACTGCAGTGAAGGCCATTTCCTTGAGAGACATGGCACGGCTGATGCGGCCGTGGATGCACCTTAAGGAGAGAGGTGTACCAAGCACGATAGCCGAAGAAGGAGAGCCAAGGATGATGCGGAAGCCGGTGGTTGTAGTCGGGAGTTTGAACGTGGACCTAGTGGTGCGGGCGGAGCGGTTTCCGGCTGCGGGAGAGACGCTGCATGGGCGATCATTTGTGGTAATGACGGGCGGCAAGGGAGCGAATCAGGCGGCGGCAGCAGCCCGACTGGGATGGCCGACGGAGATGGTGGGGCGCGTGGGAACGGACGGGTTTGCGGCGCAGGTGAGACAGGAGCTGGAGGCGACGGGTGCGGGTTGTGAGGGCGTGATGGCGGTGGAGGGGAGCACGGGCGTGGCGGTGATCACAACGGTGGAGGGAGGCGAGAACACGATCGTGATTGCGGCGGGAGCGAACGGAGCGATGGGCGTGGAGGCGATTGAGGCGGCGTGGCCGGTGATTGCGGAGGCAGGAATGGTGCTGCTGCAGATGGAGATTCCGATGGAAGCAGTGATGGCGGTGGCAGAGCGATGCGCGGCGGCGGGAGTGCCGGTGATGCTGGATCCGGCGCCGGCGCGGGAGTTGCCAGGGGAGCTACTGCGGCTGGTGACGTGGTTGACGCCGAACGAGACGGAGGCACGGGTGCTGTGCGGGGAGGAGCTGACGGGGGCGGACGAGGAGAGATTAGGGCGAGCGGCGGAGAGGCTGATGGCGCGCGGCGTGAGGAATGTGGCGATCAAGCTGGGTGGACGCGGGGTGTATGTGGCGACGGCTGAGGTGCGGGTGCTGGTGCCGGCGTTCGCGGTTGAGGTGCGGGATACGACAGCGGCGGGGGACTGCTTCAACGGGGCGTTCGCGGTAACCCTGCTTGACGGGGCGGAGGTGAGGGAGGCGGCTCGGTTTGCTGTGGGGGCGGCGGCTCTTTCAACGACACGAACCGGGGCGTTGCCGTCGATGCCGGTGAAGGAGGAGGTGGTGGAGTTGTTGCGTGAAGGCGTTGCTGGCCGGAACAGACTGTAGGTCTCTCTTCCCTTCCCAGACGATGACTTGGTCGCTACGGTCGAGATGCCACCCTGTACCGATTCCGAACACGGCTCTAAGGAGCGGCGGGAAGGGAAGGCGGGCTCAGAGCGAGAGCTTTGCGGCGCTCTTCGGCGGCGTCGGCTTTGCGGCCAGCCTGATCGAGGGCGGTGGCGAGCGCGGTGTGGGCGGGGGCGGAGTTGGGGTCGGCGATGATGGCGTTTTCGAACTGCACGATGGCGTCGACGACCTGCCCGCGTTTGAGCAGGAGAGAGCCGCTATCGAGGCTGAAGCTGGCTTTCTGGCGGTTGACGGCGACCCGAGTGAGATCCGCGGCGATCTTGCGCTGATGGGCGGCGTCGTCTTTCTGCCCCTGTGCGGCGAGGATGGCGAGGGTGATGTGGGGGCTGGGTTGCTCGGGTGCGAGGGCGATGGCGCGCTCGAGGGCTGGCACGGCTTTCTCCGGCTGATTCATCTGGCGATAGATACTGCCGAGGGTGGCCCAAGCGTCGCTGTTGCTGGGGTTCAAGGCAAGTGTTTTTTCGAAGCTGGTGGCGGCTTCGGCGAAGCGGCTCTGCTGCATGAAGAGGATGCCGAGGGTGAAGGGCGGGTCGGGAAGAGAGGGATCGAGCGCGGCGGCACGCTGAAACTCGGGGATGGCGGCGGTGAGGTCGTCCTTGAGTTTGAGGGCGAGAGCGAGGTCGTAGTGCAATTGCGGGCTGTCGGGATCTAGAGCGAGGCCGGCGCGGAACTCTGATAAAGCCTGATCGAGGTTGCTCTGCTGCAGGTAGGCGACGCCGAGGTCCTCATGCAGGGTGGGATTGAAGGGGGTGAGCTTCATCGCTCGCAGATAGAGGGCGATGCTGCCGGCGGCATCACCCGTTTGCACATGCGCGAGGCCAGCGTTGGTGAGCCCTTCCGGGTCGTCAGGACGCGACTTCAGGACTTCGCTAAAGAGGGGGAGAGCATGGGGGAGGTCTTCGGCTGCCTGAAAGGCGAGGGCGAGGCGGTAGCGGAGGTCAATTGCGTCTGGAGAGATGGGAGAGGTGGCGTCGAGAGCTTTGCGCAGGAGGGTGATGGCGTCGGTTTCACGATGGGTCTCGACGAGGGCGCGAGCGAGTTGGAGGGTGAAGGGGATGCTTCCTGGTTGCAGGGCACAGGCGCGTTCGAGCGATGTGACGGACCGCGGAAGCTGTCCTGTGTCGAGTTCGAGTGAACCGAGATGGAAATAGGCGGAAGCGAGCGAGCCGTCGAGACTGATCGCACGGCGAAAAGTTTCGTCCGCTCCCGCGAAGTTTCTCTGGAGTGCCTGCACAGTGCCGAGGGCGTCGGTAAGGACGGCATCGGCCGGCGCTGTGGCGATGCTTTGATTGAGAAGAGCACCGGCTCCCGAGAGATCGCCGGTGGCGGCGAGTGACGTCGCCAGGGGAAGGGCGACGTCTTTGGGGGCGAGCGTGTCGGCAGGTGGATTGAGCTGATTGAGATGGCGCAGGGTAGCGACGGCTTGCTGATCCTGATGGGTGGCAGAGAAGGCGAGCGCGAGGCTGAGGAGAGCGTTCGGATCTTCGGGCGCCAAACGAAGGGCGAGTTGCAGCTCTTTGATCGCGGTGACGTTGTCACCGATGGCGAGCAGGACGGAGCCGAGAGCTACGTGTGCGGCCGAGACACCTGGGGCAAGGCGAACGGCTCGCTCGAAGGCATGGCGTGCGGCGATCAGATCTCCTTTGGCGAAGGCTGTGGAGCCGGCTTTGAAGGCAGCCGTGGCTTGCTGGATGGCAGCAGTTCCTGCCGGGGGAGCAGGGGGGATGGCAGAGGAAGTCTGCGCGGTGGACTGCAGGAAGAAGATGCCCGTCAGTGTGATGGAAACGATACTCATTGGGACCTTTGATTTTACTGGCTGTGCTTCATGTTTTTGTGGTCGAACTCTTTGTAGAAACGCCCTTTTCAAGTTGACACCCTTCTTTCTCGACGCGTAGATTTCCCCTCGTTCCAAAGGCGCTTGTCGGCTTCCAAGCCCTTGATCCGGCGGGCGCGAACGTCGGGACGTTCCTTGTGCTTGGCGTGGAGAATGGCACCGGCTGCGCGGTCGGTCCAGTAGGTCGCCGTGTCCCACATCTTGACGGCGCGGCGTATCCCGTCCTCGATCTTCTGCGCGTTCTTGCGGGCGCGGCGCGCCTTTCTGCCGGTCCGTCGGAGAACATTTCACATCATTCAATCAGAGGGGCCGGTGATAAGCTGCCCGCATGAGAAGCTCTTCTAAAGCTATACTGGGAACCCTCTTCGCAGTTTCTCTCTTTGGTTGTAATAAGAACAACGCTGGTACAGCGTCTATGGAAGTAGAACTTAGATGTAATCCGAAAGGATGAACGAGAGTCTCTTATCGGTCGGTATGGCCTTCTGTCAGGTGGAAAGATAGTTCCATTCCTTCGAGTTGTTCACCCTTCCTTGTCTCAAGAATTTGTCATGCAGGAATGGGGGTGTCAGGGATTGGCAAGGTGCGAAGACTGTCGGGCGTCCGCTTACGGCAGAGGAATCAAGGAAGCTTGAGGCCGTCGGATTGCCCGATTCAGCGATAGCTCTGAGCTTCGGTAAGATGATTCTTGTGAAAGTCTCCAAGGTTGATGCAGGGAAGCTAAGCGGGTCTACAGGCTTCGCACTCCTTTCTGAGATCGGCCCCATCGAACTGACGCCAATGCGATGACCCCATCGCGTTTGACGCTACGGTATAGAGCGAGTGATCTTGAGCTGGCTCCATCGGCCCTGATCGGGTACGTGCTTCTTTCCTGGCATGGTCCTCCTTAGCTGGCCCTTTGCAACACGGGTCTCTGGGATGAGCGGAACTTTGGCACGAGCCAAGCGATGGTCAAGGCCATCACAACATAGGAGAAGGGAAGCGGGTAAATCCAGATGAGGTAATCCTGCCATGCTGGGTACATCAGTGATGTATGGAGAGTTTGCGCGGCTTGCTGCGAGGTGATAGGTATAGATGCCTGCCGACAACTCGTCACGCTGCCGGGCGCCGGGCCGGAACGGGTCGTCACCCAAATCAATCAACGCCTGGCCGATCAGCGCCTCGTAGCGATCGGCAGCGGCATCGCCGAATTGTGCCGCGCTCCACCATGGTCTCGAGGAAGTCGCGATCGGCTGGCGCGGTAAGGACAACCTGGTAGGCCACGCACTTCACTTTCTGGCGCGCAGGCCGTGCAGATGTCCGGTGATTTCAGCGGGCGAATTCAGAGTGACGTACGCACCGCGCTCAATGGCGTCGATGCCTTCCTGGGCCGCGCCGCGCAGCCATTCGATTTTGGCGCGGTCCTCGGCCTCGCGCTGCTCAAGCAAGCGCAAGCCCTCCCAGACCACCTCGCTGGCATTGCTGAAGCGGCCAGTCTCGATGCCGGCGGCAATAAAGCTGTCGAAATGCTCGGCAAAAAAAACGTTTCGTGTTGGAATGCTGGCCTCCCTCATCCAGAGTAAACATTTACGGCATTAGATGCTACATCTACCGTTCAAAGTAAAGTGTGCCGATAGGGTACACCTCAACAGAACGTAACATTTGCTGATTTGATGACAAATGTGGTGTTCTCACGGTCCATCCGAGGCGGCAGGTCATGTTCTCAGAAACGCTGGTTTCTGAGAGGATGCTGGTCGGCCTATCGTGGCGATCGGTCTGGTTAGCCATGAACAGTGAAACATCGGGCCGTTCCAAGTACAGCGAAGCGCGTTTCAAAGGACAGGACAGCACCTATACAGATAGGGCTGCCTTCTCCAACTGCGTCAACCTGTTCTTCAGCAGTTCCCGCAGATTCTTCGTGATTGCGGATGGCGCCATTTGGCGGCTGTCATCAGCCACGCGCCGGGATTTTCGGGGGTGCCTTCTTCGGGCCAGAGTTCGAGCGCAGTCACCAGGCCGTCCTGGGCCAGCCGATATCGTGGGTGACTCGGGCAATGGCGGCGATGAGCCGTGTGGCCACGATCTTCCACACGGCCTCAATCGCCTTAGGCACATTTTTCATGCCTGTTAGATTACGGCGTTCCGGTATTTACTGACGATGTCACGTCGTCGAACTATCCGGTCTTCAAAGGCCCAGCGACCTTGTAAGTACTGAGGATGATGCCGGACGGCATTGCTTTCGTGTTGACGAGTTCGAATGAGCGTGGCGGGGTTCCCTCCGCAAAGAAGCGCTTCCCCGTGCCCAACAGGACCGGATAGACGACCAGCAGGACTTCATCCGCAAGCCCGTGTTCGAGCAGCGTCGATGTCAGCGTGGAGCTACCCGAGAGGATAAGGTCCGGGCCATCCTGCGACTTGATGCGGCGAATGCCCTCGACGATGTCCGGTCCAAGGCCCTCAAACGGGCTCCATTCAAGACTTTCCGGTCGGTGGGTAGCGATATATTTTGTTGCCGCATTCAGGCCGTCCGCCATCGGACTGCTCGGCGCCTTTGGCCAGAAGCCCGACCAGATATCGTAGGTGCGACGGCCAAGCAGCAGATCGAAGCTCTCGCCATACGCGGCGAGGATTGCATCTCTGCCAGCGGGGGTCCGATAGGGCGCGGTCCAGTCACTGTAGGGGAAATCGCCGTCATCGGCGGAGTGCTGAATCACGCCGTCCAGCGAGATGTGTTCCATGATTTTGAGCTTTCTCATTTGAGCCTCCGTGTTCTGGGGTTGGAGTTTCTATTCTGTTGGCATTGCGAGGAACTCGCGCACCGGTAAGTCGATTTCTCGGAAGTAATCCGTTCGAAGGTTGGAGGCGGAAGGTCTACGAGTTTTGTAACAGCCTCGTTCCTCCCCCTGCACCTTCCCCTAGATGGTCGGCTTCGCCTCAACGTACTTCTTGAAGCGGTCCAAGATAGCCTGCCAGCCCTGACGCTGTTGCTCCTCGGAATGCGTGGCCTCGGCGTCGAAGGTCTCGCGCACAACAACATCGTCCTGGCCATCAACGAACTCCACCAGCAGACTCCTGTCACCCATCGAGCATTCGATCAATTCAAGCTCAACTACCTGCGTGTAAGTTCCGCCAAAGTCGAAACCCACGCTGCCGTCCTTCGCCTCCATACGCGATGAAAACGATCCACCTACGCGGAGGTCTACGGTCGAAGTCGTTGTGTGCCAATCGTCAGAAGCCGCATTCCACTGTGTGATGTCGCTCGGCGTCGTCCAAGCCTTCCAGACTTGCTCAATCGGCGCGGCGACCTTTGCCTCAACTGTGATCTTCATCTTGATTCTCCTTGGGTAGTTTCGTGCTGTTTAGTTGTGGCCTTAAGGCCGGGAAAGATGACGTTTCAATCCCCATTTCGCTAGTCGTTGAGAAGCGAACGCAGTCGTTGGTCACGAAGAATGAGTCCTGACCAGACAAAGGCGGTGCAGATCACCGGAAACACAATGGAGAAGAGCGGAGCGCTCACACGCAGGTTCGTAGCAACGGCTCCGCCAAGATATGCAGAGAGCAGGACCGCGCCGATGAATGCGGATCGGGGGATGAGGTACACGATCGTGCTCCCGAGCAGTGTGGTGGCGACGACCGTGATAGCGGAGTCGGTGTAGCCGAGCCCGTGCATAGCGTGCACCGGAATCGCCGCCCGGAAGAGTTTCGCTGTGCTATCAAAGAGGAAGAAGGCAGTGACGATGCCACTCAGTACGCGGCCCGTCCAGAGCTCGTTTTTCGACTCTGATAGGGCTGTCGGCTGAAGGTGGAAGGAATCTGCGGCTGGGGTCTGTGGGAAGGCGCTCATGGTCTTGTTTCTCCTTGCTCCAATGACTGCCGGGCGGGAGAAAACTCATCGGTGTATGCGAACTATCTTTCGGAAAGTTGCAGCGACAAGCCGAACCGAGGGAACAGCTTCTCAACCTCGAGGAAGTTGGTGATGCCGGCGATGCGGTCACCATCCAGTTCCAGGACGATGAGAGCCCATGCTTTATAGCCACCTTCAGGTACAGGGTGATATTGAGCAAAGGCGGGCCACCCGGAGACGGCGGTGCGCACCAGACGCGAGCCGCGGCATCCAGAGCCGAGCCCGAGCATCCATGTACGGATTTCGTCCGGACCCTGGAGCCAGAGGGAGTAGGGCGGCATGCAGAAGCTGACATCCTGTTGCATCAGAGACATGAGACTGCTCATGTCGTAGCTCTCAAAGGCCGTTACATAACGGTTCAACATCGCCTCTTGAGGCGATGTGAGGTTGGCAGGCTCTTTCTCATTTCGTTTCGCGAGTGTTGAGCGGGCACGCTGCAGTGCACTGTTGACTGACGCAACCGAGGTGTCAAGGGTCTCGGCAACTTCGGCGACCGGGCAGTCAAGAACCTCAGTCATAAGCAGCGCCGCACGCTGCTTCGGCGGAAGCTTTTGCAAGGCAGCGATGAAGGCGAGGCGGACGCTTTGACGGAGTGAAGCTTTCTGTTCAGGATCGGTGTCGCTGCTGCAGACAGCCGAATCCAGAATGGGCTCAATCCAGTAAGCGCCGGGCAGCTGAGCCAAGGCGTCCATAGAAGGCGCTCCGGATGAGGCAGGTCCTTCCTCAATTGGCAATGCACGCCGGCCACGGCTTCTCAATTCATCAAGGCAGACATTTGTCGCGATGCGATAGAGCCATGATTTGAGGGATGACCGACCGTCGAAACGGTCATAGGCCCGCCATGCGCGGATCATAGTTTCCTGCACGGCATCGTCCGCGTCGAACGCCGAACCCAACATGCGGTAGCAATGTCCAATGAGTGCGGGACGATAGGGTTCGAACTGGGCAACGTCTGGGGCCATGGACGAATTCTAGAGTTACGTCCGGAGGTCTGTCGACAGCGTCTTTGAACGAGTTGTCCATCGAGCAACAGCTATTCAAGCCTTAAGGCAAAAGCGTTCCAACGACGAGGACTGTGGGTTTTGGATATGGACAAGTCGTCTTGTGTAGACTTAGTCGTTCTCACAAACGCAGGTTTGCAAGAGCCTTCGGCCGCCGGACCAGAAAACAAGAAAACATTGGCCTTTCTGACTCTCATAATCAGTTCTCAAATGCTATTCTCGTTTAACTATGCCTTCGACGACTTCTGAGAAACAAGCACCCGTGAAGAAGCTTCCCGCCAGGAGCCAGGCCAAAGATCAAAGCATGCTGATCGGTTACGCCCGCGTTTCAACACAGGATTAGAACCTTGAATTGCAAATCGAAGCTCTTCAAAAGGCTGGCTGCAAGAGGATCTTCGAAGACAAGGTAAGCGGCAGCAGAGCGGAACGGCCTGGACTGACGAAAGCTCAGGAATCGTTGCGCCAGGGCGACACGCTCGTTATCTGGAAGCTGGACAGGCTCGGACGGAACGTCAAGAACTTAGTCGATTTAGTCGGTAATCTTCATAAACAGGGTGTCCAGTTCAAGAACCTGACCGACTCGATTGATACTGGCACCGCCTCAGGCGGTCAGCGGGCTCGATCATCACCTTCAGGTCGAGGGCGGCGCTGGTCCCGGACACGTCCTGCAAGGTGAAACTGTAGATATTTCCCTTGTCGGTGATGAGGTTGAGATTGGAGCTGATTCCCTGCTTGGCCGGGTGGATGAAACAGAAGTTCCCAACCACGTCCACGATCCAGAATCCTTGTCGCCGGTCGCGGCCTCCATGATCTTCCCGGTCGGCGGGACGACGATCAGGGTCGTTTACTTGAGCTTGGCGTGAATCGGAACGATGTCCTGGGAGTGGTACTGAACGGTGCGGGCGGACTCTCCCGCTGACTGGTCCGCTGTGACCGTCGCCAATGCAACCGGAGAACAGGACAGACCCTGAGACGTTCCGTGTCTCTGACAACGGATGGAGCATAGACCGGGCGCATCAGGCACCAGCTGAAATCGTCTAGCAACAGGGCTGGGAACAGGAGTCGCACACCATGTATGGCCGTAGCCTCGAACGGGCACGCCCCAAGAAGCTGGAACCAGCCTTGCGTACAAAGGCTCGTGATTTTGAGAACGCCACTGGGGCAAAATCAGCTCAGCGTGTAGGGATAGAAGAGATTCCGAAGCTTTTGCAGACCGCCAGGACATGGGGCGAAGTGCATTCCATTCTCGCAACCAAGGGCATGCGTTATGAACTGAAAGGCAGCGGATCCTTGATCTGGATCGGCGATACAGCCGTCAAGGCTTCGACTATTGGCCAGGAATTTAGCAGGAAACGCATGGAGGAACGCTTTGGTCCGCCCGAGCGCTCAGCACAGGGAACTCAAGCTCAACCATCCGAACAGGCACTCAGAGCTTTGCACGCGGAAGCTGGAAGCCGATGGACGGAATATCGCTCGTTTTTGGATACATACAAAGTCTTGAAAGATGAGGTAAAGAGAGCACTAAGAGTGCTGCATCGAAGTGCAAGAGAGGAGCAGACAAACAGTTTCCGTCGTGAACGAAAGAGCTCTTTGCCGGCGGTAGATGGCGTGGTGATTCACTGAACGTAGCTCGGAGTCTATAGCTGCCGACCAGGCTAGCCGTAAAGCCGCCCTCGCCTCGGAACATGCGACAGAACGCGACGCGGCCAGGAAGCATGTGGGGATACGGCCTACATGCGAGCAATTCCTTCGAGCAGCCGGTCACACTCAGGTGGCCGATCTCTGGCAGTACAGAAACGCTTCGTTGGAGATGGCAAGCGTTTCCGGCGAGGGGAGCGGGAAGTCACACGCCGTGACATTCGAGATTTCGCGGCCCGGATCGAGCGCAGCACTAAGAGACGCGAGACGTTTATCGGTTACTACGCCCAAATCCGCCCCTGACACCCTCAGCTTCGCCGACCGGGGCAAGCAGATCGACATCTACCCGAGCACAGACCGTGCCGTCGTTCTGGCTGCACTCCAGGTCGCCTCCCAGAAGTGGGGCGTCCTCACCGTCACTGGTCCAACCGAGTTTCAATTCCTTTGCGCTGAGCTGGCCCGAGAGCACGGCTTTCGCATTCAGAATCTGCCAGTTTCACCCGCGATCATTCAGCAAGAACGAGCCGTGCCGGAGCGGTGAGACAAACTTCGTCGTTATCGATCTATGAGTTGCATCGGCGAGACATACTGGACAAGCTGGCAGTGAAGAACCGTCTCAACTCGATTGGATGATTGCCGTTCGGATGCGCGCGACGGGCCACAACCAAGAGGCCGTCGTGGCGGCGCTCCACGTCCATGCGAAGGCGGGCCGTGGGGAAGAGAGCCGCAACTGGTCGAGCCGAGTTCCATCTGCAAGGCGAGCGCTTCGAGTGATCTTGCTGAGTGCAGTCGGGTTGTAAGGCAATCCGCATAGAATGAGGGCTTGAGCGACCTGATACAGCTCACCGCTGAGCTCATTCTGTCGCTTAAGGGCGACCACCTCGACGAGACGCTTCGTTATGCGGGGGGAACAGCGGTGAGAATTCGGAACGCGGAAGCCGCTCGCTTTCAAAATGGATCTGACATCCTCCAAGGATGTCTACTCGACCACGATGATGGCTGCAATCTTCGGAGTTGAGAAGTAAAACGCGCCTGCCAAGGCGCAGACGCGCAGCGTTGATGCTGTCGGTGAAGGGCTTGGGGTTCGTAGCGTAATCCTGAGACCCTCAACCGATCGGTTAAGAATCTTGCTAGCTGAGCCAAAGTGATGAGCGGCCCATACTGGTTGTACAGAAGCTCTGTCGTCGACACTGTAATCTACCACCTTGACTGCTTAGGGCTACGGTAGGCTGTGGGCAGGTCCGTAGTGGAGGCAGAATCTGGAGCTTTATTTTTTTCGGTATTGACGGAACTGGTAGTCCTCATGACAAATCTTGGTTCAGACCGGGTACAGCTCTCCCTAGCTTCTCTGGTTCTGGGCTGCTACTCTGGCCTCCAGCATGGCAAATCTTCTGGTAAATGGGTCATCATCTCCATCGCCGCAACCTGATTCGTCTTCCTCAAGTTGAGAATTTCTTACCCAAATCAACCGCTATCTCCTCGTTTTCGTAAGCGCTACTCAAGATTCTCCAGACCTCCTCGTTGTTGACCTGGCACCCCGTGATTTCGAACCCTTTCTTCAGATCTAAAAATTGAAGAACCAAATAGTCGATCCACCTTTCTCTCTGCTTTTCGAAGCGTTCATCACGCTCTTGGAAGATGTAGCCGGTTTGGGCAAAGTACTCTCGCGATTGAGCCAAGGCAGTCCTAAACTGAGCGACAAGCAACTCATCTGGAACCAGAGGATTGACTGTGAACATAAGAGCTTGAGGCACGATCGTCTGTGATGCGAAAACAGGCTCATCGAAGCGCTCCTCACGAGGGGGTAGCTTCTTATTGTCTTCGTCCACATCCCAATCGGGCTCTGGCAGTCTTCCTTTCAGGAATGCCTTCTCCTCCTCTCAACAAGCATTTCGATTGTGAGTTCGTTCGCCGTAGTCTCACGATCAAGCTCCGAAAAGTATGATTGCGCCTTCTGCTGAAAAGCCGGTTCAAATAGCGCCTCATGCTCGAAAAGCTCGCTCACTGAAGTAGGCCTAACTCCAAGCAACCTGGAACTATTTGGCCAAAGAGCCTCGGCGTACACAGTTAAGTTCAGGAAGCCCAGCGGAAAGTCCAAAGCTGCGATGTCGTCCAGCCTGGCAATGGGTCTGAAACAGAGCTGTTCGGACATTTTGTAAGAGAAGTCGTCCTTGCTGAGCCTACGTCCTTCGCCTGCTTCAATGTCTGCAAGCTCATTCAGCATTCGCCGGCAGACGAACTGGAGGTACCATCCAATCTCATCCAGATCATCTAAACCTACATACGCCCCGACTTTGAACCAAGCCGGAACTAAGCTAGCGCTCTGTTTTGAAGACCATTTGACATTTTGTCTCCATCAGACACTTCCGCCTACTCTGCTCCTTGTGATCCTGACTGATTCGATCGAGACGATACACTAAATCCTCTGCGCGCAGATGGGTATATTTCTTTAGCATCTGCATGGACTTGTGACCGCTGATTGCAGAGACTTCCTGATCGGAGAGGCCGGCCTCTCCGAAGTGGCTGACAGCCTCGGCGCAGGTCGTGGAAGCGAACATCAGACAGCCCCTGGGTACGCTTGATGTTGAGCCATACTGGATTGACTCATATGGGTGACGCTTGCCGTCGCGACCAGGTTCACCGAAGAAGATCAGATCCGTGTCGGTGGGCCTAGCTGGATGATTAAGCGCGTCGCGAAACAACTCGACGGAAACTTTGCTCAATGGAACGGTCCTGGGCATAGTGTTCTTCGTTTCGAAGAGGCGGACGATTCGACGGTCCAGATCGACCTGGCTCCTGCGAAGGTGCGTGATCTCCGAAGAGCGCATTCCAGTTTCGAGCGCGATGGATACGCTCCAGCGGAGCATAGGGTTGCTGTGGGCGGCGACGGCCTTCAAAAGCCGTACCTCCTCCTCTGGCGTCAGTCGGCGATTGCGACCCGGTGTAGGAGCCGGTCGGCGGATGTTCATTACGGGATTGGCGATTAGCCCGAGGCCCCATTCTTTGATAGCGACGGTGAACAGATGTCCAAGTAACGCGAGGTCAAGCCGAACGGTATCGTTCGATCGGGGAACAGCGTTGCCATTTGCGTCTCGACGATCTTCACCGGACAAGCGCGCATCCCGGAATTTGGCGGCGATCTCAGGGCTGATCGCGGCGAGCGAAATACTTGCCGAGATGCTTCTTCAGGATGACGGCACGCTGGTGATCGGACACCTGTGAGCTGGGCCGCTTCGTCGGGGTCACCTCTGCGAGGTACCGCTTGAGAGCATCCTCCACAATGAGGCGGTCCGCCCCTGTCCGCTGGATGTACGTGCCGCGCACCATCTCATCTTCGGTCCGGCGAGAGCAGTCCTCAGCGTCACGCTTGGTCCGAAACGTCTTGGCAGTTGCGGGCCAGCCGGTTTTCCTGATGAGCGATTCCAAGTGCCGGATTCGGTCTTGACGATGGTCGCCATGGTGCCTCCGGTACAGTGCGCTGTACCATAATTGTACCGAACCATATTCGGGAGGTGTTTTGGTGGGCCCACCAGGACTCGAACCTGGAACCAAAGCATTATGAGTGCTCTGCTCTAACCGATTGAGCTATAAGCCCTTAGAAGCGTTTCTTTACCTCGGATCGTTCGCTGCTAAAGCAATTTTAGCAACTCGCCCGGCCCTCAGTACTACCGGATTATTAGTTCGCTGCTCTAACCAATTGAGCTATAGGCCCATCACCCGGCCGGTGGTCTCGAAAGCCCGTGTCGTGCTGGACGATCTGATGATTGTACCGGGATCCCAACTGCGGTTCATAATCATAACTTCGGTGGATTTCTTGAAGACGGGGATGGTATCGCCGATCTTGATGCCCATCCCTTCAACGCTCTGACGAGTGATGACGTTTTCGATCAGGACGTCACTTGCGATTCGGACAGTGAGCTTTGCGGTGATGGGTCTCGAGGGGCAATCTTTTCCATTAAACCGCTGAGCTGATTTCTAGCGGAGATGCTTTTGTCACTTATTGCTTTAAATGGTCCTCGCGACCTCGTAGTATGTGCTGTCTCTGAGAACGGCAGAGGCCCGGATTCCTGGATCGAGGTAAAAGGCTACTTTTCGGACAGGCTCCCGGGGGTGGTATTCGAGTCTTCCGGAGCGGATGGGTTGAGGTGACCGAGCCGGTTCTCGGGCGTGTCAGAGCGGACGGCAGTCTGGCCGGGACCGGCAGTTGCCGAGCTATCCCCACGGTAGCCAGATGGTTCTTCTTTTGCTTGCTGTGGGGATGGAGGGGTGGGTTGAGTTGGGGTCTGCTCGTGATCGTTGGATTCGGCCATGGTTTCGAACTCCCTGGAGATGCGCTTCAACGGTGTTTGACCAGATATAGTCACCGGCAGTTGCCTTGTTCGGTTGCAGGCGGGTAAAGTTCGCTAGACTTGAAGCGAGGCGATCGGCTACCAGCGATGTGCGCGGCCTCCTATGCAGGAGATGATGAGACGGAGCGTAACGCCAACGGATCGAGTGAGAGAACGAGCCTTCATCAACAGTTTTTGTGGGGCTGGAGCGGACGACGGTCGACGTGAAGCGCTCCCTCGCTGGTTCGGCGGAGCGCGGGCGATTTGGCTGCTTGCTGCCTCGCTAGCTCTTGGCGGCGCCATTGCGGCGGGAGGACAGGTCCCGAACCTCCTCTCACCCCAGAGTGCACAACCGAACTTGTCCCAGGGTCCGGACGGAGGGTCGCCTACATCGGCCACCCAGCCGCCACCGAACAGTGTGCAGCAGGCACCGGCGCCACTATCGGATGAAGGGACGCAGCGGAACTCCCGGACACAGGCGGGTGCTGACCAGACCGAGACCGGACGAAATCAGACAGGCACGCAGCAGCAGAACCAGCGGTCACAGCGAGAGCTCGACGTGCCGAGTAAGCTAACCGAGTTTCAGCGCCTGATCGAAGAGACGACCGGGCAGCAGATTTCCGCGTACGGGGCGTCCCTGTTTCGCGGAGTGCCGTCCACGTTTGCGCCGGTTGAGAATATTCCAGTGACTCCGGATTATGTAATCGGGCCCGGAGACCAGATTCGTTTGCAGGTCTATGGGCAGGTGGATCAGCAGGGATTGTACCTGGTGGACAGAAACGGGGAGATTTCCATTCCGCAGGTAGGCACAATCCAGGTCTCCGGTGTGCGCTACTCGGATCTTAGTGAGTTCCTGCGGTCGCAGCTTGGCCGGGTGTATCGCAACTTCAATCTGAATGTAACCCTCGGGCAGCTGCGGTCGATTCAGGTGTTTGTTGTGGGCCAGGTGAGGCGACCGGGCAGTTATACGATCAGCTCGCTCAGCACACTGCTGAATGCGCTGTTTGCTTCGGGCGGGCCGTCCGCACAGGGGTCACTGCGCGATATTCAGGTCAAGCGGGGCAGCGAGACACTTGTGCACTTTGATCTCTATGATTTGTTGCTCCGAGGCGACAAGAGCATGGATCTCCGGCTGCTGCCCGGAGATGTGATCTTCATTCCTGCGGTCGGTCCGCAGGTGGCGCTGCTTGGCAGCGTGAACAACGCGGCGATCTATGAGTTGCGAGGCGAAATGCGTGTATCGCAGCTGCTGGAGCTTTCGGGAGGAGAGTCGAACCTGGCGGCGGAGGCGCAGGTACGGGTTGAGCGCATCTTCCGGCACGAGTTGCGGAGCATCGTGCAGGTGAACCAGGCGCAGATGGCCCAGACACTGCTGCAGAATGGTGACATTGTCAACATCACGGCGATCGTCGACCGGTTCAAAAATGCTGTGACTCTGCGCGGCAACGTGGTGAATCCCGGCCGGTACATGTGGCACGCCGGCATGCGCGTGACGGATCTGATCCCCGACAAGGAGATGCTGATCACGCGGGACTATTGGTCGAAGCGAAGCCGGCTGGCACTGCCGGACCCTGTTGAAGCCGCCGCCCGACCTGCAGGCGCAGAAGGGTCGCTGCAAATTTCGGCGAGCCCCGGGGCCGGAACAGGATCGACAGGGAGCACAACTCGCGGCACGACCTCGGCGAGTGGTGGGGGCAGTTCCGTGGCGGCGGCGCTGTCGTCAGGCGCGTCTCTGTTCACGCCGCGAACGGATGTGCTTTTAAGTGCGCCGGATATTGACTGGAGTTATGCCGTCATCGAGCGGCAGAATGCAGGAGATCTGAAGACGTCGTTGATTCCCTTCAACCTGGGCAGGGCAGTGCTCGATCGAGATGCGGCGCAGAATCCTGAGCTGCTGGCGAATGACGTGGTGACGATTTTTTCGACGGCTGATATTCGCGTACCGATATCGCAACAGACGCGATTCGTCCGGCTGGAGGGGGAGTTTGCCGGGGCGGGTGTGTACAGCGTGAAGCCAGGTGAGACGCTGCGGCAGTTGGTGATGCGAGCGGGCGGATTCACACAGGATGCATATCTGTACGCGTCGGAGTTCACGCGGCAATCGACGTTGCGGGTCGAGCGTCAGCGATTGAACGACTATGCGGATCAGCTTGAAGCGCAGGTCGCTACGGTTACGGCCGCAAACAGCTCGCGAGCGTTGAACGACCGTGATGCGGCGGCGGCTGAGAGCGCGGCGTCAGGGGCACGGTCCTCCATCGGTAGGCTGCGACAGTTGCAACCGGTTGGTCGGATTGTGCTGCAACTGAAACCGGACAGCGAAGGCGTCAGTAGTTTGCCGGAGCTGGCGCTTGAAGATGGCGACCGCTTTATCGTGCCGAAGATTCCAGCAAACGTTTATGTTGAGGGGCAGGTTTATAGTGCAAATGCGTTTGTGTTCGAACCCGGGCTGAGGACTTCGAAGTACCTGAAGCTGGCTGGAGGGCCAGATCGCGAGGCCGATCGGAGACGCGCGTTTGTGTTGCGAGCGGACGGCTCTGTGCTGAGCCGGCAGTATGGGAATTTCGAGCATGCCCTGATCTACCCAGGTGACACGATTGTGGTGCCGCCGATGATCAATAAGCGCGCGATTCTTCGGGATCTGGTCGACGTGTCAAACATTATCGGACAGTTTGGCTTCGGCGTGGCGGCAATCAATGTGCTGAAGTAATGCCGAGCAAGTAGCCCGACCGCCGCGGCATGCGTGATCCGCGAAGAGAACTTCGTGGGTGAAGAGTGCGCAGAAGGCGTACACCCGTAGGATATGGGGGAGGCTAGGTCTTGAACTCTGCAAGCAGCATTCTTGTGACTGGCGGCGCTGGCTTTATTGGGTCGAACTTCGTTCTTGACTGGCTGCGGCCGGGGGCTGAGCTGGGTCCGGTGGTGAATCTGGACAAGTTGACGTACGCCGGAAATCCGGAGACGCTGGCCTCGATCGAGAGCTCGCCGCTGTATACGTTTGTCCATGGCGACATCTGCGATGCGGCTCTGGCGGCACGACTGCTTGAGGAGTTTCGGCCGCGGGCCATTGTGCACTTTGCGGCAGAGAGCCATGTGGATCGGTCCATTCTCGGACCTGAAGCCTTTCTGCGGACGAACATCGACGGAACCTTCATGCTGCTAGAGGCCTCGCGCGCTCATTTTCAACGCCTAGACGGGGAGGAGCGGAAGCAGTTTCGATTCCTGCATGTCTCGACGGATGAGGTGTTCGGATCGCTGCAGACGGGAGATCCGGCGTTCCACGAGGGGACGCCGTACTCACCGCGATCGCCCTATGCTGCGAGCAAGGCGGCGAGCGATCACCTGGTGCGGGCGTGGACCCATACCTATGGGCTGCCAGCGTTGATTACGAACTGCTCGAACAACTACGGCCCGCACCAGTTTCCGGAGAAGTTGATCCCTCTGGTGCTGACGTATGCATTGCGCGGCAAGGCTCTACCGATCTACGGCGATGGCCAGCAGGTTCGCGACTGGCTTTACGTCGGCGATCATGTGAGTGCGATTCGAGCTGTGCTTGAGGGCGGCCGGGTAGGAGAGATGTATGCCGTTGGCGGGAATAATCAGCGGAGCAATCTGGAGGTAGTGCTGGCGATCTGTGCGCTGCTTGATGAGCTTGTGCCGGAGTCGGCGTACCGGCCACACCGGCAGCTATTGACGTATGTGGAGGACCGGCCGGGGCATGACCGGCGGTACGCCATTGACGCCCGGAAGATCGAACGCGAGCTGGGATGGAAGCCTGTCGAGAGCTTCGAGACAGGGTTGCGGAAGACGGTGCAGTGGTACCTGAACCACACGGAATGGGTGGAGCGGGTGACGAGTGGCGCGTACCGGACATGGGAAGAGACAAACTACCGGGATCGCGGTTTGGCCGCCAAGCAGACGGAAGCGGAGGCAGCACAGTGAAGGGTATCGTTCTCGCCGGCGGCTCGGGAACGCGTCTGCACCCGGTGACGCAAGTGATCAGCAAACAGCTTCTGCCGATCTACGACAAGCCGATGATTTACTACCCGCTGTCGGCGTTGATGCTGGCGGGCATTCGAGAGATTCTGATCATCTCGACGCCGGGTGATACGCCTCGATTCGAGCAGTTACTCGGCGATGGCGGTCAATGGGGATTGAGGCTGCACTATGCAGTGCAGCCAAGTCCGGACGGGTTGGCGCAGGCATTTCTGATCGGCAAGGAGTTCCTGGCAGGTGAGGGCTGCTGCCTGGTCCTGGGCGACAACATCTTCCATGGCCACGACTTTCAGAAGACGCTTCGCGACGCGGCAGTTGAAACAGCAGGAGCGACGGTGTTTGCGTACCCGGTTCTGGACCCTGAGCGATACGGCGTGGTGGAGTTCGACCCGCAGGGCAAAGCGATCGGGCTCGAAGAGAAGCCGGCGAAACCAAAGAGCCGATATGCGGTGACGGGAATTTACTTCTATGACGCGCAGGTGGTCTCTGTGGCAGAGGGGTTGGAGCCATCGACGCGGGGTGAGCTTGAGATCACGGATGTGAACCGGTGGTACATGGAGCGCGGCCAGTTGCGGACGCGGGTGCTGGGTCGGGGCATGGCGTGGCTCGACACGGGCACGCACGACTCACTGCTGGAAGCCTCCACGTTTATTCACACGATTGAGCAACGACAGGGATTGAAGGTTTCATGTCCGGAGGAGATCGCGTTTCGGCTGGGGTACATCTCGGGCGAGGAACTGCGTGCGCTGGCGACGCAGATTCAAAAGAGCAGCTATGGGCAGTATCTTCTGCGATTGCTGGAAGATCGCGTCTTCTAACAGAGGTTGCGGTTGTGTCCTTCTGGCGGAGGCGGAGCGAGAGTACTTCCCAACTGCGGCATGGCGGCTCTAGTATTCTGATGCGTATGGGCGGACTGGAGCCGATGGTTTGATTGCTGCTTGTACGGTTATCTCGCCCAACTACCTGCGGTTCGCGCGAATTCTTGCTGCTTCGTATCTGGAACATCACCCTGGGCATCGCTTCTTTGTGTTGCTGGTAGCGGACCTGACGGATCGAAGTCTGTTTGCCGGAGAGCTGTTCGAGCCGGTACTGGCGACGGAGATAGGGTTGGATGATCTGCGACGGGAGGCGATGAAATACGACATTCTGGAGCTGAATACGAATATAAAGCCGGCATTCCTGCAATATCTGTTTCGGACCCATGGGCCGGAGCAGCTGGTGTATCTGGACCCGGATATCTGTGTCTACAATCCACTGGAGCCGGTGTTTGCGGCGCTTTCGACGGGATCGAGCGCAGTGTTGACGCCGCATTTGACGACGCCGCTGTGGGATGACGCCTTGCCGAGTGAGCAAGATCACCTTTACAACGGAACCTACAATCTTGGATTCGTGGCCTTTCGACGAGGTGCGGAGGCAGACCGGATCCTGGCTTGGTGGAGTGAGCGATGTCTGGCGCTCGGATTCAGCGAAGGCCGGACAGGATTATTTGTCGATCAGAAGTGGATGAATCTCGCCCCCGGTTTGTTTGGGGGAGTGACGATCCTGCGCGATGCGGGATGCAACATGGCGTACTGGAACCTGCACGAGCGGTCTTTGCTGACGATGTCGACCGATCTTCTGGTGGCGAATCCGAATGCACCTGCGGTGCCCCTCCGCTTTTTTCATTTCAGCGGCATTGATCCTGGTGACGAGGCGGGTCTGTCGCGGCATACCAACCGCTTTACGTTGGCCGACCGGCCGGACTTGAAGGCGCTTTTTGTGGGATATCGTGAGTCGCTCCAACGGTGTGCCGACTTGCGGCTAGAGGCGGTTCCGTACGGGTTCGACCGGCTTTCAGATGGAACCGTCATCACGCGGCTGGCCCGGCGTATCTATGCCAAACACGAAACGCGCTGGAGGGGGCAGGATGCGTTCAACGCACGCGGGGAGTTTGCGGGATTTGCGCGGCGATTGCGGCTGCTGGCGGGAAAGAAAGCGCCGTTGAAGTCCACATGGAAGGAGTTCAAACCGAGCGATCGCCGTGTCGGGGCAGTGCACCGGGCGTTGAAGCTGGCTCTGCGAGTGCTCGGGCCAAACCGGTATGAACTGCTGATGCGGTATCTGGCATTTATTGCCGTGCTGCGGAATCAGTCCGTTTTTCTGGATGAGAGATAGCGGCGATGGGACGCGTTCTTCTGGTGAAGTTGGGAGCGATTGGGGATGCCGTGATGATGTTGCCGGCCGCACATGCCTTGCACGCGCAAGGGAACGATGTGGAATGGCTGTGTGGAGAGCAGATTGCGCCGCTGCTGACCTTGTATCCGTGGATTAGGCCGATCATCGTCGATGAAGCGGAGCTGTTATGGGCGGGCAGGAGCGCACGCCTGCGATTGCTGCTGCGTTTGTGGAGGCAGATGGCCGGCCGGCACTACGATCTGATCGCGACGGTGTACTACGACAGCCGCTACCGCTTGTTGACGCGCTCGGCTCGAGCGGGTCGCAGGGTCTGGTTGTCGATGGAGGACCGGGATCGCCGCATTCTTCCCGGACGTCACCACACCGATGAGTACGGGCGTATTTTGCTGTCGCTAAAGGATGAGGTTCGTCCGGTGGCGATGTCTCCGGTCTCACCGCCACGAATGCCGGTGTCTCCCGTGCCCAGAACCGGGAGTGCGCCGCGAGTGGTGCTGGTGCCAGCAGGGGCAAAAAACCTGGTGCGGGAAGATGCGCTGCGGCGATGGCCGATTGCTCATTATGTCGATGTCGCGCGGGAGCTGTTGGAACAGGGATGTGAGGTAATCCTGAGTGGTGGGTCGGGAGACGGGTGGGCCTCCGCTGCCTTTGCGGGCCTGCCGGTGCGTGACTGCATTGGAAGGCACACCCTGGTGGAGACAGTGGCCTTGTTTGACTCGAGCGATCTGGTGATCACGCCGGATACCGGGCCACTGCATCTCGCTGGGATTACGCGGGCCTCAGTCGTGGCGATCTTCGGTCCGACCAGTCCGCATTGCTTTTTACCTCAGCGATCTGGCGTAGTGGCACTCTGGGGCGGCGAAGGCTTTGCCTGCCGACCGTGCTATGACGGGAAGAACTACGCACCGTGTCCGGATAACGCCTGCATGCAGCAGGTGACGCCCGCAATGGTTCTCCACACGGCGAAGGGGATGCTCGCAGCGCGGCGAGATGGGTTATCCCCGGCAGCGCGCATCGAGGTTCCACCGAGTACGATCGCATCGATTTGGCAAGGAATAGGCGTGTTGCCGAGGGAGTCTGCGAATGTCTGATCGGGCGCTTTTTCTGGATCGGGACGGTGTGATCAATGAGGAGATCGGATATCTGATCCGGCCGGCGGACGTGCGATTTATGCCGGGGATTGGCGCTCTTTGTCGGACGGCGCAACGACTGAGCTATCAGCTGGTGGTGGTAACAAACCAATCGGGGATCGCGCGCGGGTTCTACAGCGAGGCTGACTTTTCGACGTTGATGACATGGATGCGAGACGAACTTGACCGCGAGGGCGTCTCTCTGGACGGTGTCTACCATTGCCCGTACCACCCAGAGCATGGCGTGGGAGAGTACCGGCGAGAGCATGAAGATCGAAAGCCATCGCCCGGAATGTTGCGTCGGGCGGCGGCCGATCTTGGGCTTCTCCTGGAAAGGTGCGTGATGGTCGGTGATCGCTGCAGTGATATGGGGGCGGCGAATGCTGCCGGCCTCCGCAAAGCGTTTCTTCTGAAGGGAACGGAGACAGGCACCTGTTCGGGAGAGTACCAGGAGATTGCGACTCTCTCGGCGGTGGAGCAGTGGTTGGTCGGGAACTCGTCCCCGAGCTAGGGGAGATCGGCATTTGCGAAGCTAGCGCCTGAGGCGTCCTTACTGCTGATCGCGGGAGCGATGCCGTCAAGCAGGTGAAGCGGCCAGGCGATGTTGAGCGAGCGGTCGTTCCAAAGGATCGACCGCTCGCCGGTCGGGAAGTAAAGGTCTGTTGTTTTGTAGAGGACGTCGGCTGAGTTCGAGAGCACCAGAAAGCCGTGCGCGAAGCCTTCCGGGATCCACAGAAGATCGAGATCACCGGAGGCGGTGAAGGGTTTCAGGTCAAAGGCGGCCCACTTGCCGAAGTCGGGCGAACTGCGCCTAAGATCGACGGCGACGTCCCAGATGTGGCCGGTGAGAACCCGAACCAGCTTGCCCTGGGGTTGCACAAGCTGGTAGTGCAGGCCACGAAGGACGCCGTGTCGGGAGAAGGACTGGTTGTCCTGGGCGAAGGTGGCCGGCAGCCCGGCTGCGGCGAATCGCTCCGTGTTGAAGAATTCCGCAAACCAGCCGCGGTCGTCACCGAAGCGTTGCGGTTGAAGACGTTTCACGTCACGAAGGGGTGTGTCGATGATCTGCATCTAAATCATTCTAAGGGGGTATGGACCGCTCGTTAGAGAGAAGCGACCCTCCCACAAAAGGATCACACTTTGTCTCCTGCCTGGGAATGAGGGCAGGGTAGACTGGATCGGAACTGCTGAACCGCTGGCACTCCCCACTTTAGGCCACACCTCCTCCCTGGCCCCGTACGCGATCGGAACCGGTTATAGATCCGGCATACAAGACCCGCCAAGCTCGATCCGTAGATCGAACTGGCGACGGAGCAGGAGCAGCGGGTTCGTGGAGTCCTCTGTCCTCTGCATGCAGCAGACCACCACCGGGGGTTCGCCGAACTCGTGCACAGACAGGATTCGCATGCAGGATGAGGAGCAGTCTCCGGCACTACGTGTTACTTCGCTTTCGGGCCAGTACTCTTTCACATCGACGGCAGAGTCGTCGGCAGGAACCGAGCGGCGTGCGTCCGCGAGTGAAGACCGGCCATCGAAGCTGTTGCTGTACCGCTCCAAGCGGATCGTCGACATTCTGCTGATCCTGCTGTCGTTTCCCGTAACACTGCCTATCCTTGGCGTGCTGTCTTTGATCGTGCTGTTGAGCACGCCTGGGCCGATCTTCTATTCGCATCGCCGGATCGGCCGAAATGGCGCTTTCTTTTCGATGTGGAAGTTCCGGACGATGTGTGAAAACTCGGCGGAGGTGCTGGAGGAATACTTGGCGAGGCATCCGCAGGCACGGGCAGAGTGGAGCCGAACACACAAGCTTCGTTATGACCCGCGCGTGACCCGGATCGGCCGTTTCCTCCGGCGTTACAGCCTGGATGAATTGCCGCAGCTCTGGAATGTACTGGCCGGAAAGATGACGTTGGTGGGGCCACGCCCGATTGTGGCAGCCGAGGTCGAGAAGTACGGCGACGGCTTCCGCTTTTATAGGCGCGTTAAGCCCGGGTTGACTGGCCTCTGGCAGGTCTCCGGACGAAGCCAGCTTACGTACCCAGAACGAGTGCAGATGGACTGCGACTATGTCGAGAGATGGTCGATGCAGCGAGACTTTGTGATCCTGCTTCGGACCTTTCTGTCGGTGGTGAACCAGGACGGAGCCTACTAAGCAAACTAGGCGGGAACACAGTATTCTAGCCAGGTGCGGGTTGCGCTTGTTCATCACTGGTTCGTGACGCGAGGCGGGGGAGAACGCGTTGCGGAGTGTCTCGGATCTTTGTTTCCGCATGCGGAAGTATTTACCCTGATTGCGGAGCCGAGTGCAATGCCTTCGGGGCTAGCGAGCCGGACGCTACATACCTCATTTCTGCAGCGGCTTCCGCTGGCGCACAGGTTTCACCGCCACATGATGCCGCTGTATCCGGCTGCTACTGAGGGCTTGGATCTGCGCGGGTTTGAGCTGGTAATCTCATCCGACAGTGGGCCGGTGAAAGGGGTGCGAGTCGATCCCGAAGCGACGCACATCTGTTATTGCCATTCTCCGATGCGCTACTTGTACGACGGCTACCCGGCATATCGGGCCGGGATGAAGGGGGCGACTCGGGTCCTCTTTACGATGACTGCTGGCCGGGTGCGTGCGTGGGATCGCGACGCGGCGAGACGAGTCACGGACTTCGTCGCCAACTCACACTATGTTGCGGACCGAATCTGGCGCTGTTATGGCCGGGAAAGCACGGTCATCCCGCCGCCGATTGATCTGGCGAACGCGCGGAGAGCTACCCCGGAGGAGCACTACCTGACGGCCGGCCGGCTGGTCGCGTATAAGCGCACCGAACTGATGATCGAAGCCTGCCAGCAGCTGGGGCGGACGCTTCGCGTAGTTGGGGCGGGGCCGGAGATGGCGCGGTTGAAGCGCCTGGCAGGCCCGGAGACTACCTTCCTGGGAGAGCTTTCGACTGAGGCGCTATGGAACGAGTACGCCCGCTGTCGCGCGCTGTTGTTTGCCGCCGACGAGGACTTCGGCATGGTACCGCTCGAGGCGCAGGTGTGTGGCCGGCCGGTGATCGCGTTCGGTGCGGGTGGATCGCTTGAAACGGTTCGCGGCGTAGGACCAGGAGCGACGGGGGTGTACTTCGAGCAACAGACGGTGGCCTCTCTGGCCGAGGGCATCCGCCGCTTCGAGGCTATGGAGCAGGAGTTTGACCCTGAAAGAGCTCTCGCCTGGGCCGAGAGCTTCCGAACGGAGCTGTTTCTGAAACGTATGCGGGCACACGTTTTGCGGGTACTGCCAAGAGCGGTGGAGGCAATGGGGAGTCAAGACGCTCCCGCTCCCGCTGCTGCACACTAGAGATCACGCCAAAGGGACTGAAGAGATGCAGGGAATGCGCGAGCTGTTGCGGTCGTTGCTGGGAAAGAGCCTCGGCGCGTTGGCGCCGGTGGATAAGCTGGCAGCTGCCTGGCCAGTGGCCTGCGGGCGGTCCATGGCGGAACATGGGGCGGTGACGAGCTATGCCGACGGCCGCGTGGTCATTGAAGTGACCGATGCCACGTGGCTGCAACAGATGCTTGCGATGCGGTCGCAGCTGACGAGCGAACTGCGCCGCATCGCGGGGGTCGAGTTGCGCGAGATACACTTTCAGAGGAACGGCGCATCGCGATCCGGTGAAAGTACACCCCGGCCGATGCCCTCGATGGCGAAACCCGCAGGGGCGAATCGGAGACGGTGATGAAGGTAGCGGATATCGGCCGGAAGGCGGTCGCTCGAAATGAGGTGCGTCATGTGGCGGAACTGGCCAATCTGGAGTTGACGGCGGAGGAAGAGCCAGGTCTTGAGCGGGATCTGAATGCTATTTTGGCGCACATTGCGCAGATGAACGAGCTCGATACGACCGGTGTTCCGGCAATGGCGCAGGTCGGCGAAATGTTGGCGCTGGCGCCCGATGCCACAGGAAGGGAGCTTCGCGCAGATACCATGCGCGCATCGCTTGATCGAGCGGCTGTGATGGCCGAAGCGCCCGAGACGGATGGCCAGTTTTTCAAGGTTCCCAAGGTCATTGAGCGCTAGAGACCGAAGATGGAGGACGGGTTGGACGCATTGAATCTGGAGAGCCTGACAATCGTCGAGGCGCGGTCGGCGGTTGCGGACGGGCGAATTTCAGCTGTCGCGCTGGCTGAGCAGCACTTTGATCGGATCGCCGCGGTGGACGGTCCGGACGGGCAAGGGATTAACAGCTATCTGGCTTTGAGCCGCGATCGCGCACTGGCGCAGGCCGCTCGAGTGGATCAGATGGTGGCATCCGGCGAGAGCCTGCCGCCCCTGGCCGGCGTTCCGCTGGGGATCAAGGATGTGCTGGCCATGCGGGGCGCTCCGGCCACGGCAGGATCGAAGATTCTGGCGGGCTACCGGCCACCCTACGATGCGACGGCGGTCCGCAAGCTGGAGGCGGCGGGTGCGGTGTTGCTCGGCAAGCTCAACTGCGACGAGTTTGCGATGGGATCGTCGAACGAGAACTCGGCATACGGAGCGGTGCGGAACCCGCGCGCGTTAGACCGGGTTCCGGGTGGATCGAGTGGTGGGTCGGCGGCTGCGGTTGCGGCTGGTCTTTGCGTCGCCAGTCTGGGAACGGATACGGGTGGCTCGGTGCGCCAGCCTGCGGCGTTTTGCGGAGTGGTAGGTGTGTTGCCGACGTATGGACGTGTGAGCCGCTACGGCCTGATTGCGTTTGCGTCGTCGCTGGATCGCATCGGTCCACTCACGAAGACTGTGGAGGATGCAGCGATTCTGCTGGAGGTGCTTGCGGGTGAGGATATGTCGGACGCGACCAGCTCAGGTCGGCCGGTCGCAAGCTACACGGGGGCGCTGCAACGGCCGCTTGCCGGTGTGCGCGTCGGAGTTCCTGCCGAGTACTTCGGCGACGGGCTGGATCTTGAGATTCGGACCGCGGTGGAACGCGCGATCGAGGAGTTGGGCGAGCAGGGATGCGTGGTGAAGCCGGTCAGTCTGCCGCACACGCGATATGCGATCCCGACGTATTATGTCCTGGCGACCGCGGAAGCTTCCTCAAACCTTTCACGCTTCGACGGTGTACGGTTCGGGCTGCGGGCGGCAGAAGCGCGGACGCTAAGGATCATGTTCCGCGAGACACGCGAGGAGGGTTTTGGACCGGAGGTGAAGCGGCGCATTCTGCTCGGCACTTATGCGCTCAGCTCCGGCTACTATGACGCGTACTACCGGAAGGCACAGCAGGTTCGGACGTTGCTGACACGGGACTTTCTGGCTGCTTTTGCTGAGGTCGACGTGCTGGTTAGTCCGATGACACCGACACCACCTTTCAAACTGGGAGAGAAAACAGACGACCCGGTTGCGATGTATCTCGCGGACATCTATTCAGTCGCCGCGAGCCTGGCGGGTCTGCCTGCGGTAAGTGTGCCGTGTGGAGAGACGGCCAAGGGGCTGCCAATTGGCGTACAGATCATGGGCCGTCACTTTGACGAAGCGACCATGTTGCAGGTGGCTGCTGCCATCGAGCGCCAACAAAGAACCCGCCACTAACGCTGCCGCGGTGCATCAACGCCGGAGCACTGCAGTCTACAAGGGAGACATATGGGTCTAATTGATAAGCTGTTTGGGAAGAAGGATGCTGCGGCGCCCGCCGTGAGTAAAGGGACTGGAAACAAGGAGCCCACGAATCGAGAGCCGGAGAACGAAGATCTTCGAGCGATCGTTCCCGAGTCTTCTGCTCCTGCGTCGACACCGATCGCTGAGGTGCAAGCATTGATTGGCACAGCGATGCCGAGCCCAGTTGCAACGCCAATTTCGCAACCAGTTTCAGAGACTCCTGAGCCCCTGACGACTGGGGGCGGTCCAGTTTTGGTTGAGACGCCAGACCGCGGTTTGACAGAAGAAAGTCAGCCAGGGCAGATGACAGTTGAGCAGATGCGGAACGATCCCAACTTCGTGCGTGTCTACGATCAGTACGGCCAGGAGGTGTTTTTGACGCGGCAGCAATGGCGCGAGGAGATTCTGCCGGTGAGCCTGCAGGCAAACTGGGAGGCACCGGATGAGCTCTACACTATTCTGCTGAACGCGATGAACGACGGCATGTTCGCGGAGATCGAGCCGGCGGCTGCGCGGCTCCACAGCATCGACACCAACCCGGTGCGAGGAGCGTGTGTGTATGCCATTGTGCTGCTACAGCTTGGCCGCACAGGCGAGGCGGAGCGCGTGCTGAACGACTATGTCGAGCGCTTTGGGGAAGAGGGGGCCGTGCTGACCAATCTCGCCAAGCTGTACGCCTCACGCAACGAAGCGCAACGGGCGGAGGAAACGCTGTGGCGAGCGATCGAGCTTGATCCAAATATCGAAAACGGGCTTGGGTGGTTTCTGGCTACGGAGTTTGAGCGGGGCGGGGAAGAGGGTCGCATGCGCGCCATGGAGCGTGTTGCGGCCCTGCCGAACAGCTGGCGTGTGCGGCTTTGGCTGGCCAAGGTTGCACTGGGTACGAACGATCTGCCGCGTGCGCTCGCGCTTTATCGCGAAGGTCTCGCCAGCTTTCCCGGGCCGGTTCCGACCGAGTTCCTGTACCCGATGAGCGGAGATCTTGGTATGGCCGGGCACCTCCGTGAACTGATCGAGACGACTGGCCCGCGATTTCTGCCGGAGATCCACGGTCTGATCGTTGGAAACAATCTGATCAAGGCACACGTGGATCTTGCGGAATTTGAGCCAGCATCGGCGATTGTAAGTCGGCTCTTTGCTATGAAGCGGCCTGACTGGCGCGAGACGCTGGGATTTTGGGAGAACACGATTGCGCGATTACGGCACGCAAGCACACCGCGCGCCCCGCAGCTGCCTCTCGAGATCGGCATGCTGGAGATGATAGGGCCGGTGTGGAAGCGATCCGGCGGACCGCTCACGGGGGTCTTTGGCGATAAGCCCGAGAACGCTCCGGTGGTCACGATCTTAGGGGGAACGGCGGACTTTACGCCGCCCGAGGGGCCTCAAGCGATGCAGCTTGCAGACGCCTTGGGGCGCCTGAGCCGCGCTCTGCCGCTCTTTCTAGCCGAACAGCTTGAGTTCCACACCGCTGCCCGCGTACGAACATTGATTCCACGGGTGACTCAGGGCGGCGCAGGCTTTGTGCTGCGCGGTGGCGAATGGAATGACAGTGAAGCAATGGAATCGGCGTTTGAAGCGGAACTTACGCCGGATTTTGTCGTAAAAGCACATTTGATTGCAACCGGCGACCAATGGATTCTGCAGGCGACCGTGCTCCGGGCGTCTGACTCGGCCTCGATCGGCAGAGTGCAGGCTGCGGCGCCTCCGGGACAACCTGAGACTGCGGTTCTGCCACTGGCGCGCGACGTGATGCGGCTACTGGCCGAGCATGGCCTGGCTGCCGAGGCTCCTTCGCCGCTGTACCAGCTGCCCGAGGGACCGGCGCTAGCCAACTACATGATCCGTCTGGAGCAGCTGCTCGCCGTGCGATCGGCCATCACGGCAGAGGACGAATCGCCAGCGATTACCGGAGAGCGTGACATCTTGGAGGGAACGTTGTTTCTTGCGTTGCAGCAGCCGCAAAGTCCAGCTGTCCGTGCTCTGCTAGCGTCCATGGTGGTAGCAATGCGCCGCATCCGCCCGGAGATCGTTGAGGAGTTCAAAGATCGTCTGACGATGCTGCAGCGGGACCAACCACTCGGCGAGCCGCTTGATGAGATCGTGGCCGACATGGTTACAGACGACTAAGTGGCGACATGTGCTGGCCGAATTCCTGCAAACCGCAAACCGCCAGCGGGTGTGCGGTCAGAGATGGAAGACTCTGTCGGTTCCTAGGACGAGGCCAAGCGTGATGATCGCGATAGCGATCTCACCAAGCGCACTCACCACGAACGGCCGTGCGCCCTGCTTGCCCAGATCGCGCAGGTTGGTCCGCAGGCCGACCCCCGCAAAGGTAAGCAGGAAGGCCCACCGGCTCACGTTGCCAAGAACCAGCAGCTGTGGCTTGGCGAACCCTAGTGCGGCTACCGCTGGGTTCTTCGACGCGCCGAGTGTGGCAAGCAGGGAAATGAGAAGGAAGCCAAGAACGAACTTGGGAAACTTCGTCCATAGGAACGCACCTTTGTTCTGAAGTTGAGCGGACGTGGTTGCATTCGCGATGCCTTTGCGGGCCCACTGCACAGCGTACCCAAGCACGACGAAGCCGATCATAGCGTTGCGGCAGGTCTTGGCGAGAACGGCGAACTTGCCGGCGGCGTCTGAATAGAGAGCACCAGCGGCAGTCGCTTCGGCGGTGTTGTCAATAGCAAGGCCAGCCCAGAGGCCATACGCCTGATCGGACATGTGCAACCCGTGACCGACCAAGGGGAAAGCAACAAGCGACAGAGCGCCAAGCGCGAGGATTGCGGCGATAGCGGTCGAAGAGTCGCGTTCGTCGGCTTCGATGGTTCCCTGTATAGCTATGATGGCCGAGACGCCGCACACGGAGCTGCCGACAGCGAGCAGCGTCGTCAACTTGTCTCCAAGGCCAAACCGCCGGCCGAGCCAAGTCATGAAAGCCAGTGAAAGCGCGAGTTCAAGGAAGACCAGAACCAAGGAGCGACCGCCAAGCTTAGCCACGTCGCCGAGTACAAAGCGTGCGCCGAGCAGAATAATACCGGCTTTGAGCCAGAACTCGTAAGTGGCAACGCCGGCGCGAAAGATGCGAGGCAGGCCCACCGTGTTAGCGATCACGATACCGAAGAGGATGGACCACAGCACATACTCGATATTTGGCAGCGTGAAATGGTGAGCCTTGCCGTAGCGATTGATGGTCTGTTCGACGAATTTGCCGGCATAGCCGACGATCGCCAGTAGCAACACGCCAGGAAGGAGATCGAGAAGGGTTGTGCGCGGCTCAAGCCGGCTGGCGGCCGTTGTTGCCAGCGTCTCCGTCGGGGAGCCACTTCGATGTGGATACATGATGAACTTCCTTGCACGGACGGTTTGCGCCCTGGCGAAACTTGCGAAAAAGGAGAGTGTGGGCTGCGCCTGCGAGCTACCAGGGAACGGAGCGGATCAGACCGAATCGAACGAAGAGGGCGATGATGAAGGCGAGCATGACGGCCCACACATCAAGCGAAAGACGAGGTCTACTGAACATGGAGATCCTTCGGGAAGCTGCGGCTAAGCCTGGCTCGCGAGGAACACAAGAGCGGCGGGCATGCTGAAATAAAAGAGGCTGCGAGCTGCGGGAAAGATTCTAGCGACAGCGACAACAGGCAGGCATGAGGTGCAGCAACACGGATTGCTTGAAGACCGTCATGATGTGCATAGTTTACAGCAGCGGCAAAGCGCCTGCATGGTAGACTTAGACTCAGTAGCCCAGATTGGTTTGGGCAAACGGCAATCGCAGGCAAACGACGCACCGCTGCACTGAAGAGGACTGGCCGGATCGATCAAGGATCCCCGGTTTCGCAGCGAAGCAAGTCTGGCCAGAGACTGCGATTGTTCTTCCACCGATCTCCTTCGCACAGTCTGTGAAGGTTCGGCTGGTTGCTCTGGCTTAGACGGCAGCCCCATCGGGGGCAGCCTCGCCACGCAGCAGCAGCGCTTCGCAACTCTCGAGCAATGCTGAACGGAACTTCAGTCAATAGGTGCTACGGCACCCCTGCATCATGCCCTCGCTCTACCCTCCTCTAAGGACATATCTTGACCAGCGCAACACTTGATCTCCAGGCCGCCGAAGGCCTTTCCGGGACCGTCGTCTCCAGCTCCAATCCCTCCAACCTTCCCCTTGTCGAAGGCGTTCAGTTTTCCGATTTCGCCATCTCTGACTCGCTCAAGCAGCGTCTGTCTGCCGCAAAGTTCGTTACGCCTACACCTGTCCAGGCGGCGGCCATTCCACCGGCGCTTGAGCAGAAAGATATCCTTGCCACGGCCTCGACCGGCACTGGTAAAACACTTTCCTTCCTGATTCCGATGATTGAACGCATGGATGCCACATCTGTGCCCTCGACTCGCGGCAAGCGCGGCCCGATCCGCTCGCTGATCCTGTTGCCGACCCGCGAACTCGCCATGCAGGTGCTTGAGGCGTACGGCAAGCTCGTCCCCCAGGCCAAGCATGATTCCGTCCTGGTCTGCGGCGGCCTCTCCGAAAATAACCAGCTCGATCAGCTGGATCGCGGTCCACGTCTGGTAGTCGCCACGCCGGGTCGGCTCGAAGATTTCCTCCGCCGCCGTGAGGTCAACCTCGGCGCCGTCGAAATGCTTGTCCTCGATGAAGTCGATCGCATGCTCGACATGGGTTTCCTGCCTGCCATCCGTCGCATTGTTGGCGCTCTGCCGAAGACCCGCCAGACCATGTGCTACTCCGCCACACTCGATGCCAACATCTCCGAGATCGTGAAGGACTACGTGCAGAAGCCGGTGCGAATCCAGATCGGCTCCACTTCAAAGCCAAGCGATCGCGTCGAACTCGTCGTCTACACGGTCATGCAGGACCAGAAGCTAGGTCTGCTGGACCAAATGCTTAAGGAACACGAGGGCACCTTCCTCGTCTTCTCGCGTACCAAGCACGGTGCCGATCGCATTGCGAAGAAGCTTGAAAAACTCGGTCACGACGCGGATGTCATTCACGGTGATCGCTCGCAGTCGCAGCGCACCGCGGCGCTCAAGGGCTTCACTACCGGCAAGCATCGCGTGCTGGTTGCGACCGATGTCGCTGCGCGCGGGATCGACGTACAGAACATCGCGCATGTGGTGAACTACGATCTGCCGAACGCGTCGGATGACTTCGTGCACCGTATCGGCCGCACCGGGCGCGCGGGTGCCAAGGGCGTCGCCACCACCTTCGTCATGCCGCAGGAGCGGTCGGACGCTCGCAAGCTCGAACGCGAACTGAAAATCAAGTTCGAGTGGCGCGAAGCCGACAAGAACCTCGAAAAAGAGGAGCGCAACAAGCCTGTCGATCTGAATACCGCCACGTCAAACGGCGATATGTCCGGTCTGCTGGCGATGGAGACACGCTCCTGGAAGGGCGGCGAGGCAGCCGGTGCGCCTTCTGGCGATCGCCCACGTTCGAGCCGGCCTGTCGGTGGTCGCGGCTTCCGCAGCGCCTCAAATGGCCGCTCCGGTCCTGGTGGTTCGGGTGGTGGCCGAAGCTCGGGTGGACCTGGCGGCGGTCGCCCCTCTGGTCCGCGCAGCAATTCTGGCGCACGTCCGACTCGTGGGAATCGCGGCCGCTAACAGACAGATGCAAGGGCGGCGGCAGCGGCCCTTGCATCACTCCATGAAGTCTTCCCCATCTAAATACCCAATGACCGCCCCAGCAAACGCGATGCAGGATGTATTGACCCAGGACCAGTTCCAGGCGATCGCGCGAATGCTTGCCGATCCCCGCCGCTTCGCGATTCTTCAGCAGATCGCCTCGAGTGACAAGTTGCTTTGCAGCGGCCTGGACGCCCACGCGAGCATCAGCCCTGCCACCATCTCGCATCATCTTCGCGAGTTGCAGGAGGCGGGCCTGGTCGATGCGCAGCGTCAGGGCCGAAGCATGTGCCTCACCCTTCGTCGCTCGGTCTGGAACGCGTACATTCGCCAGCTGCAGCAGATATAGCGCACATTCAATTTTCTCCGCATCCTTCAATGAGCGTCCACATCTCTTAGATAAACGTCGAACAGTTCGACGAAGATCAAGGAGATCGTCATGGCAAAGCTCACAGGTAAGGTCGCAGTTGTCACAGGAGCCTCGAAAGGCATCGGCGCTGGGATCGCTAAAGCATTGGGCGCGGCAGGCGCCAGTGTGGTGGTCAACTTCGTCTCCGACAAGGCAGGGGCGGATCGCGTGGTCGCTGAGATTACCGGCAAGGGCGGCAAGGCCATCGCGGTTGGAGCCAGCGTTGCCAAATCCGCCGAGGTCGAGACGCTCTTCGCAGAGACCAAGAAGGCGTTCGGCAAGGTCGATATTCTGGTCAACAACGCCGGTGTCTACGCCTTTTCACCTATCGATCAGGTCACAGAAGAAGAGATCCAACGGCAGTTCGGCATCAACGTTACCGGCCTCCTGCTTGCCACCAAGGCTGCGGTCGCGCTCTTCCCGGCCGAGGGTGGAAACGTTATTAATATTGGCTCGATTGTCTCCGAGACGACCATAGCCCAGTCCGCCATCTACAGTGGCACCAAGGGTGCGGTGGATGCGATCACGCGCGTTCTTGCCAAGGAACTCGGCCCAAGGAACATCCGCGTCAATGCCATCAACCCGGGCCTGACCGCGACGGAAGGAAACGCCGGCTTTCGCGGGCCGGATTCGCCCTTTGAACAGGCCGAGGTCACCAAAACTCCGCTGGGTCGACTCGGCATGCCCGCCGACATCGCCGACGTGGTCACTTTTATCGTCTCCGAGGACGCACGCTGGGTTACGGGTTCACTGCTGCAGGTCGCCGGCGGACTTCGCTAAGAGCTTACTTTCTGCGCCGACCCTGAATCGTCAGGGTCGCACAGGAGAGCACCTGAACACTCATTCGCCGGACATGACCCTTTAAGGAGCAAACTCATGAATCTCTTCTTTCTTCTTCCCACCCTTTTCGTCGGCCTAACGTACTTCTTCTCGAACTCGCGCACGAACGCACCCGCAGCTTGCTGCGTCTAGCGTTAACACAGGCTTTTCTCGCGAATCGTTGCTGCTCTGTGAGAAAATTATAGAGATGATTTCTGTCTCTAATATCACGATGCGCTATGGCTCGAAGCTGCTCTTCGAGGATGTCTCCGTCTCTTTTACCGATGATCGCCGCTACGGTCTGACCGGCCCCAACGGCGCTGGCAAGTCGACTTTCATGAAGGTGCTGACCGGCGAAATCGACGCCCAGAAGGGCACCGTCGTGCGGCCGCGCAAGCTAGGCGTCCTCAAGCAGGATCAGTACGCCTTCGATGCCTACCGCGTCATCGACACCGTCATTATGGGCAACACCGCTCTCTGGGCTGCGCTAGAAGAACGCGAGAAGCTCTACGAGAAGGCCGATCTGACCGACGAAGACGGCTCTCGCCTCGGCGAACTCGAGGGCATTGTCGGCGATGAGGACGGCTATGAGGCCGAGGCAAACGCGGCAGTTCTCTTGCAGGGTCTCGACATCGCGGACGAACTCCACGATCGCAAAATGAGCGAGTTGCAAGGCGGCCAAAAGGTCCGTGTGCTGCTCGCGCAGGCGTTGTTCGGAAACCCGCAGGCGCTGCTGCTCGACGAGCCCACGAACTATCTCGATCTCGAGTCCATCCACTGGCTGCAGGACTTCCTCAACCGCTACACCGGCACCGTCATCACCATCTCGCACGACCGGCACTTTCTGAACAATGTCTGCACCCACATCGCCGACATTGATTACGAGACCATCATCACCTACAACGGTGGCTATGACGACATGGTCCTGCAGAAGACCTCCATCCGTACCCGGATTGAGTCGCAGAATGAGCAGCGTGAGAAGAAGATCTCGCAGCTGAACGACTTTATCGCCCGCTTCTCCGCCGGCACGCGATCAAGCCAGGTGAACTCGCGCAAGAAGGAAGTTGAACGGCTTGCCACCTCTGAACTTGCTCGCTCCAACATTGCGCGGCCGTTCATCCGCTTTGACATGCTTCGGCCCTCCGGCAAAAACGTGCTCGAGTTCGAGAAGGTCAACAAGAGCTACGCACAGCCGGACGGCAAAACTGAGCATGTCATCAATAACTTCTCTGCCTCTGTTCTTCGCGGTGACAAGGTCATCCTGATGGGGCGCAACGGGCAGGGGAAGACAACCTTGCTAAAAGCCCTCCTAGCTAACGGCCCCGGCATCGAAGAAACTGACGTCTCAATCGACTCGGGCACTGTGAAGTGGGGGCACGAGGCGCAGATCGGCTACTTCGCGCAGGATCATAAGGGCTCCATCCCACACGGCACCACGGCTGCTGAATGGCTGCACGGCTTCGACCCTCAGGCGACTAAGGAAGACATTCGTGGCATTCTCGGGCAGATGCTCTTCCGCGGCGAAGAGGGCAACAAGAAAACTGAAGCGCTCTCCGGTGGCGAGGCTGCGCGCCTGCTCTTCTGCAAGATCATGCTGCAGAAGCCGAATGTGCTGGTGCTCGATGAGCCGACGAACCATCTTGATCTCGAGAGCATCAATGCGCTCAATCAGGCTATCCAGAAGTATGAAGGTACAGTCTTTCTGGTCACGCACGATCAGGATCTGATCGAAGAAGCCGGCACCCGCATCTGGCACTTCGAAGGCGGCCCGACTGACTTCCACATCACCGATCACAAGGGACCGTACGAGGAGTACCAGCAGCAGCTTGCGCTCGTTGCGAAATAAAAGAGTGGCCGAGAGTCGATGATGGCGAGACTCTGGCCGGCCAACCCTGCGCGATGCCGCTTCACATTTCAAGTTTTGATTCGCCTCGGCTACAGGGCTCCTCCCTTTGATGGATGGTCAACCGCAGCGCACGCGGGCTATGATTTTCGTCGGATCGCTCCACGGTGTTTGCCGTGGTGAACCTGCGAAATCGGCCTGGAGTGGAGTTGCATGAGTTTGTCTAGACAAGGAAAGCCGCTGCTACGGATTTGCTTCGCCGTTGCGACGCTCCTGCTTCTTGGTTCCGCGTGGATGGTCATTCGTCCGCGCGCCGTTCGCGCCGGCTCGGACGCTGCGATAGCATCTGACGACCACAAAGCTTTCAACGATAAGGCCTCGAATAAGTACAACGACCACTTCGGGAAGGACCTTCACTTTCTGCCATCGAATGCTACTACGGCAGATGGCGAGTTCCTTGACCCAAAGCTCTTCCCCACGGCTCAGTACTGCGGCCACTGCCATCAAGAGGCTCATAAGGAGTGGCGGGAGTCGGTGCACTCGAACTCCAACCGGGTTCCATATTATCTGCGCAATGTTGATCTGCTCACAGCGGAAAAGGGTGTGGAGTATACCCGCCATTGCGAAGGCTGCCACGACCCCATTGCGCTCTTTGCCGGCGTACTGACACAAGGGGCTCCTAAGAAGCGGCCCTACGATCAGGATGGGGTGACCTGCTCAGTCTGCCACTCGATCACAAAGGTAGATACGCGTGGCACGGGCAGTTACGTGATGGGCACGCCGGCCGTACTTGTTGATGACGCCGGACAGCCGATCACGCGGCAGGTCTCGGATGCGGAGATACTGGAACACCTGGATCGCCACTCGAAAGCAGTCATGAAGCCGTTTTACAAAACGAGCGAGTACTGCTCTTCCTGTCACAAAGCCGCGCTGCCCCATGCGTTGAATGACTACAAGTGGCAACGCGCTATGTCGCCCTACGACGAGTGGCAAAATAGTTCGTTCGCCAAGCAATCGCCGCTGCCGTTCTATGTCAAAGATTCCGTCTCCACCTGCCAGACCTGCCACATGCAGCGCGAGGGCGGATTGAAGCTGCCCGACCCTGGTATGAAAAAAGGTGAACTAGCCAGCCATCGCTGGCTAGGTGCGAATACCCTTATCCCGAAGATCTATGGCTTCGATGAACAAGCCGCACGCGTTGTGAAGTTCCTCCAGAATTCGATCTTCAACGTGGATCTGTTTGCGATCGAGCATGGCGATGCCTCGGTCGCCTCCACTCCTGTCGTCATCAATGCGCCACTCGGCCTGGTTTCGTTCAACGTACAGCCTGGCGAGCGGCTGACCACAGACGTCATCATTCAGAACAAAGGCGCTGGTCACTCGCACGTGCCTGAGCAGCGCGACATGTACGAGTCGTGGGTGAACTTCTCCGTCAAGGACGCGTCGGGAAAGATTCTGCACGAGAGCGGGTTCCTGAAACCTGATGGCAACCTTGATGAGAGCGCGCACAGCTTTACTAATCGGCTGATCAACATCAGCGGCACGCTGAACGATCTTCACCAGGTCTGGAACAACCGGGTTCTCGCCTATAACAACACCATCCAGTCCGGCCGCTCGCAGCTGGTTCGATACAGCTTCCGCATGCCGAAGGAAGTCAGCGGCCAGGTCACCATCACAGCAACTGTGAAGTATCGTCGCTTCAACCAGCACTTCGTGGACTTCGGGATGAATAAGCACTACGAGGAACCGATCGTTGACATGGTCTCGCAGACCCGGACCATCGTCGTGGGGGAGAATAAGGCGGCAGCCCTGATGCCCAACGAAAATAAGGAATGGATGCGGTGGAACAACTATGGCATTGCGCTGCTCGACGCGCAGCAGTACGCAGCTTCAGTGGGTGCGTTCGAACATGTGGCGAGGCTTCGTCCTGACTATGTAGACGCCTATACAAATATGGCGCTCGTCGAGATTCAATGGGAACAGTATGATGCTGCCAAGCCGCACCTCGAGAAAGCCTTGTCAATCGCACCTGACAATGCTCGCGCGCTTTACTATCGAGCTCTCGTCAAGCGAAACGCGGGTGACCTTGACGGAGCCATTGACGACCTGCAACGAGTTGCGAAGGTGTTTCCACGCTCTCGCGACGCCCATCGTGAACTCGGCTTCTCCTTCTATCAGCAGCATAAGTATGCGGATGCTCGCGCGGAATATGAAGCGGTTCAGAGCATCGATCCGGATGATTTGGCTGCTCACTACAACCTCGCGATCTTGTATCGTCGCCTTGGCATGAAGGACAAGGCTGGCATTGAGTCGGCGGCCTTTGCGGACCAGAAGGATGATCCGACCGCCAGCATCTACGCGCTGCAGTTTCTGCGCAAGCACACGGAGATAGCCAGCGAGAGTGTCGTTTGGCACACCCATGAACTTGACGGCCCGGTTCCGGGCACCACCAGCAACGCCGCCATGCCAACCGCGTTCTCCGCAAATCAATAAGGTGTGACCCGAAAGGACGCGCGCCCTTACCCACGTAGCATCGGATCCATCATGCCGCTCTTAAGTCAGCGCACTGCTGTCGTCTTCGTCACCACACTGCTTGGGCCGCTGTTGGTTGTGTTGACGCCGGTATCGCCGGGTCTGCAATCGGTGCACGCGTCTGTGGCGTCTGACCGATCAACCGGACGAGCACTCTTTCATGAAAAGGGATGTGAGCACTGCCATGGCATCGATGGTCTAGGTGGCGAGAAAGGACCTGATCTCGCCGGCATCGGGAAGAAGCTCAAGCCCGATCAGCTAAAAGCTCAAATCCTTCATGGTGGCGACGCTATGCCACCGTTTGCCGATGTCCTGGCGCCTGACGAGATCAAGCTGCTGGTGGACTATCTTTCCGCGAAGAAAAAGGCTGTGAAGGTGCAGTCGGCGATCGGCAACAAAGGCTCACCAGTTCCCCCACCAAACTCCGGCGGTTCGGATGATCAATAAGCACCGTCTTCGCGGGACCGTTGCCCCGTGGATAACTGGTTGATTAACAGGGGGATGTGAAAAGAAATGACGCAGCGGGACGGTTTCACCGTGCCCGTGGAGCAATGGGAGCCGGGGCTGGCTTGATGATTAGAGCATCATTGCCCTGGGTCACTTTCATCTGCGGATAGACCTGCTGAATCCTCGGAAGCCACTCTCTCAGGTCGAGGTGTTGAACAAGGGCATGACCTGAGCCAATTCGATTGCGGAACGCATGAATCTCTAAATCGCTGGCTGAAGAAATACGCTCTTCAGAACCAAGCGAATGACAGTGCTCGAACATATGTCGTTCATCGTGATAATGCGGTGGTAGGCTACTATGCGATCTCCGCTGGCAGCATAGCCAAGGAAACCGCTATCGCTCGCGTAGCCCAAGGACTCGCGAATCATCCCATTCCTATCAGTCTTCTGGGACGGCTGGCAGTTCACAAAGAAGAGCAGGGAAGTGGCCTCGGTAGCGCACTCTTGAAAGATGCGTTGCTCCGTATAGAACAAGCCGCTGATATCCTCGGTATTCGAGCGGTGCTGGTTCACGCCATCGACCATCAAGGCAGAGCATTCTATGAGAAATTTGATTTTGATCCATGCCCTGATGATGAGTTTCATTTGATGTTGCTTATGAAGGACCTTCGCAAACAATTGCGAACAGCTAGAGGAATACAGCCTGATCAGTTAAATCCCGCTAAGGAGGTTCTCCATGACACATTAGCTTACCAAGGAGAGAGCACATGTGTCTTGTTCTTACCGGAAATCCTATGCTGCCGTTACCGGCAACAAAAGTGCCCACGATGACAAGAAATTGGCTGCGCGCGGCCTGCGCCGCCGCCAGAATCAATGGCTACATATGCTTTGAGCCAGACGTTTCCCCGGTTCGTACGAAAGCTCTTCTTGACGCCAGCACTCTCGTGGTTCGCCGGACAGACTCCCGCCCAGGAGCTGAGTTGCACTGCTGTAGGGAACTGTTCCATGTCAGCGCCTATCTCGGCCAGGATGCTGGCGGCGGATTCTTCCTTGATGCCTGGAATGCTCTGGAGTAGGTGGAACGCTTCGACAAGTGCTGGGTCTTCCATGTGCCGTCGGATCTCCTGATTAAGCGCCTCCACTTCCTCGTCCAGGAACTCAAGATGACGAAGCGCATGCCGGATGAGCAATCGCTGGTGGTCGCTCAACCGGTGGTCCGCAACAGAAGCCGTGATTTGTGGGATCTTCTCTCGGGCCTTCTTCTTGGCCAGATCGGCGATCTGCTCTGCGGTCATCTGACCATCCAGAAGCGCTGCGAGCATCAGCTTGCCTGACACACAGAAGACATCTGACAACACGTCACCGAGCTTGATGTTCGCATCTTCAAGCACCTTCTGAACCCGGTTCCGCTCCCTTGAGTTCTCCCCAATCAGCTGCCTCCGCCGGCGCGTGAGATCTCGCAGTTCACGAATTGCCAGCGGCGGGATGAAGCTTGGCCGGATCATGCCATGACGAAGAAGATGAGCCAGCCATCGGCTATCGTTAGGATCCGTCTTGTGTCCGCGCCTATTCTGCACGTCTGCTGCGTTGGCAAGAACGACCTGGACGTGTGCTTCAAGCAGGTTAAACACCGGTTTCCAGTAGCTCCCGGTGCTCTCCATCACGGCGTGGGTGCAACCCTCGGCGACCAGCCATTCGGCGAGCCGACGAAGCTCGCTCACGATCGTGCCAAACTTCTTGATCTGCGTGCGGGGTTCGTCCTTTGCGCCGCCGGTCATGACGCAGACGACGACGAACTTCTTGCCAACATCGATGCCGGCACATCGCTCCAGAATCGCTTCGATCATCTACGCCTCCAGTGCGGACAAGCAGCCAGCGGCGAGTTAGGCATATTGTTCTACGGGCTCAGAAGAGGCGCCATTCAGGTGTACGTGAGCCGCCGGCGGGTCAGATTATCATTCGGGGTCGAACCACCAATAAGTCCGCGACCCTTTACCTGTTCGCACCTGAAGTTTCCACCCCACGGACACTTCACGTCAACGGAAACCCTTCTCATCCTCAGGTGCGGCCGCACCGCGGCCATCGATGATTCTCATGCGTGACGGGGGAGCGTAGTTCTCATTGGAGACCGGAGTCGTTTGCTTTCGCGCCGACTACCGTCGTGGCAAGTAATGCTGCATCAACTCGCCTGTGATCATGATCGTGCTCACAGCCAGCACAATTATGATCCGAATCTATCGGTGAGTTCGGCTCGAATCCACTGGCTCGGCTTTCTGGCTCCCCCAAAGAAGGGAAAAGAGAGCGGCGCGCTGATGCCACACAATAATCAGCATTGAGGTGAAGATAAGCGCTGAAATGAAATACGGCACATAATCGTTGATCATAATGAAAATATTGATAAGCAAGATGTTAGCCATCATCTTGTGACCCTTTGTTGCTGGATGGGCGGCAAACAAGAAGTAATGAGCAGCCACGCGAAGAACAGCTCTTTGGGTTTATAACCCAAAGACCGGTTGGCCGATGCGCAACTCTGGCGTACAACGTCCACGGAGAGATGTGCCGGATGGACTACGATACGGACAAGGTGGATGAGATAGGGCTGTGCCTGACAATGTTCCCAGAGGCCGAGGGACCCAGAGCATGGAGGGGCACGCCTGGGAAGCATTAGACCGGCTCCACGCCAAAGGTTACATTTCCGATCCGAAGAGCAAGACCAAATCAGTGTGGATGAGCGATGAAGGCACACAGCGGGCGCGAGAGCTGTTCGAGCGACACTTCGCGCGAAGGTCTGAATCCTACCATCGCTCCTTGCTGGAATAACGCCAGGAAACTGCTCCCATAAAAGAAGTTATGGGTGGCTCAGAACTCCGAACTCAGTTCCGACTGCTCGGTGGAGCATGTGTTTTATTGCCGCTCTTGAAAGTACCTTGTCAAGGCTTGCGCTATTGCGGGACTGGAAGGCTAAAGGTAAATACCGAGCCGTGGTCTAGTTGACTGGTTACTGTCAGGCTGCCGTGATGAGATTCAATGATCGCACGGCTAATTGCCAGGCCCATGCCAGTTCCCGGAGTGCTTCCACCATTCAAGCGGGAACGGTACAGACGGTCAAAGATTAGCCCCTGCTCGGCAGGATCGATGCCGATACCACGGTCGGCAACGCTGGTCAAAACATAGCCATCCTTTTGCTCCGCAGAAATGAAGATGGGCGACTCCGGGTTCGAATATTTCGCTGCGTTCTCAAGCAGGTTGCAAAGCAACTTACTGATCATCTCGGCATCGGCGGAGACTTTGGGGAGAATCGGCAGATTTACCGTTACTGGATGCGTACTGGAGACCCAGGCGCAGCTCTCTCGTGCTTGTTTCACCAAGTCAGCCACCGCGACTGGGGCGAAGTTCATGTGGACCTCCTGCGCTTCGATCTGCGCCATCTCGACGGCTTGTCCAACCAGGCGATTGAGCCGATCGGCTTCTTCGTCCACAATGGTCAGGAGCTCGCGGCGGTCCTCCTTACTGACATTTTCTGTGGAGAGCAGGGTGCTGGCTGCTCCCTTGATCGAAGTAAGAGGTGTGCGCAACTCGTGTGTGATCGAATCGAGGATCAACGTCCGCAGCCGTTCGCTTTCCTTATTGGCCTCGCTCCTGGCTACGTCTTCCAGAGCCTGGGCGCGATCTAGTGCAATCGAGACGAGGCCGCCGATGGCTTGGAAGGTCTCGGAAGAGAGCCGGGGCCCGGTGAGGATCAACAGACCTCGCGGGCGTACCCCTGCACGCAACGGAATGCGGGTCTCCTGGTCGGGTGTTGTTTCCGGTCCGGAAAGGGTCAAGGCAAGTTGCCGGAAATGAGGCCGTTCGACCCCAGGCATCGGTTGCAATCCGGCCTGGTAAAGGCGATCGCCGTCCAGCAGGTAAAGCACCACCGAATCTGCACGCGAGACTCGATTGGTAAGTTCCGGCAGCGCGTTGACGAGTTCCGCCACGTTCTCGGTCTGTAAGAGTTCACGGCTCAAGGTAAACAGTACCTCCAACTCGCGCTGCCGAATACGCGCCTGTTCCGCCTCATCGCGTGCCTTTTGGGAGAGTCGGCTTCCTATGACACTGGTAGCAAGAAAGGCGAAGAGAGCCAACCAGTTCTGCGGATCGGAGATGGTAAATGTATCGATCGGCGGCAGGAAGTAGAAGTTATAACAGGCAGTCGCCACCAGAGAGATTGCGACAGCGTAACGAAGGCTCCAGCGCGCTGCCAGCAGAAGAATGAACAGTAACAACGTGAGGGCAACGGTTGTTGGGTTGACATGGAGCCAGTGCCGGTAGGCGACTATAATTCCGCCGAGAGCGCCGAAGGCCAGGACCCAACGGGTTACTGCAATGGAATGGCGCGACTTCATGAGGAGCATTTTACGACGTGGCCGAAGAACGGGATCAAACACGCAAGACACCCGAAGACTGGCTCCTCGCGAGCGACACAGAGAAACAGAGTGGCCGCTTCAAGGTCTTTTTGGGCTATGCTCCCGGTGTCGGCAAGACATTCAGCATGTTGAGCGAGGGGATCCGACGCCGGAGTCGAGGCGAGGACGTTGTTGTCGGCGTTGTCGAGACACATGGCCGAAGCGGCACAGCCGAGCTTGCCGGCAAGTTGGACCAAGTGCCCCGCCGCGAAGTGGAGTACAAAGGAACTCTTTTCTCCGAGATGGATGTGGACGCCGTGTTGGCCCGCTCGCCTCAGGTGGCGCTTATTGACGAACTGGCCCACACAAATATCGAAGGCAGCCGATTTCCCAAACGTTACGAAGACGTGCTGCTGCTTTTGGAAAACAAGATCGACGTTCTGAGCACGGTCAATATCCAGCACGTGGAGAGCTTAGCGCCGCGCGTGCAAGCGCTTACTGGCATCAGCGTGCGGGAGCAGGTACCCGACTGGGTGCTCGATCGAGCCGACGAGATCGTTATTAGCGATTTGACACCGGAGGCACTCGTCACGCGCATGCGGCGTGGCGACATCTACCCGCCGGAACGTGTGGAGCGATCACTGTCCAACTTCTTCCGGCGTGGCAATCTAATCGCCCTCCGCGAATTGGCCTTACAGCGTGTCACTCGCGCCGTGGATCGCACTCTCGACGATTACGTGAAGCGCAAGCGGCTTGGCTCCCAGTGGATTGTGGCGGAGAAAGTGGCCGTCTGCATTAGTTCCAACACACAGGCTCGGGACCTGATCGCGCGTGGAGCCCGGTTAGCTGAGGCTCTCAATGCCGAATTCTATGTATTGCACGTGGCCAGCGATTGCGACTCCGATGCCGAGCGCAAGCGAGCGCTCGATGTCGGCTTGCAACTTGCAAGCAACCTCGGGGCGCAGGTAGTGAACCTGACAGGAAAGGACACAGCCCGCACTACAGCCTCGTTTATACGCGAGCATCGGATTACACAAGCCATCGTCGGTCGCTCCGCAACGCATGGATTACGTTCCTATATCTACTACTTGGCCCTGCAGAGATTCATGGCGGAAGCCCCGCACGTCGATTTGCACATCGTCACGCAGGAGACTCATTGAAGCGCATCCTGGTGGTGGACGACGAACGGCAGATTACCCGGATGCTGCGCACTTCACTGCAAAGCAGCGGTTATTCCGTTGTCATTGCCAACAATGGCCTGGAAGGATTTGAGCGCTTCGAGGCGGAGCACCCGGACCTGATCATTACGGATCTCGTGATGCCGGAGATGAACGGCCTGGAGCTGACACAGGCAGTGCGGCGCATAGCCAATACACCCATTATCGTGCTCAGCGTCCGCGACACGGATGCGATGAAGGTGAATGCACTGGATGAGGGTGCAGATGATTACCTCACCAAGCCTTTTAGCATGCCGGAGCTGCTAGCACGGGTGCGGACGCAGCTTCGCCGCAATGCCGAACCGGAGCCGGACATCTCCCGGATCGAGGTAGGCGACTTCATGCTGGACGCCGAAGCCCACACCGTGAGCCTTCGCGGGCAGGAGCTGCACCTCACACCGAAAGAGTTTGATCTTCTTGCCCTGTTGCTTCGTAACTCTGAACGCGTGATGACACACAAGGTGCTGCTACGGTCTATCTGGGGACCGGCAGGCGAAGACCAGCCCGAGTACCTGCGCGTGCTGGTCGGCCAATTGCGCAAGAAACTGGGCAGCGGTGAGGGGCAGAGCTTTATTCAGAGCGAACCCTGGGTAGGCTACCGTTTGCGCCCAGATGGAGCAACAAGAGAATAGCTTCGGCCCCCGCTGCTAAACTTATGAATTCTTTACGAATTTTCTACGAATTTTCTACGCCCTTCGGACTTCAAATGAAGTTCGAGGCGAAAGATGAAGTCTCCAATACTGTTTTTGCCCAGTCTCCTTCCGTTCTGTATCGCGGCGCTTCTGTCGGCGCAGACCGCAACTCCACAATCGCAGGACACCAGAGTCGATCGCGACACTGAAATCCGCGAACTGCATAAGGATCTTGACCGCATCTCTGCGCGGCTCTCGATCCTGGAGGCCGAAGGCCATCATGTCGTGCCTCGCGGTCTGGGGAACGACGAGTCGAGCACCTCCACTCCTTCAGATGGAGCCCCCGTCTTCAGTCCGACCAGCTCGGCTGCAACTGCGGGTTCGGCAGCGCCTCCCGTACTGACGACGGAAGACGCGCCCACCTTGTCGTTTTTTCGCGGTACGACTATTAACCTGGGTATTGACGGCTACTATGGCTACAACTTCAATCAGCCGGTCGGTCGTGTCAATCTCCTGCGGGCGTATGACGTCACCAGCAACAGCTTCAACCTCAATCAGGCGAGCTTTATCCTGGAGCACCTGCCGACCATCACGGAGCGCTTCGGTGGCCGCGTCGATCTACAGTTCGGCCAAGCGACGGAAACGCTGCAGGGATCAAGCGTCAACGAACAGCGACCACAGGTGTGGCGCAATCTGTTTCAAGCCTACGGCACCTATCTCGCGCCGGTCGGCTCGGGACTACAGATTGACTTCGGCAAATTTGCCAGTTCGCTCGGGAACGAGGGGAACTACACCAAGGATCAGGTCGCCTACTCTCGTGCATACAGCTTCAATTACCTGCCCTTCTATCACATGGGGCTGCGGGCCAACTACAATGTCACGCCCAAGGTCAACGTGGCCTACTGGCTGGTAAACGGCGCGAACGATACGGAAGATCTGAATGGCTTCAAATCGCAGGCAGTCCTCTTCACGCTGAAGCCCGCAAAAACTTTGAGTTGGAACGTAAATTACTATTTCGGCGAAGAGGCGCGGGACGTGCAGCCCACGCTGAACCCAGGCCTGCCCACCTCACCCACACAACCCGGCCTGCCGACGACGAACATCTCACCTGCCCCGAATGGACGTGAGCACATCTTCGACACCTACGCGACCTGGGCTGCGACGCCAAAGCTCACCCTGATCGGCGAAGCGGATTACGTGCTGAACCGCACCTACGCCGAGCAACAACCGTCTCGTGTCGTAATTGGCGGCTTCACGATGAAGTATGCACTTCCGCGCAACTGGAATGTCGGTGGCCGTGCGGAGTACTTCGATGATCGTGGCGGCCTATTCAGCGGCACGACACAGGCGCTGAAGGAAGCGACTGCCGTGCTCGATCACACCTTCACACCGGGCTTTCTGGCACGTGCGGAGTACCGTCGCGACTGGTCCAACCAGCGCTTCTTCCTAAGTGACACCGCCGGCGTGCTCAAGCCGGCACAATCGACCGCTACGCTCGGCCTCGTCTACTGGTGGGGCACCAAACAGGGTAATTGGTAAGCAGAGACACCTATGCTCGATCTCATCGCCACATTTTGCTTCGCGATTTTCTTCGGTCTCGGCATTGCTTATACGCACGGCTGCGACTACCTGAAAGGAACACGCCCATGATCCTGAACGCCATATTGCTCGTGATCGCGGCCCTTTTGATGGTCTATCTCGTCTACGCAATGCTTCGACCGGAGAAGTTCTAATGACTCTGAACGGTTGGCTCCAAATTGCTCTGTTCATCGCGGTGGTGCTTCTGCTCGCCAAGCCGATGGGCAGCTACATGACGCGCGTTTTTGAGCGGCGCAAGACCTTTCTGGATCCGGTACTCGCACCATGCGAACGGCTGCTCTACCGAGTGACCGGCGTAAAGGCCGACGAAGAGATGCGCTGGACCGAGTACGCGATCACCATGCTCATCTTCAGCGCCGCCACGTTGCTGCTGACCTACCTGGTTGAACGCCTGCAAGGTTTGCTTCCACTGAACCCGCAGCACCTGCCCGGCGTGGAGTCGGCTCTGGCGCTCAATACGGCAATCTCATTTACGACCAATACCAACTGGCAGTCCTATGTGCCTGAATCCACGATGAGTTATCTCACGCAGATGCTCGGGCTGGCGACACATAACTTTTGGTCTGCGGCTGTCGGGCTCGCTCTCGCGATCGCCTTTATCCGCGGCATCGCCCGGCGCGAGATGAAGACGCTGGGAAATTTCTGGGTGGACCTGACGCGCGGCACATTATGGGTGCTGCTGCCCATCTCGGTTCTGTTCTCGCTCGTGTTGGTGTCGCAAGGAGTGGTGCAGAATTTCAAAAGCTACGACACCGTAAAGCTCGTCGAGCCACAGCAAGTCACCGGAACGGATGGCAAGAAAACCACCGTCACAACGCAGACTATCGCGCAGGGGCCGGTTGCCTCGCAGGAAGCCATCAAGATGCTCGGCACCAACGGCGGCGGCTTCTTCAACGCGAACAGCGCACATCCGTTCGAGAACCCGACTCCTCTAACGAACTTTCTCCAAATGCTCTCCATCTTTCTCATCCCTGCGGGCCTTTGCATCACGCTGGGGCAATTGGTGGGCTCGCCAAAGCATGGCTGGGCAGTGCTGGCGGCTATGGTGGTGCTGTGGTTCGCCGGCACCCTAACTACGTACTGGGCGGAGAGCCATGGCAATCCGCTGCTGCACAACCTGGACACACAAGTTTCGCTGACGCAGGCAGGCGGCAACATGGAGGGCAAGGAGGTTCGCTTCGGTATTGCGAGCTCCGCGCTGTTTGCGACCGTCACCACAGATGCGAGTTGTGGCGCTGTCAACGGCATGCACGACAGCTTTACGCCACTTGGCGGCATGGTGCCGATGACCAATATCTTGCTGGGCGAAGTCGTCTTTGGTGGCGTGGGTTCCGGACTTTACGGCATGCTTGTCTTTGTGGTCATGGCGGTGTTCATCGCGGGCTTGATGGTGGGACGGACACCCGAATATCTGGGCAAGAAAATCGAAGCATACGACGTGCAGATGGCGATGCTGTACCTGCTCATCTTCCCGCTGTTGATCCTCGGCTTCTCGGCAGTTACCGTGCTTATGCCGAACCTTGGGCTCGCCAGCCTTGCCAATCACGGGCCTCACGGCCTCAGCGAGATCCTCTACGCTTATACCTCTGCAACGGGCAACAACGGCTCGGCGTTTGCTGGCCTGAATGCGAACACGCACTGGTACAACTACTCGCTCGGCATCGCAATGTTCTTCGGCCGCTTCATGATGATCATTCCGATGCTGGCCATCGCTGGCAATTTGGCAGGCAAAAAGATTGTTCCGGCCACGTCCGGCACCTTCCCGGTCACCACGCCGCTGTTCACGGTCTTGCTGACGGGCGTGGTCCTGATCGTCGGCGCGTTGACGTTCTTTCCTGTGCTCTCACTGGGGCCGGTGCTGGAACATCTGCTGATGCGTGCCGGGCACCTCTTTTAACCAGTTTGCCGAGAAAGAGATCTTCCCATGCCTACACAAGCAAAACGTCGCTCGCTCTTCGATCCGCAAATCGTACGTCGCGCCTCGACGGACGCGCTAGCGAAGCTAAACCCCCGCACAATGATGCGCAATCCTGTCATGTTCGTGGTGGAGATTGGCAGCGTCCTTACGACCGTTCTGCTGCTCGTCAACATCGCCACGCACCACGGGCATTTCCGCTTCGACCTGCAGATCACGCTGTGGCTTTGGTTCACAGTGCTGTTTGCAAACTTCGCCGAAGCGATGGCGGAAGGTCGCGGCAAGGCACAGGCCGATGCCTTACGCCAGGCAAAATCGGAGACGACTGCCTATCGCTTGAATAAAGCGGGCAAAACCGAGGAAGTACCCAGCTCACAGCTACGTGTCGATGAAGTAGTCCGGATCACGGCAGGGCAAATGATTCCCGGTGACGGCGAGGTCATCGAGGGCGTCGCCTCTGTGGACGAGTCCGCCATCACGGGTGAATCCGCTCCGGTCATCCGCGAGGCTGGCGGCGACCGCTCGGCTGTGACCGGAGGTACGCGCGTGCTCTCGGATGTCATCA